>Ga0316205_10000718_pt1 | contig 52882 bp, 48 predicted proteins | sample 3monthpyrite_MG_FD_204941 | JGI IMG/M metagenome (GOLD analysis project Ga0316205, IMG submission 204941) | Microbial mat bacterial communities from mineral coupon in-situ incubated in ocean water Damariscotta River, Maine, United States -... | ecosystem: Environmental > Aquatic > Marine >...
TTTTTAACTTTTTTAAGTCCATGCGTATTACCACTAATCCCCGCATACCTATCATACATTTCAGGATTGTCACTTAAAAAGCTTCAAGGAAAAGAGGAAGTAACATTTGCTGATAAATTAAATATTATGCAAGCCTCTTTAATGTTCATCTTTGGGTTCTCTGTTATCTTTGTACTACTTGGAGTTGTAGTAGAGAGTACAATTGGCGATATGCTACAATCTAGTACCGCTTCTGCAATTGCTGGTGGTATTATTATAATATTTGGTCTGCATACAATGCATGTAATAAATATAGGGTTCTTAAACTTTGAGGCTCGCGCTCAATTTGGTGATGTACATTCTGGTGGAACATCACTAAAACAGAAGTTTATGCACTTTTTTGCTCCTTTTGTGCTTGGATTATCATTTGCACTTGGTTGGAGTCCTTGCGTTGGACCAATACTTGGAACAATTCTTACATATGCAGGACAAGATGATACAGCTGCTGTAACACTTATGAGTGTTTACGCATTAGGTCTAGGGATACCATTCTTTTTATCTGCTGTGCTTACAAGTTCAGCTTTACATGTATTAAATAGATTAAAAAGAAGTTTTAGGACAATAGAAATTGTCTCAGGTGTACTACTTATTATTGTTGGTATTTCAATCGCAATTGGTAGTCTTGGTGAACTTACTGGTTATGTTGATCAAATTTTAGGAGTTGAATAATGAAAAGTTTTATCGTATTATTAATATTAGCTACATCTTTGTTTGCAGGTATTGAGTTAGTTTCTAATTTAGATGAAGCTAAAAAGCTTGCTAAGAAAGAGAACAAAATTATTATGATGGAAATTACTCAACCCGGGTGTCCAGCTTGTGAATATATGGAGTTTGTTGTTTTTGAAGATCCACTTATTGAAAAAGAGATAGGTGAACACTTTATATCTGTTGAGTATGACAAACAGAAAGTTCCTGATGGATTTAGAGTTTTTGGAACACCAACAATATACTTTTTAAATGCAGATGGCGCAAAGTTCACATCTGCACAAATTGGTGCAGCGAATGTGAAAAAATTCATGAAAAAACTAAAAAGTGTTCAAGACGCATGGAGAAAATAAATGTTTAATATAGTTTTTAATCAATAATTAAATTAATTTTTATGTTATTTACAGATATATATGTTAATATTTCCGATAAACTATCGGAGAAATGAAATATTATGAAAAGTAAACATGCCATTAAAAAGTTTCGTTCAATATCTACAAAAATTCATATACCGTTAATACTCTCTTTAACAATAGGGCTATTACTCGTTTTAGTCACCTCATACAGAGGATTAGATAGTATAAAAGAGAATGTTTATAATAAAGAGTCTAAAAGCATAAAAAACTACATTAGTCTTGCAATGTCTGAGAAAGAGGCGGTTGCTGTAGCTAATGCCATCAATATCTCAAACAATAAAGTTTTTATTGACGCATTAAAAGATAATGATAAACAAAAAGCACTAAAATGGTCTACAAAAATTGTTGAAGATTATAAAAAGTATACAAAATTTAAAAATGTAAAGATTCACCTTCATACAGGCGACGTCCACAGTTTTTTACGTTCATGGAAACCAGATAAAAACGGCGATGATTTATCAGGCTTTAGACACACTATTCTTGAAGTAAAAAAGACACGTAGTGCCTTTTCTGCTATTGAGATAGGACGCGTTGGAGTTACAATACGTGGACTTGCTCCTATTATGGATAATAACGAATATATAGGATCTATTGAGTTTCTCCAAGGATTTGGTTCAATTATAAAAGATGCTAAACAAGAGATTGATTCATCTGTATTAATTTTACTAGAAAATAAATATATTAAAATTGCAAAATCTATAGCTAACAATCCAAAAATAGATGGTTTCACAATTGCTCAAAAAGCAACAAGCATAGATAACCGTTTAGTAGATGAATTAAAAATAGCTGGTAACATTAATCAAATGGATGGGAAAATGACAAATAACTACTTTGTCAAACTATTTCCATTAAAAGATTTTAGAGGAAAAGAGATTGGTAAAATTGTTGTTAGTAAAGATAGCGCGGTAGTAAATAGCGCAATACAGACAGCAATGGATACAAATATTAAACAGTTAATTATTATGCTTATAACTGACGTATTTGTCCTTATAATGCTAATATACATAGTTAATAAGTTAGTAAAAATTCCTTTACAAAATCTAATTGATGTGACTAATGATTTAGCAGGTGGTAATGCAGATCTCACAAAACGTCTGAATATACATACAAAAGATGAGCTAGAGATTATTGGCAATAATTTTAATCAATTCATAGAAAAGTTATACGAAATTTTATCAAAGATAAACATTTCATCTAATAATTCAGCAGAACTAAGCGATAAAGTACAAGAGATAGGAAATTCATTAAGCACAGTAGCTAGTAAACAAAAAGATGGTGTAGCAAAATCTCAAGAGATAACTAAAAAGATGGGTCAAGACTTGGATGTATCTGAGTCTTTATCTATAGCAACAGCCACAGATGTACAAACAAGTTATAAAACATTAGAAGCTATGGTAACTTCTCTAAATAATACCATAGATAAAATATCTCATATTAGTGAAGAAGAGCAAGAGATAGCTGAAAATGTTGATAAATTATCAGAGCAAAGTGATCAGATAAACTCTGTTTTACATATAATAAGAGATATTGCAGATCAGACAAATTTGCTTGCACTAAACGCTGCTATTGAAGCTGCACGTGCTGGTGAACATGGACGTGGATTTGCTGTTGTGGCAGATGAAGTACGTAAATTAGCAGAAAGAACACAAAAAAGTATTACTGAAATAGATATGACTATTAGCGTATTGATACAAACTGTAGCAGACGTAACAACTAGAATTAATAATAACTCTAATGAAATGCAACTTATGAAGGATAATTCAACAAATCTAATTGAATTAGCTAATGATGCAAAAGCAAAAACCGTTACAACAATTGAGCAATCACAACAAGCATCTGCAGAGGCTGTATTTATTGCTCAAAATGTAAAAACTCTTTTAGTACAGATGGAGAGTACAATGAAACTATCTGAACAAAATAGTAAAATTGCTATAGATGTATTAGATGATTCAAATCAATTAAACGCTATTAGTAAAACACTTAAAAGTGAACTTAACCTTTTTAAAATGTAATAGACTTCTTTATAAAGAGTCTATTAGGTTTAAATCTTCTTGATATTTAAAACATCAATAAGGTTTAATCTCTTCATGAGAGTAATAAGCTTTTCATTTTTTGCAAGAATTTCTATTTTATGTTCATAATTCTCTTTTGTCTCAAGTAACAACCCAATTAATGAAGATGGTATTACAAATGCGTCTTCTAAAATAAGAGAGATAACACCACCTTTATTATTCTCTATAACACTATTTAAAGCATCCATAACACTATTTGAGTCTTCAATCCCCTCGACATATCCTATTACAGAGACTTGATTATTATTTATTGATAATTCCACATCTTATCCTTTATAGATTGTTTTAACTATTGTCACAATATTCCCTTGCTTATTGTAGTAGATTCCATCTGAAAACTCCTTGACCATAACAACTCCCCGACCGTTTAAATTCTTATTTCCCATAACTTCTAAATTTTTAAAATATTTTGAAACTTTAAACCCTTCTCCCTCATCACTAATAGTAATTTTTAATAAAATTGTATCTTCTATAAAGTATTGAGAGATGCAAACATCAATTTTCTTATCTATATTCTCTTTTTCCATCTGTAAAAGGTAAGCTGTGTAATCTTTACTAGAAATTAGCTTCTCTTTTTGTTTTGATGAGATACCATAGTTTCCATGTTCTAAAGAGTTCATCATCAACTCATTTATTAAAAAAGATATTTCTATTAGCATATCTTCTTTAACTCCCATTTTAAATAAAAATTGCTTAATTTCTTTAGTACATAATCCAATTTCATTAGTAGATGATTTGGCACTAAAGCGCTGTTTAATTAAATTATTATCTTGAAAAAATCTTAAATAAATAGCACTAACGTCATCTCTATTTTTAACAATCTTCTCAGCTCTATATGTGAAAAACTCTTTTAGTGTATTAGAACGTTTAAAATCATCTTCTAGGTAATCATCATAGAGCTCATTTGATTTAGTAATTAACTCATTTACACCGTCACTATATAACATCAATTTATCTAAACCTTTAGTTGAGATAGTATCTATATTGACAGTTTTTGTATATTGTGATATTGGTGGATTAGTAGAATGAAAATTATGTATATTTTGACTTTGTTGCATTAATAATGATGGCATACCAAAATTCGCAACCTCTATCGCCTCTTTAATTGGAATAAAATGAATTAAGATAATACTTAATATCTCATTGTCTAATAAAATGGTATGTGCAAAGTCTAAGAATAATTCTACTAACTCTCTAAAGCCAATATTATGTGAAGAGCTATTTTTAATACAAGCAGATGTTTGCATAGCAGTAAATGACGCAGACATACCCTTACCCATAGCATCTATAATGTAAAATAGATACTCTCCATTACCTAAATCAATTGTTTCATACATATCTCCACTAACTGTATCTAAGGGGAGAAAAAAAGAATCTACAAACAGATTGTCTTCAATCTCAATGTGTGAGAGATCATCTTGTAGAAGTTTGAGCTGTTTTAATAGAGCTCTTTGATATTCAGATTCATAATAATTTCTTTTACTTTGTAACTCTTTATAGCTTTTAAAAAAGTCATCATCTAGGAGACCTAAGAAAAAATATATTTGATCGCCAAGTTGCATTTTTGTAATAATACAGACCTGATCTTTTATCTTATCTTTTTTATACACTGTTGCATCAAATAAAACATGTGGTTTAACTAAAGCTTTTTTAAATAGCTCAGTTAATGATACATTATTATGAGGTGCTAATAACTTATCTAAGTTAAAATCATAAGCGCTACTAAGTGAATAAAAACTACATGCTTTTTTATTCATATAAAATGGAGAAAGATTACTTTCGAGTAAAAATGATGGCATATCTAAAGAATCAATTAACTCAAATATACTAGCATCTAAAATGGCACTATTCATTATTTCTTCTTTAAAAACATATTGGACTTTTGCAAGAAGTCTATTAATAAACTTCGTAAAAGAAATTTAATGCTATTCTATCCAAATTTAAAATCTAGATATTTACATATTTTTTACATAAAAATACTATTCTACCAAAAAATAGAGGAGAAATTTAAATATGAGAAGAGTAATGTTATTCGTAACAATAGTGATACTTGCATTAACAAATGCATCAGGCAATGGAGATATTTTACTATACAAAGTAGATAATTCAAAAAATTTAATTACTGCTGAGAATATTGCGTTTTTGTTGGAACAAGAGGGTTATGAAGTTGCTAAAAACCAAGATATGAATACACCATATAAAAGGCAATTTCAAAAATCATCTTTTAAAAGCTACAACTTAATGTCTATTTATCACCCTGAGGTTGCAAACGAGTCTGTATTAAAATATGCGGAGAGTGGACTATTTGTACCTTTTTCAATAGCTATTTATCAAAGAGAAAACGAAAATTCCCTCTATGTAGCTCTTTTGAGTTCAAAAGCTAAAGAAAAAATTTTAAATGTTATAGATCCACTATTCTCAAAACTAGAAGCACATAGCCGTGCAACTATTAAAAAAATTCTACCAAATGCAGTTGAGGTTAAATTTGATTACAAATCAATTAAGACAGATGAGAAACTATATACAAAGTACTCTTTTGAAGTTGATGATGACGAGGCACTAGAATCGTATGAAGATTTTAAATTAATGCTTACTGAGGGAATGAAACCAAGTGGTTTTGTTATAGCAAACTACATAGATTTCAATAAAGAGTTAAAAATTTCAAAGCATGATGATTATCTTTTTTATGATTCATACTCATTGTGTAAATTAAAAATTATCTATGAACTGTCTAAAACAAAACCAGAAGCTGGTGCTTTTGCTCCATGTACTATGGTTATTTATCATAAAAAGGGAAGTAATAAAACTGAGCTTGTATCATTAAACATTAACAATCTTACTTCTACTTTAGCACTTAAAGATAAAGGTTTATTAAAGATGTTAGAAAAAGCTCAGAAAGATATGACAAAAATAATTGAAGATGCCTCAGAATAGAGTTAAATGTATAAATTGTAAAGGAAAAAACTATGAAAAAACTATTTCTACTATTTTTATTAGCAGGTTCACTACTTGCTAATGAAAATATCAAAAAAAGTGTTGTATTTGATTTGACTACAGGTGATTTAGAGACATTTAAAGTACATATTTTACGTGCTATTCCTAAATTAAAATCATATTATGAGAGTAAAATGCAAGAGCTTAAAGTAGTAGTCGTTATTCATGGGTCTGCTTACAAATTTTTTGTTAAAGATTTGGCTCACTCTCCGTATTTGAATGATGGAGTACTTGTAAAAGCTAATGATAATCTAAAAAAACGTATTAGTGCAGCAAATGAGCTATATGAGATAGAGTTTATAATGTGTGAGGTTGGTATGGAGCATCAGAGGTTACATAAAAAAGAGATCTATCCATTTGTTAAATTTGTTCCATCACCATCAATCCCACTCATAGACATGCAACATGAAGGTTTTGCGTATATTCCAGTACCATAAAAAGAGGTAAGAATAATGACAAAAATAGTATCCGTGTTATGGGTTATATTACTATTATCTGCATCTTCTAATGCATTCACACTTAAAAAATATGGCAAATTCGAATTTAAAAAAGCTAATGCTAATGTCTATATTATGCACGGGCCAGTGGTGGGCCCTAACAAAGAGAATGAAGGCTTTATGAATAATCCATCATTTATAGAGGGTAAAACTGGTCTCATTGTTATAGATCCTGGAGGAAATTTCAATGTTGGAAAAAAAATATTAGCAGAGATAGAAAAAATAAGTAATAAGCCAATATTAGCCGTTTTTAATACTCATAAGCATGGTGATCATTGGTTTGCTAATAAAAGCATTAAACAAAAATACGAAGATGTTAAAATATATGCGCACCCTCAAATGATAAAAGAGGTAAAGTCTGGTGATGCTGAGATTTGGTATACAATTTTAGATAACTTAACTGCCAATTTATATGGAACAAAAGAGTTTGCTTATCCAGATTATGAACTAATTGATGGTCAAAAAATTAAGATAGATGGTGAAGAATTTGTAATTACTCATCCGAAAATAGCACATACTGATACAGATATTATTATAGAACATGTAGGTAGTCAAACACTTTTTTTAGGCGATAATCTCATGAAAAACCGTTTTGGTAATTTTGATAACTCTTCTAGTGTTATTGGTAATGTCAGTTATTTGAAAAGTCTGAAAAATGGTAAGAAATTTAAATTGTATGTACCAGGGCATGGGCCATCAGGAAAAATGGATGAAACAATAGATCCATTTCTTAACTATCTTGAAATAATTTCTAATGAAGCCAAAATTGCACTTGATGATGAAATTCAGACATATGAAATTAAATCAAAAGTTATTGCGCGCCTTAGAAAATATCAGCAATGGGATGGGTTTGAGAACCAAGTTGGCAGACATCTCATAAAAGCCTACAGTGAGTGGGAAGAAAAAGAGATGGATTAAATTTTTTTAAATTTAATCCAAAGGTGCTAGGGATATAATACGAATAACTTATGGCTTAGGGAAAAACTACATGGCATCAGGTATTTTTCTAATACTAGACGACATTGCAATGCTAGCTGATGATATAGCAGTTGCAACTAAAATAGCTACTAAAAAAACTGCTGCAATTCTAGGTGATGATTTAGCAGTAAATGCAGAAAAAGCAACCGGTTTTGAACAAAATAGAGAGTTAGTAGTAATTTGGGCGATTACAAAAGGCTCTCTTAAAAATAAGATGATTATCCTTCCTTTCGCATTTATCTTAAGTTCTTTTGCTCCATGGCTTATTGTCTATATACTTATTGTTGGTGGGTTATATCTACTTTATGAGGGGACTGAAAAGATTAAAGAGTTCCTATTTCATGAAAATCATCAAGAAAAAAATATAGAGCTTCTAAAATCTACTGAGAAAAATATTTTAGAGATTGAAAAAAACAAGATAAAATCGGCAGTTTTTACAGACTTTATTCTCTCAATAGAGATTATCGTTATTGCATTAGGTACAGTCATAACACAGCCTTTAATGGTTCAAATTGCAACAACTACTTTTGTAGCAGTTGTTGCTACGTTTGGAGTTTATGGTTTTGTAGCGATGATTGTTAGAATGGATAACGTGGGATTTTGGCTTATTGATAAAAAGTATTTTAAAAGTGGTAACTTTTTAATTGGTGCAATGCCAAGACTTATCCAACTCTTGTCTATTGTAGGAACTATTGCAATGTTACTAGTTGGTGGTGGTATTCTCTCGCATAATATTGATATTTTTCACCACTATTTTATAGATTTTATACCAAGTATTATAAATGAGCTTTTAGTTGGTTTGGTTGTAGGATTTGTTGTATTAATAGCTACAAACTTATCAAATAAGATAAGAAAAAATATAAATTTATAGAGGATACTAAATAAAGAGAATGAAAAAACAGATTATTCTATTAGTTTTAATGCTTCTTTCATCACTGCATGCAACTTCTTTAGATAATAAAAATATTCTAATCTCAGCACAAGATGCAATAAGTCTAATTGGTTCTAAAAATGTTGTGTTTGTAAGTGGAGATAATAAAGATTTATATAAACTTGGACATATTAAAGGTTCAGCTCAGATGTACGCCTATGAGTTACATAGATCTGACATTATGGGGAGAATGTCTTGCTCCCCACTTTTTGCTTGTCCAGCTCATTCATCAAGTTATATTGGAAGTAAGGCAATAGATAATAACACTTTAGTAATAGCTTATGATAATCAAAACGGTATAAATGCCTCTGCTATTTATGCTTATTTTAAAAGCTATGGACATAAAAACATAAAGATTTTAAATGGTGGGCTAAATGCTGTAAGAAAATTAGATCCTAACCAGAAGATTTATGATTCAATTTATAAAGAACTAAAAAATCAAGATGAACAAGTACAACAAGAGAGATACTCACGACTTAATGATGTTGAATCTAATTTGCTTGTAGTAAAAGGTGCAGAGAGTATAAGAGAGATAAAAACTTACACAATTAGTAAAGATAGTCTTGATTACACAAGAGTAGCTACTAAATCAGATGTAGCATACGCAATGCAAGATATTTTAGAAAATGGTAAAAATAGTGACTTTGTTATTATAGATTCACGTACAATGGCAGAGATTATAGGTGAAGAAAAAATTGGAAATGTTGTACGTGGTGGTCATATTCCAAGAGCAACATTTATTGAAATTAGTCGGCTATATGATTTTAATAATAGTCTCTCTTTTAAAAATATACAAGAGTTGGCAACTATATTTGAGGGTTATGGAGTTACAAAAGATAAAATAATTTATGCTTATTCTCGTATTGGCTCTGGAAAAAGTTCTAAAATAATAACAGCTCTTGAAATGCTTGGTTATGAGAATGCCAAAATTTATACAGGGGGCTGGAATGAATGGGGTAATGATTTGAGCTTGCCAATAAAGAGATAATGCAGACTATGTATAATAAAAGACGTAACTTTTTAAAAATCTCAGGAATTACAGCTGCACTAATAGGTTCAAGTAAAAGCCTATTTGCTAATGAAGAAAATAGCTCTTCTAAAAAAGATGAAAGTAGAATTATTTATCCAATGGAGCGAGATGGTGAAAGAGGTGAGGGTAAATGGAAAAGAGTATCATGGGATGAGGCTAGTGAAAAAATAGCACAAAAAATATTTGATGTTATGACAGATATTGCACGTGGTGCTAAAAAATTGATGGTACATTCAGGAAATTCTCAAAACTCTAAAAGTTATAGCCTTGCATCTGAGCGTTTTTGTACACAACTTGGAGCTATTAGATTTAATCCAAAATCATACACATCAAATATGTTTAGTGGAGCGGTAGTTGCCTTTGGCGATGGAAATATTGGCTGTAGTGATGATTTTCTATATAGTGCAGACACCGTAATTATGTGGGGCGTTGAGCCATCTGTTTCTAATGCTATTTGGAAAAATAGACATGATAATGTAAAAGTTATTGTCATCACTTCTAGCTTTAGTGCAACAGCCGCATCTGCTGATTTATGGATTCCAATCAAACATGGTAGTGATAATACTCTTGCAATGAGTATTATGCATGTAATCTTAAAAGAGCAATTGCAAAAAATAGAATTTATGAAACTTTTCACAGATTTAACCTTTTTAGTTGATGTAGAGACTAAAAAGATGATTAGTCCCTCACAAATTGATGGCTCAATAGGTAAAGAAGAGTTTTATGCGTGGAATACAAAAACTAACTCTGCTGTACTTATGCCCGGGAGTAAAGGAAGCGAACATAAAACTCTGCGTCTTAAAGAGTTTGGAATATCCCCAGCACTTGAGGGAAGTTATGAAATCAAAGATATTAATGGTCAAACAATAGAAGTAACACCAGTTTATGAACTTCTAAAGCAGAGTGTCGCTAAGTTTGCTCCTGAGGTTACACAAACTATTACAGGAGTCCCTCCTGAAGTAGTTCAAAAATTAGCTAGAGATATTGCAATCTCTAAAGTTGTAGAGATAACAACAGGTTCATCACTAAGTAGATACTTTAATGGATTAATGACAATTTGGAATATTGCTTCAATATGTGGACTTACTGGACGAATGGGACCCTATGGTGGACTTAATACCAAGAATGAGTTTACCACCTCAGGACTAGAGGCAATTAGCGGATTTGATGGTAAATATAACTCAAGAGTTAGCTCAGGTTTTATAGATAAATATCTATTTAGTAATGAATCAAAAACTTTTGACAGATATTTTATAGATGAAGATGTTAAACAGGCGCAAAATTCAATGAGTAAATTTGAGTATATGCAAATTATTGATGCAATGTTAAGAGATGGTGAATATGAAAAAAGTACAAAAGTAAAACCTTGGTTTGAGCCAGACACTGCTATAGTTACAGAAGATAAAAATTTTAATAAAGATTTAATAGATAAGATAAAATTCTTTGCTTTTATCGGTTCTAGTATGAATGAAGTAGCTGCTAAAGCTGATATTTTACTTCCAGCTTACTCGAAAAATGAAATGTATGACATTAGATTACCACTTAACTCAAACAGAGCTGCGAAGTTAATTAGAAGAGGCTCAAATATAAAAAATCTTGATGAAGTAAAAGATCAATGGAGCATTTTCACACTAATTGCTGAAAAATTAGATGCTATTGCAAACAAAACAGAAAATATTGATAAAGCAAAAGCTAAAGATGATAAAAAATATGCACGTAATGGCTACCATGATTTGGCAAATTTTTACAAAGAGTATACAAATACCGATGATGATTCAATACTAAAGTCAGAACCACCTTTAGCAACTGATAGATTGGCTCTTGAAGCTGTACTTAAAGAGTGTGACCAATTTAGTCCTTGGACTATTGAGAAAATGATTATGCGTGGGGGCTTTTTGCAAATTAATGAAAAAGCAGGTAAAAACTCACCGCTATATTCAGATAGACCATACAGCTCATTTGAAAATACTCTTTACAAATTTGAACCAATGAATACACTCAGCGGTCGTCAAACATTCTATGTTGATCATTCTCAATATATTCGTCTTGGAGCAAATACAAATACATCTATGTTAGATATTATTAATAGTCAAGATGCGAAATACCCATTTATGATGATTTTACAACAGACTCAAACAGAAAATAGCTTACCGTATATTCAGATAAATGCTCAAACTGCGAAAATACAAGAGCTTAAAAATAGCGATAAAGTTCGTATATTCAATCAACTTGGTGAGTTTTATGCAGTAGTAAAAGTTTCACAGACAATTAGACCTCAAACAGTTATTTTAGAGGCTTCGCATAATAGACTAACCCCTCAAACTCTTAATCTTTTAGAGATGGCAGATGGCTGGGGACACCTAAAATTTGGTAGTTCATGGGATGGGAATAGACACGAGTATAATAGTAAGATTAATTTTGAGAAAATTAATGAGGTGATTAATGAGTAGAATAACTCTTTTAATATTTATCCTAATTTCATTGAGTGCATCTGCTAATGCTAAAGAACTTTTTTCAAAAACAGGCTTTTTTACAAATTCTGATTGCGCACAAAAAGGTAACTTTAAAGATTGTTACTTGGAATCTTATTCATGTGGATATGAAGATTGCTTTAAAGATTATGAACCAGTTAATAGAGTAAATGAGAACTTTGTACTTTATGTCCATAATGAGGGGAAATATTATGAAGTTAATGCAAGTGTAATTAGAAGATCATTGCTAGATAGAGTAATAAACAAAAATAGTATTACTCTAACTGGAGATTATAACAGCTCAACAAATACAATACAAGTGTATAAAATTAAATCTTCTAATTAAAATTCATAGGCTACTGAAAGTGTTTGAGCAATATCAGTCTTTTCAACATTCGTATATGGTCTACTGTCAAAGTTATGTTGCGCTCTTAAGAGTAGACTAAAATCTTTAATTAATTTTACTTTAACTTCAGCAGTTTGTAAAATACGGTAATCTTCCAGAGCATCTAGGCGGGGCTGATAATATCCTGTATATGTAATATCTACAGATGAGTTTATTTTATGTCTATATGATAAATAGATACTCCCCATCCCGTACTCTTTTTTTAAGTTGCTCTTTTCATCTTCTATAGCGTAGATTAGACTTAAACCAAGATATGTATTCCCCCACCCTTTAGACTCAGATAATCTAATTCTAGGACCAATGCCAAATAGTAGTCTCAAATTTAACTTTTGAAACTCATTCTTCTCGGCTTGAGTGAAATATTCCATAACAATACCTCTATTAATACCACGAATATGACGCAAATGTAAGTATGTTTTATCGATATTTTTAACACCATTTGCTTTTCCAAATGAGTAATCACCATTTAATGTAGATACTGAATTGAGAGTATCATACTGTATTTGAAATCCAGCATTATATTTGTCTGTATCTGAATTACCACGAGTTGTGCCAAATGAAGCAGAAATTTGTTTACTCCAACCTGGCGTATTATCTCCAACATCTATAGGCATTATATTAACTATTGCCGACAATTTTAGCGTCAAAATAAACATAAATATAAACAAACGAAACATCTATATAAACTCCTTATGTGCTTCTTTTAAGCCTTCTATAGCTATCTCAAACATTTTTCTTTCATTAATCTCTATCTCATCTATAAGGTAAATTGAGCGCTCAAAATTTTTCCAAACCCTTCGAGATGGTTCATAACGTGAACGTTTTTGTAACTCCAGACTTACTGCGCCATTTATTAATGCTCTTAAAAGTTTTACTCTTGGAATTTTTAAAAATCTATTACTAAACCAAAGTTTCTCTATCGTAGCATGAGCATCAAAAAAACAGCCATTTTTAATTTGCGTTACAAACTGATTTGTAATCTCTAAATCTAATAATTTAAACAAGAAAGTTTATCTACCTTCTGCCTTATGCAAAGCGCTAATCATATCCTCTTGTTTAGCCATGTGAGGTATTTTAGAGCTATAATTTCCACTCTTGTCAAAAAGAAAAATATCTGATGTATGATTAACCGAATACCCCATTTTTGATCCTTTGAGTTTAACTTTTCTAAAATAACCACCATAACGTTCAGTCAACTCATGCAGATACTTCTCATCATCTATAGTAGCGCCTATAAAGTTTTTATGAAAATATGAAGCATAACCTTTTAGATGCTCCAATGAGTCACGTTTTGGATCAACACTTACAAAAATACCTTGAAAATTTTTCTGTTCTTCATCTGAGAGCGCGTTTAATGCCTCAGACAACCTACTCAGACTAGTTGGACATACATCAGGACAATACATATAACCAAAATAAAGAGCAACAACCTTGCCCTTAAAGTCTTCTAGTTTTATAGGACCATCAATGGTATTTAAGTCAAACTTATAACGCACTGCATCTTTATGTTTTTCAAACATAGGTTTTGTAACCTTAATACCTATGAAGACAACACCTAATGCTAAAAAAGCGGCGATAAAAGCTTTAATGACTTTTTGGTTCATCTATTATTTCTGTCCATGATTCATATTCATGTTCATGCCGCTCATGACTTTTTTAACTGGTGCATCTAATTTAATCTTTTCTCCATTTGACAAAGTCAACTCTAAATCTACGTTTTGACCATCAACTAAAGGTTTTTTTAATCCAAAAAACATAATGTGGAAGCCACCTGGTTGTAACATTGTGTGTCCATTTTTTTTAACATCAATTTTTTCAACTTGGTACATACGCATAACTCCATTAGTCATGTCATGAGTGTGTAACTCCAATGTTTTTGCAGCACTTGATGCTGCAGCTACAACTGAAACGTCTTCAGAAGAGTTGTTCATTAACATCATAAATGCGGCACTATTTGGAACTCCTGGTGGTGTTGCGCGCACATAAGCATTACTTACCATAAGCGACGATGCTGAGACTGAACTAATAACTAATATTAGCATCATAAATAATTTTAATTTCATAAGTTTTCCTTGCTAGTTTTGGATAAAATTCACGTAGACTTCTTGTAAAACTAGAAATCTAATGCAAGTATAGCAAAGGTCAGGCATTTATATGGCAAAAAGATACAAAAAGCAGAGTAAAATAAATCAAACTATCAAAGATATATTTGGTGGACTTGGATTTGATGAGGGTATAGACAGAGTAGATACCGATACTCTCTTAGCAATAAGCATGGCACTAGGCTTTAATTCTGAAGACTTAAGCCGTGATACACTCTTAAAATCTTTGCGTAGGGTATACTCTGAAGCAGATTCAGAAGAGAGAAATGAGATCTTACATCTTTTAAAAAGTTTTATAGCTAATGACCTATCCTTAGAGCAACATGATGGTATGCGCCAAGAGAAGTTAGAGACAATTCTTAACACCCTTGTATGCACACAAGAGGAGAATGACGAGCTAAATCGACACTTTATTCAAAGTTCACGTAAATTGACTCCTGCTAAAGTTGAGAGTAAACTTCAAGCTCTTAGAGTTGTAGCTCGTCAAAAAGAGCTCGCACAAAAGCTTAATGGAACTTTTAATGAAAATGGTAGATTTTCATTTATACATACAGATACTATTAATTTTGCTGATGAAACTTTTGACAAAAGTTTTAAAATAGATACAAGAGGCTTTCAACTAGGTGAGTTTGTAAAAAAAGATATTTTAGAACGTATTGAAGAGGAGAAAGAGAGTAGTCTAAAAGTACATAATGAAAAACTAAACCTCCTATTAGATAGACTTAAAAACCACCCATATTTAGAGAACAACTTTATTCTTGATGCACTTAAATCACTATCACAACATTCAGAACTCTCATATTTAGAACTAAAAGATGAAACACTTAGTACTCTATTTAAACCGCTATGCTCACAAATGAATATCATAGATGAAAGTTTTATACTCTATTTCGATGAAATATATCCTCTATTTGGAAAAACTGATATACTTTTTTCAACCCAAGCACAACTTCATAGACGAACAATTTTAAAAGAGATTACAGCAGGACGAGAGATAAAGAGCTTTTTTAATACTGAAAAATTAAGCTCTTCAATGATTAAAAATTTCGAAGATCAGTTAGATGAACTACTAACACAGTGTCAAAACGCTTCCTCAATTATCAACTTAAGTCGATTAGATATTGAAAAAATATTGATTGAACCAATTATTAAACAAGTAAGCAAACAGAGCCTAAATATTAGTCCTAAACGAATGCGTAGTATCTTTACTATATTTATGCAAGAGATTAATCCTAAAATCATTCATAAACAGAAAGAGGCGCTTTTATCTAGGACTATTAGAGATTTTAAAAATATGTTTGGTCGCGCTCGTGTTATGAGAAGGAAACTTCACTTTTTTATGGGTCCTACAAATAGCGGTAAAACATATCAAGCTATGCAACATCTTAAAAATGCAGATACAGGTTACTATTTAGCTCCCTTACGACTTTTAGCGCTTGAGGGTTATGAAAACCTTAAAGAAAACGGTGTAGAGGTATCTTTAATTACAGGCGAAGAGCAGCAAGAAAATCCTTTTGCTTCACATATCTCCTCAACAATTGAGATGTTAAACTTTAATACTGCCGTTGATGTTGCTGTAATAGATGAGGTTCAGATGTTAAATGATCCTCAACGTGGCTGGGCATGGGTAAATGCTATTATAGGTGTTAGTGCAAAAAATGTCTATATGACAGGCTCAGAAGATGCTCTAAATGCTATAAAAATAGTAGCCTCATGGCTTGAAGAACCACTAGATATAATAAAGTGCGAACGTAAAAATCCACTTACTCTAATGAACATGAATACGACATTTGACAATCTTGAACCATCTACTGCGATCATCGCATTTTCACGAAAACAGGTACTTACTCTTAAACATAGACTACACAATAAATTCAGTATTTCTGTAATATATGGTAGTCTAAGCCCTGAAGTTAGGCGTGAAGAGGCAAAACGCTTTAGAAGGGGTGAGACACAACTTTTAATAGCAACAGACGCAATAGCTATGGGGCTTAATCTACCAATAAAAACAATACTATTTAGCCAATCTACTAAATTTGATGGTCAAAACATAAGAGCGCTAATGGGTTCAGAGGTACGTCAAATTGCGGGGCGTTCTGGTCGTTATGGACTTCATGAAGAGGGATATGTTGGTGCAATTTATCCAGATGTCTTAAAAGATATTGGTAAAATCTTATATAGTAAATCAACACAGATTGAACCACCATTTGCAGTAGCTGCAACATTAGATCAAGTAAATCTAATAAGTACCATATTGCTAACGCACAATTTAGAGGAAATACTAGATTTTTTTGCCTCTAATATGCACTTTGATGGTCCTTTTAAAGCACACAACATTGAGCAGATGAGAGAAGTTGCAAAAGTTGTTGATCGTTATGAGTTAGACTTAAAATCAAAGTTTTACTTAAGTGGAGCGCCTGTTGCTCTAAATATAGCTCATATAGAAAAAGTTTTCCTAAGATATGTAAGAGCAATAGAAAATAGTACTCAAATAACATTTGAGATTCCAAAAGATTTACAACAATCAGCAAATACTCAAGAGGAATTACTAACAGCAGAAGATAAAATTAAAGAGATAACTCTATATCTTTGGTTATCTTATAGGTTTAAGGAGTTTTTTGTAGATTCTGAAGTTGCTCTAAAAGCAAGGCGAATTATAAACAGATATATTGAAAATAGTCTACAAAACCAACTTTTAGTACAAAAAGAGAGAAACTTTAATCACAAATATACAAAAAGAGAAAAACCTCATAGAAAAAGAAGAAGATAATCAGTTTTCTAATTCGTATTGCTTTTAATAGCAAATTTAAATATAATCAAACAATTTTATACTTATTCATTCAATTTAAAGGCTCAATGTATGAAAAATCTAAAAGATATTCCAATCGCTTACAAAATACATCTACCTATTTTCTTTACTATTATGATTGCTATAGCTATTGTCATATTTAATGCCTATCTTGAGTTAAATCGTGTAGAGAGTCTCTCAAGAATAGATACTATTAAACAGATGGATCTATATATTAAACAAAGTCTTAAAGAAAAAAGTCAAGTAGGTCTAACTAACGCTATTAATTTATCTTTAAATGGATTAGTTATTGATGCCTTAAAAGAGAATAATAGGGAGCTTTTATATGACTATTTGCATGAACTATCATCTAAGTTTAAACAGATTTCAGACTATAAAGATATTAAAATACAGATTCATGACAAAGATATAAAAAGTTTTATACGTCATTGGAAATTAGATGAGTATGGTGATGATTTATCAACTTTTAGAGATTCATTAAATTATGTCAAATTAAATAAAAAATCAATAGCCGTTATTGAACCAGGTAGAGCTGGGATGTTTTTACGTGGTGTAGCACCCATCATCGAAGACAAAAAATATTTAGGAAGTGTTGAATTTATTCAAAGTTTTGATTCAATCGTATTAAATGCTATAGATGACAATAAGTATAATCTTCTATTTTTAACATTTAACTCAGAAGATTTTCAAAAGTTTGATAAAAACGATCATATGGTTGGAGATATGTATCTATCTCAAAAATTGGAAAATACAAACCAAAAGTTACTATCAAAACTTAATAAAGATGACATCAATACGTTACAAAAGAGTGATTATTTGGTCAAAAGTGGCTATTTTATAATTTCAATACCTCTGTTTGCTAGTAAAAATAAGAAAGTAGGAATCGTATTGGTTGCCTTACTAAATGATGAGGTAAACTCATTTGTTGATGAAGCTAAAGAGAGTTTAATAACTCAAATATGGATTATGTTAACAGCAGCTATTTTAGTTTTAATATTTTTAATTACGATACTTCATTACAATATAAAATTACCAATTAAGCAGCTCAATGATGCTATGGATGATATTAAAAATACTCTTTCTGAAAAACAAAGTTTTATGGAGTTAAATAAACTCAAAATAAAAATGGATCAAAAAGATGAAATAGGATCAATTGCGCACACCATTAATCGTCTTCTTAAATCTTTACTATCTGAATTTATAAAAGTACAAAAAGCTTCAAAAACAACACAAGAGTATGTAAAGGCTGTTAATGCTGGTAGTATTGTCTCAAAAAGTGATTTAGATGGTAACATTACCTATGTTAACCAAGCACTATGTGATATAACGGGTTATACAAAAGAGGAATTAATTGGAAAACCTCATAACATTTTTAGACATCCAAATACATCAAAAAAGACATTTAAGGAGTTATGGGAAACGATTAAGAGTGGAAAAATATGGCATGGTATTCTTAAAAATAGACGAAAAGATGCAACAACATTTTATGCAAATATAACTGTAGTACCAATTACCAATAATAGTGATAAGGTTATTGAGTATATCGCTCTTCGCGACGATGTTACAGAACTCGTGAACTCTAAAGAGGAGTTAAAGAAAACATTCTTCACAGACCCACTTACAAGCTTTGGAAATAGATTTAAAATGTTAGAGACTCTACAAAAATATCCAAAATCACCACTTGCTATTATAGATATTCATTACTTTAAAGAGATCAATGATTTTTATGGTTACGAAATTGGTGACAAGGTTATTGTAAATTTTGGTAATAAACTATTTAATTTTTTTAGTGATAATGATATGCAAATTTTTCACCTAAGTGGTGATGAATTTTCAGTAGTTTGTGAATCTAATACATCGCATGATGAAGAGTTTATAAATAAAATACAAGATTTTTTTAGCAGTTACAACCACTCTGAAATAAATATAGATGATCATATAATAGCTTTAAGACTTACTGCTGGAATATCAAAATCATCAGATCATGTTATGAGTCAGGCTGACATCGCTCATAAAAATGCTAAAAAGAATAATAAAGATATCATCATCTATAGTGATGAAATATCTACAGATATTGAGTATAAAAAGAACCTAGAATTAACCAAGAAGATAAAAAATGCAATTAACAATAATAAAATAAAAGCATTTTTTCAGCCAATTTATAACAATAAGACTAGAAAAATAGATAAATATGAGACATTAATGCGACTTATTGAAGACGATGGGAAAGAGATGTCTCCATTTGTATTTTTAGACATCGCAAAGAAAACACGACACTATAAAACATTAACGCAAATTATAGTAGAACAGGCATTTAAAAAATTTGAATCAAAAAAGTATGAATTTTCAGTTAATCTTAGTGCAGAAGATATAATAATGCACAACATTGGAGATTACTTTTTCTCACTTGCAAAACAGTATGGGGTTCAAAATAGAGTAGTTATCGAACTAGTTGAATCAGAGGGAATAGAATCATTTGATACAGTAGAGACATTTATTCAAGAGGCTAAAAGCTATGGAATGAAAATAGCCATAGATGATTTTGGGACAGGATATTCAAATTTTGAATATCTAATAAGATTAAATGCAGATTTTATAAAAATTGATGGCTCACTAATAAAAACTATCGATAAAGATAAAAACATGCGCTCTGTTGTTGAGACAATCGTAATGTTTGCTAAGAAAAATGGTATGAAAACAGTTGCTGAATATGTTGCTACCAAAGAGATACAAAAAGTTGTAGATGAGTTAGGTATTGACTATTCACAAGGTTATTATCATGGTAAACCAGAAAGGTTATTGAAAAATTAATCGCTAATAAAAAAAGCCTGAAAGATATACTTTAGGGCTATGATATAATTTTAGGAGAAATTAGGTGCTCATACAGAATTTATTACACTCCCAAAGAAATAAAATCAAACGTTAATATAAACCACTTCAAACTCTAAATAATCTAAAGGATAATCTCGCATTAGGGCTCTCATTTGAGATATTCCTAATTTACGCTCACCTGAACTTACCCCACTCTTTTTAATGTACGAAAAAAGGCTTTTTTTATCTTTGAAAGGCATTTTATATGTCTCTGTCTGTATTTCATAGTTATTAAATTGACGTTTTGCAGCTTCAATAATCATCTCTTTAGAGTGAATTGGTGAATCCACACCGCCAACAGCATGTAGAGTTCTAAAGGTGTTTGAGGTAAATAGTGCAAGTGCAGCATTTGGTGCTAAATCATTAATGTGTGCAAATACTTTATCTAAATCTTTTGCCCATTGCAAGGCTGAAGCAGAGATTACTGCATCAAAGTCATACTCTTTTAACTTCTCAAATGTACTCTCATCATTAAAATCAGCCTCTATAGTTGTAATTTTGTCATCTTTTGGATGCAAATCTAACATAGCTTTTGAAAAGTCAACACCGATAAACTGTTCAACCTCCCAATCTAGCTCATTGGCAACAGCTCCGCTTCCACATCCTAAATCTAAAATACGCTCAGGCGCTTGGTAACAATCACCAAAAATATGCTCAATTACTTCAGATTGAATGCGATTTAGTCGGCGGTACTCTTGAGCAAAACGTGTAAATTCTCTATGTACGCCCATAGTTATCCCCTTCTATTTATTAGCATTGAAGCAATAAACATTCCTAGAACTACTGCAACAATTGTTGCACCACTTGGAAGGGAGTAATAGTACGATAGACTCAAGCCACTAATGACTGAGATAAGTGATATAGCAATAGCAATTAATACGGTATTAAAAAAGCCTTTTTTAAAGCGTAGTGCAGAGATAACAGGAATAACCATTAAAGCTCCAATTAATAGTGTTCCTACAATTCGAATTGATAGTGCTATTATAATTGCAACAAGTGTAACTAATAAAAAGTTTAACCACTTAACTGGCACACCGCTAGTTTGTGCAGCTTCCTCATCAAATGCTATAAAGAAAAATGAGCGAAAAAATATTATAAAAATAGCTAATAAAAAAACTCCAGCTATTGAAATTAATATAAGATCTTCTGAGCTAACTGCTAAAATAGAACCAAAAAGATAAGCAAACAAAGAACTATTAAACTCATTTGCAACTGAAATTATGATTACAGAGAGTGCTAATGAACCAGATAGAAAAATTGCTAAAATAGAATCAGAATAGATTTTATGATAACTACGCAGGTACTCAATCATCCAAGCTGCAATTACTGAGACCATTATAGCCATATATACAGGTGAGCTATCAAATAAAATAGCAATTGCTACACCAACTAAAGAGACGTGAGCTAGAGTATCAGCAAGAAGTGAATATCTTTTTAAAACAACAAAAGAACCAGCAACCGTACTAATAATAGAGATAATAATTCCAGCTAAAAATGCACGTTGCATAAAATCATATTCAAACATCTCAATCATGAGAGTGTCCATCTACAAGATGTGCATGTATGCCATACAATTCACTCATATCATCACAACTTAAAACTTCATGTGGCGTGTCACTCACAAGGAGAGTCTGATTAACTCTAAAAATTGATTTTATATCATCAGCAACAACTCCAATATCATGGGTAATTAGAATAATTGTTATGTTGTGCTTTTTATTTAATTCACGCAAAAGTGCATAAAATTTCTTTTGAACTTCCATATCTACACCAGTATTTGGCTCATCTAGGACTAAAACTTCTGGATTACTAACAAGAGCGCGCGCTATCATCGCGCGTTGTCTTTGTCCACCTGAGAGCTCTCCTATTCGTCTATCTTGAAGATCTTGAACTTCCATAAGTGCCATCGCACTATTAACTGCTTTTACATCTTCATCATCTTTTTTCCAAAAAAGTGAATACCCACTAGAGCGCCCCATGCAAACAACCTCTCTTACAGTTGCTGGAAACTCACTATCCATATTTGAAGCACGTTGTGGGACATAACCAATTTTATTCCAATCTTTAAAACTCTTATGAGGTTTACCAAAAAGTTTCACAGCTCCACTAACATAACTTTGAAGTCCTAATACAGCGCGCATAAGGGTAGTTTTTCCACCACCATTTGGACCAATAACAGCGCAATAATCACCCTCTTTTATCTCAAATGAAATATCTTTTAATATAGTCTCATTACCAAGTACAAGATTTAAATTTTGTACACTTATAACAGAACTCATTCGCACTCCAAAACAATACTGACTTGTCTATCTATCTCTAATATCTCTTTTAAAGATAGTTTAGTCAATACATTAGGAATTATTCTTTGATTATCTAACGCCCTAATTTGGTCGCAAAGTATATCACTCTCTTTTTCTAAATTATCTTTTTTCACAATTCTATACCTCAAAGGATAACTATCATCAATTAAAAGAGTTGACATCGGTAAAACAATTGTAGTTGTATGACCACAATCATTTAACATATTTGTCTGATAAATTAAAACAGGCCTAATCTTACCAACTTCATCACCCTTTTTAGGATTTAATTTGGCTAAGTAAATTTCACCTTTTTTAAACATTAAATTTCTTACAAGCCATCGTCTAAACTATTTTCAAACTCTTGTGAGGCTTTCAAAGATTCTTCTCTTACTTTCAGTGAAGCCTGTTTAATCTGAGCTTTTAATTCCTCTTTTTCAAGTACTGATTTGTAGTAAATTACTGATTTTCTAATTAAATCACTTTTGGTAGTATTTAATGTTTTTACCATCTCATTTAAAGTATCGTAAAATTGATCATCTGATTTTAAAGTAATCGTATGCACATGATTCCTTTATAGTTTTACACAATTGTATAACATTAAGCTTTAAGGTAATATTTTTGTAATACTATCTTTTTAATATTCAATTTGAGAGTATGCTATACGCTATATTCAATTACTAATTGTCTTCTAATAAAAATTGCAGTACTGCTAACTGTAATTAATTACAGTCCAAAGCTTTCATAAGCAAACCTAAATTTTTCTCCATTAAAGAGATATAGTTTTCGTCTTTTTGATCTTTTGTGATGTTTGCTAATGTCTCTAATATTTTTACTTCTGCATTAGATTCGCTTGCAACCATCTTAAGTGCGTTACTATTTCCAAAAGGTTCACCAAAAACAGTTGGGGTTTTTACGCTTTTCAAGTATTCAATAGCCTGTTTCATATTTTTAGCACTCTCTCTAGAATGAGATGATTTTCCAGATAATGAATGAATTTTAAAATTATACTCATCTCCTAAATAGGCATACGCATTATGATTTACAACAATTGTATCTCTTTTACATTTATTCAAAGAGCTTTCATAACTACTTTTTAATCTCTTTAACTCTAATATGTAATTTGAAGCTCTACTTTTATAAAAAGTACTATTTTCTTTATCTGCTTTTATTAATATGTTTGAAATCTTATCTACAACTTTAATATATAGATCTATATCTAACCAGTAGTGAGCATCAATGTGTCCCTCATGAGCATGTTCTTCATGATGATGCTCATCAGAATCCTCTTCTTTAATTAAACCACTACTAAGGTCATAGGCTAGCTTCTTATCTCTAAAACGAACAAGAAAATCATCAAGTCCAGCGCCCATATAGAGAAAAATATCTGAATTTATTATTTTTATTACATCTTTTGGAGTTGGAGAAAATTCATGAATATCTTGCGAGAAGGAGATAACTCTTTTTATATCTACATTTTTGCCACCAACTATTTTAACAGCGTCATATATGGGGTAAATTGTTGTAGCTATATTTAATTTTTTATCTGCTTGCAAGGTTACAAGTAGCATTAATAGAACTAAAAAAAATTTCATAATTTTTACATCATTTCACTGTCGATTTCAATTACCGTATGAACATTTCCTCTTGGATTAAAATCAGCTTTTAATTTCATTTTTCGCGGGCTTAATTTTTTAAAAAGTAGATCGAAAATTTCATTTGCACTATCTTCATGACTAATATGCCTCTCTCTAAAAGAGTTAATATAAAGCTTTATAGCTTTTAATTCCACAACAAGAGCGTCTGGAACATAACTAATCTCAATATTTGCAAAATCTGGATAACCACTTCTTGGACACAAACAGCTAAATTCTGGTAAAGAGATATTTATTGTGTAACTTTTTTTATGTTTATTTGGCCATATCTCTAAATTTTTTTCAACATCAAAAGATTCTACAATCATCTTTCCATACAACTTATTAGACATCTAAATGCTCTACATCTTTTGCATGTGTTTCAATAAATTTACGACGTGGCTCGACCTCATCACCCATAAATAGAGTAAAAGTATCACTAGCAGCTTCGGCATCTTCAACTGTAATGCGCAACAGTCTTCTATTCTCAGGTGTCATAGTTGTCTCCCATAACTGCTCAGGATTCATCTCACCAAGACCTTTATAACGTTGAATGTATGAACCTTTTTTAGCTCGTCCTTTAACATCTTCCAAAGAGTCTAAAATATCTTCATCTTTAAAAAGTGGCATATCCCAATCTTTAATTTTGCTGTATGTATATTGTGCCTCTTCATAGTATGGCGTTGCAAAAAGCTCATCATTAATTTTAAGCTCTTCCATACCACCATTTGTCTGAACGTAGATATGTATAAACTCTTCATTAATTTCAGAATTTAGAATATTATAACCCTTAGCTGTAAGGAAGATTTTTATTTTTTCAAAAAGTTCTGGATAACTTAGACTAACTAAGTCTGAATTTTCTATCAAATAGCGAAGTACTTCACTAAGAGAATAACGTTTTTCAAGATTAGCTAAACTTCCACGATAGTGATCAACTATCTTTAAAAACTCAACGACATCAGATTTTCCAATACCCTCAAACTCAGAAGTCTCAACACCAGTCTCAATTAAAAAGCTATTCATCAAATTATCATCTTTAAAATAAATCTCTTTTTTACCCTTTTTATAGCGGTAAAGTGGTGGCTGAGCAAGATACAGATAACCCTCATCAACAACTTGGCGTAAGAATCTAAAGAAAAATGTAAGTAACAGAGTCTGAATATGACTACCATCAACATCAGCATCGGTCATTATTATAATCTTATGATAACGTAATTTACTCTCATCAAACTCTTCACCAATTCCACACCCGAGTGCAGTAATCATGTTAGTTATCTCTTCACTTTTTAAAATCTTATCTAAACGCGCTTTTTCAACGTTTAAAATTTTACCTTTAAGTGGTAAAATTGCTTGAAAAACACGATCACGACCCTGTTTAGCACTACCGCCAGCTGAATCCCCTTCCACTAAGTATAATTCACTCGTAGATGCATCTCTACTTTGACAATCAGCTAATTTTCCAGGAAGTGTTCCAACACTTAACACATCTTTACGACGAGTTAAATCCCTTGCTTTTTTAGCAGCCTCACGACCCTTTGCAGCAAGAAGTGCTTTTTGAATAATTGCTTTTGCTTCAATTGGTGTCTCTTCAAAATATTTACTTAACTGTTCACCTGTAAGTCTTTGCACTAGTGGACGAACATATGTGTTTCCAAGTTTTCCTTTTGTTTGACCTTCAAACTGTGGTTCAGGAACACGTATACTTACAACACAAATAAGACCCTCACGAACATCATCACCACTAATTTTTACATCTTTTTCTTTAGCAGCACTATTTTTAGCATTATAAGCTGAGATTACTCTTGTGAGTCCTGCTTTATAACCTGCTTCATGAGTACCACCTGCTGGAGTGCGAATATTATTTACAAAACTAAGAGTTTTCTCTTCATATGAGCTATTGTACATCATAGCAATGTCAACTTCAATATCTTCAATTTTTGAACTAAAAAATACAACTTTACTAACTACTTCTTTTGTATTCATATTCTCAACAAATTGTGAAATTCCACCTTCAAAATGAAAACTTTCACTCGTATTGCTACGATCATCTTTTAAATTTATTGTAATTTTCGGATTTAGATAAGCTAACTCTTTAAGACGCTTAGCAAGAATTTCATACTCAAATACTACTGTCTCAAAAATAGATGGATCGGGAAAAAATTCTACAGCAGTACCAGATCTATTTGTATTTCCTGTAACTTCTAGGGGATCTTGGGGGATACCTTTTTTAAAGTTTTGTTCATGAATACTACCATCACGTTTAATAATCACTTTTAGGTCTGAACTAAGTGCATTAACAACACTCACACCAACACCATGAAGACCACCACTTACTTTGTATGTGTCTTTATCAAATTTACCACCAGCATGTAGAACTGTTAAAACAACAGTCGCTGCTGACATATTTTCTGTTGGATGCATTCCAACTGGAATACCACGCCCATTATCGCTAACAAATGCACTTCCATCTTTTGTTAATGTTACATTTATAGTGTCACAATAACCAGCCATTGCTTCATCTATTGAGTTATCAACTACTTCATAAACTAGGTGATGAAGACCTTTTACTCCAGTATCTCCAATGTACATACCAGGACGTTTACGAACTGCCTCTAGACCTTTGAGGACTTTAATATTACTAGCGCCATATTCTTGTTGCATGTAGACTCTTTATTGAGAATTAAAGTTAAATAAAGAGCTATTTTATCTAAAAGTTATTTAAATTATAATTTTTAGTCAATTGGTGTTAATTCATTTGACCATTTATTAGCAACAAATGGTTCGAAATTAGCTTTATAATGCTTGTAATGTTTTGAGTTTTTATGTCCATCAAGTGCGCTCTCATTCTCCCAGGTTTCAATTACAACAAAAGTTTTAGGATCATTATCTGTTTGATAAATGTTATAAAGAAGACATCCCTCTTCAGCTTGCGAAGCTTTTACCATAGTCTCTAAAAGAGATTTTAATTCATTTATAGAATCATCTTTTGCTACAAAAAATACATTTTTAGTTATTGCCATTTTAAATCCTAATTTAATTTTTTTAGATAATTATTGGCATTATAATTGTCTGAAAATCACCACTTTTTAAAATAAAAGGTAGATTTGCATCATTTAATTCAATTAGAAATTCAGTTGTCTCAATTTGTGCTAAAAAATCTAAAATATATCTGCTATTAACCGCTAAAGTAATAGGCTTACTTAGACCTTGTTCTAAAAGCATCTCTGTTTTTGCTTCAATGTTATCTTCACTTAATGATTCAAAATAGATTGCATTTTCATCAATTTTCAGTTTTACATCATTTGAAATTGTTGTAATTTGTCTAATTGCTTCAATCATTAAACTTTTATTAAGAGTTAAACTAGATTTTATACTTTTAGGGATAATTCTTTGATAATCTGGATATTTTCCATTAATAAGTTTTGTAAAAAAGAAACTATTAGGAGATTTAATCATTAGATGTGTTTCATCATATAATATATCTATTTTTTCAATAAATAGCTTTTGAATCTCTATAATGGCTTTTTTTGGAATAATTAACATTAATTCAGTTTGCGCATTACTTGGAGTTTTCATAATTGCTAATCTACGAGTATCTGTAGAGACAAAATTCATTGCATCTTTAGATATATCTAATAGTGCTCCATTTAGTTCAAACTTAGGATTGTTAGTATCAATTGCAGGTGTTATTTTTTTAAGTGCTCTAATAAGTTGAAGACTGTCAATCTCTATTTGAGGTTTATTTTCATATTTAGGAAATTGTACAAATTCATTAGCATCAAATATAGGAAGTTTGAATTTAGATTTTTTCTGTTTTATATGAAGCATATTATCTTGTTGTGATATTTCAACTTCTTCATCTTTTAAAATTCTGATTATGTCTAGTAATTTTTTTCCATTAGCAGTTAAAGCTCCAGCTTCACTTACGTTACCATGGTCTGTTACTATTTGTAGACCAATTTCATAATCACTAGCTTTAAATGTTATTTCTGAGTGTCCTGCTTGAATGTATACATGTGATGTAATTGCAGATATATCTTTCTTCTCTAAAAAAGATTGAAGGTTAATTAAAATGTTTTCTAAAACAGACTTATTTAGTTTAAAATTCATGTTTCTCCATCACCCTATATATTTTTAAAATAATAGTAATAGTAGTAGTTCTTCAAGTTTAAGTGAAAAACTTATTTAAGTCCCTACATTATCTACTTTTGAAATGTGAATAACAGATTAAGGTTATTCACATTTGTTCACTGTTTGAGATTATATCTTTTTTTTATATCTTTTTTCAATAGAGTTCTACTTTGGATTGTCATCTAGAGAAATTTTATTACTAAGATCTTCTACTTTAAGACGAAAATTTTCATCCTCTTTTAACATTTGTGATATTTTTTTCATTGTATGACTAACCGCTGTATGATCTTTCATCCCAAAATATTGCGCAAGTGTAGGCATTGAGTTTGGAGTAAGAGTTCTACATAGGTATATAGATATACGACGTGCATAAACTATATTTCTACTTCTGCTTTTTGATCTTATTTCACTTGGTTTAATGTTTAGTTCTTTTGCAATAACTGTCATAATATGTTCAATTGTAATAGAATCGCGTTTTTCTCTTATCTGCTCTTTTAAAACATTTTTAGTAAATTCTAAGGTTATCTCTTGATTCATAAGTGTAGCATGTGCATGAAGTTTAGTTAGTATTCCCTCAATTTCACGTGCATTGTTACTAATTATAGTTGCAATGTAATTAATGATTTCATTACTAAGTGCTACACGGTCAAGTTCACATTTTTTCTTAATAATAGCAATTTTTGTTTCAAGTTCTGGTGGTTGAATGTCTGCTACTAATCCCCACTCAAAACGGCTCTGTAATCTCTCTTCAAGTCCTGCAATTTGTTTAGGATGTTTATCAGCTGCTAGAACTATTTGACTTCCTTGTGAGTGTAAATCATTGAAGGTGTGAAAAAACTCCTCTTGAGTCTGTTTTTTACCGCTTAAAAATTGAATATCATCAATAATTAGTATGTCACATTTACGATATTTCTCTTTAAATCTATCCATTGTTTGGTTACGCATATGTCTAGTAAAATCATTTAAGAATTGCTCAATTGTAGTATAGATAACAGAGCCACCATTTTCTTGAATAACATTACCAATTGCTTGCAAAAGATGTGTTTTACCAAGTCCAACACCACCATAGATAAAAAGAGGATTATAACCCTTTGCAGGATTTTCAGCCACTGAGACAGCTGCTGTGTAAGAGAATTGATTTGAGCTTCCTACAACAAAGTTAGCAAATGTATATGAGGGGTTTAAAAGAGATATTTTATTGGTTTTTTGTTGTGTTGGTTTTGCTATTAAAACGTCTCTCATTGCTCCAGAAGACTCTTTTTCATATTTTATTTGAACATCTGTTTGAACTTCGGTCTCTACTTCAAAGAGGTGTGCAATTTTTTTTGCATAACGAGTTTTTGCCCAATTTGCGATTAAAGGATTAGGAGCGTTAAATATTGCTAAGTCACTTTTTGAATTTTCTAAATCATAACTTAATTGTGAAATATAGCGTTTATATTCTATCTCACTAATTTCATCTTTTAAAAGTAATAATATTTTTTTTCCCAAGTTCAATTAATCTTCCTTTAATAATATTTTTTTCATCATATTTTATTTGTAGGTATAAATTTTCACTTGTAAAATATAAATGTTATTCACCTAGTGAAAATGATGTGAAATATTTAGAAAATTTTATCAGAACTTTACTCTAGTAGTGATAAAATCGGATTATATTAAGTGAATAACTACTTCTTCACAATGTGAATAACATTTTAAAAGTTAAACTCTTTTATAATGATATTAAATATAACCAGAATTCAACAAAATAATAATTATAAAAAAGTTAAAGAAAATGATAATTTTAGGTATAGATCCAGGGACAAAAAACTGTGGATATGCTCTTATTGAAAAAAGTATGAATAAGTTACGTTTAATAGAAGCTGGACTAATTAAGATTAATAAAGATGAGTTGCAACATCAGATGATTCAGATGGTAGAGGGACTAGATTTAATTTTTAAAGAGAATAAAATTGATGAAGTTGCAATGGAAGATATATTTTTTGCATTTAATCCAAAAACTGTACTTAGACTTGCACAGTTTCGTGGAGCGCTGAGTTTAAAAATTTTACAAGAGTTTGGAAACTTTGCAGAGTACACTCCGCTTCAGGTCAAAAAAGCTGTTACTGGAAATGGAAAAGCTGCAAAAGAGCAAGTTGCATTTATGGTAAAGAGAATACTTAAAATTACTAAAGAGATAAAACCATTAGATGTAACTGATGCAATAGCTGTAGCAATAACACACTCACAAAGAGTTCGTTAGGTTAATCATTTTATCTAGCACCCATTTGAAGAGCATTTTTAAGAAGGTCATCACCTGTTGTTATGCTTTTTGTGTTAGCGTCAAAACTTCTTTGTGCCACAATTAACTCAGTTAGTGCTCTGCTTAATTCAACATTTGAATTTTCTAAAGCATTTCCTCTAATTCTAGCACCTAGTTCATTGCTATTAAAAAAGATAGCTTGTCCACTATTTGAGGTTGTTTGAAAATGGTTAGCTCCAATTCTTTGAAGACCAGCATCGTTTGCAAATTGGTAAATTGCAACTTGTGCAACCAAAGATGAGCGACCTGTATCAAAAGTAGCTAATATTTGACCATTGTCATTAAAACTATAACCAGATAGATTTCCAGCGGCTACTCCATCTTTTTTAATTTCAGGTTGAACATCTTTACCAACATTTGAGATAAGTCCATTAAAATCTTTTCCTAAATTTATAGTTATAGGAGTTCCCTCATTATCAATAGCAGGGAGTTGCGATTGCGTTAATCCACCAAAATGATCAAAAATTGCAGTTCCTGTTTGTGTATCTATTGTGTTTAGATTTTTATCTTTTATAGTTGCTGTAATATCCCATGCAGTTCCGAATTCAGGTTGAGGTTTTTGTGCTGTAAATATAACTTCTAAGGTATTTTTATTATCATTTTCTGCAATAACTTCTATACCAAACTTTCTCTCTACATCAAGTGTCACTAGTTCTGTCGTTTGAGTTGCTTCATTAAAAACTAGTTTTGAACCTACTACTCCTAAATTTCCACCTAAAAATACATTTTTAGTTGGCTCTGCTGGTATTATCATCTCTTTTGGTAGTACAATACCTGTTTGATCTGCAACTGTACCGCGATTTATAGTTGCTACTGTGGGAGTTAGCTTACTAATTTTGCGAGGTTTATTTGTATTTGGATCTATCTCGCCATTTTCAGTTGTTACATTACCCGCCATTTTTCCAGTCATTATATTACCACTAGAATCAACTAGATTACGATTAGCATCAAAATTTAGTGCACCATTTCTAGTAAAAAGTAGATTATTATCTCTATCTTTAACTCCAAACCAGCCTATCCCATCTATTGCTATATCTAAAGGGTTTTCTGATCCTTGAAACGCTCCTTGTTTAATGTCTGTTGTAATGGCAGCTACTTTACTTCCATTACCCTTTTGACTCTCTACAGGACCATTTGAAGTGTTTGCAATAGCTGCAGAGAATTGTGTTGAAAAGCTTGGAGTATTATTACGTTTAAATCCAACAGTATTAATATTTGCAATATTATCACCAAGAGTGTCAATTGTATATTGCTGACTTAATAGTCCGCTAAGTCCATTGTAAAATGTCTGATTCATCTTTATTTATTTCCGAGAATAAGATCTTTAAGCTCAATAGGCTCTTCTAACTCTTTAACATTCGCATATATTTCACTTATGCCAGATAATGGAATGTAAGATGAGCCTAGTTTCATAAATGTATCAGTTTTATCAAATTTGACAGATTCTACAGGGTAATAACCCATTCTTGTTCCATATGGATCACCATTGCTATCCACATAAGTAGCGGTAATACTATACTCTCCATCTGTTAGAGCATTTCCATTATCACTAGTGCCATCCCATTTAAAAGAATAAACACCTTTTTTACCCTCTTCTAAATTAATTTTATGAACAATATTTTCATCTGAATCACTAATTGCTAAAGTACCAGTTTTTATATCGTTATGAAAATATACTTCAAATTCAATATCTCCATCTTCTTGTACTGCTTTTTGATCAAGAATTATAGAGTTACCTCCAAGATCAGCAATTTTACCAATTGATGAAACTGTAGCGTATTGATTTGAATTTGTTAGAGAGTTATTTAATGTTACGCTAAGTTCTTCAAGTGCTTTATTTGTATTTGATGAAGCTTCAAGCGTTGCTAGTTGTGAAGTTTGAGTAAGAATAGTCTGAGTATCTGTGGGTTCTGTAGGGTCTTGTTGCTGAAGTTGTACTAAAAGAAGTGTTAAGAAATCATCTTTACCTAAAACACCTTTTGGATTGACCGGCACTCCACCTGCTGTAACTGTAGAATTGAGTGCATTATTAACCTCTGCCATTTTAAATCCTTTTAAAAATAGTTTGCCATTACAAGTTCAAGTGAACTTATAGGTGATTCTTCATCGTTATTTATATAATTTGTGAATCTATTTTGTTGCTGTTGATGCTGTTCTTGTTTTTGTTGCTCTTTATTTCCCTCTTGTTGTTGGTTAAATTCCATAGAAGCATCACCAAATCCAGCACTGTTTAATTGAGTTCTAAGCTCCGCAGCTTGAGAATTCATCATATTTAGAGCTGCCTGATTAGCACTGACATTAATATGCAGTTGTTGCCCACGTTGAATTATTGTGACATCAACGCTACCAAGTTTTTCAGGGTTTAGTTTCATATGAAGTCTTTGAAATGGTGGACGATAATCTTTAACGGCCTCTTTTAAAGAGGTAGAAAAGTGTCCAAGCATTGATTTTACTGTCTCTTGCGTGCTAGCACGTGCTTCTACTTTAGCTCCCTCTTTTACATTTAATTCATTGTTTTCAAGTTTACTCTGTTCAGTTGTTGAGTTTAGTTCTTCGTTTAGAATTTCCACTTCTGTTGAGTTTGCATTTTTGTTTATTATCTGTTCTGGAGTTTGCATAGTTTTAATAATAGTAGTTTCAATGCTCTGCTCAGATAGATTTAAAAGTTGTGCTAATGGAGTTGTATGAGTTGATGTTTTTGATGTTTTTTCACTGCTACTATTTTTCTCACGTGAAATCATAATTTGGCCACTTTGTGCTTGTCTTATATTGATTGGAACTACTTTTGGAGAAAAAATACTCTCTACCATTTTTTGTATATTCTCTTTTGGCGTAATATCTTTAAGAGTCAATTCTTGAACATTAATATTATGTTTATCTGCTAGTTTTATAAGTGAGCCTAATGTAGGTTTTTCACTTTTTTGTATCTCAAGCTTTACTAGTTGTTGTTCGAGGTAGTTTTTAGCATTACTGATAATCTCTTTACTAAAATTATCTTGATTTTTTTGTGGAACAAGTTGAATTAGTTTCTCAGATACAAACTCTTTTTCTGGTATTTTTTCATTAGAATTTTCTATGGAGTCTTTTTTAATCTGAAATATCGGCGTATTTTTAAATGTCTCAATATGTTTTTCTATAGCTGCTTCAACTGCAATGTCTGCGGGTTCTATATCTTTGTTTTCTATAATATCATCACTTACACTTTTAATAATTTTTTCTTTGTAATCACTTTTTGGAAGTGATAGAAGTAGCTGAAGATTTTTTTCATTTTTTGGAGAAATTTTTTGCTCTTTTAGGCTTTCTAGTACTTTAGGCTCAACTTTTATTGCTTCAATTATCTGTTTTACTGGAAGTAAAACAGGCTCTTCTGTTTTAATTTCTGGTAAAAATTCTTTCATTAGTTTTTCTAAAAATGTAAAAAGTTTTTCTTCTGATTTTACGTTAGTGTCTATTTTTTGAGTAGTAGTTACGGTTTTTTTAGTTTTAGTTTTAGTTTCAATGTCTATTTTAGGTTGTTCTTCTTTAGTCTCAATATTGTTGCTTATCTCTTTAGTTAATGTTTTTAGTTTTTGTATCAGTATTTTAGGCTGTTCTATTTTATCAAGTTGTTCAAGCTCATTTTTGTTTATAGATTTTTGTACTTCTAATGAGGTAGTAATATTTTCATTTTTTTTAGGTGTGTTTTTAATTGATTGATTGATTGATTTTTGTAGATGTTCAAACAGTTTTATAAAAGCTTTTATATCGTTGCTTGGTAGTTTTATTTCTTTGGTTTCATTTTTTATTTCTGTTTCTTTGTTATCTTTAACTTCAGTTTTAATATTGTCTTTTATTTCTGTTTCTTTATTATCTTTAACTTCAGTTTTAATATTGTCTTTTATTTCTGTTTCTTTATTATCTTTAACTTCAGTTTTAGTATTATCTTTTATCTCTATGTTATTTACTATTTTAATCTCTTCTAAATCTACTTTATAATTAGTTTTTGGAGTTTCTGTTTTTGCATCAACAATAATCTTTGTATTTTTTTGAAATAGTGTTTCTGCAAGTTCTGCTTTTGCCGTTTTTTGATTTAAAAGTTTTAAAATAGCCTCTTGTTCACTTTTATTAAGACCAATCGTTTTAAGTAAAGCGCTAAGTTCTTTTTTACTGTCACTACCATTTAGAGAGTTTAGTAATTTTTCTAAGACTATTTTTGGGCTATCTGTACTCTCTGATGGTTTTTTTACATCTACTGTTTTAATTAATACTTTTGCAATATTATCATCTTTACTAAGTTTTGATTGCAAAATTGAAGTAAAAGCCTGAGTAGGTTCTTCTGTTGTAAGAGCTGAATTAACGGCTTTTATCTCTTTTATAGATGTCTGTTGTATCTCTATCATTGCTAAACTCCTTACGAGTATTGTCATAAATAAAGCAAATTATGTTCCAATACTAACTTTTTTTATGTTTAGTATAGTTTGAAGAGTGTCAATAAGTGTTGGTTTTTTCTTGTAACCTAATGAGCGTTCTAGTTTTTCTATTTGTGCTTTAACAATAGGTGCAGCGCGTCTTTGTTCGGGTGTAAGGTTTTTATATAGACCTTTAAAAGCACGCAATTTCATCTCTTTTGTCACTTCAATACGATTATTTTTAATATTTATCATTTTAGACATTTCCATTTAGTAATTTGTTCTATCTTAACTCTTTTCATTACAAATTTTTGAGCGCATTTCATCATATGTTTTTGCTTTCATATAGAAATGTAACCAGCTCTCTAACCAGTAGGGAATCTCTTTAGAACTACCCCAATTATTAACAGTAGATTGTGCAACTCCTAAAAGTATAGATAGCTCTTTTTTTCTGAGTTTTGCATTTGATAGTAAAAGATTTAATTCTATTTTATCCATGAATAAAATTATATCATAATATACTCTATAGAATATATTTTAAGGATAAACTTACTCTAAAGAGTATATAATTATGTTTAAATAATTCATTTTATGAGGAGAAAATATGTCAAATTTCGAAGAGGTACTCATTCACGCACTTATTGAAACAAATGAGGAATTTGATAAAAAAGGATTTCTTAGCGAACGCGAAAAAATAGACAATGCTGTACAGATGTCACTTCTTGAAGCAGACTCAAGTCTTTTTCATATAAAAGATATGTTAGAGCATATGATGGATAAAGATAGTTAAAGAAGATGTTGTTATAATATCTCTTTATTAGGAGATTTGTAATGAGTGAAAATCAAGAGTTCATAGATTATCTGTTTTCAGAATCAAAATACTTTTTAGATGAAATATTTAATTTAGAAGATAAAGAGCAAGAGTATGCTTTAATTAAAGATTTTGCTATTGAAATTATCTATGAATCTCCCATGCGTACAAAATTAAACTTCTGTTATATGAACTCTTTTGCACAATTTGATATTAAAAAAATACCTATTCAAATGACTCAGATTTTTATGCATGAGGTGCGTAATTTTTTTGAAGAAGATGGTGGGTTTTCTGAAGAAGATATTAGCGTAACCACTACAGATAAGAAACATTTACAATTTTTATATGCTATGAGTGTTGAGTTTTTTAAACGTTATCGTTCTATGTTTTATGCAATAATCGTAGATACCTTTTTTGAACTTTTAAAAGATGTCAAGTCTATTAAAGAGATTCCACTAATAGCAACCGAAGTTGTACAAGGTACAGTAAAACAGCACTCCTTAATGCTTGAGGAGAAAACTAAGCAAGTGGTCAATAAACCAGATCAAATTTGGATGCAAGTACAACAGGTAAATCAAAGAGTAACTAAAGAGATAAATAAATTAGAATCAGAGATTTCAGATTTTGAGAAAAAAGTAAACCTGCTTAGTATGAGATTAGAGGCTATGGATGAGGCAAAGGGTATTACTCAAGAGGATTTAGAAGCTTACACTTTAGATGAGATAAGAGATATTTTTACTGAAGAAGATGATGATAATAAATTTGAAAAATTAGTCCTAAGTTATTTGAGTGCGGGGGAACTCTCTTATTTTATGGAGCAAAAAGCAGAACGTGGAATTATTAACGCTAAACTTCCAACACAAAAAGCTGATTTTAAAAAAATTGTAAAGTTTTTTGCATCAAAAAAGTTTAACAACACAGAAAATGCCTTAAAAATTCAAAGAGACGATGCAGAAGAGGAGCTACCAAAACGTGAGAAATCTTTAAAAGATCGCAAAGAAAAGTTAGAAATAATTGAAAGTAAAACATTAGATCAGCTAGAGCCTTTTTTAAAGAGAGTAAAAGAGGTGATGATTAAGAACTTGGCTATTCATAAAGCTTAAGTTAAGTATATCGTAGTAATTAGTGAGTTAAATAAGATAATTTCTGTTAAAATACCTACAATATAATAATTAGACTTCTTGCAAAGATAGAACAATCATTAGAGGCTGAAAAAGTGGTGAGATTATCACTATCTTTGTAAAGCCAAGGGTTATTCTAGCTTTGCAAGCAGTCTATTCATATTTATTAAAAATAGTATTGGATAATATCATGATACAAACATATTCACACACTTTTAAATTTAAGATAGATGATGTAAACCAAAAAGGCAGAATGTCTGATAATATTATCTCAATTGTTGCAGAAGATTCACAAAAGTATTATGTACAATATATGCAGTATAGAGTTGAAAAAGATGAGAGTGGAAATGATGCTTTTTCCTATAGACAGATAAATATTAAAGTTGACCGTTTCTATTTTTTAGAGATTGCAAATATTACTATTGATGAAAGAGAAAGACGTAGAAAAATATTTAGCGTATTGGGAAAACGACGTTTTGGTGCGAATAATAATTTAGTTGATTACTATTTTATTGATAAAAGCTTAAATATTGATTCAGTTGTAGATTGTCTTAATAAGTGTAAAGAAAAAAAGAAAATTAAGTCTGTATATTTTGAAAAGCTAAGCGAATCTAAAAATAGTTATAAAGCATATACTTTTGAGTGCGGTAACAACTATTTTGCAGTTCTTAACCAAAATAATGTTACTTCAAGAAGAATTTTTGAAAAGAATTTTATTGTTGAATTAAGAGATACTGATGTTATAAAGTTTAAAAGTCGCCATAATAGTGAAACAAAAATTGACTTTTTGTTTAATAAAATAGGGAAAAACTATTTTAAATCTTTAGAGAAAAAAAATATTTCAATCAATAACGAACAAATTGATGCTGAAGATGCAATTAATAAGATGACCCTTAACTATCGACAAAATGATGAGAGTAGTTTAAGTGGTAATCTTCCAGAATCATTTGATATTTTAAAAAGTAGACAAAAGGCTATAGAACCTGCATATTTTAATTTATATAGCAAAAGTATTGAATTAATCAATAATCCATCTGATGAAAATACTGTTTTTCTGTTCTCTAGTGCCATTATCAATTTTGTGAAATTGTTTAAAGATATTAAAATATTTAATGATGTTTCATCTTTATTAACCACAATACATCTTCTTGTTGAAGATGGAAAATTTGGTGAGTTGCTTAAAAAACAAGATAAAGATTTTAGAGATATTTTTATTTATATGCTTGAGTGTCTTGGTGATTGGAACCATTCATTAACTGATAGTAGCAGGTATTACGTTAGTGCTACTATAGATTTGCATAACTCATTAAAACATCTCATAGATACATATTTTTTATTCAACCATAATTATAAATCAAGAATAATTGATGAAGATAAAAAAGAGATTGAAATCGTAAGTACTGCAAGTGTTCATGTTATTTCAGCAAAAGAGTTTTTTGAAGACAATAACCTAGATGATGACTCAGTTGATGAATTATATGAGTTAGACCAAGAGGTTCAGCATATCTTATTTAGTCACACGCTAGATGAGGAGTTTTATGAAGATATAATCGGTTTCTTTCACGGTTATGTTAGAGTACTAAATACTCTTTTTGAGTTTCAAGATCTAGGTTACTCACTAAATTTAATTTGTACTCAACTAGAAAAATTAGATAGAAAAGAGAATAACAAAAGTCTTTTAATAGTTTTACAAGCTATCGTAGCAGATTTGCAAGATTGGAAGAAATCTGTTTTAATTGAACAAAATGCTGATGATATTCATTACATGGATAAATCATTTTACACAAATATTGGACTTATAGAAAATACACTAAATGGATTAGGTGAACAATTAGATACTGGAAGTGTTGAGTTTTTTTAAGTAATTGGTAGTGTAATTATACAAATTACACCATCATCTATATTTTTAAGCTCTAAATGTCCACCCATATGGTGTATGATGGTTGTTTTAGCGATGAAAAGACCCATACCAATTCCCTCGCTTTTGAATTTTGTGGTCGAATATGGTTCAAAAACACTCTCTAATACATTTGCATCTATGCCACCGGCATTATCTGCAATTGTCAAAATAGCTTTTTGTCCATTTTGTTCAGTTTTGATAACAATTTCTGAGTTTTTTATGTCATTTTTTTTAAAAGCCTCCATGGAATTGTTTAATAGATGTAAAATAACCTCTTGAAACTCATTTTGTTTGCCAATAAGGGTACTATCAATATTTAGCTCTAATTTTACTGCGATGCCACGCACTTCAAGTGTATCTGAAATTATTTTGAGTGCATTATGCACAGAATCATGAATGCTAAACTCCTCATCAATTGTATTGTTATCAAATACATTATGAAAATAGTCAATTACAGTAGACATCTGCATAATTAGCTCCATAGATTTTTTAATACTTTGGCGAATCTGTTCATCATCTAGTTCGTCAAACTCTTGTAGCATCTGCATATTTTGTAGATTTGCGGCTAAAATATTTAAGGGTTGTCTCCATTGGTGGGCGATGTTATTTAAAAGCTCTCTCATAGCATTAAAACGCGCTTGTTGAACTCGGTACAACTCTAGCTCTTGACGCTCATAAAAAATTGTACATATAGGGATTAGAGTCTCTATAAGTTTTTCTATTTCAACAGGTTTTAGTATAAATGAGTGAACGCCAAGGTTTATGAGTTGTATTAGGTGGTCAGCGTCATCGTGAGCAGATATAATCATAATCACCTGCTCACTATCTATTTTTTTAATGTTGCGAGCCATCTCAATACCATTCATTCTAGGCATGTGTATGTCACTTAGTACTAAATCATATTTACTCTTTTTATAAAGAGCTAGCCCATCTTCACCATTGGTAGCTACATCGATTTTCTTGAAAAAAAAAGACAATGTCTCATGTATGTTTTTTCTAACTTCAACATCATCTTCTACATAAAGAAGGCGAATATCTGCTGCTATATTTTGTAAAGTTTTTACATTAGAAGCCATTAAAATACCTTATGAAAAATTATACTATAGAGTTTTAAAAGATATTTTTTTATGTGAAAAAGCGTAAGCAAATCCTATAAAGAACCCAATAATATGAGCATACCACGCGATGTTAATACCTAAAAGTAGAGGAGCAAAGCTATAAAGCAAGAGGGCTATAAATATTCCTTTTCTTCTATACCTATCAAAATAGGCATAGAATCCAAGGAGTACACTAATCGCACCTGAAGCTCCAATTAAATTGTGATTATGAAATATAGTTATTAAAATTATTGAGCTAAGAAGTGACGTTAATATACCTCCACCAAAATATATAAATATGAATTTACTCTTTTTAATCTCTTTTTCAATCATGTTTCCAAATATAAAAAGCATTGACATGTTCATAAAAAGATGATTAAAATCTGCATGAAAAAACATTGTACTAAGAGGTTGCCACCAAAGTCCTGATAGATAAAAATAGATATTAAGACCATACATTGGTGATGGAGTTATAAATAGAAAAATTAGCGTATTAATAGCAATTAAAATGTTACTAATACTAAGATATTTTTGCATTTAAGTAAATTAAAGAGGAAGTTTTAGTTTCCTCTACTCCCGGGTTTAATAGCAGTTGAACCATCTTTACAAAGTGGACAATTATCTGCTTCATACATTTCAAACTCAATGTTATCTAGTGCAAAAAATGGAATTGATTTTGGTAACTTACATTTAGATTTAGAAATAGAACCATTACGTGAACAAAAACCACGGTTTGCAAGAGCAGAATATGCGACTATTGTACCACCTAAGTTTTCTATCTCTTTAGCTGCTTCAAGAGCTGAGCCACCAGTTGTAATAATATCTTCGCATATTATTACCTGCTCACCTTTTTGTACTTCAAAACCACGCCTAAGGCTCATAGTTCTATCTTTACGCTCTGTAAAAATAAATCTAACTCCAAGAGAACGCGCTAACTCATAACCTGCTAACACACCACCAAGTGCAGGCGAACAGACTACATCAACTTTTATACCACTTTGAATTATCTGCTTAGCAAGCTCATCAGCTAAAATCTGTGCGCGTTTAGGATCTTCTAGCACGCGAGCTGACTGTAGATAAAATTGTGAATGGTTACCACTACTTAGAAGAAAATGTCCCTCAAGAAGGGCGTTGGCATCTTTATAAATTTCTTTAAGATTAAACATTATACTGATAATATCTCTGTCTCTTTTGCTTTAAAAGCTGTATCAATTTTCACAACATTTTCATCTGTCATCTTTTGAATGGTCTCTTGCGCTTTTTTTGACTCATCTTGAGTTATTGTTTTCTCTTTTTCGAGTTTTTTGATTTCATCATTACCATCTTTTCTATTATTTCTAATAGAAACTTTTGCATGGTCTGTCATGCTTTTTGCCTGTTTTGCTATCTCATGACGCTGTTCTACTGTCATTGGTGGAAAGAAAAGCTTAATTGTATCTCCGTCATTGTTTGGATTAACACCAATATTAGCTGAAGATATTGCTCTTTCTATCTCTTGAAGCATTGGTTTTTCCCAAGGTGAAATACTAATTGTAGTAGCATCCGTAGTAAGTACAGTTGCAACTTGGCTAAGTGCTGTTTGAGTTCCGTAGTAGTCAACTCTTATACCATCTAAAATTGTAGTAGATACTTTCCCAGTTCGTAAGGTTCTATAGTCACGTCTAAGTGCATCAATGCTCTCATCCATCATCATTTGTGTCTCTTCGTATATCTCTTCTAGTTCCATTGCTTTAATCCTTAACAATAATTTTAGTGCTGTGGCGGTTATCATCACTCTTAATGATAATGCGCACTCTTCTTGAGCTTAGCTTGTTGTCAAATAAAAGCTCAATGATACCCTCTTTTACTTTAACTTTTTACCAACTAAATTCAGAAATATAGAGTATTAAAGCTTTAATACTTAATAGTTATTTTATTTCAGACATTTAAAAAGTGTTATTAAATCTTATTTGTTGAGGGATAGCTTAAATCATTAAATATAGATAGATGTGTGCATCTGTATAAAGGCTGAGATAAAGAAATATTCTCAGCCAAATATGACGCATTTTTGTAGTTATTTTGCGTTTGGAACACTCGGAACAGATGGAGCTTTTGGAGCTTGTGATGCATCTACTGGTGCAGAAACTGGAACATTTGGTACGATTGCATTATCTACTACAGAAGCATTTTTTGCTTGATTGTAAAAATAACCTAACGCTACAGTATTTGCAACAAATGCAAATCCAATGACGAAAGTAGCTCTAGCTAAAAAATTAGCTGGACCTTTCGCTCCAAATACAGATTCATTAGAACCACTATACGCACCCAAGCCAATGCTTGAACTTTTTTGTAATAGTACTGCAATTACTAACACAACGGTTAATACAATTTGAACTATTAGCAGGGTCGATGTCATGCCATGCCTTTATGATTTATATAAGTCGGTGATTATAGCTAAATAATTATTAAGAAGCCTATAGCGATTTTAAAATGGCTTCTATTGTTTGTATTGCACTATCATTATTGAATTGATTAATCTCTTTTTCTAATCTTTTTAGTTGTATCTGTAAAGCTTCATTGTTATTGGTTTTAAATAATTCAAGTGATTGTGTATCAATAAATACTCCATCTCTTAGCTGAATATATAGATTTTCTATAGATTCTTTTAGTTGTTCTTTATTTATAGTAGTTTTAGGCAGTTCACTTTTTTTTATGTTTTGTAGATAAATTGTAAAATGCTCAATTATCTCCTTAGTTGCTCTTTCTATATTTTGATAACCATTTTTAAGTTCTTGGAGCTTATCGTGCTTAGCACTACTTTCCATATTTGAACTTATCTCTTGTAATTTAAATGCACTGAGGTTAGCAGCTGCTCCTTTCATTGAGTGAGCATGAAGTTGAGAGCTTTTTATATCATTTTTATCAATTGCCTCTTTTAATTCTATTAATTCACTGTTTATATCAGTTAAAAAGACCTCAATTAGACGAATAAGTAGTGGGTGGTTCCCATCTAGTCTTGCTAATACATCACTCTCATCCCAGATTATATTTAAATTTTCTCTGTTATCTTTAGACTGTTCATCTACATTTTCATTTTTTACAGTTTCAATGTCTAAAAGCCATTTTTTTAATGTGTTTTGTAGTTTAATTGGATCGATTGGTTTTGTGATATAGTCGTTCATACCTGCTGAGATACATTTCTCTCTATCACCTTGCATAGCATTTGCAGTCATTGCAATAATAGGTATATTTTTATACTTATCACCAGCTTTAGAATTTCTAATAGCACTACTTGTCTCATATCCATCCATTTGTGGCATCTGGCAATCCATAAGAATAAGTGTATATTTAGATGATTTATTTAGTTCTTCGAGCGCTTCAATACCATTTTCTGCAACATCTGCGCTAAGATTGAACTCTCCTAAAATGCCCTTTGCGACTAATTGATTAGTTTTGTTATCTTCAACTAATAATATCTCTGTATTTTCTGGCCAATTAAATAGATTTTCATTTTTAGAAATTTCATTTTTTTGTTCTATTTTACAATCATCAATTGGTGCGTTAAGTTCATGCAGTATATCTTTTGTTGTTAACGGTTTTGTAAGAAGTGAATCAATGCCAATTTCTTTAAAATATTTAATATCATTTTTTGATTGTAATGATGTCATCATTATAATTTTCATATTCTTATAGGTACTTTTTTGACGTAGTTCACGGCTAAGGTCAACTCCATTTTCATTTGGCATCTTCATATCTATGAATAGAATATCAAAAGGGGGAATACTCTTATCGTTTAAATGTTCTTGACATATCTGCTTAGCTTCATAGGCACTTTTTACACTAAAAGTGTCTATTCCCCAATCTTGAAACTGTTTTTTTAGAACTGTTCCATTTGTGGTATTGTCATCTACAATAAGAATTTTTCTATTTTTTAGCTCTATTTGTGGTTTTATAAGATTGGAATTTTCAGATATTTTTACGGCAATATTAAAACTAAAGGTACTGCCTACTCCTAATTTACTTGTAACTTTTATATTTCCACCCATAAGCTCACTTAATTTTTTAGATATTGCTAAACCAAGTCCTGTGCCACCAAATTTTCTTGTAGTAGATGAGTCAACTTGAGTAAAAGAATCAAACAAGTGTTCTATTTTCTCCTCTGGTATACCAATACCTGTGTCTGTAATGTCAATATAGAGTCTTGTTATATTGTATTCATCGTCACTTAGACGAGCTTTAATTATTATCTCTCCATCTTTAGTGAATTTAATAGCATTTCCAACAATATTATTTAATATTTGACCCAATCTTCCAGGATCTGAACATATTAGTGTCTGCTTAACACCAACTGTATCTAAAACTATTTCAATATTTTTCTCTTCTATTCTAAAAGAGATAGTCTCAGTAAAATCATCAAGTAAATCTCTTAAATTAAACTCTAACTCCTCAAAGTCGAGTTTTCCAGCTTCTACCTTAGAGAAGTCTAAAATATCATTGATGAGTGTTAAAAGTGAATTTGCACTATTTTGTGCAATCAGAGCGTGATGGTACTGAGTCTCATTTAGATTAGATTTAATAAGTAGTCCAAGCATTCCAATTACACCATTCATAGGTGTTCGTATCTCATGACTCATGCTTGCTAGAAACTCAGATTTTGCTTTTGCAGCCTCTTCGATTCTTTGAAATAGGTCAAAAACTTTTTGTCCAATCCTTGTTATTTCATCTTTCCCTGAAACTAGTGGTGAGATAGTAATATGTCCGTGGTAGCTGTCAATTGATAATAATATTTTTCTTAATCTTTGACCAATTAGAATATATAGAAGTAAAAATGTCGTAAGTAGCGCACCAAGGAGTATACCAACTTGAATAATAATGTTATTTAGTTCAGTAGCGCTATAGTTTTCAATTTTTCTTTTAATATTACGCTCTTCTAAGTAAAAACCGGTATCTAATGGACGAAGTGCGTTATAACGATAATTTAATAGTATCGGTGCAATACCGTAGATTGTGTTTGTATCTTTAGATAGTAAGACTTTAATATTTCCAGTATGTATCACTTTTTTTAGTACATTCATAAAATCATTTGATATGACATCATTATAATTTCTACCTTTATAAATACGTTGAGTTGATAGCAAAATAACCCCATTTTCATCAAAAACTAATGCAAAGTTTAACTCTGGGTTGCTAGCAGAAACTTTTATTTGACGTTCTGCTTCTCCTGTCTCACCTTTTCTAAGAAATGCCTCCATGCTACCTTGACGCTCAATTAAATTTCTTCTTATTGCATTAATTGAACTCTCTTGAATCTGTTTTATATTGCGTTGTACATTATATTGATAAATAATTGTAGAAGTGATAATTGCTACTAATAAGAAAAATATAGGAATAGTTATACGTAGAGGTAAAATAGAAAAAAAGTTCATTCTATTTTACAATATCTTCAATAAAAGAGGAATCTACTAAGTCGGTAGTATCTACTTCCTTGGAGATTAGCTTTTTTGAAATCATTACTTTTTGAAGCTGTTTAATAACATTTGGCAAAGATTCTTTAAAAATGGGTAGACTCTCTTGTACTGTTGGTAGCTCTAAACCATCTAATGAATTTAGAAACTCTTTAGGAGTAAATTTATATCTAGTAGATATTTCAATTGCAGCTTGTAAGGGGTTGTTTATTAAATACTCTTGTGCTTTTTTCCATCCAATTAAAATCTCTTGCAACTCATCTTTTCGTTTTTCGATTAGAGATTTAGAGACAACTAATACATCTATTATTTCACCTGGAAGCTCTTTGCTAGTAAATATCTCAATACCACCTTTTTCAAGCAGATAACTCTTGACTGGTTCAAATGTAACTACAGCATCTACCTCACCTTTTTCAAAAGCACGTTCATGCTCTGAAAACTCAAGTGGAACTAGAGTTAAATCATTATGTGTCATACCATTTATTTCTAATGCTCTGGAGACTATATAAGAACCAAGTGCAGTATACTCAAAGCCTAATAACTTGCCCTTAAGTTCTTGCATTGAAGATATGCCTTTTTTAGCAATAATAACATCACCACCTTGTGATATATCTAGTATTGCTAAAACAACAGGGTCAAACCCTTGTGAACGAAGTAGTAATACTTCATCTAAAGTTAAAGCTGCTAGCTCTATAGCGCCATTTTTATAAGCTCTAAGAACTTCAGATGCTGAACCAAACTCAACCATTTTGACTTCATTATTATAATAATTTTTAGATTTTGCAAGATGAAGGCTCTCATATCCGGGCCAATCATTTGTACCAATTTTTAATGGTTCATTGGTAATTTTATTATCACATGCAGTAATCATAAATGTAATTACTACTAAGAGGAGAGCTTTAAAGGCTATTTCCATGGTAATATCCAATATTAAATAATTTTATTTAATTAAATTATAGCTCTGTTAATATAAGATATTTATTAAGCCATTTTCTCCCATCTTCAATATTTGAAAATTCTCCATCCAGTTGTGCTTCAAATGCTAAATCTAATATCTTTTTAAATTCACTAGATGGAGTTAGTCCTTGTGCTATTAAATCTCTTCCGCCTAAAATCTGTTTAGGCGCGCTATCTTTAACCTGTAGCTCACTAGCTCGTTTTAATAACCACTCCTTTGTAGGAAAATTCCCCTTTAGTGCATCTTTGGTTGTTCGACCAAGCACATCAGCACGACTAACTTCAATAAGTAAAGAGATATTTACCTTATTTGCAAGTCGCCTTATTGCACCATCGCTAACTTTTGATTCATAAAACTTTTTTGGTTCTCCATGGTAGCGTACAAGAGGGAGTATTGTTTCAATTAAAGTTTTATCATCAGTGAGGCGTGACATGAAGGTTTGTGCTAAGTGTACACTTACTGTCTCATGTGCAGGCGCTCTATACTCTCCATCAATGAATTTGGTTGTTTCAACTTTTCCAAAGTCATGACACAAAACTGCAAACATTAGAGCTAACTTATTTTTTCCAGTATATTCTGCCATGACATCAAGTGCCATTAGAGTGTGCGTAAATACATCACCCTCAGGATGGTATTTAGCTCTTTGTTTCAGACCTTTAAGTCTTTCAATCTCTGGAAAAATATTGGCGTTTATTCCTAGTTCGTCTGTTAAATAAAATGCAATTGATGGTTTTTTAGATTTTAAAAGAATTTTTTTGATCTCTTCAAAAATTCTCTCTTTGCTAAGATGAGCAAGCGCGCCTTGCTGCACCATACTTTTACATAGCCTTTTTGTTTTTACTCCTATTTCAAAATTAAATCTAGCCGCAAAACCTACAGCACGCAGTATTCTAAGTGGATCTTCAATAAATGTTTCATCAGCTATGTGTGAAATAACTCTATTTTCAATATCTCTAAGACCATTAAACGGATCAATTATTTTTTTACTCTTTAAATCAAACCCTAAAGCATTCATTTTAAAGTCACGTCTAAGTGCTGCTTGTTTAAATGTTAAATATCCATCTTGTTTAACACTAAAATCTTTATGTTTTACACCAGTTTTAATCTCGGTTCTTGGCATACTAATGTCAAGTTCATAATCTTTTGTTGTAAGTTTTAAAACACCAAAGCTTTTTCCAACCACATTTGTTGAACCAAAAGGAGCTAATAGATTCTCTAACTTCTCTAGGGAATCTACTCCAAAGACTTCAATATCAATATCTTTACTTGAATAACCAATTAAAGAATCACGAACATATCCACCTACTATTACAGGGCTCGCACCCACTTGTAAAATTGTATCTGTTATTTTTAATAAGGAGCTTGGTATTTTAATCATATTATTGACATTTTAGCTCAATAATTAGGATAAAATTCAAACATGAATAACTTTGATTGTGCTTTGGCATTTTTATATGAACAGCAGAAAAAGCGCAAAGCAGTAATTTCTATATCTGATTTCTCCTCATGTGCTTATAATAACTATACAGATGTTAAGTTACTTATTGCAAAATTGAAAGAAGATGATTTAATTCGAGGTGGACATTCACTTTCACATTCTAGTTTTATGTTTTTAGGTTTAAGCAGTAAAGGTGAAGCGTTAGCTAAAAATGTTACAATAGATACTAGTTTTTCGACATCATCAAGCGCGCAGTCTTCAGCATTCTCAACAGAACTTTCTCTATTAATTGAAAAAATAGAGGAATCTGAAATCAAGTACAAGAACAAAGTCGTACAGATGTTAAAAGATAATAGACGCGACGCTGACATATTAGTAAAAATTTTTGCCTCAATTTTACAACGCCCACATGAGTGTAAGGATCTAATTTTCGATATAGGCTCGGTGCTTATGAAAATTAAGCAGTTATATTAAACTTAAAAGGTATAGATATGAAAAAAATAGTATTAGTAGCATTTTTAGCAGCAACGCTTTTACAAGCTGGATGGAATCCTTTTGAAGATAGTGGTTCAAAGTCAACACAAACATCTTCAGAAATTTCTAAAACAATAGATATTTTTAAGAAAAGTAATTCAAATTTAAAACTATTTTTTAGTAAATCTTATGGTTATGCGGTATTTCCAGAGGTTGGAAAAGCTGGTATTGGTATTGGCGGAGCATATGGTTCAGGAAAAGTTTTTAAAGGTGGCAAAGCTATCGCTAACGTAAAATTAACACAGCTTACTATCGGATTTCAGTTAGGTGGTCAAATATATAGTGAAGTAGTCTTCTTCAAAGATAAAAGCGCTCTAAATAAATTTTTATCGGGTAATTTTGAACTAGGGGCGCAAGCCTCAGCCGTTGCCCTTACAACTGGTGCTAGTGTGGATGCTGATTATTCAAATGGTGTAGCTATTTTTACTAGGGCAAAAGGTGGACTGATGTATGAAGCTTCAGTCGGTGGTCAAAAATTTAGTATAGAGAAGTTCTAATAAACTTCTCTTTTGGAAATAAAGTTTTTACTTTTATCTCCGATAACACTTTTATAGAGAGAAATTAATCTAAATAAATTAAGGATATGTAATGAAAAAAGGATTTTTATTATCATTAGCAACAGCTACAATATTAACAGCGACTGCTTTTGCAGAAGTAATACCAAACCCATTTGACATTGTTATAGGAACTGATGCAACTAGTGGACGTGCTACATCAGTAGAGTACAAATACCAATTAAAAGCTGGTTGGAATATGTTAGGACTTGCGGGTTATAAAACATATAAGATTGCGGAGCTATTTGGATCTTCTGATATTGTAAAATCAGTTTTTATATATAATCCTAGATCATCATTATGGACATCTTACGCAACGGCAAGTCAAACAGATTCCTCTGTTAAGACATTAGTACCTGGTATGGGTTATTGGATTTTAGTTACAAAACCTTTTACAATTAGTTATAAATCAAATGTTGTAAGTCAAGTTGAGACTTGGGAAAAAGCACTTGTGACAATTGATGCTAGTTCTACGTCATTAGAAATTAATGGTTCGCAATTAACAGTTACAGCAACACCTCTAGATGTTACAACTTTAGTTGATGCAAATGGCACTATAAATACTACTGCATTAAATGCAGATAGTAATGGTAGCTTAGTCACATCTATTGAGCAATCTGATGGCAATGCCTCTACTGCACCAAAACTCGTTTTTGACATGGCATTAATTGGCAATACTGAATGGACTGATGTTGCTGGAAGAAAATATAAATTTTTAGGTACACAAAATAGACATGGTGTAGTTACTATTTCAGATATTACAGGAAGTGAAGATAGTGAAAAAAGCGGTACATTTACAATTGCAGCTTCTGGTATCTTAAATATTAAAATAGATAAAGAGGATCATGAGAGACCTGATAAGATAAAAGAGAAAGACGAAAAAGAAAAGGCTGAGAAAAAAGAGAAAAATGAAAAAGAAAAAGCTGAGAAAAAAGAGAAAAACGAAAAAGAAAAAGCTGAGAAAGATGAAGATGAAAAGAAAGAAAAATCTGTAAGATCTGGTGATGAAAGAAGAGAAAAATCATCTAAAAAAATCAGATTAAGCATGAAAATAATAGATATTGAAAAAACTGGAACTTCTAGTCTTAAATTGAGACTTATTAATAAATTTACAAAAGCTCCAAATATTTGGACACTTACTAAATTTTATAATCCAGTTACAAGTACATGGACAAGCGCAACAGCTATTCCATCAGAATCTTCAACTATTGATGAAACTTCAGATGATATAGATGAAGCTAACATTGTTTGGGAAGCAGTAGATGGCACAGCAGACACTTCACTTAACGCAGTTGATGATATTAATCAGACAGCTACAACAACCACGACTACCACTGCAACAACTACGACCGATACTAATACAACTATATAAATTTTAAGTGCGGGTAATCCGCACTTAAATATAGATAACTTTATTGCCTATATAAATTAATACTCTGTTTCCTAAATTTTTATACATAAAAGTAATAAAGAAAAAACAAAAGAGCAACCCGAAGGTTGCTAAAATTTTAGAGAATAGGAGTAGTTGTAGTTAAAACAGCTGAGATATTTTCATCACCAGTTGTCTCAATTCTATGTTCAATACTATTTTGTCCAGTAGGATTAACTACTAAGTTATCAGATACACTTGGATAGTTAATATTTAAATGGGCATTCCCACTCGCTGTGTAAGATGGTGTTCCCAATGTTTTCCAATCGAGTGTTCCAAATTTTGAACTGACATTTGCAATTGATGGTTTAACACGAACATCAGTTACACCTGTAAGGCTAGTTGTATGTGTATTACCTGTAGCAGAGATTATCTCTTCAGTATAAACATTACCATTACCAACTAAAAGAGTTGTTCCAGCATTTACATATCTTTTAAGAAAGATACTTCCAGTAGAACCAGAAGACCAAATATTTATATTTTCAACTTCAGTTGTAAGTTGATAACGTGAGCTATTATTTATATCAGTCACTTTTGCAGTTCTAAAGTAAGGGTTAGCATAACGTACTCCATTAGTTGGATTCCCACTAATTGAGGCAGTATAAAGTAACCCATTTTTGGTTACACTAGTTACAGGCTCACTTACTTGCCAACCATTATTATTTACCTGAACTAATTGTCCTACGTCAATCTGTTCTGTTGTTGTAAATGTTGTAGGTGTTGTCTCTGTTGTCGGAATTGCCATACTATCTGTTAGTTTGTAGGCTTTTGTTATGTTTGATGTTTGTGGTGCTACTGTTGCGGTGTATGTTGATACATTTTGAGTTAATAATGTATTTACTTCAACTGTACTTAATTCTTTTGAAAAAATTTCTATTTGATCAATTTGACAATCTGATACAGGAGCTAAAGCTGAAAAAGAACTTGAAGTTAAGAATATGATATTACTACCATTTGATGTACCATATATTTTACTGCTTGATATTTCTGGTACATTTGAATCAACATATATTTTTGTCCCACTTATTGATGAACTTGTATATATCACTTTATGATACTTTCCATCTTTTATATTTGTCGTAGATAAAGTACCTATTTGACCATTATTAATATCCCACATACCAAATGTACCTGTTGAATTAACTTGCATATGAGAAGAAGTAGAATCTCCAAAACTAAGTAAATAAGCACTAGTAGGAAATGAAGACATTTTAACGCGAAAACTTATTGTAAAATCTGATCCTCCTATTGTCGGTCTAGCAGGAATAGTTAAAGTTGTTGTAAGTCCATCAAATTGTAAAGCATTAGTTAAACTTCCTAAAACATAAGTCTCTTTGCCACCAATTACTGCATTACCTGAGATATTTGTAACATCATTAGCATTATTATCAAACATCCATTTTCCAATAAGAGAAGAATTATTTTCAGATAATGGATTTATGGAGTTTGCAATACCAGTAATTGTATTTGCTTGAGTAATATCCTCATTTTTAAGACTACCATTAGTCTCAACAGCAATAACATCACCAACTTTTACTGCCATATTTGTACTAAACTGAGTTGCTGTACCATTTGTAGCATTTAGGTCAGTTGTTGTAATGTTATTATACTTTTTAGCACCTCTTATAAATGTGTCCATTGCTGGTGTAATTGTAACTGTATTCACTTTTGGATTTGTATTTTCAATAAGCTCCAATTCACTGATACTAAACCAGTTATTAGCAGAATTTTCTGTAGCATAAACACGATAGTACCTGTAAGGCTTAGTAGTTGTTAAATTAAAAGTGTATGCCGTAGAACTTGCCCATGTAAATCCTGATTCTGTATGTAGAGTATCCCATGAAAGTGTATCGTTACTTCCTTCAAAACGCCATCCAGTAGGTGTTTCATGAGGATTAAGAGCTATGTGCCAAATATACTTATTGATGTATTTAGCAGATGGAAATTCAATCATTAGCCAATCATTTTGTGCTCCACCACCAGATTGTGACCATTGTGTAGAAATATTATTATCAAACGCCATACCAGTTGTGTATAGTGTATAAGTATTAGAAGCACTATATAGTTTACCAAAAGATATATCAACGCCATTATTGTCTATTCCATTATTACTTCCACTTACACTAACACCACTAACTTTTCTCTCAATAAAGGCACTCCCATCACTAACTAAAACTTTTTCAACTCCAGTCATATCAGTTAAAGTAGTAAAAGTATTATTAGTTGATGGAAAGGTAAGAACTAAATCAGTAGTATCTAGTGAGATATGAGGAGTAGCATTTATTCTCATATTCTCAAGAACAGGAACATTGGTACTATTCATAGTAGTATCTCTAATAATCTTTGTAACAGGTGTACCCTCTGCTGGTGTAGCTACTATCTGCTTAGCCCCAAGCGTCCAAAACCCACGATAACGTTCAACTTCAAAATCAGGATAGTTATTAGCATTAAACCAAGTGTTATCTTTATAAGTCCAAACAGCATCATTACCAAACTTTAAACTCTTAAGTGTCTTAGCCTGAG
>Ga0316205_10000719_pt1 | contig 52845 bp, 56 predicted proteins | sample 3monthpyrite_MG_FD_204941 | JGI IMG/M metagenome (GOLD analysis project Ga0316205, IMG submission 204941) | Microbial mat bacterial communities from mineral coupon in-situ incubated in ocean water Damariscotta River, Maine, United States -... | ecosystem: Environmental > Aquatic > Marine >...
CGTCAGTTAACGAAGCTAAGCGCATATTGATTAATGATAAATTAGTGAATTGGCTTGAGTTTCAAAAAAGCTTTCCTGGCGGCAATAGCGACGTGGCCCCACCTGATCCCATCCCGAACTCAGAAGTGAAACGCGTTAGCGCCGATGGTAGTGTGGGGTCTCCCCATGTGAGAGTAGGACACTGCCAGGATTTAACACCTAAAATACCCGAGCCTTACGAGGCACGGGTATTTTTTTGTCTGGAATAAGTTAAGTTTTGTATGTTCTCATAAACTTTGTTTCAAAGGAAATTACTGAAGCTGAGAAAGGCAGGTAATTAGATTTAAGGAGCATAAATTTAGTTGAAATTTTGTGTTAATATTCGGCCATGATTACATACCCTCAAATTGATCCAGTTGCACTGGATCTAGGCTTCGCACAAATTCATTGGTATGGACTTATGTATCTGTTGGCATTTATGTCAGCATGGGCATTAGGACTATATCGTGCCAAACAACCCAACTCAGGCTGGAATAAAGATCAAGTCTCAGATGTACTTTTTTATGGTGCATTGGGTGTTATTTTAGGTGGCCGAATTGGCTATATTCTTTTTTATAATTTTGATAAATTCATCGATAACCCAGCTATTATAATACGCATATGGGAAGGTGGTATGTCGTTTCATGGCGGCTTGATTGGTGTTATATGTGGGGTTTATTTATTCGCACGTAAAACCGGTAAAACTTATTTTGAAGTTAATGATTTTATCGCGCCGATGGTGCCGTTGGGTTTAGGCTTTGGCCGTCTGGGAAACTTTATTAATAAAGAATTATGGGGTCGTCCAGTCGATTCTTCTATTGCATGGGCTATGGATTATGGCGACCATATAGCGCGCCATCCATCTTCGTTATATCAGGCATTAAGTGAAGGTTTAATTTTATTCTTTATTATATTTTTCTATTCTAGAACGCCCAGACCACGAATGGCCGTGAGTGCAATGTTTGTTTTATGTTATGGCGTATTCCGATTTATAACAGAGTTTTTTAGAACTCCCGATGCTCACTTAAGTTTTGTGATGTTCGGATGGATGACAAAAGGTCAGCAACTGAGTATTCCAATGGTGCTAATTGGCGTCGGTGTTTTAATTTTTGCATACAGAAAAAAATCAACAGAGATTCTATGAAGCAGTATTTAGATTTAATGCGTCATGTAAAAAATAATGGCACACAAAAAGGTGACCGAACGGGTACGGGTACTTTATCAGTTTTTGGTTATCAGATGCGTTTTGATTTGGCTAAAGGCTTCCCATTAGTGACAACTAAAAAATGTCATTTAAAATCGATCATTCATGAACTGTTATGGTTTTTGAAAGGTGAAACTAATATTAAATATCTGTCAGAAAATGGCGTCAAGATTTGGGATGCCTGGGCAGATGACTCTGGTGATCTTGGACCGGTTTATGGTTATCAATGGCGTAACTGGCCGGCTCCAGATAAAGGGCAGATAGACCAAATTTCAGAAATCATTCAGTTGTTAAAATCCAATCCGAATAGTCGCCGTATCATTGTATCTGCATGGAATGTTGCTGATTTGCCCGATGAATCAATAGGTCCGCAGGACAATGTCAAACAAGGGAAAATGGCATTAGCACCTTGCCATGCATTTTTTCAATTTTATGTTGCCGATGGCAAACTTTCGTGTCAGTTATATCAGCGCAGTGCTGATATTTTTTTAGGAGTACCTTTTAATATTGCATCGTATGCTTTGCTTACGATAATGGTTGCGCAAGTAACAGGCTTAGAAGTAGGTGATTTTATTCATACACTGGGTGATGCGCATTTATATAATAATCACCTTGAGCAGGTTGATGAGCAATTATCACGAGATACTTTTGAATCGCCATCGCTTAAAATAAACCCAGAAATTAACGATATATTTGATTTCAAATTTGAAGATTTCGAATTACTTAACTACCGGTCTCATCCACATATTAAAGCGCCTATTTCAATATGATTATTTCATTAATCGCTGCGCTGGATAAAAATCGGTTAATTGGTTCAGATAACGGGATACCCTGGCATCTACCCGCAGATTTCAAGCACTTTAAAGCAGTAACCATGGGTAAGCCAATTATCATGGGGCGTAAAACTTTTGAGTCTATTGGCAAGCCGTTACCGGGGCGATTAAATATTGTTATTAGTCGGAGTGACTTTTCTGCAGAAGGGATTACATCCGCGAGTAGTATTGACGATGCACTAGCCACTATCGATGATGCAGAAGAAGCGGTTATTATTGGTGGCGCTAATATTTATCAGCAGGTCATTGATAAAGTTGATCGTATGTATCTCACCCATATTGATGCAAGCTGTGAAGGCGATGCCTGGTTCCCCGAATTTAACATAAATGACTGGCAAGAGACAGATCAGCTTTTTGTGAAAGCCGATGAAAAAAATAATTATAATTTTAGTGTTGTTACTTATCAGCGAAAATAAAAATTAGATAATAGGCTGAGTTTTAGGGCATTTAACACTTATAAATTTTTTAAGTTTTTTGCTAATTTTTAGCGCAGTCAGCTCACCGCCCCAAAGACAACCTGTATCTAGTGGATATAAGTGCTCGATTTGCGGGTTACTGAGCGTCGACCAGTGACCAAATACAATATTTAATTCTTTTTCTACCCGCTCAAACTCAAACCACGGATGAATGCTGGCATCCTGTTTTCCTGGTGCGCCTTTTTCTTTGAGCTTCAGTTTTAAATCGTTATTAATGTAGCGCATACGAGTAAAACAGTTAGTAATAAAACGTAACCTGTCCCAACCGCTTAAATCGTTAGCCCATTTGGAAGGTTTGTCACCATACATATTTTCAAAAAAAAATGATGCGTGATTGCCCTGTAAAATAGTTTGCATTTCAGTATTGTAATTTAAAATTTCAGCGAGTGACCACTGGGGATAAATACCCGCATGCACGAGACACACGTGATGCTTTTGTTGGTAATGCACAAGTGGTTGATGAGATAACCAGCTTAAAATGGCATCGGAGTCATTAGCTTTGAGTATGGGTTGTAATGTATCTTTCTTTGACTGTTTGCCGAAACCGTGGGCAAGCGCTAATAAGTGCAAGTCGTGATTGCCTAAAACGGTAATTGCATTACCTTCAAGCGAACGTATAAAACGTATGACTTTTAAAGAGTCTGGGCCCCTGTTGACAATGTCACCGGCAAACCATAATCTATCTTTATCTGATTTGAAATTAAGTTTCATTAACAGCTCTTTTAGCTGGCGGTAACACCCTTGCACGTCACCAATCGCATAGGTTGTCATATTATTTTTTTTGTAAATCTATTAGACGAAACCAGCCGCTCATTAATGCAGGTTTATCGTTAGTTAAAACTAGCTCAGGGCACTGTGCTAACAAACTTTCAAAAACAACATCAGTGCGAGTTGCAATGTGGCGCATAAATAAACTTAGTAAGCGACGTGTAGGTGCGAACTGCCCTGGCTTGATAAATTTGTCCATAATAAATATTTTGCCGCCAGGTTTACATACTCGATTGGCTTCCTGCAATGCGAGTAATGGATCAGGCACAACCGCTAGAATTAAATTCATTAGTACGATATCAAATTGATTATCTTCAAATGGAAGATGCATAACATCAGCTGTGTGTAATTCTATATCAATACTGTGTTGCGCAATTCTTGCTTTGCATTTTTCTAGCATGGCCGGCGTTAGGTCAGTCGCTGTATATTTATGCTGAGTTGGCAAAAATGGAATGTCGAGGCCGGTACCAATACCATTGATCAAAATATTTTGAGGTGTTGGAGTGTCGAGTCGTTTTAAACTATTAATGCGCATCGACTGGGTTGATGATGCTACGATAGAATCATAAATAGGTGCGAGTAAGGTGTAGCTGAATTTAAGCCCCATATGCAATTCTCATTGAATGTTGAACGGCATTTTATATTTAGTGTAATGTGCTGGGTGCGAGCAAATAAAATTCTGGAATATCCGCATCAAAGTGAAAACCATCATCGGAGATCATTTGATAACTGCCTGCCATTGAGCCGTTCGGTGTTTTCATCATAGTGCCACTGGTATATTGAAAACCTTCGCCGGGCTTCAGGTGTGGCTGTTCACCTACAACACCATCACCTTTTACTTCCTGCGTTTCACCCATGGCATCGGTAATTACCCAGTGGCGCGTTAGCAGGCGAGCGGATTTATTGCCATCATTAATGATGGTTACCGTGTATGAAAACACATAGTGATTTTGTTCGGGATGTGATTGCTCGGCAATGTAATTAGGAGTCACCTCTACACTGATTTTATAAGCACCATCATTTTTATATGCGCTATTATTCATACAGTACCACCATTAAATTTAAACCTAGCTTAACAAAAAAAATATAACTTGTCGGGTCTTTTTGTCTGAATATTTTTATGAGATGAGCTTAAAAATGTCAGAAAACTGTTGCAGATTAAGTGACTGAGCACGGCTGGACGGAGCAATCCCAATAGATTCAAGCTGCTCTGCACTGCACACATCTTTAAGCACATTGCGTAAAGTTTTGCGACGCTGTGAAAATGCCAGAGTGACAAGTTTACTAAAAGCTTTGTCGTCGTTAACAGTGACAGGTTTTTGTCTATGCGGAATTAATCGCACAATGGCCGATTCAACTTTAGGCATAGGATCAAACGATTCAGGGGGTACAAGAAACAGGGCATCTACCTGAAAATAATATTGCGCCATAACAGACAGTCGGCTGTAGTTACTGGTATCGGGTTTAGCGGCGAGACGCAACACCACTTCTTTTTGTAACATGAAATACATGTCCTGAATCAATTTACTGTGTTCGACCAGATGAAAAATAATCGGGGTAGAAATATTGTATGGCAGGTTGCCGATAATGCGCAGCGGCTCTGCATAATTAAGCGCAGAAAAATCAAAGTTCAACACATCTACATTATGAATACGTAATTGATTATTTTGCACCGCATCTAGCCCACAATTTAGCTGTAACTTGGGGACAATGTCCCGGTCAAGTTCTATCACATCCATTTCATTGGCTAGCTTTAAAATAGGGCAGGTGAGTGCGCCAAGTCCAGGGCCAATTTCAATAATTCGTTGCCCGGGTTTTGGGTTGATGCTCTGAATAATGCGTTGAATAATACCAGGGTCAGATAAAAAGTTCTGACCAAAGCGTTTCTTTGCTCGATGCTGCATTGCCATAATTATGTCGCCGTTGTTATGGCCTGATTATTTGCCAGTTTAATTGCTGTATTTAATGCGGCAATATAGCTGCCGGTATCTAATTCATTGAGGTTTGAGTTGCCGGCTAAATCCAATGCTGTGCCGTGGTCAACAGAGGTGCGAATGATTGGCAACCCTAAAGTAATATTAATGGCATGACCAAATCCTACATGTTTTAACACGGGCAAACCCTGATCGTGATACATGGCTAGCACCGCATCCGCATTGTCTAAATATTTTGGTGTAAATAAAGTATCTGCTGGTAAGGGGCCGCTTAAGTTTAGTCCTTGTGAATTCAACTGATTTAAAACCGGAGAAATAATCTCAATTTCTTCCATGCCCATGTGACCATTTTCACCCGCATGCGGATTTAATCCGCATACTAAAATATGTGGATTTTGAATGCCGTATTTATCAACTAGATCACGATGTAAAATATTAATAACCTGCTGGAGGTTGTCTTTATTTATCGCTGCGCTCACCTGACTTAACGGTAAGTGTGTTGTTACCAATGCCACCCGTAATTTTTCGGCTTCGGCGGCTAGCATCATGACTGGCGTTCCTGAACTTAATTGAGCTAAATATTCGGTATGACCAGAAAAGTTGATGCCCGCATCATTGATAATGCCTTTATGAATAGGGCCAGTCATTAATGCATGTGTGTAATTGTTTTTCTGCGATTTAACGGCTAAACGAATGCAATCTAAAACATACTGTGAATTTTTTTTATTGAGTTTTCCCGCTTCGACAGTGGTTGATAATTTAACAGGAGAAACATGCATTGTGTTTTTCTGTGGTTCGGGAATATTGTTTGGCGAACTTACGGTTTCAATATTGATGTTTATGTTTAACGCCTGAGCTCGCTGCTGTAATAAATCGGGATCTGCAAAATAAAGTCGTTTGCAATTTATATTGTTCTGGGCAGTTATTACGGCGAGATCGGGGCCGATACCCGCAGGCTCACCTGGCGTGATAGCAATAACCGGCTGCATTATTTACTGTCTTTTTCAGTTTTATATTCTACATAAGCCTCATCACGTATGCGTCGTAACCATAGCTGTAATTCTTCATCAGCCTTGCGATTCTGGATTGCTCTTTCTGCTTTCTGTCGAATACGCTGTTCGGTTTCATCTAAATCCCGGCGCTCTAATACCTGAATAATATGCCAGCCAAACTGGCTTTTAAACGGCTCGGAAATTTGCCCATTCTGTAATGAATTCATTACCTGCGTGAAGCGTGGAACAAACGTGCCTTCAGCAGCCCAGCCTAAATCGCCGCCGTTATTTTTTGAGCCGGGATCCTGTGAGAATTTTTCAGCAAGTTTGACGAAATCACCGCCATTATCAAGTTGTTTTTTAACATCAACTAACTTTAAGCGCGCATCTTCATTGCTGGTGATTTCATCGGCTTTAATTAAAATATGGCGGGCATGAGTTTGCTTCACCATATGTTTCTGGGTTTTCTTATCTAGCAATTTTAAAATATGAAAACCACCGGCACTGCGCAACGGCTGTGTGACTTGATTTATTTTCAGACGACGGGCAGCGTCAAGAAATAATGATGGTAGCTGTGCGGCGCTTAGTAAACCCAGGTCGCCGCCTTTAAGTGCGTGTCGTCCATCCGAAAATCGCAAGGCTAAGTCACTAAATGATTCATCACCATCGAGTAGTGAAATAACTTTTTTTGCTTTGTTTAACGCATTGCTTACGTCTTCAGGGGAGGCTGCTTCGGGAGTAGCAATTAAAATATGTGCCAGATGGTATTTGTCATCGGCGGTTTCACCAGATTGTTTTTGTTGCTCAAGAAAAATATCTATTTCCTGCTGTGAAACTTTTACATTGGTATAAATCATACGCTGTTGTACTTGGCGTATCACCAAATCTCTGCGAGTTTGTTCACGAAAACTTTTATAGTTAATGCCTTTTGCTTCGAGCATCTGGTGCATTTTTTCGAGAGTGGTACGGTTGCTTTTTGCAATATTTTCGAGTGCTTTGTTGAGGCTAAGGTCATCAATTACTATGCCCTGTTGTTTGGCTAATTGTAATTGAATGCTGTCAACAATCATGCGTTCGATAACCTGTTTTTTTAGCAGATCATCCGGCGGGAGTTTTTTGCCCTGTAATTTTACCTGGCGTTTAAAATTAGTTAAGCGAGAATTAATCTCATGTTTGCTGATAATGCTGTCATTAACAATGATGGCAACAGAGTCTATTTCTTCAATTGCGAACAATGTATTTGAGAAAAAAATCAAACTGCTAAATAAACTAAAAGATAAAAATTTCATTTTGAAGTACTGCATATTAATAATCCGGTTGGTAGCCAAGAATAGCATGTTTAAGTGCGTTCGTAGCCTTTTTGTCTGTGATGCTGCCGAAGCCTTTGAGCACAAATTGCAGCATGAAATCGGTTCGATAATTGTCTTCGGGGTTGCTGGTGTTGTCTCTAATATAGCGTTGAGTTAGTAAACGTAGTGCCCAGCAACAAGATTCATACTGTAGGCCGACTAGTGTTTCAATATCACTTTTATCAGTGAGTGAATAGTTCCAGCGACTTAGTAGTGAATAGTTTTGGGCAAATGGCCAGGCGAACGAAATATCCGTCTGTTCCAGGTTATCAGCTGCATCAACCGGGTCACGAAAAAAACGGTAACCAATATTAAACACAGCTTTTTCAGATGCTGCATAACTTAGCTGAATGCTGCGCTTATCTGAGGTGTCGGTATCAGTGTTCCATTGCAATGTTGCGCGTGCTCGCCACTGATTTAAGTGTCCTCCGATTTCAGTGATAATATCGGAGCTGGGTGATGTGTTAATGCTATTGTCCAGTGAAACCTGCTGGTCGTCAAAGTAGTAAATACGACCAATACTAATATTAAAAAGTTCATCTCCATTGCGCTTATTTAAAATGCGTGAGCTGAGGGCGACGGTTAACTGATTGGCGTCGCCAATTCTATCAACCCCATTAAAGCGGTTTTCACGAAACAGAGATGCAAAACTAAAATCCTGTGCCGAGGTGTCAAACACCGGCAGTTGTGACTGATCTTCATAGGGAATATTTAAATAATATAAACGCGGTTCGAGCGTTTGTAAAAAGGCATTGTCGCTAAAGTTACGTTCAAAAAACAGACCACTGTCTAAACTTACAACACTTAAGCCCCGGCTGTCTAAATTGGCATCGTTGCCACTGGTGTCGGTGGTGTCGTATTGGGTGAAAATATAACCGGCGCTTGGTTTAACAAACCAGGCATTGCCTTCGATGGGTAAGCTGAGTTTGGGGTAAATATGAAAGCGCGAGCCCTGTTCTTTATTATCGCTATCGTGTTTAAACTCTACCCATTCGGTATTGAGGGAGGCGAGTAAATAGCTGTTATCCATTTCAATGAGTTCTTCTTTTCCTTTTAGCGTAATTTGTGGCAGACGTTTATAGGGGCGATTTTCTGGCGCAATAGTTAGATCGATGGTTTGAAATGATTGTGCAACTAAGCCGGCTGTCCATGGGCCATTGGTGTAATTCAGGTTGGCATTTCTTTCCAGGTGGGTGGCATTGGCAATGTTAATGCTGCTGCCTAAATCGCTTAAATAATCTGAGTCAGAGGCTTCATTGAGCAATAAATTTAAATTGAGATTACTGCTGAGTTTACTTTTATTATCAAAGTGCAGCAGGTAGCGGCTGTCATTATATTCTTTGTCTTTATCCAGATATTCAAAATCGAGATTGCCGTTGCTGCTGCGGGTTAGGTAACGATACTCGGTTGCCAGCATGGTGCCGCGCTTGCTTAGATAAGTGGGAGTAATAATAGCATCCTGATTAGGTGCAATGTTCCAGTAATAGGGTATGCCTAACTCATAACCGCTGGAGCTGGATGAACCGAAGCGTGGTACTAAAAAACCACTGCGGCGCTGATCGTCTAGTGGGAACTGAATCCATGGGAAATAAAATACCGGCACGCCCCCCACCCAGAACACCGTATGTTTTGCAGTGCCGGTTGCGCTGTCCTGGTCGAGCTCCAACCAGCCGGTATTGAGATGCCAGTCGAGTTTGCTGGGGGGGCAGGTGGAAAACTGAGTGTCCTGTAAAATAGTTTTATGTTGTGCCGAAATACTGAGCAGAGGGGTTTCGCCACTGAGCCCGGATTCGGGTAAGTAGTATGTGCTGCCCGTAAATTCGCTTTCTCGAGTTTGTAAATTCATCCAGCCGCTGCTGGCATTCATCGTCATGTTTTTGGTATCAATATGGATATTATGCTTGAGCTGAAGCCTTTCGGTTTGCCGGTTATGGGTAACCTCATCAGCCTTGATGCGCAACTGATGTTGCTCGATAAGCACGTCACCACTAAATGTACTGATGGATTTATCAACGTTTTTAACTTGCTGTGCGCTAATATCTGTTGCATCAAGTCTATCTGCGGTAAATGTCGGTGGCGCGTTATACATAATGCTTGAATAGCTATTCACCGGGCACGAGCTCATTACACCCGCAAAATTTTGCTGATTTATCCCCCATGTGAGTGTTGGCGAGGCGGCCAATAGAATGCTATATAAACAGAAGTGCTTGAGAGTCATTATGATCGAAAAGTATACGTGCTTTGATATGTTATTAATGCGCGTATTGTATCTTGAATAGAATCTATTTGTAGAAGGAATATACCTTGATGGAAGAGAATGAACCAGTTGAGACTCCAGTGGATTCTGACAATCAGAGAGCGCATGAGCGTTTTAGAATTAACTTAAAAGCGCTGATACGGTTATCTGATGGCACAATAGTACACGCTCAGGCAGTTGATATTTCGATGGGGGGGATTTATCTTGAATACGGTGCATCCGCAGATGAAGGTATGATATTTGAATTGGCCTTCGATTTGCCATTTGTCGCTGACTTTAAGCGCGTGATGGTAAAGGCGCGAGTGGTGCGCACGGTGGTTATTGGCAGCCGCAGTTTGTATGGGCTGGCATTTGTGTTTACTGAGTTTATGAAAGATTCAGAAGATATTTTAGATCAGTATATGCAGCTGCGAAAGTTGAAAACGATGTGAGACATTGGGGTCGGAGCCAAATTTGACTACGACCCTGGTGTTATTCGACCACGGTGTTATTAAGGCTATTAAATTAAGTTAACAAAAATTCCAGTAAAGCCTTTTGTGCATGCAAACGATTTTCCGCTTCATCCCACACTACACTTTGTTTACCATCAATCACACTGGCGCTCACTTCTTCGCCACGGTGTGCCGGCAGGCAGTGCATAAATAAAGCATCGCTATTCGCTAATGCCATAGTTTCATCATTGACCTGAAAATTGGCAAACGCCACTTCGCGTAATTTTTGCTCTTCTTCCTGGCCCATGCTGGCCCACACATCGGTGACCACCATATCTACATTCTCGCAGGCCGCTTTCGGGTCACGGAAAATAGTGACCTTATCGCCGGCGGCTTTAACCAGCTCAGGGTCCGGGTCATAACCCTGCGGACAGGCAATGTGTAAATTAAAATCCAGCTGGCGGGCGGCATTAATGTAGGAATGGCACATGTTATTACCATCGCCCACATAAGTTGCCGTTTTGCCCTGCATGTCGCCACGGTGTTCATTCCAGGCCTGCATATCGGCTAATAGCTGGCAGGGGTGCAGCCAGTCAGTGAGACCGTTGATAACGGGTACCGAAGAATATTTGGCGAGGGTGGTTAATTTTTCATGCTCGAAGGTGCGCACCATAATAATATCAACCATGCTGGATAATACGCGGGCGGTATCTTCAATGGGTTCGCCACGGCCGAGCTGGGTGTCGCGTGGCGATAAAAACATCGCGTGCCCGCCTAGCTGCACCATGCCGGCTTCAAATGAAACCCGTGTACGGGTGGATGATTTTTCAAAGATCATTGCCAGTACTTTATTTTTCAGTGGCTCAATAATCTCACCCGCATGCTGCATTTTTTTGAGTTCGCTGGCGCGGGTTAATAGCTGGCGAAATTCAGTGGGTGATAAATCTAACAGGCTTAAAAAGTGGCGTGTCGCCATGGGGCGTCTCCGGGACGTTTCCGTAAAGTTTATTTTAGAAAGTCTTTAATCAGCTGGCTAACCAGATTTACAATGGTATCAGCCTGCTCATCAGACAAAATTAAAGGTGGAAGTAAACGCACAACACAACCGGCGGTTACATTGATTAAACAATTTTTCTCGAGCGCGAGTTTTACCAGTTCGGGGCAGTCACGGTCGAGCTCTATGCCGATCATTAAACCTTTGCCACGAATCGACTTAATTTCAGGTACATCTTTAAATTGTGCTTCAAAACCGCTCAGCATTTTGTTGCCAAGCTCATCTGCACGCTGGCATAAATTATCTTTGCTAATGGTATCAATCACTGCACTGGCCGCGGCACTGGTGAGCGGGTTGCCGCCAAATGTTGAGCCGTGATTACCCGGCTGAAATAATTCAGCCGCTTTGCCGTGGGCCAGACAGGCACCAATGGGCACGCCATTGCCCAGGCCTTTTGCCAGTGTCATTACATCGGGCATAATATTGTTGTGTTGAAAGGCAAACCACTGTCCTGTGCGGCCCATGCCGGTTTGAATTTCATCGAGCATGAGCAGCCAGTTGTTTTCATCGCAGATGGTGCGCAGCTCGGTTAAATAATTTTCATCAGGTAGATTAATTCCACCTTCGCCCTGAATCGGCTCCACTAAAATAGCAACCGTATTGGTGCTGTTTTGAGCGATGGACTTTATCGCCTCGATATCATTGTAAGGTGCGCGGGTAAAACCACTTACCAGTGGCTCGAATCCCGCATGCACTTTACGGTTGCCAGTGGCGGATAGCGTTGCGAGGGTGCGCCCGTGAAAACTGCCATCGGTAACAATAATCGAAGGGTTGCTTATGTTTTGCTGGTTGCCATATAAACGTGCCAGTTTAATCGCCGCTTCATTGGCTTCGGCACCGGAGTTTGTGAAAAATACATTGCTCATGCCGGAAACATTGCAAAGCTTATCTGCCAGTTGCTTCTGGTTTTGAATGCAATATAAATTAGACGTGTGAATTAATTTTCCGGCCTGTTCCTGTATGGCTTTAGTGACGGCCGGGTGAGCATGACCTAAACCGCACACCGCGATACCTGCCAGTGCATCCAGATATTTTTCGCCCTTGTCATCAAACAGGTATGCACCTTCGCCGCGCTCAAAGCAAACGTCGAGGGGTACGTAGGTTGTCATTAGATGATTGGTTTCGCTCATTTGTTTCAGCCTGTTTTCAGGTATACCACCCGAAATTTTTAAAGATCCTAAAATGCAAAAACGGCAGTAAATGCTGCCGCGGAACATTTAATTATACTAGGCTTTGCTGGTTTTTCAAATATTTAAAAACGACGCTGTACAGCTCTTGATGGCATCGCAACGGGGACAGGGCACATAAAATGCGATCTGTCCCCGATGGAGAAGTGCCCGCGGGAGATTTATCTGTAGGCGACATTTATCTCCCACCTCCATCAGCATCAGGGATATATCACTGCTTTCTAGCGCTGTGCCCCATGTGGTTATTCCGATCAGATTGGTAGTGCATAAAAAAAGGCCCCCAACCGGGAGCCCTTTTAAATACACTTTAAAAATTTGTATTAATTACAAACCGTGTGCATATCCAACCATGCAAAGCAGCATAGGTATAGATAATGCAGTGTTAGTGCGTGAAGCCAGCAGAGCCACTTTCTTGGCACCAGCAATTACGTCTGCACTGTGTTCCTGCCCATCAAGGCCCAGAATTTTCTTCTGGTTAGGCCAGATAAGCACCCAAACGTTGAACAGCATAATTGTACCTAACCATGCGCCAAGGCCGATGATTGCCATGCCGTTAGAGAAAGTAAATGCATCGATGATACCCTGCATGCCACCGCCAATAGAGGCCAGTGCGCTTAAACCGGTTAACCAGGTTACTGCTGCTGCCATACGGAACCATAATAATGCAGTTGGAGCGATGTATTTGTTAATCGCTGCAGGTGTTGGGCCATCAGGGTTTGCCAGTGCTGCGCCAACGCCAGGCACCTGTACGAAGTTGAAGTAGTAAAGCAGGCCTATCCAGACTACGCCAGCCATTACGTGTAACCAGGTCATTGCGGCGGTTTTTAAACCGTCAACGCCTGCGCCCATTCCAAATGCCACAGCCAGTGCAAGGATAAAACCAACGGCGATGGTGCCTTTGATTGATAGTAAAGGATTCATATTAATTTCCTGTCTTTTTCAGTTAAAATACTTGAGTGTTTTAGTTGGGCATTAAGATAAGTGAGAAGCGCCTGAAATTCAAGGTATTTTTGACTTAAGTCATTGTTTTTTGAAATTCACAATCAAATAAAGGTGTGTGTGTGGATGTTATAGCATTAAGTGTATTTTCAAGTCGCATCGAAGCGGTGTGCGAAGAGATGGGCGCGGTGCTGCAGCGGGTGGCTTTTTCGCCGAATATTAAAGACCGGCTGGATTACTCCTGCGCGGTGTTTGATTTAAATGGCGAGCTGTGTGCGCAGGCCGCACATATTCCGGTGCATCTGGGTAGCATGGCGTATGCAGCGCGGGATATTGTGAGCCAGCGTGAATGGGCTGCGGGTGACATGCTGGTGTTGAATGACCCGTATTTAGGCGGCACCCATTTACCGGATATCACGCTTATAGCGCCGGTATTTTTACATCAGCAACTCATGGGCTTTGTGGCAAACCGGGCCCATCATGCGGATATTGGGGCCAGCAGTCCAGGCTCCATGCCTATCTCGTTTGAGCTGAGTCAGGAAGGCCTGGTGATTGCCCCCACTGTTTTATTAAAGAATGACACAGTGGACGAAAATGTAATGTCAGAGTTACTGGCAAATTTAAAAAACCCGCAGCAATCCCACGGTGATTTCTCGGCGCAAATCAGTGCCAATAGAAGAGGCGTATTGCGCCTGCAGGAATTAATAAAAGAGCAGGGAGCAGAGCAATATCAGCAGGCATTAGTTGCTTTAAATAACTATGCGGCGAGTTTAGCGCTGAGTGTGATAAAAAATATCCCTGCGGGGCGATATAGTTTTACCGATGTGATGGATGACGACGGGCAGGGTACAACAGATATTAAAATTACCACGATGATTAAGGTGAGTGGTACGTCAATTGTCGTCGATTTTAATGGCACCGCCGCGCAGGTAAAAGGCAATATTAATTGCCCGTTATCGGTGGCTGCTGCTGCGGTTTATTATGTGTTTCGTTGTTTAATGCCCGACAACACACCTGCCTGTGCCGGTAGTTTTCGACACATCAGTTTATCCGCGCCAACAGGCTGCCTGTTAAATGCTCAGAGACCCGCGGCGGTTGCGGCGGGAAATGTGGAAACCAGTACGCGCATTGTTGATGTAATAACCGGTGCGCTGGCAAAAGCTATCCCCGAAAAATTACCCGCCGCCAGTCACGGCAGCATGAATAATTTAGCGATGGGTGCAGAACGAAATAAAAATCAGATGGCATGGGATTATTACGAAACCATCGGCGGTGGCATGGGGGCAAACAGTTTGTATGCAGGTTTAAGCGGTGTGCAAACCCACATGACTAATACACTGAACACACCGGTTGAAGTGTTAGAAATGAATTACCCGGTTCGAGTTAATGAATATTCACTGAGAAAAAATTCTGCGGGAAAAGGTGAGTTAAAAGGCGGAGAGGGTTTAGTGCGTTCGTTTACTTTATTGCAGGATGCTCATGTCACTTTATTAACCGAAAGACGCAATCATGCGCCGTGGAGTATTAATGGCGAAGATGCAAGCATCGGTGAAAATTTAATTAATGGTGAAGTGCAAGCGCCAAAATTTTCAAAGCAATTAAAAACCGGAGATTGTTTAACGATTAAAACACCGGGTGGTGGAGGCTATTCAAATTAGCTTAATGTTTTTCAGAACCTGTAGGAGCGAGCTAAAGCTCGCCCCTACAGGTGGTTTTATTTTATGGCTTGCTGAGCAGACATCATGCTTTTTACCCAGGGTTTAAGTGTGCGCAGTTTCGGCGGCAGGTTTGAAATAGATTCACGTGCCGCCGCGCGACTTTCGTAGCTTCCATACACTACAACATAATACGGTTTAGTTTTTAGCCAGGTTTTATACCATGCGGCATTACTGGATAACTGATTTGATTTTGCAAACTTCAATAATGTTTCAGGCTCACGTGCACCGAGTAATTGCAGTGTCCAGTTTTGCGGGTTTTGCTGTAATATCCAGGAGGCATCCCGCAGGCCCATGTCTTTTAGTTTGAGCAGTGTTGGGTTTAGATTTGGCTCTGCGATCACAGGTGTTTCAATTACGGGTGCTTTAATTTTATGCAGCGTTGTATTTTTAGCGGATGTTTGTAGTTTCGCAGGTGGTTGAGTCGATGCTTCAGTTGTCGTTTCTGCTAATAGAGAATCGCTTTCTACTGCATTGTTGGTGTTGGCTTCTGCGTCGTCAATGTCATCTTCATTGAGGGTTTCTTCGTGAGCTGTTTCTTCAAGGTTTTTTTCGACAGGAAAATTTTCTTCAAGAATAGTTTCTTCAATAATTTTTTCTTCTGGCTCAAGTGCTGAAAGTTTATTCTCTTCAGGTGCAGGCTCATCGATAATTATTTTATCGTTTTCGAGAATATCAATTACGTCGGTTTGTTCGGCTATTAGTGTGGGCGCTTTTATGGGGGTATTGTTTTTGGCAGTGAGTGTTTCATCTGTTGCATTATTGGTGTTCTGGTTCAAATAAATATATGCAGCATAACCAGCACCGGCTAATGCCGATAAAATTAGCGTTGCTAGAAATGCTTTTTTTCCCGTTCCCGAACCCGGTTTTAATATTTTAGTAACGGCTTTATCTATGAGCGGCACCGACTGAATCATAATATCAAGCGGTGAGCCATTGCAGGTTTTGAATAGCTGGGCTATTGCGGCATCATCTAATAATGCTTCGCCAAAATAACCTGCGCAACGTAAGCGATGATTGATAAAAGCATTGGCCTGCTTAGGTGAATATACAGGCAGGCTTTGCGTATACATCTGGTCTGAGTGTATGTCGCTAATTTTTTGCAGGGTGTCGCTCATGCCTGTATTTGCAAACAATAACAGTTTTAAACTCACTTCATGTTCCTGCTTTAACTGTTGTTGAAAGCGCAATAATTCCTGCAGTGTGGTGTCGCTTAATACATGGCTGTCGTTAATAACGGCCAATGGTGTCTGGTCAAACATTTGCAGGCTTTTTAAATTATCATCCAGATGATTCGCATCACCTAAATCCTGTAAATGGATGGACATTTTTTGCTGTATTTGAACTAAGGTGTCGGTGGCTTCTGCGTGAATAGCAAGAATTTTTGTATTCGCAATTTCGAGTTGAATAAACTGTCGAAAAAATGATGTTTTACCTGCGCCGTGTATACCTTCAACCAATAATAGTAATTCACTGAATTGCACCTGATGTATCAGATTGTCAGAGATTTTATCTAGCGCCTGATGACTAAAAAAACTTTCCTGAGATAAAATTTCATTCGCAAACGGCTGCTTACTTACCCCTAAGTAATCAATGCTTTGCTGGCTTAATTCAGTTGATTGTGTTTTATTAGCTGGCGAGCTACTGGATTTTTTTTTGGCCATAGAAAAATTCTTTTAAGGGATTAAGTTTGCAAAGGATAATTGACGAGGGTTAAAGATTCGTTCGTATTCTACAATGGCATAGCGGTCGGTCATGCCGGCAATGTAATCGGAAACGCCGCGGGCAATTCCGTCGTCACCGATCTTATCTTTTAAGTTGTGACAGTGCTGTAGTGCATCGGGGGGCAAAATACTCTGGTCATTAATAAATGCATCAAACAATGCACTGAGCACTTTTTCGGCTTTGGTGGTCATGCGTTGCACGCGATAATGGCGATATAAATTTTTCATTAAAAAACGTTTTAGTTCGAGTGTTTGTTGTTGCATGTTTTCGCTAAAGCCAACTACATAATTTTGCTGTTTGCGGGCATCATCCGGGTGGTTTAAGTTTAGCCTGTCTATTTCAGTTCTGCTGGTATCAATTAAGTCTACCACCATGCGGCTAATCATCCTGCGAATCACTTCATGAATTAAACAGTTGTGGCTGATGTCGGGGTATTTTTTCATCACTACTTCATGCTGCTCTCTAAACAGCCGGGTTTCTAATAACTGCTCAGTGGTGATTAAACCATAGCGCACGCCATCGTCGATGTCGTGATTGTTGTAGGCAATTTCATCAGCTTTATCACAGGCCTGTGCTTCGAGGCTGGGCTGGTTTTTATCTAAAAAACGTTGTCCGAGTTCGCCCAGATCGCGGGCGTTTTTTGCGGAGCAATGTTTAAGTATGCCTTCGCGAGATTCAAAACTTAAATTAAGCCCGGGGAACTCGGCATATTTTTCTTCCAGCTCATCAACCACGCGCAGCGATTGTAAATTGTGTTCAAAGCCGCCGAAGTTTTTCATGCAGCGGTTGAGTGCATCCTGACCCGCGTGACCAAAAGGTGCGTGGCCTAAATCGTGGGCGATGGCGATGGTTTCGGCGAGGTCTTCGTGCAGATGTAATTCGCGTGCAATTGAGCGGCCGATTTGAGAAACTTCCAATGAGTGGGTGAGGCGGGTGCGAAATAAATCGCCTTCGTGATTTACAAAAACCTGGGTTTTATATTCGAGCCGACGAAATGCCGAGGAGTGAATAATGCGGTCGCGATCGCGTTGGTATTGGGTGCGATGTACCGGGTCGGGTTCCGGGTGCAAGCGTCCGCGGGAAGTTGTTTCACTACATGCATAGGGTGCCAGATTTCGTAAGTCATATCCTTTTTGCATGTTGCTTCGTCTCTTTAAAATTGTCGGTTAATTTGGCAGGTTAAATTAATAACTTTCGTTAATGGCTTCTCTTAAAATAGCATCGGTATAATCTTTTGAAATAATCGCTTTGCCCATGGATTTATACAGCACCAGTTTTAATACGCCATCGGATACTTTTTTATCTAATGACATGAGTTCAATAAATTTATCGGCCGTCATTTCTTTTGGTGCAGTAATGGGTAAGTTTGATCGTTCGAGTATATTAATAACCCGGTCAATATCTGATTCGGGTATCCAGCCTAGCTTGCTCGATAAACGTGCAGCCATTACCATGCCGGTGGCAACTGCTTCGCCGTGCAGCCAGGTACCGTAGCCCATGCCCGCTTCTATGGCGTGTCCGAAAGTGTGGCCTAAATTAAGCAGGGCGCGTTGTCCACTTTCTCTTTCGTCGGCGGCAACGACTTCGGCTTTATTTTGGCAGGAGCGTTCAATAGCGTAGGCGAGGGCATCGGCATCTCTGTCAATTAATTTATCAATGTTATCTTCCAGCCATTCTAAAAATGCGGTGTCGCGAATGAGGCCGTATTTAATAACCTCGGCAAGGCCGGAGCTAAGTTGTCTGTCCTCTAATGTGTTTAATGTGCAGGTATCGGCTATGACTGTTTTGGGTTGGTAAAACGCCCCGATCATATTTTTTCCCAGCGGATGATTGACCGCGGTTTTTCCGCCCACCGATGAATCGACCTGAGATAATAATGTGGTGGGAATTTGTACGAGATGCACGCCGCGTTGATAGCTGGCCGCAGCAAAGCCGGTGATGTCACCAATAACACCACCGCCGAGGGCAATTAATGTGGTGTTTCTATCAAGTTTATTTTGCAGCAATGCATCGTAAATGGTGTTGAGCACAGTTAGATTTTTATGTTCTTCACCGTCAGGTAGTACTAATGTTTTATAGCGAATGCCGGTTAAGGATTTTTCAACCGCATCCATATATAAAGGTGCAACGGTTTCATTGCTGACAATCAGTGCGCTGTTGCCGGGAATATGCTGGGTGAGTAGCTCGCTTTGTTCGAGCAGGTTTTGTCCAATGCAAATAGGGTAGCTGCGCTCACCTAAATTAACTTTTAACGAAATCATCTTAAACCTGAATTTTTGTTATGTGCTTTAATTTTATCAAGCATAACGTTTATTACTGCGCGAATCGACTGTTGGCCGGTATTAATAATAATGTCGGCGGTTTGCCGGTAAAGCGGTTCGCGAATTTTCATAATTTCCTTAAGGGTTGCAGCTGGGTCAGCAGTTTGCAGCAGTGGGCGTTTTTTATCGTGACCAACACGCTCCAGTAAATATTTAATATCACTGTGTAAATAAATAACCGTGCCGCGATTTTTTAAATGCTGACGATTTTCTTCGGCTAACACTGCACCGCCACCGGTGGCTAAAACCAGACGTTTGTGTTGAGTGAGTTCATCAATAATCGCGCTTTCGCGTTTACGAAAACCGGCTTCGCCTTCTTTCTCAAATATTAACGCAATATCGACACCGGTATGCGCCTCAATGGCGTGGTCGCTATCTTCAAAATCCATATTCAGGCGTTTGGCAATTTGCCTGCCCATGGTGGTTTTTCCTGCACCCATTGGGCCGATTAGAAAGATGTTTTGTTTGATGCTCATAGAAAATCGATTCTATCATCTCCAAAAGGGGACGCTACCCTTTTTATATGATTTCTAATTAAAAGGTGAATGCTACCCTTTTACAATTGTTTTTGTTAGCCTCTTTTTATGCCTAGACAACCCCGAATTGTGTTTGATGGAATACCGCATCATATTACCCAACGAGGTAATCGGCGTGAGGATGTGTTTTTTACAGAAAAAGATCGTCAAGTCTATCTGCTCTGGCTTAAGGAGTATTGCAATAAACACCAGATTAAAATTCTGGCATATTGTTTAATGACAAACCATGTGCATTTGATTTTACTACCGGAAAAAGGAGAAAGTATTTCCAAAGCACTAAAGCCCTTACATATGCGATATGCACAAAGAGTGAATAAAATTAAAAACTGGAGTGGACATATTTGGCAGGGAAGGTTTTTTTCTTCACCACTGGATGAAAAGTATTTAATGTCGGCTGTTGCCTATGTTGAATCAAACCCGGTGAGGGCAGCGATGGTGGATCAAGCTGAAGATTATCCGTGGTCTAGTGCCGCATCTCATTGTGATTTGCAGTATTCTGACATTTTATCTAAGTTACCAGATTATTTTCCCGCTAAGCAAAACTGGTCTCACTGGCTAAAAACTCAAAATATTCAACATATAGAAGAATTACGATGTAACGTTGTAAAAGGGCTTCCATGTGGTAGTGATAGCTTTATTAAAGCATTAGAAAAACTGGTTGGCCGGTCGTTACGATTGAGATTGCAGGGTAGGCCTCAGAAAGAAAAAGGGTAGCGTCCCCTTTTAATTCCTTTTAATTCAGAATTCAGGGGGTAACCGTAATTGCTACACTGGCAACAACATCATTGCCTTCGCTATCAGTTGCAGTAACCGTTATTATGTGGTCGTTAATAGTTAGAGTATTAATATTGATATTGTTGCTGTTTCCTAGCAAGACGCCATCCTGATCAGATGACCATACAATATTGTTCCCCACAATTGGATTGTTGATACCTATAATTTCGCCATCCTCTGGATCAATAGCGGTAGCAGTAAAGTTGATATTGGTGCCAACTGTAGTCGTTGAATTATTTGATGGAGTATTTATTGTTACGGTAAATTCGTTTTCCCTTGCGTCTAAATCGATGGTGCCTGTATCAAAGATAATGATTCTGGGAGTGTTAACAGCACAGAGTGTACTGTGTTGGCAATTTTCACCATTAAACAAATTATCTCCCAAAGTGTGGACTCCATTTCCATCAATATCGATAATCTCATCAATACCAGCAGTGTATATTCCATTGTGGCTTATATCTAAAAATGGTTCTTCTAAATCACGCAGGTATGAGTCGCCTGGGTTTGGTGTATCTCCATCATCAAAATTACCACTGCCATTCAGGTCTACATATGACTCCTCACCAGAGATATAAGCGGTAAATGTATTTAATAAATCGGCTGGAATAAATCTAAAATCTGAGTCGCTGGTCCAGGTAACTGTACAGGAACCATCGACTAGCTGGCATGAATTAGAATCGAGTATGCCCCATTCAGTTTGAATAAATACAGTGCCGCCTGTGACACTGGCATTGAATTTATCGCCAGCGAAAACAGTAACTACAACCGGTACACCACCGTGAGCACCCTCCTGATCGATTACTGCAGGATTAACCTCATCAAAAAATAAGTTGAAATTTTTATCACTAATGGGGTTATTAGAACTAGACGAACCGCCTTCTGTGAAGGGGCTGTCATTAGAGCTACATCCGGCTAAGGATAAAATTAACATTGTAGCTATTATAAAGTTAAACAGTTCTCTCATTACTAAACTCCGTACATATATCTATTTTTACTACAGACTAAGTGTATCTTTTAAAATTTTAGGTGTTACAAATATCAGTAACTCCTGCTTCTGTATGACTTCTAGTGTATGCCTAAACAAACTGCCGATTAAAGGCAGATCACCCAAAACGGGAACTTTATCTAATTCGTTACGCGTTTCAGTCTCATAGATGCCACCCAGTACAATAGTATCGCCATTATCAACCAGCACTTGTGTTGTTACCTGGCGTGTATCGATGCTAGGAATATTGGAAAAAACTTCACCCACTGCATCTTTATTAACCGATAGGTCCATGATTATTCTATCATCAGGTGTAATTTGAGGGGTAACCTTAATACTTAACACGGCCTTCTTGAACTGTACTTGAGTCGCGCCACTTGAAGTAGCCGATAAATAAGGTATCTCAACACCCTGTTCTATAAATGCTTCGTGGCGATCTGATGTTACCACCCTTGGGCTGGAGATAATTTCGCCGGTTGCTTCGGCTTCTAATGCTGAAAGCTCAAGATCTAGTAGATTGCCCCCACTTAATACCGTGAAAGCGATACTACCTGCCGCGCCAACAACTGGCATATTTACATTTAATCGATCAGCACCGGCTGGAGCAGCGACAGGGAAGACAGTTCCGTTATCTGCCAGATTAGATATAGCACTATCGGTGATGTCGTTAGCACCCTCGATTGAACCGGTTGCAGCATTTAAGCCATCGGTGCCATTGGCTTTTACTGACGTGGCACCAAATCTAACACCTAACTCTTTCTTAAAGTCATCAGATGCAATTACAATCCTTGACTCGATTAATACCTGTCTTACCGGGATATCCAGTTTTGCAAGCGTACGGCGTATTTCAGATATAACAGTATCGGTATCTTTTACAATAAGCGTGTTAGTCCGTTCATCCATAATCACGCTGCCGCGTGGTGAGAGCAGGTTCAGTGCACCATCTTCGCTATCACCTTCAAATAGTGACGCAAGGTCTGTTACTTTGGCAAAGTTAATTTCAAAGAAAGCACTACGTATTGGTGCCAGTTCGGTAACCTGAGCCTGTGCTTCCAGATCAATTTTTTCCTGCGCTGCAATTTCTTCACTCGGCGCAATTAACATTACGTTACCTGATTCACGTTTAGATAAACCTTTGGCTTTTAAGATAATGTCCAGTGCCTGGTCCCAGGGAACATTTTTTAATCGAAGTGTCAGGTTGCCGTCAACCGAGTCGCTCACGACTACGTTTAAGCCGGTAAAGTCAGCAATTAACTGTAATACCGCGCGCACTGGAATATCCTGAAAGTTTAATGACAGGCGTTCACCGGTGTAACCAAACTTGGCTTTTTTCTGTTCTTCTAATTCATCTTTTGAAACCGGAATAAACTCAATGGTGAATAACCTGTCTGTTTGATAAGCCAGATGAGTAAAGTTTTTATGGCTCGGTTCAATTAAGATACGTGAGTTGCCGTCAATCTGGAAACTGTCGATGGTTTTAACAGGTGTTGCAAAGTCTAGAACATCAAGACGTTGGTGCAGTTCTTTGGGTAAATTAGTGTTGGTAAAACTCACTACAATTTTGCCAAACTCTTCGCTGATATCCATAGGAATGCTGGCTTCTGATAACGAGAGTAGTACACGGCCTTCGCCTTTATCGCCACGACGGAAATCAATTTTTGTAACGGATCTTGTTGTAGCATTGTTATTATCGCTATTAGAACCTGCAATTTTAGTAATGCCGTCAGGCTGGTTTGCTGCGATGGTGGCATTTGCTGACTCGCTTTCAAGCACAATTGAAACCATATTATTATTCACTGAAACACTATATGGAACAGTTTCAGATAAATTTAAAATAACGCGCGTTTTATCTTTTACAGTGACAGCTGTTAAAGATTGTGCTGCACCTATACCAATTTGCTGGCGTCTTTTAGGTAATTTGCTTTTTACATTTTTAAAATCAAAAGCAATGCGCGCAGGGTTATCAATATTAAAACTTAATGGTTTTTCGCTGGCATCGGTGAGTCGAACATTAATCTGTAAACGATTCCCCGGGAGTGATGAATAGGTGATTTCTTCAATGCTGTTTTCGGCAAATGCTATTTGTACGTTTAAGCTTGATAGCAGCAGAAGCACGAAGCTAAACATGATTCTTATACGCATCGAACTTTGAATGCTTGTTAATAGGCTGTTCATGGTTACTCCATACTCTTTTTATTTTGATCCAATGGCGAGAGAGGCTGTACGTTCTATATAGCCTCCTAACCCATCTGGAATAATTTCAATAATGTCGATTTGTTTTTCGGTAACAGAAATAATTTGCCCTTCATTCTGACCTGCATAGTTACCCGTTTGCACCCGGTGAACAACATTGTTTGGGTCTTTTACCAGCCCCCAGGTGTTTTCACCCTGCACTAAAATGCCAACCATTCTTAGTGTGTCTAATGGGTAGGTTTCTAATGGTTCTTTTGGACGGTTGGCGCTAGGACGCAGACCGTTTGCATCTGTTTCATCGTCACCTATTTCAGGTTCAAATGCCGCTTCAAATGGGTCTCTTAACTCTTCTGAGGCATAGGTGAAATTTTTGTAAGGTTCGAAAGTGGGTAAAGGCTGTACGCTACCCACGTGCTTGGTTTTTGTTTTGGCAATAAACGCGGTTAAGTCTTCATTGCTCTGAGAGCATGCACTTAATGCAAGGGTTAAAACCAGTAGTGAGATTTTAAACGTTAAGGACATTATTAAACATCCTCTTGTTCGTCTAGATATTGATAGGTTACAGCGGTTACTTCCATTTCAAGCAGTACGCCAGATTTTTTATCGGCTTTTGTGATGCTGATATTACGCATGGTAACGATTCGCGGTAATGCGGCGACGCCGCTAACAAATTTACCAAACTGGTGATAGCGGCCGGTGACTCTTAGCTTAATTGGAAACTCTGCATAGAATTCTTTTGGAGACAGGCCTTCTGGTTTGAAGAAGTCAATTTCCAGCCCGCTGGCAATACCCGTTTGAGAAATATCGGTTAGCAGAGATTCAATTTCTGTTTTATTGGGTAGTTGGCGAACCAGAGCACCAAAAGAGGTTTTCATATCTTCTAGCTGTTGGGCGTAAGCCTCAAGATTTGCTGCTTTGCTCTGTTTTTTATCAAACGTAATACGCAGTGATGACTCTTTTTTCTCAGCCAATTCAAGCGTGTCAAGTTGCACCAGCGTGTCAAAATAAACACCAGCAGCGGCAGCTAATACGCAAAATACAGCGACGATAATAACTTTAACGGCGGTCGGAGCACTACCAATTTTTTTAATGTCATCCATATCGATGTCATTAATATCGAATTCATTGAGTTTGGAAAAATCCATTGCTTATAACCCCTCGGCCTTAGAATCATCAGCATTGGGTGCCGACTGTTGTGCGACTAAAATGAACTTACTGCCGCGGCCATCTTTTCGGGTGCTTTCAATAACCTTTAATCGGGGTTTTGTCATCCACTCAGAGGCATCTATGTTACGCATGTAGGCAGAAACGCGGCCATTTGACTCCGCAATTCCACTAATAGTTATATTGTTGCCAATCTGTTTTATTTCATCTATGTGCAAACCTTCGGGAATGGTTTTTACTATTTCGTCAAACAGGTGAACAATTTGTGGGCGTTTTTGCTGTAAGTCCTGGATAATTTCCATGCGAGATAATAGCTTCGCTTTGGTGTCTTCCAGGCCCTGAATTTTCTTCAGTTGTTCATCCAGTTGTTTGATTTCATTGGTAAGCGTGTTATTTCTACCATTTTGATGATCAATCATGCCGGCAATATTCATGTGAACCAGTATCATTAAAGAGCCAGTTAGCGCTAGCGCTAAAGCCAGCATAGAAACAAACTGTTTGGTCTGTTCTTTGCGATGTTCTTCGCGCCATGGAAGGAGGTTTATTTGAGCCATTAGTCGAAGCTCCTCATGGCAAGTCCACAGGCAATCATAAGTGCAGGTGCGTCATTACTGAGAGCCTGCGAGTTAACTTTGTTAGATAAGTCCATATTGGCAAACGGGTTGGCAATAATGGTTTCTATACCCAGCTGAGTAGAAATTAATTCATCGATACCGGGAATAGATGCACAACCACCGGCCAGCGCAATCATATCGACGGATTCATGCTGTCCCGCAGTGTAGAAAAATTGTAGAAAACGGCTGACCTGTTGTGCCATGTTTTCTTTGAAAGGCTCTAATACTTCAGGGATGTAGTTATCGGGTAAGCCACCGACTTTTTTTAGTCTGCCCGCTTCTTCATATGCGAGGCCGTAGCGACGCATAATTTCTTCGGTAAGCTGTTTTCCACCAAATGCCTGTTCACGAGTATATATAAGCTCGTTGTTTTCGATAACATTGAGGCTGGTCATGGTGGCACCTACATCCAGCACCGCAATAACAAAAGAATCAGATTCTTCTTCGTTAGAATTATAATTAGCATCAGGAACGATCAGGCTAGTTGCCTTTTCTATTGTATAGGCTTCAACATCAACCAGTTTGGCCGTTATTCCAGCGATTTCAGCAACCGCGGTACGCATTTCAACATTTTCACTGCGCGATGCAGCCAGTAATACGTCAACGGTATCCGGGTTGTTTTTGGTTTCGCCCAGTATTTGAAAATCCAGATTAATTTCTTCGAGTGGGTAAGGAATATACTGGTCGGCTTCCAGTTCAATCTGTGACTCTAGTTCAGCATCGTTTAAGCTGGCGGGCATGGTAATGATTTTTGTGATAACAGAAGAACCGGGCACGGCAAGTGCGGTTAACTTACACTTGGAGCCGGATTTTTTTATGGCTTTTACCAGGCATTCGCCAACGGCTTCAACATCCTGAATGTTTTTTTCAGTCACCGCATTAGCAGGTAAAGGCTCAACCGCCAGACTTTCTACGCGATAGCCGGCGTCGGTTTGAGACAATTCGACTACCTTGACAGAAGTCGAGCTTATGTCTATTCCTAGTAATGATGGTTTTTTGCGTTTCAGTTGAAACACTTCTCAATCCCCTTAATCCACTTTGAGTATAAGTAGTTATAGCTCTTTTGTGTGTATTTGCATTAAATATTAGCTGCAAGTATCGAATAATACTAGTCTATTTTTAAAATACTGTCGCTTGATTTTGTTTCTAAGACTATAATTCAGGCACGGTGAAACTCATCTTTATCTTCAAAATAGCCTGAAAAGAAAAGCAACTTTCTAAGAAAAAGAGGTTCAGATAAAGGTTAGGTATCTGAAAAATAAGTCAATTTCACAGGGTGTGGTGGGGTGCTTATTTCAATTTAACAGGGTTAAAAACAGGGTTCGTGGCTAAAATAGCGACACAAGGGCGTAATCAAATAATATGCAAAAATTTTTAAAATTTCTTCGGATTAGTTCTAAAATTTTCATTGTACTGGCGATTATTGGCTTTACTAGCCTGCTTGGCCTGTATCTTTATCTCGAGCCAAAATTACCTTCAATCGAAGGTTTAAGTGATATTCAGCTGCAGGTTCCACTGAGGATTTATAGCTCAGAAGGCGGGTTGATCGCCGAGTATGGTGAAAAGCGTCGCGCGCCAAAGCTAATCGAAGATATTCCTGTCAGATTGCGACAGGCCTTTCTGGCCGCCGAAGACGATCGTTTCTATGAGCACCCCGGGGTTGATTATCAGGGGATATTGCGCGCGGTAATGGTAATGGCAACTACGGGTAAGCGTGGACAGGGTGGCAGTACCATTACCATGCAGCTGGCACGAAACTTTTATTTGAGCCGTGAAAAAACCTTTGCTCGTAAACTTAATGAGATTTTTCTGGCGCTAAAAATTGAGCAACAATTATCTAAGGATCAAATATTAGAGCTGTATTTAAATAAAATTTATTTAGGCAATCGCGCCTATGGTGTCGCGGCGGCCGCACGGGTTTATTACGGTAAAACGCTGGAGGAGCTTAGTCTGGCGCAATTAGCCATGATTGCAGGCTTGCCCAAAGCACCGTCAAGGTATAACCCGATTGTGAACCCTGAGCGTGCACTTATTCGACGTAACTATGTGTTGAAGCGTATGTTGGCGCTGGGCTTTATCAGTGAGTCAGATATGCGCTTTACCAAAGTTCAGCCGGCGACGGCGGGTTTGCATGATTCCCCGGTGGATGTTTCCGCATCGTATGTGGCCGAGATGGTACGCCATGAAATAATCGCTCAATTTGGCGAAGATGCTTATATTAAAGGCTTAAATGTGTTTACCACGATTGATGGTCGATTGCAGCGGGCGGCAAACTTAAGTTTGCGTCATGCATTGCGTGATTATGATGTTCGTCACGGGTATAGAGGTGCAAAGCAAAGCATTGATTTAAATTCGAGTCGTTCAAATGAAGAACCGGTTGATGAAAACGCCGATATTGATACTGGGGTTGATGAAGTAATTCTGGAGGAACTCGAGCCAGATATAGATGACCCTGAAGCGCGATGGCGTGAAGCGGTAGAAGATTTAGGCACCGTAGGCGGCTTACATGCTGCAGTAGTGCTAGAAGTGGAAGAGCAAAGTGCGCGGGTTTACCTGCGGGGTGGGCGCTTAATCAACCTTAACTGGGATGGTTTAAAGTGGGCGAAGCCATTTATTGATCGAAATCGGCAGGGCAAAGCCCCCGAAAAGGCCGCTGATATTTTAGCGCCTGGCGATATTATTCGCATTTATAAAGAGACCGATCAGTGGGTTTTAGGGCAGATTCCCGAGGTGCAAGGTGCACTCACTTCAGTGCGCTCAAATGATGGTGCGTTACAGGCGTTGGTGGGAGGTTTTGATTTTCATTACAGCAAATTCAATCGTGCGGTGCAGGCGAAGCGTCAGGCGGGCTCAAGCTTTAAGCCCTTTGTTTATAGTGCGGCTCTTAGTCGCGATTACACGGCTGCGACGTTAATTAATGATGCGCCAGTGGTTTTTCATGACCCTGCGTTAGAGGGTACCTGGCGACCAGAAAACTACAGCGGGAAGTTTTTTGGCCCGACTCGCTTACGCGAAGCGTTGTTTAAATCGCGTAATCTGGTTTCAATTCGCATATTGCGCTCAATTGGGGTGGCCTATGCAACCAACTTTGCTAAACGCTATGGCTTTGATTCTGATGCATTGCCCCATGATTTATCTTTGGCACTGGGTAGCGGCGAGTTAAGTCCTTTGCAGTTATCAACGGGCTATGCTGTTTTTTCAAATGGTGGTTATCGAATAAAGCCCTACTTTATTCAGCGAATTGAAGATATCGATGGTAATGTTTTGTTTGAAGCTGACCCTGAAGTGGCCTGTGTGAGTTGCGAGCTTGAGGCTCGGGGAATTGTGTTGCCACTGGTGGGTGAGGAAACTGAAAGCGGCGAAGATGCGATGTTGAGGCAGGAGCAGTTACTGAGCCAGGCATTGCAGCAGCAGGAAGCGTTGCAACAAAAAGAGCAACAGAAAGATGTTGGTGATGAATCAGTTGCAGAGGCTTCTGCGCAGGATGCTGCGATTGATTCGCAAACTGAAACCCGCAAAGGAGATATTGAAACAGACCTGGAAACTGGTCCTGATACTAGCCCTGATACAGGTTTAGGATACAAACTGCCCCGACAGGCTGAACGCACCGTTGATGAGCGTATTATTTACATCATGAATACGATTTTGCAGGATGTAATAAAACGTGGCACCGGGCGTCGAGCACGGGTGCTGGGGCGCAATGATTTACACGGCAAAACCGGCACAACCAATGATCAAAAAGACGCCTGGTTTAATGGCTTTAATAATAATTTAGTGGCTACGGTTTGGGTTGGTTTCGACCAGCAGCAATTATCTCTGGGTAATTACGAAACCGGCTCAAAAGCAGCATTACCCATGTGGATTGAGTTTATGAAAACCGCGTTAAAGGGCATGCCCGAAACTCAGATGCAGCGCCCGGAAGGGCTGGTCAATGTTAAAATTAATGCAGAAACCGGTGAACTGGCGAACGCCAAAGACACCAATGTAGTATTTGAAGTGTTCCGTGAGGAGCTTGCCCCGAAAGAGATTGCCGGGGGCGCGATATCAACGGGGCCGGATGATAAGGGCGATATACCGGAGCAATTGTTTTAACGGTTAAGGCGCCTTTCCCCGAGGGAAATTTAGCGTTAATAAAATTAAACTGTTGTATTTCCGATTAATTTAGATTTTAAAGAGAACAAAATATGTGCGGCATTTGCGGAGAATTTCGATTTGATGGCTTAACGCCGGATTTGGCGCAAACCCATAAAATGATGTCAAAGCTGGAGCGCCGCGGGCCGGATCACGGTGGCTCCTACTCTGACGGGCCGGTATCTTTCGGGCATCGACGCTTAGCGATTATTGATTTATCTGAGCATGCTAACCAGCCGTTAGTTGATCAACAGCTAGGATTAGCGCTGGTATTTAACGGCACTATTTACAACTTCCCCGCGTTACGTTCCGAGTTGCAGGATAAGGGGTATCACTTTTTTTCCAGCGGTGATTCCGAAGTCATTTTAAAAGCTTACGCTGAATGGGGTGAAGCCTGTGTTGAAAAATTACACGGCATGTTTGCCTTTGCGATCTGGGATATGCGCAAGCAGCGCTTGTTTTTAGGGCGCGATCGTCTGGGCATTAAACCCTTGTATTATAGCGTTAACGGTCAGCGACTATTGTTTGCATCGAATGCACAGGCGTTGCTGGCCACCGGCGATATTGACACCTCGATTGACTCGGTGGGTCTGCATCATCAGCTAACATTACACGCGGTCATTCCCGCACCCCACACCATTTTAAACGGCATTAAAAAAATGCGCCCCGCCCATTGCATGTGTTTTAGTACTGATGGTGGCATGAGTGAGCGCGAGTACTGGGTGCTGAATGCAGTGCGCCCCGTCGAAAAAATGGATGAAGTTGAATGGACTGAAGCGATTCATGAGTCGTTACGCGCAGCGGTGGAAAAACGCAAAACCATTGCTGATGTGCCGGTGGGCGTGTTGTTGTCCGGTGGGTTAGATTCGTGTTTATTGGTTGCCCTTTTAGCTGAGTCCGGGGTGGGTAATATAAAAACTTTTACGGTAGGCTTTGAAGATCAGCCGGAAGAAAAGGGTAATGAATTTGAATTTTCCGATTTGATAGTTGATCGTTACCAGACCGAGCATCACAAGTTTTTTATTCGTAATGATAAGGTGCTCGATTATCTGCCGGATGCGGTGGATGTGATGGCAGAACCCATGGTGGGGCAGGATGCGGTGGCATTTTATATGTTGTCCGAGCAGGTCTCAAAAGAAGTGAAAGTGGTGCAAAGCGGGCAGGGTGCAGATGAAGTTTTTGGTGGCTATTTCTGGTATCCACAAATGCATGAAGCTGAGGGCGAAGATGAGCTAACACGATTTTCATCGCGTTATTTTGATCGTGATCACGATGAATATTTACGCACCGTTAGCAAGCAGTTTCAGGGCGATGATCACACCGGTAAACTGGTGAGCAATTTGCTGGCAAAGGGCAATGCGGATGAGTATCTGGATAAGGTATTAAAGTTAGATGTCACTACGCTGATTGTTGATGACCCGGTCAAGCGTGTTGATAACATGACCATGGCATGGGGTCTGGAAGCGCGGGTGCCATTTCTCGACCATGAGCTGGTGGAGCTGGCGGCGTGTATGCCACCTGCCATGAAACTACAGAGCCAAGGCAAGCATGTGCTTAAAAAAATTGCTCGGGGAATAGTGCCTGACCCGATTATTGATCGTCCTAAAGCGTATTTTCCGGTGCCCGCAATGAAATACGTACGCGGTGAGTTTTTGAGCTTTATGCGCGAAGTGCTGCACAGTGATGCGGCACGCCAGCGTGGCCTGTTTCAGCCGGCGTATGTTGAAACGTTATTGGCTAATCCTGAAGGGCATCATACGCGCTTGCAGGGCAGTAAGTTGTGGCATCTGGCGCTGTTGGAAATGTGGTTGCAGCGTAATGTGGATGGTGCAGGTTAAGGGTTATGGCACTTATCCATCGGGGAAAGGTCGCGCTTTTTGCACAACAGGGGACAGGTTTTTAAAAACAAGATCTGTCACCGATGGAGAAACGTCATAACGGACATAGCCGGTTTAATACCCCTCGTTCGCAGGGTGTTATCCTTACCTTGAAAAGTCTAAAATACGCCCCAATATAGGTTGAACGAATTTTTCGATTATTTAATTTTGAGGTGATGTATGGACGTAATGGATCGTATTGATGAGGCGGTAAAAAGCCATAAAGTATTTATTTTTATGAAGGGCACGCCGCAGTTTCCGTCATGTGGTTTTTCCAGCCGTACATCTGAGGCGCTTAAGCAGTGTGAAAAAGAGTTTGGTTATTGCAATGTATTGGCCGATCAGGAAATTTTTCAAAACCTGCCGCGTTATGCCGACTGGCCAACATTCCCACAGGTTTATATTGATGGTGAGTTAATTGGTGGCTGTGATATTACCCTGGAAATGTTCGAAAAGGGTGAGCTTAAAAAGATGATAGATGAGGCGGTTGGATAAGCATTTAGGTGCTTATTGGCTGATATAAAAAAACACGCATTAAGCGTGTTTTTTTTGTGCTTTTGAAAAGCTTTAGTTTAGAAATGTAATCACTTAGAAAACAATCTGATTTCTACCGTTAGCTTTCGCTTCATAGAGCTTTTCATCAGCGCATTTAATTAATCCCTGCACAGAAGGTTGTGCGCCTTCGCCTTTATAAAAGCACACACCAATCGAGGCGGTAACATTTAAATCACCTGCCGATGTTTTAAAGGGGCGCTGATTAATGCTTTCCAGCATGCGTTCCAGGGTGGAATTTCTAAAATTTTCTGCACGGGTGTAGTGCATAATAATGCCAAACTCTTCACCGCCCATACGCGCGACTAAATCAGTGGGGCGTACGGTGCGACGAATGCGGCGGGTGAAGCCAATCAGTACTTCATCTCCCACGTCATGGCCGTGGGTGTCGTTGATTTTTTTGAAATGATCAAGGTCGAGCATCACAAAGCATACGCCGCCTTGTCGTGCTGATGCATCGAGTAAATGATATTCAAGCTGGCGAGTTAATAATCGACGGTTACCAACACCCGTTAACGGGTCGGTGAGGGCCATCTCTTCTAAATGTTTTACAGTGTCTTCAAGTTGTTGCGATGTTTCGAGCAAATCATTTTGTAGCGATGCAATTCTGGCTGCCGCATTGACTCGCGCGGCGAGTTCATGGGGGTTAGGAGGCTTGCAGATATAATCATCAACGCCGCGGTCAAAAGCTTCCACTAACGGCTCAATGCCTTCCTGTGCGGTGAATAAAATAATTGCGGTGTAAACGCCTAACTCTTCATCGTGCTGGCGAATAATATCGGTGAGTTCAAGGCCGTCCATTTCCGGCATAATCCAGTCGGCGAGTACAACATCAGCATGGGATTGTGCCATCATGTCCAGTGCTTCTTTGGCACGGGATGAGACACGAATATTACTAAATCCGGCTTTTTTAAGTGCGGCCTGAATAACCACACGACTAAATTGCATGTCATCTACGATGATGATGGAAACGTCTTTATTCGACATGAGTAATTTATTGCCAGCCCTGTTTTTATTGTTGCCGCCTAAATGAGCCTGACGAGCATATACAGATTCCATGATAGTTGCCTTTGTAAATTAAAGCTATTTTTACTGCAACTTAGTTAAATATATTTTTGCTTAAATTGCAGTGTGTCCCTTTACCTGTATACATTGGAGTATGCGGTATGTTTTTTCTGCCAGAACTATTTTTGCGTGGCAGATATACGTATCTTAACATTAATCGTCGATGTGTGCAGACCAGACTAATCCGGTTGAACGACGCCAGCGGTTAACGATATTACAAAATAGCTCGGCGGTTTTTAGGGTGTCGTAGCTGGCGGAGTGTGCCTGATCATTGTCCCAGTCTATGCCGGCCGCTTTTACCGCGCGTGATAGAACGGTTTGTCCATAAGCTAAACCCGCAAATGAGACGGTGTCAAATGTGCTGAAGGGGTGAAATGGATTGCGATTAATATTGCAACGCTCTGCGGCGGCACTAATAAAGCTTAAATCCAGTACCGTATTATGGCCGACCATAATGGCGCGTTTGCATTGATTTTTTTTCAGGCTTTTACGAATAAATGAGAACACTTCGCCCAGTGCCTGAGCTTCACCAATCGCCATGCGAAATGGGTGGTAGGGGTCAATGCCGGTTATTTCCAGTGATTTGGGTTCCATGTTAGAGCCTTCAAAGGGCACAATATGGCGGCATATTTGTTCGTCGATCTCAATAATGCCATTGTCGTCGAGCTTTAATGTGCAGGCGGCAACTTCGAGTAAGGCGTCTTTTTTAGCATTAAAGCCACCGGTTTCAACATCAATTACAACCGGCATAAAACCTCTAAAGCGACGAGACATTGGGGTAGGTTTATCAGTTTCTATACTCATTCGGGGATGATTCTTTTAGTCAGCTGTAATATATTTTGATTATGAAAAAAATCAAATTATGGTTCGTATTCACTCTGTTGCTATTAAGCCATGTGCAAATTAGCCATGCAGAGTCAGAAGTTAAGCCGAGCATTCTACACCCCAAAGGCCTGTTATGGAAAATTGAAAAGCCCGGAAGCTCGATAAGTTTTCTCTACGGCACTATGCACGTGAGTGATTCGCAGGTCATAAATTTGTCGACTCCGGTTGAACAGGCCTTTATGCAGAGCAATCATTTTGTCATGGAAGTGCTGATGACTTTTGAGGCGACCGGCTATATCGCGCAGGTGAGTTTTTTTAATGATGGTCGCACATTAAAAAGCATCATGGCAGATGCCGATTATAAACGTCTGATCGCTTTACTGAATAAGCGAAATTTTATTGATGAAGCGATCATTAAAAATATGAAGCCCTGGGTGGTGTTAATGTTATTAATGCTGCCTGTTGATCAACAGGTAGCCGGTGCCGAACCATTAGATATGCTGCTTTATCGACGCGCGAGTCAGCGAAAAATACAGGTTACAGGGCTGGAAACTGCGCAGGAGCAAGTGAGTGTTTTTGAGTCTATGAGCATGCAAGATCAGTTATGGCTATTAAATCGCGCAATTAAGGAAATAGATATTACCGATGCATTATTTCCAGAAATGTTAAAGGCTTATGTGGCGCGAGATTTGGCACGGCTGGTAGAGATTCAAGATGCATTTAAATATGAAGACTCTGAAATTGATGACCGGTTTATGCATCAGCTATTAGATGAACGAAATGTGCGTATGGCAAAACGCATGTTACCGATTTTAAAGCAGGGTAATGCCTTTATTGCGATCGGCGCATTGCACTTACCGGCAAAAGGCGGCGTGCTTGATTTGCTTGAGAAGGCGGGGTATGAAGTGACGCCGGTTTATTAATGACACGTTAAACCAGCGTTCAATATGCTGATGGGGTAACTTAAAATTTAAGGTTGTTCCTGCCTGCGGACACTAGTGTGTCTGTGCAGAAATAACGTTACTGTTTCAAGTTAATGTACACCCGTGAGTTAAACGCTTAAAGTTATGAAGCACGTTGTAATTAGATTGCCCGATAATAGTAAATGAGCACAGGTAAAAAATTATACCAGCTGCCAACTTTCCGTTTCCCCCGCATGCAATGGAATAATTTTTTCATTTAAAAACGCATAACTCTCCGGTACCGTCCAGTCTTTTTTCTGCAGGGTAATAGTTTGTGTATTGCGTTCAACACCATAAAAATCTGCCCCAAAAAAACTCGCAAAGCCTTCTAATTTATCCATCGCATTGTTGGCATCAAATGCCCGCGCATAAAGTTCTATGGCCAATGGTGCAGAAAAAATACCCGCACAGCCACAGGCCGATTCTTTTTTATTTTGTGCGTGGGGCGCACTATCGGTACCTAGAAAAAATTTCGGGTTACCCGAAACTGCCGCAGCGTTTAAGGCGAGCCGGTGTTCTTCGCGCTTTAAAACAGGCAGGCAAAAGTAATGGGGACGAATGCCTCCTTTAAAAATAGCATTGCGGTTATACAGTAAATGTTGAGGGGTGATGGTGGCAGCGGTGTGTTCGTCCTGCGCGCTTACGTAATCTACCGCATCTTTTGTGGTGATATGTTCAAACACAATTTTAAGCTCTGGAAAGTCTTTTCGAGTGGGCGCTAAAACCTGCTCGATAAATATTTTTTCCCGATCAAAAACATCCACCTGTGGATCAGTGACTTCGCCGTGCACCAGCAAGAGCATGTTATTTTCCTGCAGCGCTTCTAGCGCTTTATAGCATTTGCGAATATCGGTTACACCTGCGTCTGAGTTAGTGGTGGCGCCGGCAGGGTAGAGTTTCACCGCAACAACATGGCCACTTTGTTTGGCTTTTTTAATTTCAGCTGCGCTGGTGTTATCGGTTAAATACAGTGTCATTAATGGCTGAAAATTATGCTCTGATGGGCTGACAGCTAAAATACGTTGTCGGTATGCCAGCGCCTGTTCCGTGGTAGTGCTAGGCGGCGTTAAGTTAGGCATAATAATGGCACGCCCAAACTGGCGCGCGCTGAATGGCACAGTGTACTGAAGGGCGTCGCCATCGCGAACGTGTAAATGCCAGTCATCCGGGCGAGTAATAGTGAGCTGCATAATTTCGGGTCATTGCTAAATTGAGTTATAATTATCGTAGATTCATTCAAATATTCCAACCTATCTTTCCGGTAAAGGTCAAATTTAAAAGTATGAACAGTTTTATTAATGTATTAATGGGTAATCTTTTATTAAATAAAGGGCCGCAGGATTTTGCTTGTTCGCAGGTGTTAATGAAGCTGTGCCTCGGTGCTTATTTTGTCACAGGTATACCCGGGCTGATGATAACCGCCGATTTTGTACCGGCAATTTTTGCAATGGCTTTAGATGTAATGGTGTTACTGGCATTTATTTACTTATGTTTGCAGGCCTTTTCTAAATCAGAGCGATTTGTGCAAAGCGTAATTGGTCTGGCATGCATAGGGGCGTTTTTTCAGTTGCTGGTGCTGCCCTTAATTATAAATTTTGACGCTTCACCGGAGGCTGCTGAGCAAATGCTGGGCATTTCTATTTTATTGTTATTGGTTGTTAGCTGGAATTTGGCGGCCTATGCACATTTATTTAAAGAGGCTTTTGGTGTGCGGTTACCGGCAGCGATTGCATTAACAATTTGTTATATTGTGATGAATTTGTTGGCCAGAAAAATATTTTTTCCTGCGCTGGCTTAAAATAAAAAGTCACTAATTAAACAAAATGAGAGCTGTGCGCGAGTGTAAGCTAATTTAAAAACAAACCAGCTTCGTCATTCCGGCTCAAAAGCATACCGGAATGATGAAGTTTAAATGTTTTTTAAATTATCTGCACTCGTGCAAAGGTCTCTAAACAAATAAAAAATTAAATTTAAAAGGAGTCTTTTTTGCACATTCATATACTGGGTATTTGTGGAACCTTTATGGGCGGCATTGCTGTGCTTGCACGCCAGGCAGGGCATAAAGTCACGGGCTCGGATGCCAATGTCTACCCGCCCATGAGCACCCAGTTAGAAGCGCAGGGCATCGATTTAATGCAGGGATTTAAAACTGAGCATTTAATTGAGCAGGATCAGGTGGTGGTGGGCAATGTGATGTCGCGGGGCAATGAAGCGATTGAGCATGTTTTAAATAAAAACATTAGTTACACTTCGGGGCCGCAATGGCTGGCTGAAAATGTATTAAAAGATAAATGGGTATTAGCGGTGGCGGGCACTCACGGTAAAACCACAACCAGTTCAATACTCGCATGGATTTTAGAATACGCAGGATTACAGCCGGGTTTTTTAATCGGTGGCGTGCCTGCAAATTTCGGTATTTCTGCGCGTCTCGGCGAGGGCTCTTTTTTTGTGGTTGAAGCGGATGAATATGACACCGCTTTTTTTGATAAACGATCTAAATTTGTGCACTATCATCCACGCACAACAATTTTAAATAACCTTGAGTTTGATCATGCGGATATTTTTGAAGACTTAAATGCCATTAAAAAACAGTTTCATCATCTGGTGCGCACCGTACCGGGTGAAGGTCTAATCGTGCACAATGCAGACGATGAAAATGTGCAGGATGTTTTGCAAAAAGGCTGCTGGAGTGGATGCGCCGGTTTTGCCAGTAATGATGAAACAAGTCAGTGGAAAATTTCGAATGTTTCTGCTGATGGTCGTAACTTTGATGTGCTTTTTAAAAATGAAAAACAGGGTACTGTCAAAGGCAATCTACTCGGCCCGCATAATAGAATGAATGCGCTTGCTGCGATTATTGCAGCACAACATGTGGGTGTGCCGGTTGCGCAATCGATTGAGGCACTAAAAGAGTTTAAAGGCATTAAACGGCGCATGGAAGTGGTGGGAGAAGTTAATGATAAAGTTGTTTATGATGACTTTGCGCACCACCCTACCGCTATTTCAGAAACACTGCAGGGCTTAAGAGATGCGGTAGGCAATGCAAAAATATGGGCGGTGTTGGAGCCGCGTTCCAACACCATGCGCATGGGCGTGCACCGCCAACAGTTGGCGCCTTCGTTAGTGCTGGCAGATGAGGTGATTTTATTTCAACCGGCGGATGTCGACTGGGATATGCAGTCAGTGGTGGATGAAGTGAGTCAGCCTGCACAATTAATGCGTTCGATTGATGACATTGTTAAATTGTTGGCCGAGCGAAGTCAGCCGGGTGATCATATACTGGTGATGAGTAATGGCGCGTTTGGTGGCGTGCACGGTAAAATACTGGATGTGCTTTGAGTTTTTTTAAACATTTTTTCGCCAGTCAGCACAAATAAGGCAAACGTTTTTATTGTTATTTGTTTGCCGAAAAGGCATTCAATAAATTAAAAGTAATCTCTTAATAGAAATTATAATTTTTAGCACTTAATCAATTTGCGTGGATTCGCGTTTATTTGCGGAAAAATGCTTTTTGTCATAAAAGGCAATGCCATGAGTTCAAATAACAAAACAATTATTCTCGCCATTAGTGGCGCTTCTGGTGTGCAATACGGTATCCGATTATTGGAGCAGCTGCTGACGCACGAACATAAAGTTTATCTATTAGTCACTCGTGCAGCGCATGTAGTGATAAGTATGGAAACCGAATTGTCGTGGCCGTCGAATAGTCGTGAATTACACGAACAATTATGCAAACGATATGGGGTGGATGAGCAGCAATTGAAAGTGTGCGGTGAATCGGAATGGGCATCACCCATTGCCAGCGGGTCTTCTGATGTTGATGCTATGGTGGTGTGTCCCTGTTCAATGGGGACCTTGTCATCCATTGCAGTAGGGGCGAGCGCAAACCTGCTGGAACGGGCAGCCGATGTGGTTTTAAAAGAACGTAAAAAACTGATTATGGTGCCACGCGAAACACCATTTTCCGATATACATCTGGAAAATATGCTTAAACTTTCCCGTATGGGCACAGTAATATTACCGGCGAATCCCGGCTTTTATAATCATCCACAAACCGTTGACGATATTGTAGATTTTATGGTCGCGCGCATACTCGACCATCTGGATATAAAGCAAGAGCTTCAACCCAGGTGGGGGGAGTAACGTAGCAGATTTTTGAAGGCTAGATGTTTTTGAAAAAATGATGTTTAAATTTAAACTTACATTTGTCCGCTATAAAACCCGCAGAAAATCTGCTGCATAATTCAGTTTAGGAATGCTGAAACAAAAAAAGACAGGTTATAAAAACCTGTCTTTTTAATTACGATTCAGCGGTGCCCGCACCTTCATTACTTACGTCTTCAGCTTGTAGACCTTTTTGACTATCAATCAGATTGAATTCAACCTTTTGACCATCTTTCAGGGTTCTGAATCCATCACCTCGAATTGCACGAAAGTGAACAAACACATCATCACCTGTATCACGCTCTATAAAACCATATCCTTTTGAATTGTTAAACCACTTAACAGTTCCAGTTTCACGATCAGACATTTACTTATACCTTTTCAGTCATCATTTTTTATTTGGTATGCATTTCCCTCAGCATCCCAAAGACACAACGTCAAGAAGCGATGGCAACATCCTCTGCCTGTAGCCCCTTATCACCTTCGGTGATATCAAATTCAACGCGTTGCCCTTCAAACAGAGTTCTATGACCCTGGCCACGAATTGAACGGAAGTGAACAAAGACATCATCGCCCGCATCGCGGGTAATAAAACCAAAGCCCTTGCTAGCATTAAACCACTTTACTGTACCTGATTCACGCGAATTATCCGTATTTGCGGATTTCTGCACAGTTTTTGGCGTTTTATTATTACCTTTATTAGAGATGGCTAATGCGGATATGACTGTTGATACAAACATTAGTGCGGCGAGTATTAATAAGCCGTTAGTAGTAGAGATATTTTCAGCGTTTAAAAGCTGTTTAGCGATGGCAGTAGCAATTGCAGTTGTTAATAAGCTGATGGTAATAATTCGAAATAACGCGTTGTTCATATAAGAGTTTCCTAAATCAAATGTTGTCAATGTAAAAAATGGATAAAAATTACAATCCATGTAGATAAGTATAATGGATACTATTTAGATAGTTTGGCCATTAATGCTTCAATAGAAGTTTGCGGTGGCAACTGTAAATGAAACTTCTGAGTTTGTAAATTAGCCATGACTTTTTCAGGGTCTTCTTTAACTAATTTTGTGTTTTTATTTAGCTCAAGTGCCAATGCAAAAGTGAGTTCACCGAGGGATTTTTTTATGCTTTCATCGATGCAGTCAAAATCGTTTTCTTCTGCAAGATAAATATACATGTCCTGTTTTTTTCCGCAGCGATAAATAAAACAATTCGCAGACATTATAAGCTTCCCAATACTTTATCGGCGGCATCAATGGTTGCCTGAATGTCTTCATCACTATGCTGGCTACTAACAAAACCGGCTTCATAGGCTGACGGCGCTAAATACACGCCCTGCTCTAACATGCCGTGGAAAAATTTCTGGAAACGTTCTACATTGCATTGAGTCGCCTGCTCAAAATTGCTAACGTTTTCGGCATCCGTGAAAAACAGACCGAACATGCCGCCGACGATGTTGTATGTCATCGGGATGTTGTGTGCCGCGGCTTTTTGCAAAATACCTTCCACCAGCGTTTTTACTTTGCTGTTTAGATCGCTGAAGAAGTTGTCGGCCGAAATTAATTCAAGTGTTTTAAGGCCGGCGGCCATCGCAATGGGGTTGCCGGATAATGTGCCCGCCTGATAAACCGGACCGGTGGGCGCAATGTATTCCATAATGTCTTTACGGCCACCAAAGGCACCCACCGGCATGCCGCCGCCGACAACTTTGCCGAGTGTAGTTAAGTCGGGCTTAATATTATAAACAGACTGTGCGCCACCTAAAGCAGTGCGAAAGCCGGTCATGACTTCATCAAAAATCAATACGCTACCATATTCGTCGCAAACCTCCCGCAGGCCTTCTAAAAATCCTGGCACGGGCGGGATGCAATTCATATTGCCCGCCACAGGTTCAACAATAATGCAGGCAATTTTATCGCCGGCACTTTTGAAAGCTTCCCGCACCTGTTTAATATCATTAAAAGACAGGGTTATTGTGTGTTCGGCCAGACAGGCCGGAACACCGGGAGAGCTAGGTACGCCCAGCGTTAAAGCACCGGAGCCCGCTTTAACTAATAATGAGTCGGAATGGCCATGATAGCAGCCTTCAAATTTAACAATGCTGTCACGGCCGGTAAAACCACGGGCTAAACGTATTGCGCTCATCGTGGCTTCGGTGCCAGAGCTCACCATGCGCACCGATTCAATCGAAGGTACCAGCTGGCAAATTTTCTTTGCCATTTCAGTTTCAATGGCAGTGGGTGCGCCAAAGCTCAGGCCTTTTTCAGCGCTGGTTTTGACGGCATTGATTACATCCGGGTGGGCATGCCCTAAAATCATCGGCCCCCACGACCCCACATAATCAATATAACGCTTATCGTTAGCATCCCAGATATATGGCCCATTCGCACGGTCAATAAAAACCGGATCACCGCCCACACCTTTAAATGCACGCACGGGGGAGTTAACGCCGCCGGGAATTACGGATTGTGCCTGATTAAAAAGATCTGTTTGGGTGCTATTGGACATATTGGGTTTCCTGAAAGGCGGTTTTACAAAGGCGGTTATTTTACATTAAAACGCGCTTATATGGGATAGCTAAAATACTTACTGACAGCAGGTTGTCAGTAAGGGGCGGGTAAAGTGTGATTTCACAAAATAAACGAAAAGGAAAAGTGAGATGACATTAAAAAATGCAATTAACTGGTTTGAGATTCCGGTGGATGATTATGAGCGTGCAGTGGAGTTTTATGAAAATATACTGCAGCTGGATTTAAAAAGAGAAGTCATGGATGGCTTTGATATAGCGGTTTTTCCAGCGGATGAAGCTGGTGTTGGCGGCTCATTAATCAAGGCGGATTTTCTAAAGCCGAGTGAAACAGGTAGTGTGGTTTATTTAAATGTAGAAGGTATGATAGATGGCGTTTTGCAACGTGCGCAGGCACAGGGTGTAGCCATTTTATTCCCTAAAACCCATATTGGCGAGCCGGGATATATCGCACATATTGCAGACAGCGAAGGTAATAGAATAGGCTTGCATTCGATGGCGGGTTAATCGAAATGATTAAATAAGACGGAATATAAATATGCGGCGCGCTGACAGGCTCTTTCAAATTGTGCAGTTACTCAGAACACATAAAAACATCACTGCCCAGCAAATGGCGCAGAGGCTGGAAGTGTCTGAGCGCACAATTTATCGAGACATGCAGGATTTGTCATTGTCATCCGTGCCAATTATTTCTGAAACTGGCGTGGGCTATTCGATTGACCCATCTTATAGCCTGCCGCCAATTACCTTTAACGAAGAGGAGCTGGAAGCATTATTATTAGGCGCGCGCATGGTGCAGTCATGGAGTGATCAAAAAATGGCGGCAGAAGCGACGCGGGTGATTGAAAAAATAGAATGTATTTTGCCGGAAAATTTAAAACAGTCATTACAAAGCCAGGAAATATTAGTACCTGCATTTCACATCTTCAGTGACGTGGCAGAGTTTTTGCCCGGTTTGCGTAAAGCCATTAAACAACAACTTAAAATCCAGCTGGATTATAAACGTGCAGATGGTCAGGCATCCGCCAGAAAGATATGGCCGTTGGGTTTGTTTTTCTGGGGCAAGGTGTGGACACTGGTGGCCTGGTGCGAAAAAAGAAATGATTATCGACAATTTAGAATTGATCGCATGCAGCAGTATGAAATCGAAAATCAGCAGTTTAAAACAAGTGAGCAGCAAACATTAAATTATTACTTACTACAGGTGTGCAACGATGGCTATGATGAAACGGTGTGAGTGGGCAAATGGTAATGAATTATATGAAAAATATCATGATGAAGAATGGGGTGTACCCAGTTATGATGATCGACATCTATTTGAAATGTTAATTTTGGAAGGCGCACAGGCTGGTTTAAACTGGATTACGATTTTAAAAAAACGCGAAGGCTATAGAAAAGCTTTCAATGATTTTGATGCGCAAAAAATAGCCCGTTATAGCCAGAAAAAAATAGATAAACTTTTGCAGAATCCAGAAATTATTAGAAATAAATTAAAAGTTAATTCAACCGTTAGCAACGCTAAAATATTTTTAGAGATACAAAAAGAATCTGGCAGTTTTTCAGATTATATCTGGCAGTTTGTTGGTGGTGAGCCTGTCCAGAATAAATGGAAGAAACAGTCTGATGTTCCGGCGACAACTGAAGTGTCGGATGAAATGAGTAAAGTGCTTAAAAAACGTGGATTTAAATTTGTGGGGTCTACTATCTGTTATGCCTATATGCAGGCAGTCGGTATGGTAAATGATCACACGCTGGGTTGTTCATGTTATAAAAAGTGCGCTAAAAAGTGAGTTAAAAAATAAAGGACTGACACTTTTTAGAAATTTCCTGTGTTGATGCGGATGAAAAAATATCACTTATCACCGCAATCATATCGGCACCCGTATTAACTAAAGGCGGGTAGTTTTTGCTGGTGATGCCGCCGATGCAACAAACCGGAATTTTAAAATCTTTTTTAAAGGCAGTAATAAGATCGAGCGTTGCCAGTGGCGCATCGGGTTTAATTGATGAGTCAAAAAAACGCCCAAAAGCAATGTAGTCTGCACCCGCAGTTGCCGCGCTTTCGGCGAGAGATAGTTGATTGTAACAACTGACACCAATAATTTTATTTGTACCTAGTTTGCTGCGGGTTTGCTGCAGAGTTAAATCATTTTTTCCAATATGAATACCATCCGCATCAACCTGTTTGGCGAGTTCTAAATCATCATTAATAATAAAAATTACATTGTATTGGTCGCAAATTTTTTTTAATGCCCGGGCCTGCTGAAGTCTTTTGTTTTTATCTGAACTCTTGTCGCGATATTGTAATACACCAATCCCCGATGAAATTGCGGCTTCTGCTCTGTGAATAAAATCTTCTTCGGGCATTAGTATTTCATTGGTGATGGCATAGAGGCCAGAAAGTTTTTTCATCATAAATTACGATTGGGAATCAGTTGGCCATTGCCCAGTTTATTGGCATTAAGCAGTGACTTGTAGGTGAAGTCTAAGGCGTTTTGACAGGCATTAATCGTTTCCATTTTATGTGCAATGAGGGCGGCTAAACTGGCTGCGAGGGTGCAGCCGGAGCCGTGATATTCATGTTTAAGTCGTTTGTATTTAAAAATTTTTTGAATTTCATTTTGGTGGTAAAGCTTATGAATGACATCGAGATTATCTGAATGGGTGCCGGTTAATAGCGTGTAGCTTGCACCCATTTGATTTAACAGTTTAGCAGCTGTTTGCGGGTCTTTTTTTGTGTTTGTAAGCTGCAGGGCTTCGGGGATGTTAGGCGTCACTATAAATGTTTGCGGGATAATAAGTGTATTGATGGCATCTATTAAGTTCTTTTTAATTAATGATGTGCCACCGCCCGCGGCCAGAACCGGGTCAAAAATAATTGGGATGTCACTGTGCTGGCGCAATAAAGTGTAAATAGCTTCTGCGGTTTCGCCGCTACCCAACATGCCAATTTTTATAGCGCTGATTTTCATGTCTTTTAATATCGCGCGGGCCTGCTTGATAATTGTCGATGAATCTACAGGCTGGAAACTAATAACATTGTTAGTATCCTGTACCGTCGTCGCAGTAATAATAGGTGCGGCATGACAGCCATGTTTTGCGATAGACTCGATATCTGCTTGAATGCCTGCGCCGCCAGTTGGGTCCAGACCCGAGAAGCAAAGTACCACAGGTGGCTTCGAAATTTTCATTGTTATTTTGTTTTGAATGTAGGGTTATATAAACACCGAAATTAAATTTTTCTTTAGGTGCTGCAACAATAAGTATTTTAATTTTTTATAGGTGGGGTTGTCAAAAAAACAGCAAATTTAAATTGTTCGTCTTAACAAACCTTACGTACTGACTTGGCTAAATCAATGACTCGAGCGCGAATAAACTGGTTGCCTAGCGTATCAGGTGAAAGTTTTAGATAGGCGCTGTAATCTGCTAATGCGGGAATGTGGCACTCCTGTTGGTCGTAAATTGCGGCGCGCGCTTTGAGTGCGTCCGGTTGGTCGGTGTCCATCTCTACCATTAGGTCTGCGAGTGGTAAAGCCTTTAACCAGTTTTCATTTTGTATATACAGGTTGCGTAAGTTGCGCATTACGCGAAGAATAATGTCTTTATTTGTGCTGCTGGCAAGTACGCCGTGAGCTCGGGATTTATCTAATCGAGCACCGTAATATTCTCGCAGACGATCCTCGATATCTTCTTCATCTAAAGATATTCCACCGTAGTATGGGTCGAGCACAATAGCGCCATCGCTGATTTCAAGTTTTACCAGAAAATGTCCGGGAAATGATACGCCGCTGAGGGGAAGCCCAAGTGCGTGCCCCAGTTCAATATAAAGAATCGACAGGCTGATTGGAATGCCGAGTTTGCGCTCAATAACATCATTTAAAAAACTGTTGCGCGGGTCATAATAAGAAGAGGAGTTGCCGCCGTAACCTTTTTCAATGAAAAGCACATGATTTAGCTGTTTTAAAATTTCTGCGGCATTGGCTGTTTCGGGAAGTCGATTATTAATTTCTTTCGCGAGGCTATTAATTTTTAACAGGTAGTCATTAATGTCGAGTTCGGGGTATTCGAGTCGAGCAATCATCAATGCAGCTTGCGCCAGGCTAATATCGCCATCGGGCTGATTGAGTAATTGTGTAAAGGCTTTTTTATTGGTGTCAGTTGTTTTCATTTTGTGGCGTTACCTGTATCTCATTCGAGTGCCATGTTCCAATGAGAGTAATATTTCATTTGCATCAAGTGTCGCCGGAAAAAACACACCTGATATTTGAGCGCCGTGTATGCTGGCACCGTCTAGTCGAGTATTTGAAAAGTCTATGCCGCGTAAATTGCTCATTCTAAAATAGCAGTGGCTTAAATCTAATCCGTCTGCATTCAGGCCGGTTAAATCCACGCTGCGAAAATCAGCTGATGTAAGGTCACAGCTCTCGCCGCTGGCTTTGCGGGTATTAAACTCATCTATTTTGCCTTCCCGTAATAAACGGTAAAGCTCGTCGTTTTTAATTTGTGGTGCTTCGCTAGACATTAATGGATTCCATGTTGTGAGACATAATTAAAGTATAGCAGTCGTCACCATTATTCACCGCGAAGTAACAAAAAATTGCACCAAAATACAACAGTTTTAAAAGATCTTCAGCTTAAGGTTAACCTATTTATACAACGAAAATCAAATAGTTAAGTGCATGCCCAGTGAAAGGTGTGCCATTGTGGTGCAATTATAAAATACAGTGACTGCTGAATTTTAAGGAAATTGCTGACCTTGTATTGTGGCAACGAGACTTCGGGACGAGGCGTGGTCACGGTGTTCGCAAAGGTAAATACCCTGCCAAATACCCATATTTAACACGCCATTACTAATTGGAATAATAAGGCTGGAGCCAAGAATGCAATTTTTGATATGCGCGGGCATGTCATCTTTGCCCTCGTCATTATGCCGATAGTAGGGTGCTAACTCGGGAGCAAAGTGATTAAAATGTTGCTCAAGGTCATGGCGAACATCCGGGTCGGCATTTTCGTTAATGGTTAAAGAGGCGGAGGTGTGTTTGATAAAAAGATGTAACTGACCGATGGCAATTGTTTTAATGTCAGGTAAAAAATGAATTACATCACCGGTTACTAAATGAAAGCCTCTGGCTTTTGCGGGGAGTTTGAGTTCTTCTTGTAGCCACATAATTGGAGACCTGTAATAATTGGTTTCTACATTAGACAATTAATTCAGATCTTTTTCTAGTCTGGTAATTTAACGATTAGGGTATATGCGATTGACGACTGTGGTAATGGAGAGTAGATGACTTGTTGCAATTATCCCATTGTAAGGTTACTTAGTTAGCTTTTGCTTGGGGAAAAAACGTTTAATTGCATTTTTTTATTTTAGATAAAATATTTATCGCAACGGTATTGCTGAATTTATTTTGAGGCGGCGCAACTGTGGTGGTTTTTATAGTTGGTAAAAAGATTAGATGAAATTCCTAAATCCCGGCTACTGCTTTTTGAGCTTCCTCGTTAGTTCTTCTCATTAATTTAACTAAAATATTACGAATAAATGTCTGCGTCATTTCTAACAAGTCATCAGGTATACCCATGCCTAATGCCTGCATTATTTTATTCATTAACAATAGGGCGCATTTACTGATATCTGTTAAATCGTATTTTGTGACTGTCTGCACTAAGCGGTGTTTTTGATTTTAACCGTAACTCAACTGAGCTCTCAATTGCATATTTACGGGTGATAAAGTGAAAGCCACGGGATTTTGCGGGGAGTTTGAATTTTTCTTGTGGCCACATAATTACGACCTGTGTTTTTTAGATGTATACCTGATTCACACAGAATTTAACGGTAGGTCAGTAAGGTTAAATTCTGTGCGACTATGTCTTCTAATTTATGCTGTTGCGTGAATTTTATAGAGCAAATCCAGATCAATAAAACTCGCTCCATGATTATCCCCCGCCAGAGTTTTAAAGCCATTATCCGGCTCGCCCATTTGATCTAATACTAAAGATGCACCGCTAAAATCGTGATCTTTTGTGTAGTCATTAATTGTGATAATAGTTTTCAGATTTGCACCCAGTGATGACTTAATACCATTTTCAGAATCTTCAAAAGCCAGACATTCTTCAGGTTTTAATTTAAGTTGCTCTAGTGCCCACACATAAATATCCGGCGCCGGTTTTTTTGCGGGTACGATGTCACCAGCGGCGATAACTTCAAACCAGTCTGACGAGCCTTTTTCCAAAGCATGTTCAAGCAACGCGGTGACATTTGCCGGTGTAGTGGTGGTGGAAATGGCGATACGCATATCGTTTTCACGCGCTTCTTCTATTAAGCGTCTTACACCCGGGCGTAATGGGATTTTTCCGGTGGATAATAGTTCTGTGTAATGCTCGGTTTTAGACGCATGCAGCTCTTTAATCATCAAGGGTGTTTTGTCGTCAGTTGGAAAGTCGGTATTAAATTTCTCAAGATAATAAGCCATGCGCTCTTTACCGCCGGTAACCGCCAGCAGTTCGCCATAAAGTTCAACCGACCAGTTCCAGTCAAGCCCGGCTTGCTCAAAGGCCTGATTGAATGCAACGCGATGCCCGTCGCGCTCGGTGTCTGACAATGTACCGTCTACGTCGAATATTAAAGCTTGAAGTGAAGACATAAAATTACCTGATAATAATGTGAATTAATTAAATTTGGGTGGATTGTAGAGGATGCGAGATGTAAATAATAGTCATTACTTCTATGGATATATTTCATTTTTTTCGAAATATAAAGATTGGCCAGAGGTTAAAGCGATATATTGTGGGTGCTGAAAGATTGAGAAGATTGCGGTTTATCTGATATTTTTTTGATTTCAGTTAGCACCTCTTCAGAGCTGGCTCGATAAGCGGTTAGCTTTCCGCCAATAATAGTCACTATCCCTGGAGATGCTTTATTACTAATAATTATACTTTCTCGGGATTTATTAAAGGCAGATTGTTTACTCACCGGTAAAACTCTTAAACCCGCAAAAGATTCAATAATGTCCGTTTTATTGATCGGTGATTCAAAATAGTTGTTGTAGGTTTTTAATAAATAATCTATTTCATTTTCGCTGGGGGAAATGTCATTGGCATCGCCGGTATAAATTCTTTCTGTTGTGCCAATCAGTGTGGTTTTGTTTTTCCATGGCATTACAAAAACGGCGCGCCTGTCTTTGGCTTCAATATAATAAATACCACAATTAATTGTGTTTTTTATAACAATATGTGTGCCCGCAACCAGTTCAATAGCCGGTATTTTTAGTGCAGGTGAAATTTTTTGTTGGGTTAGTGAGACCCAGGGGCCGCTGCAATTAATAATGCAGTTACAGGTAATGTTATTTTGTTGCTTGTTGTGTATGTAACTTAATTGATGAGTGTCGTTTTTTATTTCTGATTTCATAAAGTCGGCGTTGTAAATAACTTCTGCATCGAACTGTTTGGCAGATTTTATAACCGCCTGCGTAAGTTTCTGATCATCGGTTTGCGCATCGTAATATTTAAAAACAGTTTTTAAGTTTTCAAGTTTAATGCCATCTAAAGTGTGCCAGTGTTTTTTGTTTACAATAGAGAAAGGTTTTAGGCTGAAGAATGAATAAATTAATAAGCCCAGCCAGATTACCCAGCTCGGGCGTAAACTGTTTTTGTAAACGGGAATATAAAATGGCGTGAGCTTAACTAAATGCGGTGCATTTTTTAATAAGTTTTTTCGTTCGGTTAGGCATTCTCTAACCAGTTTAAATTGTGCGCTTTCTAAATAACGCAGGCCACCGTGAATCAGCTTGCTGGATTTGCAGGAGGTGCCCATGCCTGCCTGTGGGAACTTTTCAATTACGAGGGTTTTGTAGCCATAGGCTGCGGCGGCTTGTGCAACTCCCGCGCCCTGAATACCTGCGCCGATTATTACAACATGGTAGTGTTGATTGTTTGGCATAAATTAATGCTGTTTTGTAAATGAATTTAATCGCTTTAATTATAGGATAAATTTAACGCCAGTATCGGGTGTTCCAGCATTGTGCTCACATCACGAGTTTCAATGAGCGGAATATTATGGCTGGCATAATGCAGGGCGAGTTCCGGGTCGGTAATGTCGTAAACCATCCAGTGCCAGCTGCCTGGCCAGGGGTCGGCGTTTTTTGGGATTTTTCGGTGATTGACGATTAAATAATCCGGCATTAATTTTTTTGCAATTTGATGATTGGCTTCATTGTAATCGTGTAACACCCAGCCGGTTAAAAAGTCGCTGTTGTTTTTAGTGTACTCAATGGCGCTAGTATCGTAGGAGATTATGACGCATTGCGCGTGAATGATATCGAGAATTTTTAACAGATCGGGCATCACTTGCTCAGTGCCAAATTGTTGTAATGTTTCTTCTTTAATTTCGACAAAGGCGGTTGCACGAGGATGGTTTTGAAGTAGCTGAACTACATCGCTTAGCAGGGGAATATGCTGATTAAAAAAGGCCAGTGAAAATCGCTCGGGTTCATGGGCGCGAATATGTTTGAGCTCTTCGTAGGTCATCTCAAATAAGTTACCCTGGATGCCGGTGGTGCGTAGAAGATCGGTATCGTGAATGACAACCAGCTGACCATCGGCGGTGCACTGAACGTCAAATTCGATATAGGTTGCTCCACTAAGCAAGGCAGATTCTAATGATACCAGTGTGTTTTCCGGGTATCGTTCCATCAGCCCTCGGTGGGCAACAAGATAAGGTATTGCCATGGATCACTCAAAATTCTGAAGTTGATAATCTGAGTTTAGTCACTGCTGCAGCGCTTGTTTAACTCTCCGACAAACTGTTGATAGCGGGAATGGATATTTTTTTTCTGCTGGTGACTTTTGTGCGGTATAAATTGCTGAGAAATTTCTAGTGGTTTCCAGTCCAAGTGATTGTTTTTTAATAATTGATTGGCCAGCCACGCACAACCTCTGGCGGTGGTTTCAGCATCGTTAAATCGAACTACTTTTATTTGAGACAAATCAGCAAGTTTGTGACACAGGTCATCTAGTTGAGATAAGCCGCCGCTAATTAATAATGTGTCGGGAGGTATTTCGAGCTGTTGAATATTTTTAAAAATTAAAAAAATAATACTTTCAATAATGGCGACATAACGTTCGGCCCGATTTGTTTTTGTGTGACTTAAAAAATCAGCTTCTCCCGCATGGCTGCACCACCATGGCGAGCCCAGCCCGGATATTGTGTTAATGAAAACAGGTGGCGAGTGAATTTGTTTAAGCCAGACGGGCAGTTGGTTAAAAATATCAGTACTTATATTATGCGTTGCATCAATTTTCTGTTGCCAGCTCAATGCCGAGCCTGCGCCATTAACCGTGCCTTCGTTAACAAAGCGGCATGCTTTGGCATCGCTACTGCTCAGTGTGTAGAGTAATTTTGAGCCTGCTTTATTGTGAGTGGCGGGAGATAAAATAAAGGCACCGGTACCCACATTTAACAGTGCCTGATTTTTATGTAATGGGGGAAATGCGTGTAATGATGCATTTTGATCGCCGGCGACGGTGGTGAGTGGAATATTATTTAAATATAGGTGGCCGTAGAGATTGATCATTGGCGAGCAAACTGGCAGTAAGCCCTGTTTAATGTGAAATAGTTTTAGTAATGGCTTAGACCAGTTGAGTTGCTGTATATCGAATAGCTGACTACGTTGTGCATTGCTGTGATCAATTAAGTAGGGCTTTTCATTTAACAGGTGAAATAGCAGAAAGCTGGCCAGCGGTGAGATATTAAGCTGGCTGCTTTTATCCGCTTGCTGCACCGCCAGATTATGTTTAAGTAACCAATGGATTTTGCTGGCGGAATAATGCGCTGAAAGTGCAAGGCCGGACGTTTTTCTGATTTCATCTTCGCATGGCCGCAGGGTTTCGATGAGCGGCTGAGCCCGGGTGTCGCGCCAGCTGATTGCGGGAGATAAGGTCTCGCCACTGGTTTTATGCCAGGCCACAATCGTTGAACGTTGTGTGCATAATCCACAGTTTTGAATGCGATTGACTAAATTATCTGGAAGCGCATTTAACAGGTTGCTAATTGATTGCAAAATTTCATGTGCGTCCTGTTCGTATGTCACCTGATTATTGGCTTGCTCAGCTGAGCGGGTGCTAATATCCCGAGATTCTAAGTAAACTTGTTTACCGGTGGTGGTAAATAACGCAATACGACTTGCATGGGAACCCTGATCTATTATCAGAGTGAGTTGATCCTGTGGCTTTTTTTGTAATACCATATATCAGTATTTAGGCTATTTTTTCAAAAAAACAGCAATCTGGCATTGAATAATGAAACTCGACCATTATATAAGTTAATGTTAATATTTGATTATATGGATTGGGTGTTCAGTTAAATTGGTGGCCACCTTTCGTTATTCATTCACCCTCAAATTCATTTGGAGATATGCCCGTGGCAACCATTGAGCTAAGCGAAGACACATTAGAAAAAACCATTGTTGAAAACGACATTGTTATTATTGATTTTTGGGCGCCATGGTGTGGCCCCTGTAAGTCTTTTGGGCCTATCTATGAAGCGGTTTCAGAAAAACACCCTGATATTGTATTTGCCAAGGTGAATACGGAGGCCGAGCAGGCGATTGGCGCGCATTTTCAAATTCGCTCAATTCCAACGTTAATGATTTTCCGTGAACAGATTGTATTATTTTCGGAAGCGGGTATGTTGCCAGAATCTGCGCTAGAGCAGGTGATTCAGCAGGTGAAAGAGCTGGATATGGATAAAGTGAAAGCGGATATCGAAGCTGAGCAGGCAAAAGCTGAACAGAAGTAATGCTGCCTGATTAAGGCATGCATGAACACAAAAAAAGGGCGCCCTGTTTAGGCGCCCTTTTTTATTTGTTTTAACTTTATTGAGATTAATTAATCTGTGCTGTGGTATTGCTGGGTTTCCATTCAGCAATCCAGGTTTCTACTTTATTAAGCGATTGTAAAGACAGGTTGTTTTGCAGGCTGATGTAAAGCTGTTGACGTTTGGCGTGTATCGCTTTGGCGAGTTGCATATTGTTTTTTGATGCCAGACTCAGCCATTTATAAGCCAGTAAGTCGTTCTTTTCTACGCCCTTGCCCCTTAAGTACATATTACCCAGCATGTGTTGTGCCGAACTCCAGTTTTGCTCTGCCAGTGTTTTAAAAATGCTGGCCGCCTTCTCAGCGTATTTTTCAGTGCCATTGCGGCCCAGTAAATAATTTAGAGCCAGTTGATACTTATTTAGTGGACTTACCTGAGCGTCAGTAGCAGCATTAGATGG
>Ga0316205_10000720_pt1 | contig 52776 bp, 52 predicted proteins | sample 3monthpyrite_MG_FD_204941 | JGI IMG/M metagenome (GOLD analysis project Ga0316205, IMG submission 204941) | Microbial mat bacterial communities from mineral coupon in-situ incubated in ocean water Damariscotta River, Maine, United States -... | ecosystem: Environmental > Aquatic > Marine >...
GACAAACATGCTGAACAGGCGCGAGCGCAGAACATAAATCTCAGCAATACACCATCTGGGTTTATGCTAACACCAATAGTTGATGGTCGTAATATAACCGAAGAAGAATACGACGAATTACCAGATGAGCTGAAAGATGAAATTGAAGACAAAATAGCCAGCTTTCAGGAAGAGCTCGAATATCTGGCACCAGAAATGTCTCGTCAACGACGCGAACATAATATAAAAATTAAAAAACTTAATCGTAAAGTCGCTTTATTTGCCACCAGCAATTTAATTAAAGATACCAAACGTAAATATAAAGCTCTGCCAGAAGTTGTCAGTTACCTTAAGGGTTTACAGGAAGATGTATTACACCACCTTGAGGAATTCACTGAAATTGAAGAAGAAGACTCAGGCAATGAATCAGGGCAACAAAGCAGCAAAGGTGAGTCACTACAACGTTATCAGGTAAACCTGATCGTTGAGTGTGGTAACCAGAGAGGTGCTCCGGTGGTTTATCTCGATAACCCCACCTACCAGAATCTGGTCGGCAGAATCGAATATGAAAACCGCTCCAACAACCCGGGCAATAATTTTACTTTAATTAAACCGGGTGCCTTATTACAGGCTAATGGCGGCTACCTGGTTCTTGACGCTCACAAAATATTAAGCACACCCCATGCATGGGATGCGCTCAAACGTAGCATGTATGCTAAAAAAGCAAAAATTGAAAACCTCGATCAGGCAGTTGGCGGTGATAACTCTGTTACTCTAGAACCGGAACCTATTCCCTTAAAAATTAAAATCATCTTACTGGGTGACCGTAGCACTTATTATATGCTGCATGAAATCGATCCTGACTTTCCGGAGTTATTCAAAGTAGAAGCCGACTTTGAAGAAGAAATTTTAAGAGATGAGAACTCAACACTACAATACGCCAGATTAATTGCTTCTCGCACTCGCAAATTTGAATTAAAAGATATGGATGCGGCAGCCGTTGCCCGGATAATTGAATTTAGTTCACGTATGGCAAATGACTCTGAAAGACTCTCTACTCGTTTACGCACAATAGATGATCTTTTAATTGAAACCCATTATCACGCATTACAGGATAATAGTCATTTAATTACCCATGCACATGTACAACGAGCAATAGATGCGCAGATAGAACGCACCTGCAGAATACAGGGATTGATTCAAAGTGATATTCAACGCGGTACATTAATGATTCGCACCGAAGGTGAGGTCATTGGTGAAATTAATGGTCTGTCCGTATTTGAAATTGGTAAATTTGGTTTTGGTCAGCCTTCCCGTATTTCTGCCACCGTACATTTAGGTGACGGGAAAATTATAAATATTGAACGTGAAGTCGATTTAAGTGGCTCAATACATGATAAAGGCGTATTAATTTTATCCGCTCTTTTAGCCAGCAGGTATACTCAGGACACACCACTTTCTTTTTCTGCCAGTATTACATTCGAACAATCCTATGGTTTAATCGATGGTGACAGTGCTTCTGTTGCAGAGTTATGTGTTTTAATTTCTGCACTAACTGAACTACCAATTCAACAAGGCCTGGCAATAACAGGTTCACTTAATCAACAAGGTTTTGTTCAGGCAATCGGTGGCGTAAATGAAAAGATTGAAGGGTTCTTTGATATATGCAACCAACGGGGACTAACCGGAAAGCAAGGCTGTATTATACCGCAAGTGAATGTAAAGAACCTTTCACTAAGAAAAGATGTTATCGACGCTATTGAGCAAGGAACATTTAATATTTACCCGGTCGAGCATTACCAACAGGCGCTGGAATTATTACTAAACATGTCTGCGGGTGAAGCACATGTTGATGGTAGTTATGATAAAGGTAGCATCAATGATCGCTTAGTTAATAGATTATGTCAGTTTGCAAAAAATCGGAAGGCATCTCAGATAGTTTTATAAATTTTAGCTAAGAATTCAGGTGCCAAATTATGAGTCACGGAAAATTTAATAAAACATAAAAATTCTCCGTGACTCTGTTTAATTTTTTGAAGTTAAGTTACTTATTTACGCAATTCCTACCAGTCGCTTTAAATATGCCCGCACATCATGTCCAACAGCCAATGTTGCCGGAATAGTGAATAGTGTAACTACCGTTGCAAACACCAGTCCGGATGATAATGCCAAAGCCATTGGTGATACAAAATGATCCAGTCCACCCCAACCATAAGCTGTCGGTAATAACCCAACAACTGTTGTTGCCGCTGTTAACAATACTGCTCTAAAACGTCTGCGACCTGCCAGTAAAATAGCTTCCTTTATTTTCATGCCTTCGTTTCTCGCTCTCTGGACAAACACCAGCAATACCAGTGAGCTATTAACCACAACCCCGGTTAAAGCCACCATACCCATTGTTGAAAAGAAAGATAACGGCATAGGTTTCCAAAACATATCGTGTAGATAAAAACTCAAAATAACACCTATCGCACCAAACGGAATAGCCATCATAACCAGTAAAGGATAAACCATATTATTAAACTGAATCGCCAGAATAAAAAATATAGCGACCAGTGCAAATACAAAGGCAACTAACAAACTGAGAAATGATTCCTGATTTTTTTCCTGCTCGCCACCATAGTTAACAGTAATATCACTATCTATGCCTTTGAGCCAGGTTGCTTCATTATCTTTTACAATCTTATTTAACTTTAAACTTGATAAAACTGAACTATCAATATCCGCGACAACGTTTACAATTCGCAAACCATCTTTATGACGAATAGTGGTGTAACCTCGATGTTCAACTAAGCTGGCAATTTTATGCAGCGGTACCAAACCGCCTTTACTATTAGGTATCAAAACATTATTTATTTGCTCAAGCTCATCAACCCCTTCTGATGGAAAACGAATCGTTACATCAATTTCTTCAGTGCCTTTACGAATGGTTGAAACAACCAGGCCATCAGCTGCTGCCCGTACATGACGAGAAACAATATCTAAATCTATACCCGCATAAGTTGCCAGCTGTTTGTTTAGAACAACATGTAATTCTGCATCACCAGGTTTTAAACCGCTATCAATTGTTGTGACACCCTCAACCGTTAATAAATAATCCATCAATTGCTGAGCCGCTTGCTCCCCCGCCTTTATATCAAAGCCACTAATTTCAGCTTCTAAGGCACGCCCTAAAGGTGGCCCGTTAGAAATTAAAGTAGATGAAATTTCAAGCTCAGGGTATTTCTCTTTTAAAAGCGCGGTTATCTGGTTCATATCATCAGTCGCATCATGATCAGGCCTACCTACAGCTGGTGTATATATAGCTCTGATTTGACCATATCGACTTCCTCTTTGTGTAAGCGGGTCGCCTTCATCCATTGATATGTCACCACTCTGTGCAACTGTTGCTTCCAGGTACTCAGGGTTAGCCTGATCACGCATGTCCTGATCAATCTTGCGCAAATTTTCTCGCATAGTTTTCAGTGATGTACCTGGCTTGGCAGTAACCCGCACCAGATACTCTTCAACACCAACTGGTGGAAAGAGCTGAAATTGCATACTTTGTTTTGCTAAAACAACTGCGCCAATTAAAATTGCAAAAGATATCATCACAGTTACCCAACGAAATCTGATTGCTTTTTCCAGTAGCCAGCCATAGGCATTTTCCAGGGTCAGCAACCAGGCCCGTTCCTTAGGGTGTTTATTTGGGTTTGTAACATGAGCAACATGACTGGGTAACATAAAAAATGATTCGAGCCATGAGAGTATTAATAAAGTAATAACAACAATCGGAATAGCGATAACAAATTTACCTATAATTCCTGACATAAACATCATTGGCAAAAAAGCAGCGACTGTTGTTAATATGGTTGTTGTTACCGGACCAATTAATTCAACTGCGCCTTTTACAGCCGCCTCAATCGGATTTAACCCCTTTTCCATATGATAAGTAATATTCTCGCCGATAATAATGGCATCATCCACCAGCATACCGAGCACCATAATAAAGCCCATCATTGATATGAGGTTTAGCGTCATACCTAAAGCATAAATAACACCAATACCTGTCATAAAGATAATGGGCAGTCCCCAGGTTGTTGTCATTGCCACAGAAAAACGCAAAAATAAAATAAGCGAAATAAAAACTAAAACAACACCCACTAAGCCATTATTTGTTAAAACCCCTAAGCGCATACGTGCGAAGCGCGAAAAATCCTGAAATGATTTAACAGATAAATCATCCCCGTAACGAGCAGGAATACCATCTAGATATGGCTTAACCAGGTCGATAGTATCAATAATATCTGCATCTGATCTTTTTAAAACCAATAATGAAACAGCTGAAACCCCCTGCACATCATGCAGAGTTCTTGGTTTTTCCAGCGCTTCCGAAATCGTCGCTATATCTCCCAAACGTAATAGGTTACCCGATGCATTAGCCCGTATTACAATATCTTCAGCGTCTTTAATACTGGTAAACTCACCCACAATTCGTATTGCTTTCTGGCCTTCCGAGGTATCAATTTCTCCACCGGGTGTATTAAGATTCCAACCACGTAAAATTTGAGAAACTCGATCAACTGAAACCCGTGCTTTTCTTGATTTTTCAGGGTCAATAATGACACTGTACTCAGCCTTTCTATCACTTAATATGGCAATTTTAGCCACACCCTTAATTGCTAATAAATCTTCCTTAATATCATCGCCTAAACGTTTCAACTCTAATTCAGAACGGTTCCCAGAAATAGACACCCTTAAAATTGGAAATACTGCTCCATCCACTTCTGTTACAAACGGATCTATTGCTAAATCATCCGGCAAGTTAGCCCGATCAACGGCCAATGAAATATCTGACGTCAATCTATCTCGATTATTCGCATGCGGATCAACCTCCATAGAAATTCGTCCGGACCCCGGAAATGCCATAGAAATCATCTTATCTATACCATTAATTGCCCGAAGCTCCTGCTCTATTGGTGTAATGATTAACTGTTCAACTTCACTGGGAGATGCACCCGGATAAGTAGTATCAATTTGTATAATATCCAGATTCACATTTGGAAATGCCTCAACCTGCATAAACATAACAGCTGTAACACCACCTACTGCTAATAGAAAAACCGAAACCAGATTTACAACCAGGCTACGCGTCACCAGATACCGTATAATAGATTCCATTAATTATTTCTCTCTTGTAGGCCTGTAAAGGTTTTATCATCAAATGTAAATTCGGGTAATAAAATATCTTTCCAGATGAAACCACGAATTAAATTTAACTGATGATAACGACGAATTAATTCAATCGTTTGCAAATCAAACGACAATTCAGCAACCGATAATTGCGATTCAAAATCAATAATTCGATCTGTTTCTATACGACCATCTTTATAACGCGTTAAGGCTTCCTCCAGTTTTTCATCTTCTGCTTTAACACTATTTTTAAATGCGGTTAATGCCAGCTCACTGGATTGTATTTCAGCCAGTAAACTTGAAACTTCATACTGCAAATCTTCCAGTATCTGTTTTTTGTCTTCTAATGCAATTCCCTTATCATAATGAGCCTGTCTTAAGTCCGCATCGAAACCACTTTTATCCAGACCCCGATTAAATTCAACACTAATGCCACCAACAATTTCAGATTCATCCAGATCTCCATTCGTTGTATCACCTTCATTAAACTCATTTCCGATATACAAAATCAGATCAAGATCATCTTTTCTTTTATCACGACTACTTCGAATAGAGCTATCTGCCAACTGTAATCTTGCATCAATACGTTTTAATGCGGGACTATGAGACTGAGATTGCTGGTAAAGTTCTATATAAGTTTTGAGATCAGACCTTATAACTTTCGTATCAGCTAATAACGGTTTGTCCCATGACCGTCCCATTAACCTGTTTAAAGAAATTACCTGCTTTTGCATTGCCACCTGCAAACTCTTTTTATCAGCTTCATTAATTCTTAATCTGGCATTAACCTGTAGAACATCTTTTTCTTCAGACAAACCCAGCTTAAATTCATCTTCTATATATTTTTTTAACCGTTGAGCCCTGTCAATTGTTTTATCTATGCTATTTATTCGTGCCTGAGTTGTTGCCATTGCCAGATATAATTCAATAACTTGCGAAGCAAGCTGATCATAAAGGCTTAATTTATCACTTAAGGCAATTAGCTCTCCTGCTTGCGCCGACTCCAGACCTTCTTCATACGAAGGGTTACCCGCCCCTTTTGCAAATTTGTGCCGATAATTTACATCAACCCGGGTTTTTGTTGCAGGATTAGGGATCGTAGGACCAAAAGTATCCGTCGCATCTTCCCGTGAAATACTTGCGTTAAAACCTAATAAACCTCCATTATCTAAACTTCTGTTAACACCTGCCCCTAAATTGTAACGGTCAGTTGCTGTCCCAAATAAACTGGTTTCACGTGCGTAACCCGCATTACTATTCATTAACCATGAAAGCTGGCTTTCAACCTTAATATTTTCCTGACTGGCTTTTTGAACCTGTAATGCAGCAGATTTTATTGAAGGGTAATGATCTACAACTCTTTGTAATACCTGTTGCAAGCTTAAGTTCTGAGCTGATACATTTGATACAAAAAGACTGAAAGAAATAAGCATCATATTTAGAAATCCAGATTTCATGAGTCACTCTTCTCCTGTGTTAAATTCATTTGAGGCCGCTTCAGAAGACTGTTCAATATAAACTCTGTATGTAGTTGCAAATATCCCTGAGTTCCCGATTCATCATCATAGGGTTTTAACGAATGCATCCAGATTGTTGCCTGTACTAGTGGCGCAACAACAAGCCGTGCAACTGTTTCTGACTCATATAGGTTAAATTCACCATTAATCATACCGCGACTAATTACCTTGCTAAACAGGTTACGGGACCGCACAACAACACTTTCTGTAAAGTACTTTGCCAGCTCTGGAAAATTACCTGATTCAGCTACTATGATTTTAGGGATTGCGGATAATGACGTGCAGGCAATGCTCATCCACCAGCCACTAATCAGCTGCCTGAGCAAATCTTCCTGTGTACCTTCAAATGCCTCTACCATCGCTTCAACCTGGTCTAGTTGAGGCGTTATACGTTGCTGCACAACATCCCTGAATATGGCTTCTTTACTATCAAAATACAGATAAAGAGTCCCTTTTGATATACCCGCCGCTTTTGCCACATCTACCATACGAGTGGAGCTGAAGCCTTTTTCCGTAAATAGCTGTAAGGCTGCATCCAGAATTTCTTCTGGTCGCGCCTCTTTACGGCGCTTCCAACGGCAACTTGAATCTGATTTCTTATCACAAAACATAAATATCACAATATATAACTGACCGGCCAGTTATATATTAATGATTAATGACCCGTTGTCCAGTAATTGACAACCTTTAACCAACAACTTACAAAAAATTATAAGAAAAAGCACATTTTCCGCCAATGAACGCAATAGACGCAAATAAAATCAAAAACAAGTTCGGTGAAACACGCCACAGACGCTTAAACAAGAAGCAATTAGCGTTTATTCGCGTTCATTGGCGGACAAACAGCCTTTCAATGACAAGTCCAGCTCATCTGTACCCAGTGCTTTATTAGAAATTATCTCAAGCACTGAAAATTCACTGCTATCAATCGGTAAAACCTGATATTCATTTCGCGTAAAGTTTATCGCGCTCCAATCATCGTCTGTACAAACAACGCCTTTAGCCCTTTCTGTGCCAGGCTCTTCAAACAGTTTATGAATAAATTCAAGCAGCTTTTCTTTATTAAACACATAAGGCATATTTATTTTCCAGCCAACACTGTAATAATTACTGGCATGTCCTTCAACAACCAACCAGTTAGAAATACTTTCTTTTGAAGCATCGCAAACCTCTGCTGCTTTATCGTGATGATGAGGGCGTGAATGGTATTCAGGAAACTTTGAAGTTCGTTGCTTTAATCGAGGTAAATCAAGCCAGTCTAGTAGTAGCTGCCCCTGCTCGATCATTGCTACTTTTGTTTTATTTGGTTCAAACTGACTGGCATAACTATAGAAAGCATCTTTATCAGCCTGTTGATAGGTATCTAATTTACTCGCAACGAGAATATCCGCAAGATTCGACTGGTCTATAAATGTTTCATTAGTCATATAACGATCATTATTTAACTGCCTTGCATCAAGCAGGTTAATAACCGCTTTTAAATCAAGAACGGAATGATAAAACTCACCTGTTAGTGAATCTATTAACTTAGCAGGATGCCCGAGACCCGTTGGCTCTATAATAATGCGCTGCGGTTTAATCGTACGAATAATCTGATTCAAACCAACATTTAATGACTGACTACCCACACAGCAAAGACAGCCGCCAGCTATCTCTTTTATTTCAACGCTGTCATTTTTTAACAGCGCACCATCAATACCGATTTGCCCGAACTCATTAACGATTACTGCCCATACTTCATTAACCGGTTTATGTTTTAATATATATTGAATTGCAGTGGTTTTTCCCGCACCGAGAAAACCAGAGATAATATTTGTGGGAATGTTTTTATATGTTGTCACGAGTTGTTTTTTAATATTTCCCTATTAATAAAATAGAGAAATATAATGATTTAGCATTAATTCATTATATCAACATGAATTCCCTGCTCTTCAAATCGCTTTGCGCGAGCATCAATATAGCGCTGAAAATTAGTCTGTGTTTTATAAGCGCCACTACTGACATAATCCATAATAGACTGAACATGGAAAGATTTTAAGTAGGCATCACTTCTAAACACTTCCTTACCCTGAGGGTCGAAATAAACCAGGCTTGGTGCATACTGAATATCAAGCTGCTTAGCCCATTCTTTAATAGTTGATTTATTACCATTTGGCTGCACGATTTTATCTTCTGACCACATATCTAACACAGAGACATTGAACTTACCAAGCTGCTCTTTTGATTCTTTTCGCTTTAGAATATCACCATGTAATTCATCACATTCAGTACATTGCTTTTGTTCAAACATAACTAGCCTATACTTTTCATCTTTTTTACTAAAATCATAAGGCGCTTTAAAGTTTTCAACTTCTTTATTAATTTTACCTTTAGTTTTAACCGGTGAAACACGGGACAAATAAGATCTAAATTTTTCTTTTTTATCATGATGCCCCAGAACATAATCAAGAGCGGCATTAAACTTAGCCGGATGATAGTAACCATTTGTCCGTAAAACCGCTTTACCCTCTTCATTAAAAAAGATAAGCGTCGGGGTGTACATCACTTTTAATCTGGCAGCAAAATCTTTTTCTGTGGTTTCTATATTTTCAAAGCTAACATCCCTGTCACCCCATATATTCAAAGTAACTACATCAAAATTTGATTTGGTTTTTTCTGCTATCTCTCGCTGACCAAAATTATCCTGTAATATTTTTTTGCAGTATGGGCAACCATCCTGATAAAAAAATATCATTAAACGCTTGCCCGACGCACGTGCTTCATTTATATCATCACTTAAGTCTAAAAATGAATTCTTAAACCAGTCTGGCTGTTCCTCATAACCGGGATTAACCATACCCGCTGCTAATGAGCCTTCTGTCTTTGCATTTACCGGATTCATGCCGGTAACAAAAAACAATAATAAAAGTGAACATACTTTAACGACGTTTATTATCATTACCCTGCCTCGTGCGATTAGATGATGTTTTTTTAGTACTACCGGCTCTACTTTTTGCAGCGCTTCTATTATTTCCACTTCTGTCTCTACCGGCACCGGAACGACCGCCCCTGTTTGTTTGCTTTCGACCCTGCATGCGAAATACTTTTTGCACAGGCACACCGGAGCGCAGTGATTTATCATACTCAATACCAGCAAGCCCGGCTAATTCACGAATGTCTTTAGGTTCTAACTCATAAAAACGCCCTGGCCGGTTGCTTTTCGTCATTAATACAGAGCCATAACGAACTCGCATCAATCGACTTACCTTAAGATCAACCGCTTCCCACATACGACGAACTTCTCGATTACGCCCTTCCATTAGCACCACATGATACCAGCGATTAAAACTTGATGAGCCACCTTCATTTTCTTCATTTGTTGTCTCAACAATATCCTCAAACCTGGCTTTACCATCTTCAAGCTCAACGCCATGAGTTAATTGCTTTAACTGCTCCGGCGTAGCTTTACCCATTACACGCACTGCATATTCTCGTTGTAACTGACTGGAGGGATGCATCAGTTTATTAGCCAGATCACCGTCATCGGTTAATAATATCAATCCTGATGTATTGATATCCAGACGCCCCACAGCAATCCATCTACTGTGTTTTAACCCGGGCGCGTGATCAAAGATAGTTGGTCGGCCTTCCGGGTCACTTCGGCTACAAACTTCACCTTCAGGCTTGTGATACATCAAAACCCGTGGCAAAGTCTGTTGCACATCACGAATAATAATTTTACGACCGTTGTGCATGACTATGTCACCGGTATCGACTAACTGGCCTAGCTCTATGACTTCACCATTAAGCTTGATTAAACCTTCCTTAATCCAGCCTTCTATTTGTCGTCTTGATCCAAGCCCCTGTCTAGCCAGTGCTTTTTGTATACGTTCTTTACTCATAAAGTGAATCTTTTTCCGGATATAACAATGAAAATAATATTTACCTGTATTGTACTACTTTCTAGCATCCATTACGCCTATGCAGATGCCACTTTAGAGTATAAAGAAATCACCAGTAAAGGCCTGATTGCATACATAACTAAGGGTGAAAAACTTAAGTTTACTCAGTCAGCACAGGCGCGTTTCAATTTATTTAATCATAAAAAACAGGAATTTATCAGCTTTGACCCGACATCAGGGCTAAGTTCCATGGTTAACAATAACGTGTTAAAACAACGAGTTAGCCAGCTCACACAGCAACGTCTGAAAAAATTATCCCAGGTTGAACTTAGACTAGAGAAAAAACTCCAGACGATGACACCTGAGCAGCAGCAGGCAGGTGAGTCTTTAATCAATATACTTAAATACCCGGATATGTATGGTGAACATACTCTGTTAAAGGTCAAAAAGTCTAATACTTCAAAGCAAATACTTAATATTACTTGTCATGTTTATCAAATTTACCGTGCTAAAAAACTAATTAGAGAAATTTGTATGGCCAGTAAAAAATCACTTAAATTAAACCCTGAAGACTATTTTACGCTGAGAAGCTTCTATGCCTTCAATTACAAAATGCAGAGCCAGATAATGATTGCCATGGGTAAAACGCGGTTTTCACTGATTGATTACGAGCAACACAATATGGAAGGTATTCTTATAGAGAGCATTGATTATAGAGACTCCGTTATTCAACACCATTTGAAGCTAAATGCCATCAGCCTTAAGAATGTAAATGCATCAGAATTCACTTTACCCGAAGTCGAGAAAACGACTAAATAATATATAGATTCAAAAACCGTCAGAAGCACAAATCAATCGACTGTATCAGCTGCAAGCCAATATATTTGGTCTATACTTGAAGGATCGAATAAATTTATAAGCGGTTTCACCTGACCGCCCGCTGCTATGGCCATAAGCACTAAACTGAAAAAAGTTCTGTTCAAACTGAGCAACCGTTACTTTCCTTTTAACAATTTAAGTCCTGAGCGGTTACAGGAGATTGTTAATCATATTCGAATTATTGAATTACAACAGGACGAGATATTACAAATGAGAGGTAGCCGATCTCAGGACTACCTCTATCTAATGGAGGGCGAAATTGACATTATTTGTGAAGGCAATATTCGCACCATTAGCGACCCGGTAGATACTCAGCGCAGCCCTGTGTTATTACCTAATGAAAAAAGTAGCTGCAGCATTATCGCTAAAAGTGATTGCATTATTAGTCATGCTAACCGAGATATTTTAGACACCATTATTGCGTGGGATCATATCGGCCGTGAAACTAAAAATACGGTTAAATACATAGACATGATACGCAACACACTGGTCTTTCAACGCCTACCCATTGAATATATCGAAAATGCCTTTTCTCGCATGAAACCGTCTCATTTTAGCAAAGGAGAAAGCATTTCAGCGGAGCAAAGTAGCGCTTATTACCTAATATTGAGTGGTCGGGCTGAGGTGCAGAAATTCGACAGCATCAATCAGGATTTTAAACGTGTTACTGAGTTAGGTATTGGTGATATTTTTGGTGATGAAGCTCATGTTTCTGGCAAGAATGCTGATGAAACTATCACCATTCTCGAAGACAGCGAAATACTTATTTTAGGGAAAGATGACTACCAGCAACTGCTAAGCCGACCCAAAGTTCAAACAGTACAGGCGCAGGTCGCAAAAACCATGCTAGATAACGGTTATCAGTTACTTGATGTACGTTATCCTGAAGAATATGCCGAAAACAGAATTCCTGGATCAAGAACTATCCCCCTATCTGAACTAAGCCAGCAACTTGCAAAACTTAATAAAAAACAGCCCTATATAATTTATTGCCACTCCGGCCCAAGAAGTGCCATTGCCACATTAATACTCCATGAACACAATTTTGAAGCGCTCTCACTGGAAGGCGGCATCAGAGACTGGCCCTATGATGTTGAAGAAGCCTCAGCCAAACCAAATATTGTGCCTCTTGCCAAGAAATTCCACTAGATATAGTAGATATTCTTCACAAAACCCGATAAATGGCATAGATTTTCAATTTCCCGAGCTCTAAACTGAGTGTAAGCAGTTACTTCTGCTTAGCGATGTAAAACATAAGAAACGGGGATTTTATGGCTACAGACTACTCTGAAAAACGTAACTTCTTTCGCATGAATCTAGAGTGCAATGCGGAATACACTATCAACGGTTCAGGTAATCAGAAATCAGGCAAAGTTAGCGACCTAAGCGGGGACGGCATCTCTATTATAGCTGACCAGTCAGTTGATCCAGGCACTGAAGTGCGTGTATCAATACAACCTGAAAATGATGTTACACCACCGCTTGACGTTGTTATGGAAGTCATTCGTTGCGAAGCTCAAGATGCGGATAGTTATTTGCTTGCGGGTAATATTACCAAGCGATAAACCCGTTAGTTAAACACTAGCGAAACTATACCCTCAAAAACACTGCTTGCTGCCTCAGCCAGTAGAGGCTTCGACCCCCCTAAAAAACCTATTCAAATAGAATAATTAAGCAACACCAAAGAACAATGATTAAGACCTGCTAACACTATATTTTGAAAATTGGTTTTAGGCGAACTGATTTAATAAGACCGGCGCCGGATCTGTTTGCGCCGTTGCCATAAATGCACTAATTGCAGCAGCTGGCGGTTCATTGCTGCGTAGGTTGGTTGAATTCACACTTGTTGAGGCAGTAACAACTGTTGAAGTGGATACTGAATTATCAGACTGAGCAGCATCAGTAACTGCATTTTCCGGCTCACTCGAACTTTCTTGCAAGTTATCCACCTGCTGCTGATTTTCTTCTAATTTAGCTTCTTCCCTTCGCTGTACCGCCAACTCAATACGCGCTCGTGAGGCTAGCTGATTCGCATTAGCTGCGACTCGTACATCCTGTGCGGACGGGTTAGCCGGCGCCAGTGCTGCGGCACGAATTTGACTTGCCTTGGCCAATGTGGCCTGTGGATTATTAGGAACAGCAGAAACATCTAGCTGAACCTCTCCACCTATAGCATAGGAGCGTCCATCTGGCCCCGTCTGAAATGTGTAACTAGGCCCGCCTCTAACAAGACTACCACCTGCTGCCGTGTGCGCAGCCTCATGAGCCCTGACTTCACGATCACGTGCCCGCAACTGACGAAGAACATTATCATTCTCCTGCTTTTGTAGCTTTTCAGCTTCTTTATCTTCTGAATCTAAAGTTGAGGAGCGAGAAACATTATTAACACGCCTGGATGAACTGGTGTCAAGTGGGTTACTACTATGAATACTTTGAGAGCTATTTACAATCATAAGGCACTTTTACACTGAGCACTTAAGACCTACGGAAAATCAATAGTTTAAATCAGAGCTAGGCACGAATATCTATAATTGTCCCTACAACTTCATCTATTGCCGAAACGACTTTAGCGGAAGCCTGAACCTGAGTTTTATTCTGCTGCATATCAAGAAGAGAGCCTTCCAGATTAGAACCTTTTCCAGCCTTATCTAGCTGATCGGCACTGGCAATTTCTGATGCATTTTTACGCAACCCATCCAGACCACGCTGAATACCTTGCACTGCTTCACTTTGAACTGACAAAACGCCCATAGCTATACTCCAGAAATAACGATACTTAGATGAATTTATAACATAAGTAAGCACTAATTTCAATTTGCAGGGCTTAAACGGCGCTCTGATGCGATAAACGGTGAGTTTGATGCAACGTCAAAGCGGATTACCTATATTGAAAGCCAGATAAGGCAGGAAGAGCTATATATTACTTTCAGATCCCTTCCGTCGGGGACAGAGCATCTTTCCCGCTCTGTCCCCCGTTGTGAGGCCATCAAGAGCTTTACGGAGTCGGATAACTTACACTGTCAGCTCTTAGTGGTATGGGTTTAGGGGACAGGGCGCTAGACAGCAGCGACCTTTCCCCGAGGGAGATGTGCTGCAGCAGGGAATAAATTGAGTTACTCAGTATTAGATTCGTACTAATACAATTACAATCTTTACTAGAACTAGCTCTTTCAGGAGATGAAAGCTAATTTATTACGGGTTCTTCTTCACTCTCATCTTCATCACTAACGGAAACTTCGTCAATTTCTTGTTCATTTACAGGGCTTTCAGGCTCGTTATTTTCATTTTCGATTGATGCTTCTGATGTTTCTGATGTTTCTGATGTTTCTGATGTTTCTGATGTTTCTGAAGCCTCTGTAGTTTCTGATGTTTCTGAAGCCTCTGTAGTTTCTGAGGTCTCTGATGAATCTATTACCGTATCACCTTCAGTACCCTCATCTGCAGCCACTTCCTGCTCAAGCGCCAGTTCCGGATGCAATTTATCAAGGTCAGTTATATCTGCAAGGCTAGGTAAGTCATCCAGACTTTTAAGATTAAAGTAATCAAGAAAATCACGAGTCGTGCCGTACATAGATGGGCGACCCGGTACATCTTTATGTCCTAAAACCCTTACCCACTCACGTTCAGTAAGTGTTTTAACAATATGAGAACTCACACTAACGCCACGAATTTCTTCAATTTCACCACGCGTAATCGGTTGCCTATACGCGATAAGCACTAAAGTTTCCAATAAGGCTCTGGAATAACGAGGAGGCTTTTCTTCCCACATTCGAGACACCCAGGGTGCATTAGCTGGAACCACCTGCATACGGTAACCACTGGCAACTTCTTTTAATTCAATGCCGCGGCCTTCGTAATCAGACTGCAAATCCTGCAATGCCTGCAGGATATTATCTCTTCCCGGACGCTCTTCTTCGTCCGCCTCAAATACCGCTTCAAGTTTACGCATTTCCATTGGCTGGTCTGCTGTCAGTAAAACGGCTTCTATAATATTTTTTAGTTGTGCTTGTTCCATATCTTTTAACTATGACTCTTTAATCGATAACGCTTTGATTATTCTTGAATTTCAAGATCGGGAGGCAACTCTGAATCACTTGCCGCTTTTACATAAATAGGTGCAAATGATTCCGACTGAACCAGGTCAATCATCGCCCCTTTTAACAATTCTAATATCGCCATAAAAGTAACGACTATGCCTTTTCTACCTTCATCAAAACTAAACAGACTGGTAAAGTCAGTAAAACCATCGGCAGTTACTAAAGATAACACTTCTGTCATTTTTTCGCGTATAGACAAAGTTTCACGCTGAATCATATGGCTACTACTAATATCTACCCGATTCAGTATATCTTTAAAAGCAATAAGCAGTTCACGCAAATCAACTTCTGGCTCTGGACGGGTTAACTCCAGAGGGGGGGGCTCGGCTTTTGCTACCCAGGAGTCACGTTCCTGACGCGGAATTTCATCCAGGTTTTCAGCCGCCTGCTTGAAGCGCTCATACTCCTGCAAGCGACGCACCAGCTCTGCCCTTGGATCTGTCTCATCTTCCTCTGACTCAGGGCGAGGCAATAACATACGCGACTTTATTTCTGCCAGCATCGCCGCCATTAACAGGTATTCTGCAGCCAGCTCAAAACGCATGCTTTCCATCATTTCGATATACTGCATGTATTGTTTGGTGATATTGGAAATAGGTATATCCAGCACATCCAGGTTTTGTCGTTTAATCAGATATAACAACAAATCCAACGGCCCCTCAAACGCCTCCATAAAGACTTCAAGCGCATCCGGTGGAATATATAAATCCTCAGGCAGAATCGCCAACGGCTCTCCCTGAATAATCGCAAAAGGCATTTCAGATTGAGATGGCGTCACTTTCGACACTGATTCTTCAGTACTGTTTTCAGGTTGATTCATTCAATTAGTTTCTGTTGTTAAATTCTTACGTTCAAATATATCTTCGATTACACAGTCAGGTTACCCGGCGCAACCAAAACAGCAGCTAAGCAGCACCTACAACATAAATAACCATGTTTCTCATATCCAAAACTTTGGGTAATGACTCAGGTTGCCTCCAGATGGCGCCAGATCAAGGCAGAAAATGTGAGTTTACAAATGTAAATGTCCATTTTCTAACGAAGATATGGCGTCATCTGGAGGTGAGCTGAGTTATTACCGGCTAAGGCACATTACTTTGCGTATTTCATCCAGTGTATCACGAGCAACGTCTCTTGCGGCTTCACAACCTTCATCAATTATGGCTTTTACCGCAGAAGGGTCATCAATATAGTCTTTAGCCCTCTCTCGTATCGGTTTTAGCTCTGCAATCATTGAATCGATAACCGGTTGCTTACAATCAACACAACCAATACCAGCTGTGGTACAACCTTCCTTAGCCCATTCCCTGGTTTCTTCATCTGAATAAACTTCGTGTAACTGCCATACAGGACAACGCTTAGGGTCACCTGGGTCGGTGCGACGCACACGGTTCGTATCTGTCGGCATGGTGCGTATTTTCTTAGATACATCATCCGCAGATTCACGAAGTGTAATCGTATTGTTATACGACTTCGACATTTTGCGACCATCTAATCCCGGCATCTTTGAGGCAGGGGTTAATAAAGCCTGAGGCTCCGGCAATATTATTTTGCCTGCCCCTTCAAGAAAACCGAATAATCGCTCTCGATCACCTAAAGAGATATTCTGCTGATTTTCAAGCAGAGCCTGTGCAACATCCAGGGCTTGCTGGTCACCTTGTTCTGTATAGGCTTTGCGTAATTCACGATAAAGCCGGGCATCTTTTTTACCCATTTTCTTTATTGCTGCTTCTGCTTTTTCTTCAAAGCCTGGTTCACGACCATAAATATGATTAAAACGACGAGCAACTTCACGAGTAAGTTCAACATGGGCCACCTGGTCTTCACCAACAGGCACCTGACCTGCTTTATAAACCAGAATATCTGCCGACTGTAATAAGGGATATCCCAAAAAGCCATATGTCGCTAAATCTTTCTCTTTAAGCGCTTCCTGCTGATCTTTATAAGTCGGTACACGCTCCAACCAGCTAAGGGGTGTAATCATAGAGAGTAATAAGTGCAGTTCCGCATGTTCTGGCACCCTTGACTGGACAAATATCTTCGCGGCACCCGGGCTCACACCCGCTGCTAACCAGTCTATTACCATATCCATGGTGCTTTCTGAGATAATACGCGGATCTTCATAATGAGTCGTTAATGCGTGCCAGTCTGCTACGAAAAAGAAACACTCGTATTCATGCTGCAAATTAACCCAGTTTTTTAATACACCGTGATAATGACCAAGATGCAATAAACCGGTGGGGCGCATACCTGAAAGGACGCGCTGATGTTGCGTTGGAACTGAACTCAAAATATCTCCTAGAAAATGACCTTAACTTAAACCAAAAAGGCTAAATAAATTCTTTTGTACCATCTGAACCATGGGCATGAGTATTTTATCTAGAATTCCTGTGAATAAAAGTAAAATAACTAACAAGAAGCCAAAGCGCTCAGTTTTAATAAACATAACAGCCCACTTAAAAGGTAAAACCCCCATAAGCACTCTTCCACCGTCCAACGGCAGTATGGGCAAAAAATTAACCACCATTAATACAATATTAATTATGACACCGATACCTGCCATATATTTTAAAGCATCACCCAGTGAACCATTAGGCAGCAACTTAACCGATGCCACCAATACAAACATCCAGAAAACCGCCATGATAAAGTTTGATACAGGACCTGCGAGTGCCACTAACGCCATATCTTTCTGTGGGTGCTGAAAATTACGCACCTCTACAGGAACAGGTTTAGCGTAACCAAAGGCCATACCGGTAAAAATAATCATGGCTAATGGCATTAGAACAGTACCAATAGGATCCAGATGCTTCATTGGATTAGCCGTTATACGGCCTAAATCTTTTGCTGTAGAATCGCCCAATTTGTAAGCAACCCAGCCGTGGGCGGCTTCATGTAATGTGATAGCCGTTATAACCGCGGGTAATGCAAATAATATCTTGTATACCAGATCCATTAAAACTTATTCCAACCCATGATTAACACCCTTACCCTGTCGAACGATAAAAGGCGTATCCTCAACCATATTAATAACCGTTGTGGCCTCGAACCCGCAATTACCACCATCCACTATTAAATCCACCTGACGTTCAAGCTTTTCACGAATTTCATGCGCATCTGTTTCCGGCATATCATTTTCCGGCATAATTAATGTTGAGCTCATTATAGGTTGCCCCAGCTCCTCTAGTATCGCTCGAACGATAGTGTCCTCCACAACTCTAATACCAATCACTCTGCGTTTTGGGTGCATCAGTCTACGGGGAACTTCATGGGTTGCTTTTAACAAAAAAGTGTAAGGGCCGGGAGTAAGCGACTTTAATAAACGGTAATCAGAATTACTGACTTTGGCATAGGTGGCAATTTCTGAGAGATCACTGCAAACCAATGTGAAATGATGCTTATCATCAACTTGTCGAATACGTCGAATTTTTTCCATAGCCGATTTATCACCAAGGTGACAACCAATGGCATAACTGGAATCTGTGGGATAGACCACCACACCACCGTTATCAATAATTTCAACGGTTTGGTGTATTAACCGCTTTTGCGGATTATCGGGATGAATTTCAAAAAATTGGCTCATAAGACGGCGTATTTTGAAGCAAAGTGACGAATAGGCAAAGTAAAACTTACCTTTATAACAAGCTTTGGTATTTATAATATTTGAAATTGTGAATTTGTCACTCCAGTTGCCACTCACCACCATCTAACTGGCAAACCTGCGTTCTTTGACTATCAATTTTTTTATTTGATTTATACACCGATATACTCAGGTTACGGCAATGTTTACCTTTATCATTAGTCTCTGATAGCACGCTAACTTCACCAGAATATCCTGTATCCGGGTTAGCCCATTTATGAGCAGAGCCTATTTCTGCCTTCAATGCGATTATTGAAGCCTTTCTAATTTCCTGAACATCGGAATCTGACAAGTCCGCTGTCTTAAACTTTTCCTGTATACCACCAAACATTTTAAAAGGCAGTTTAATTATGCCGCTAAACAAGCCCATAACAGCACCCTCGCTGGCTTCCTGACCGGCACTTCTAATCTCACTAGCCAAACCTTCTGCACGATCCATTGTTGGTGGAATAATTTCCCGAACCGCTGCCACTTCATTCAACACACTGGGCATGAGTACTCTATAGGCTTTCACCTCAGTTAATATGCCGGGTAGCGCCTCTCGAACAGCCTTAACCTCGGTTAAAATAAGCGGTACCTGCACCCTGACCTGCTCCACTTCTTTTAAAATACCAGGAACAAGTAATCGGTTTGCTTCTACTTCGGCCAAGACCAAAGGCACTTTTTTCTGTAATAAATCAACCTGCTCTATAATCAGGGGCACCTGATCACTCACCACCTTCACCTCGTCCAATACACGATCTATACGCGCCCCCACTTTATCTATTTCTGCAAGCGTATCGGGAACACGATCAACTGTATAAACAATGGCGTAAGACAGGTAAATTAACCCGATACCCAGGCTGATAATACCTGCCGACATCAGGTATCGTGTTATGACGTGATGCATTTTTATTTGCATGTTTAATCTTTCATTAAATAGGATATAAGTTATGTAGCTTATATTATTCTACAAAAAAAAGACGACTAAAAAGCCACCTTCAAAAATCACTCAATAATGCGTTTTGTCCGTATTGATTAAATATTCAGCATTCTAAATTATAACGCTCCCTGACAGATAACTATGACCTGGGGATAGAATGTAAAAAAACTGAAATAGAAGACATTCACTATCAGAGGCATAATTTCAATGATAAGCATGAAATAGCCGACACTGCACTTTCATGTTAATCTCGCGCCTGATTTTTTGATAAACTGCTGATATGAAAATATTTTACGATCTTGCCCCCATTATTCTTTTTTTTCTTGGTTATCACAATGCCAGTTTTATAGCTGAGAATACACCTGTTGGCAGCTGGTTAGACCCGGCACAACCAGAAGTGATAACTGCCACTATTATTGCGACTGGTATTGCAATAGTGGCGAGTTTTATCCAGGTGGGTGGGTTCTGGCTCAAGCATAGACGTTTTGAACGAATGCATATATTTTCTCTAGTTCTGATTAGCGGACTGGGTGGTATAACAATTGCCTTTGGTGACCCGGCTTTCATTCAGTGGAAACCCACCGTCCTAAACTGGGTGTTTGCCGCTGCCTTTTTAGTTAGCCAGTTTATAGGCGAGAAAAGCCTGGTACACCGTATGATGGGTGGGCAAATTAATTTACCTGAAACGGTCTGGTTCAAACTCAACTTATCATGGGTCGCTTTCTTTATCTTCAGCGGGTTAGCTAATCTGTACGTTGCTTTTTATTATGCTACTGAGCTTGATGAAAAAACCAGAATGGACTTCTGGGTTGATTTTAAATTGTTTGGATTAATGGGCATAACTCTTGTATTTGTGATTGCACAGGCACTTTATCTTTCAAAATATATGGAAGTACCGGAAGATGAGGATACTGAAACAGATAAAAAACAAGACATTAACCCACCATCAGGGGAAGCTTAAAATGCTTTATGCCATCATTTCTCAAGATGTAGAAAATAGCCTTCAAGATCGACTTAAAGCTCGCCCCGAACACCTTGCCAGACTACAAAATCTGCAAGATGAAGGGCGTCTGGTTATTGCTGGGCCTCATCCCTCGATCGATAGTAATGACCCGGGTGAAGCCGGTTTTAGTGGCAGCCTTGTTGTCGCTGAATTTGAAACACTTCTAGACGCTCAAAATTGGGCTGATACAGATCCGTATATATCAGCTGGTGTTTACCATCACGTTACTGTCAAACCCTTCAAAAAAGTGTTTCCGACCAGCTAATTTTCAATCCGTTAATAGCCCTGTCAACTTAACCAAAAACTTGCCAGAGTCATATCTGGCAACTATAAATAGTGTCAGGGTTTATATAATCTAATAACGGGAGTGATAATGAAACCCAGTATTTTACGTAATATCCTTTTAGCCTTTCTTGGCTTTGGCATTATGATGGGCATTATTTTCCCTTTCTTTGCAAACTTCTTCGTGGAATATAAAGAAGGGCTACATGGCTGGTTTATCGTTAGCTGCCTTGTTGCTGGCGTTATTATCGGTTTAATCAACTATTACATTCTCAATATCGTACTGGTATCTAAACTAAAACGTATTGCTCAAGTCTCCGTTGCTATTAGTAATCATGATTTAAGCTTTACCTGCGATATGTCTAGTGATGATGTTATTGGTGAAATCATTGATAGCTTTAACGATATGGCTGCAACGTTACGTGATGTTGTGAGTGAGCTTAAAGACAGCAGCGAACTGATGCTAACCAGTGTAAACCAGATTTGCTCAGTTGCAGATAGTACAAGTCAGGGCGTACAAAACCAGCACAACCAGACACAAAATGTAGAAATGGCTATTCAACGCATGACCCAAATTGCACAGGATGTTTCAAGCAAAGCAGCACAGGCTGCTGAAGCTGCTGCTATTGCTAAAGAAGAAGCAGAAAAAGGTAATACGGTTGTCAGCCAGACGGTTAGTTCAATTAAAAGCCTGGCTAGTGCGGTAGAAAATGCCTCTTCATCCATAAACCGTGTTGAGAAAGAGAGTCTGAATATAGGCGGTGTACTTGATGTTATTCAGGGCATATCAGAACAAACTAACCTGTTAGCGTTAAATGCGGCAATAGAGGCGGCACGAGCAGGTGAACAAGGCCGAGGTTTTGCGGTAGTCGCCGATGAAGTTAGAACTCTGGCGCAGCGCACGCAAGAATCCACAAAAGAAATTCAAACCATGATAGAGACCTTACAATCTGTTTCCAGAGAAACGGTTGGGGTAATGGAAAAAGGCCAGACACAGGCAAACGAAAGTGTGAATCATGCAACCGAAGCTGGGAATTCGTTACAACAGATTAAAGAGGCCGTTAAGGGTATTACAGAAATTAACACGCTAATAAATGACGAAGCTGGCTCCCAGTCAGGCGTGGCTGTTGAAATAAACGAGAACATGCACTCCATTAGTGAAATCGCTACAGAGAGCATGAATGGTGCTGAGAGAACCAACCAGGAGAGCCAGGGTCTGTCTAATCTTGCGCAAAACCTTCAACAGCTGGTGGCTAAATTCAAGGTTTAAATCCTATAACGAAGTCTCTAGCTAGTCAGAGTTAAGTTGATTAAACTTAACTTGCTCATCAGACAAAAATCATTAGAATAGCCGCCTACTTATCAAGTATTGCCAGAGTGGTGGAATTGGTAGACACGACGGATTCAAAATCCGTTGCCTTTACGGGCGTGCCGGTTCAAGTCCGGCCTTTGGTACCATATTAAAGAAGCCAGCTTTTTAGCTGGTTTTTTTATATCTAAAAAAACATTTCTTACTTATCAATTAATTACTTTAAGAACTTGCGTAATTTTTCTATCAAGCTCTCATTTACAATTGGTTTACTTAAATAATCATCCATTCCAACTTCCAGGCATTTTTCTTTATCGCCTTTCATCGCATTTGCTGTCATTGCAATTATAGGGATCGTTTTATATTTCTCACCTGCTGCACCATTTCTAATTTCATGAGTTGTCGTGTAACCATCCATATTTGGCATCAGGCAATCCATTAATATACAAGTATAAGTTTTGTTGTCAGTATTTTTTAATGTATCAAGTGCATCTAAACCATCATTCGTTATATCAACCTTCAAGCCAAGTGATTCGAGTGTACCTCTGGCAACAATTTGATTTACATGGTTGTCCTCAACAAGCAAGATTAGTGAATTTTCAGGCCACTGCGTTATACCGTCTTGCAGGTCCGTAACGCTATCCATATCTTTTAAATAATGACTTGTCACTAGCGGATCAGCTTTAGTCAGAGTTTCTCCATCATCTGATAATACTGCTAAGGCTTTAAATAAATCGTTAGTGGTGGCTGGTTTAGGGAAATAAGCACTAAAACCTATATCCGCATATTTACGCGCATCACCGACTGAAGATAAAGTTGTCATCATTATTAATTTAATCTCTTTAAATCGACTGTGCATTTGTAATTTTTTAGCAAGCTCACTACCGTCTAGACCCTGTAATGCATTATCAATAAATGCGATATCAATCCCGCTTGTATTATTAGCATATACACTCTCACATACACTTAATGCCATGTCAGCATTTATTGCCACATGCACTGAAGCGCCCCAATGCTCTAGCTGTGATTTTAGTGCCCTCCTTGTGGATTTATTATGATCAACTAATAAAACATTCAGCTTACTAATATCTGTTTCAGGTATAACCTCCTTAGACTTATCACTTTTACTTAAATCGATATGAAACTCAAAACAAGCACCTTCACCAATCGTGCTAATAAGACTAATATCGCCCCCCATTAAGTTACATAGTTTCTTAGATATAGCCAGCCCAAGTCCTGTGCCACCATATTTACGTGTTGTTGAAGAATCAACTTGTGTAAAAGAAGAAAACAATTTCTCCTGACTATTTAGTGGAATACCGATACCAGTATCAGCTATTGAGCATGATAGAGTTAATGATTCATCTTCATTCTCGATTGAAGAACCTGTGATAACAACTTCGCCACTATGAGTAAACTTTATTCCATTACTAATAATATTTATTAGTATTTGTCTTAGCCTGCTGGGGTCACCTTTAACATAAGTTTGATCAATGCCGGTAATATCTAAAACCACTTCAAGATCTTTTTCTCGCGCTAACTGCGCCATGATTTCTGCCACATCACCAAACAGACCTCGAATATCATAATCAATGCATTCTAGTTCGAGTTTTCCTGCTTCGACTTTAGAGTAATCTAAAATATCATTAATTAATGTCAGCAATGATTTTGCACTAAATTGAGCTAGATTTAACTGATGACTCTGATCTTCTGATAAATCAGAATTTTTTAACAACTCCATCATACCGATCACACCATTCATTGGTGTTCTTATTTCATGGCTCATACTCGCCAGGAAATTACTCTTTGTTTCTGCTGCCTGTAAGGCTTCATTCTTTGCCTTTATAAGTTCGTTTTCTGATTTTTTATGCTCAGATATGTCCTGGACGATTGACCAGATCAGTTTTTTATTAGTCGCCGGATCTGTCATTACCATGCCATTTAACAAAACAGGATAGCGCTCCCCTGATTTCTTTATATACTCTTTTTCATATGGTCCATACTTTCCTGTTTCATTTAGAAACCTAAGTTGTTCAGCTTCCTGCGACTCATATTCTTTAGGTGTTAAATCCCAATAACTAAGAGAAATAAACTCGTCATGCGTGTAGCTAGTTGGCCCAACAATAGCGTCATTAACCCTGAGAAAACTCCCCGTCTCAAAATCATTAAGCGCAATTCCAACAGGTGACAGCTCAAACAGTCCGCGCATTAAAATCTCACTATTTTGAAGTTTATTTTGAGCTTCTTTATATTGTTTCGTACGTATATTGACTAATTTTTTTAATCGGTGATTGATTATTATAAAAATCGTAACGAAAACTATAAAACCAAGAAAAATAAATACCCCGATTTTCATAGCTTTTTTCTGGACAACTTCCGAATCAGAATAATAATCGCTAAAATCAACTCCGGCCAAATTCTGATCATGTGATGCTAAGCCAATATTTTTATATATATCAGATATTCTTTTCAGACGATTAGGGCTAAAGTGCCCTATCTCAATAAACTCTGGCCTGATCATACGTGTCGTATATTCTGCCTCATACAACAAGTGCTCTCGTAATTTTTCTGTTTTATAATTAGTCAATATCCAGTCAACAATATCAACAGGGTGATTTAAAGCGTACTTCCAACCTTTAATACTTGCACGCCTGAATGCTTTAACTTTTTCTTTATTATCGGTTAAATAATCTTGTGTTACAAAAAGCATATCTCCATAAAAGTCTATTCCATAACTTGATGGTGAGATAATATTTATATCAATATTATTTTTTTTGAAGAGAAATGGCTGATCTGTAATATATGCTGACATAGCATCAACATTTCCAGATATCAAAGCATCATCCTGAAATGTATGAGGTACATGCGTATGCTCATTATCCTTTAGATTCAATTCGGTAAACATAGCGGTTAATACTGCATCATCAATATTTTTTTGATACATAACACGCTTGCCCTTTAACTCGATTGGGCTCAGAATATGTGAAGATTTTAACGTTAATAACACCAGCGGTGAATGTTGATAAATTGCAGCAACAATAACAACAGGCTCACCTTTTAAACGCGACAGCACAAGACTAGAGTCAGAAATCCCAAATTCAGCATCTCCACTTAAAACAATCTCCGAGGTACTTCTGTTAAAATCTACTTCTTTAATCTTTACATCAAAGCCCTCTTCCTCAAAGAACCCCTGCTTTTGTGCTGCATAATATCCTGCAAATTGAAATTGGTGCTTCCACTTTAACTGCAAAGTAACTTTATCAAGCGCATACAAATGGCATGAAAACAGACTACTAAACGCAAACATTAGACCCGCTAGACAACTTCTTAACATTGAGTTATATCCTGGCAATATTGACAATCTAATTTCACAAGGATCATAAGAACACCCATTTTATTTGTGCCTGAACAGCTCTTTCATCAATACCATTTACACCATACTTGTTTGTCCAGAAAGAGTACTCAATACCCATCCACAAACTATCCCCTTTCATGTTTACCACTCCACTTACATCAATTAGTAAGCGTGGTACGATATGTTGGTTACTTACATAACCAGATTCCGCATCACCTGCAAAATCAGCGAAGCCTTCCGTCATCCAGTTTGTGCTACCTAATAAAAATGGATATTGCCAAGCTAGCGTTACCTGCCAGGTATCATCGTCCAGATCAGGATTGTGTCGGGTATAAATATTGGCATTAAAAAAACTAAAACCTGGTATATCTACATCAACACCAGTACCTAGTAGATACGCCTTTACACCACCCTTACCTTTTTCGATTGTAGTAGACAGGTAAACATCTTTAATAACACCATTGGAGAGATCCTGCCCCGTTAACTTATTAAAGCTAAAGCGAGGAGAAATTTCTCCATATGTGTTTTTTTCACCGTCATCAAATTTGCTTTGATCGATGAACATGAAAAAATCACCATAAGACCATTGGTTAACATACTCGAAGGTAACAATCGTTCCGTGAGGTTCAGTAAGCTCATAATCTGAACCTCGTAACAACTGAATATTACTCGACTGCCACTGGATTAAGCTTTCTGCATTAGCTTGAGAGCACACCACTGCAGCCAGTAGGGAGAAATAAAGAGATAAACTTAAGTACAATGAAATTTTATCTAAAATATTAAGCTTATTTAAACGCATTAGGTAATCTAAATATTGAATACTATTAATAGTATAGAGTATTTTTGGTTAACTATTAGTTGTTACAATCAGTAACTGTCATTCACACAAACCCTCTCATTCTCACTATATTTGAACTGTTCTTAAGGCAGCCCGGTAATATTAGCTAACAGAGTGACTCAAGCGATTTTCTTATAGAATAAAGTACATGAAGACAGAAGTTTTTCAAGCCATCTTATTTTTAATCCTGTACTTTAAATAACCACATTCAAAATATCTATCTCATTGTTTTTATTATAATTTATTTCATATTTAAATGTTTTTCACTCTGAATATCCCTTAATGAGCAATTTAATGAACAACAAACAACCCTATATAGTTGCAACTACAATTAATAGCTTTAACGCCACCTGCTTTTTTCATACAATCAAAAGCTAATAATCTAAAATTATTGTTTAACACTTGGTTAATAGTCTTTAATATAATTAGCCTAATTTTATTAAGCATCCAGATGAGTGACTTAAAATGAAATTCCCACGCAGTATTGTATTTGCACTGTATATTCTGATTACCCTGTATAGCAGCACCTGCCTTTCACAAACCGAAATCACTGTTAGCACATCTTCTGACAATGAAATCAATGTTGATAAATTTACAAATGTTAACCAGAAAGCTAGTCAGGACACGGGGAAGTATCTGATTATATGGCTGGCACCAGAGTATGGTTTTCGTGTTAGCCATAGAGAAATGGCAAAGTTGTTATCCAAGCAAGACATCGAAGTCTGGCAAAGCAATATTGTAGAATCACTGTTTATGCCTCAGGGCTCAACCTCCTTAAAAAAGCTCGATGGTAGCAATGTTGCAGACTTAATTGAGTATGCACACAATAAAACGGGCAAAAAAATAATTGTTGCAGGTGATTCGTATGCCTCAGTAAGTGCATTAATGGGGGCTCACCAGTGGCAATCAAGAAATCATTCGTCTCCCTATCTTATTGGTGCAATCCTGTTCTCCCCATATAGTTATGCCTATATACCATCGTTAGGTGTCGACCCGGAGTACATGCCCATTATTAATGCCACCAATATCCCCTTAATGATTTACCAGACAAAAAGCAGTGGTAGCATAAATCAGTTTAGTGCTCTGCTTGATAAACTTCAGCAACATGACAACCCCGTGTATACAAAAATGATTCCGGACATTATGAGCCTTTTTTATAATGAAAACCCGACAGATGCCATGAAAAATCACATTAAAGCGGTAGCGCCAAACATTAAAAAAATGATTGGCCTTTTAGAAAATAATACCGTACCCAGCAAACCTGTCACATTAGCTCAGAGGAAAAAAATAAAAAGCGGCATTGATATCGACTTAATGAAATATAAGGGAAAAGTAAAACCACTACCAATAAACCTGTTAGATGCTCATGGAGTAACATTTAATAAAAGTGATTTCAAAGATCGTGTGACAGTTGTTAATTTCTGGGCTACCTGGTGCCCTCCTTGTGTAGAAGAAATACCTTCACTCAATCGCCTGAAAGAAAAAATGCAAGGCAGACCATTTGATTTAATTTCTATTAATTATGCTGAAGACAAACAGGTCATTTTAGACTTTTTAAAAGAGGTGGATGTTGATTACCCTGTCCTCATGGATCAGAACGGGAGCTTTGCGAAAAAGTGGAATGTGATTACTTACCCGTCTACATTTTTAATTGATACAAATGGAAAAATAATTTACGGCGTGAATTCTGCCATTATTTGGGATGCGCCTGAAATTATAGATATAATTAAGTCACTATATTAGACGGCATATACTGCCTAGTATTTATACTTATAACTGATTGAATGCTATTTTCGCTTTGGCTTCTTTGAAACTCGTGGCGTATTAATCTTCTTAAGATAGTGCTGATGTTCTGTGTTATTCATATCCCATAACTCACTAACTAAAGAAACAGATGGCAGCAAACCAGCCTCTGTTTTTCCCTGCACATATATAATTTCATAACAACGTTTTTTCTCACAAACTATATCTTCATACACCAAACCCATAGGTTGAGATGATAAATATTCACGTAATATATTATGCCGACTACTGGGGCAAAATATATAATCTATCTGTACATTAGAATGGTTCGACTCAATCTTGTTAATAATATCAATTATGCACTCGCCACCAACACCGGCCAGTATAACCAAATGACGATAATGCGAATCAAAAACAAGATCACCAGCATCTGCTGCTATTAACTCATGCTTACCCGTACTAAAGGGGGCTATTTTAAGAGACAATTGATCAATGATATGTGGCAGCTGATCAACAAAAACCAGCTTCTCACACAAATTCTGACTAAGTATTTTAATACCTAAATACCCGTGATCACAACAACAGTCCCATATACGCGGATAAGGTGATTTGTGTTGAATATCAGTAATTAGCTTCAGAATAGCGTTCAAGCGCAGGCCAAGACTGGTAGAAGGGTTCATGATGCAGACTTCTTAACAGCTGATATTTTGATAATTATGCGAAATACGTTTCATAATGATTTCTAGAATTTGTTCTTAAATTAATATTAATACAAAAAAAGGATTATTAACCTTAACAGGCTTACAAATAAGGATTTTTTCCTAGTGACAATGAAATCAAAGGCGTTTAACTTACTGACTGTTTTGAAGTTTAGCGGTTACTATTATGAAAGCAGTGAAAAAAATATTTAAAGACACACTCAATCAACAATATGAGACTCGGCTTCATCGTCTGTTACTAGATAAGTATAACTACGATCCAATATACTCTCAGTATATCCCCCAGGATTTCATAGATTTCGACTTTTACCTGAAAGCTAACTTTGATATTAATAATAAAGTAAAAGAAATCACATCAAAATAACAGACAAATAAACCAAACAAGTGGCAATATTTATTTTATTACAATTGGTTTGTTTACAAAAATCAATGATAAAGCAGCTGCTAACTTATCAAAATCCTGTTTATTTACAATAAACTTTATATTGTTTGATTTATCGATATACAAATCAACAATGAAATTATTTTTATTTAGGTCTTTTTTATTGCAATCAGGAAAAACAGTCAATAACAACGGATCATCATAAATATTAATCGTTACAACCTTATTAAAATCAAAGTTAAAATCGTAGTATTCTTTTTCAAATACAACAATGTCATCAAAACCTTGATTTGTATTACTTAATTCTTTGCCCCGTTTATAAGCGTGCAAAAATATTTTATTTTCAAACACCTGAATATTTGATTTATCGTCATACCAGAAACCTCGTGCACCACAAATTCCAGACAAACTACTAATGTCGTTAATGCTTTCCTGAAGAACAAGCCGAGCCTGTTCAGTTGTCATTGATTTCTTATATGCCAACATTTTTTCACTCGGCACATATTCAGAAGAACATGAACTCACAATCACGGCCAATAACACTGATATTATAATTTTCATATTTTCTCTAATATTAAGATTAGTAGATTAAAGTTTAAAACCATTTTAAGCTCGGCCTGACAGCAGGTACTATTTCTGCTGTTTTAACCAGCCATTCACGCTATTAACAAGCTCATCATTTTTATTCACAAAAAAGTGATCAGCCCCGGAAACAACTTTTTGTGAATAACGCTTATTTTTAGAGCTTGCCTCTTTACGTTGCTTTAACGAACCCAGCACAGACTCAAGGTCTTTCTCACCATATAAATCTAATACGGGAATATTTATACTCTTCAACATTAAAATTGTATTCATACGTTTGTCTTCTCTAGCCCCCGGCATACCAATGGCAACAAACGCCTGTACAGCTGATTCTTTTGCGTTAGCAAGATAGTACGCACTCATCGCCGATCCAAGACTATGCGATACAATCACTATTTTTTTAATGCCTTTAGCATGTAAGTTTTTAATAGCCGCCTCTATTCGAGGTTTCACTTCATCAAACAGCGGAGCGTATTCACTATATTCAGCTTCATTATGTAATACCGGCATTTGAATTGATAAGGTAGCCCAACCGAATTCTGGTAAGCGAGTGCGCAACGGCTGCACAATATCCTGCCAGTTGGGATGTACGCCTGAGCCATGAACAACAATCACTCCACCTTTAGTCACCTCGGCATCTGCCTCCATATAGATAGCCAGTGCTTTATGTTTACCTAGATCAAGCCACTCAGCCTCTCCATCAACCAGAAAATCGACTGTTTGATCAACCCAACGCTTTTCTTTAGCCAGGTCTGATGTCTGGCCTGAAGTCTGAGCCGATAGGTGAGCAGGCGTAAATGCATAGGTTATGAGTAAAAATAGAGAAAATAATATAGTCTTCATAATTCACACTTTTAAGTTATCAACAATAATTATAAATGAGGGAGTTTATCATAAGGCGATATACGATAAATTTTCCCACTGTCGGTTGTAAAGTATATTAAGCCTTGCGGGCTTTGCGTTAAAGCCCGAATACGCTCACCCAGATTTTCCAGTAACCTTTCTTCTTTTAAGAATAAACCATCTCGGTCTAAAACAATACGGTTGATGTGGCGTAATTTTAGCGCACCTGACAACAAGTTACCTTTCCAGCCCGGTAACGCATCACCCGTATAATAAATTAGGCTACCCGGTGCTATAGAAGGTATATAAACCTTAACCGGCGCACTAATATCATCACGGTGAGTTGCTTCTCCAACGCTTGCGGGGCCCCAATATTCTTTACCATGGGAAATAACGGGCCAACCGTAATTATTAGCTGGTTCTATCAGGTTAATTTCATCCCCTCCCCTGGGGCCGTGCTCTATAGACCACAGGCGTTTATTTTTAAGGTCATAAGCCATGCCCTGAGGATTTCTATGGCCATAACTCCATATTTCAGGCAAGACTGATGAATCCTTTATTATTAGCTTGGCAGTATATGGTTTTTTATTAAATGGATTATCTGCTGGGACGCTACCATCACGGTTTAATCGAATAATTGTTCCGGCATGATTAGAGCGCTCCTGAGCCGAGGGGCGCGCACCCCGATCCCCCACACTAAAATAAACATGACCCGTTTCATCAAATGTGATGCGACTGCCAAAATGGTAGTTTTGGCTTGTTGTTGATTCGGTTACTAATAATTCCTGCCAGTCACTGAACTGTTGATCTTTTAATTTTGCTCTAGCCAGAACGGTTGCGCCTTCACCATTAACATCTTTTACATAAGTGAAATAAACCCAGCCACTGGTTTTAAAATCGGGTGCTAATACAACATCTAGCATGCCTCCCTGACCATCAGCAAGAACATCAGGGGTATTTTTTAAGGTAACGGCCTTTGATTTATCAATATAATATATTTTAATAGCGCCTTCACGCTCTGTTATTAATAGCTCATTAGTTGATAAAACAGCTATACCCCATGGCACACCAAAACCTTCTGCTACTTGTTCAACTTTAAGCTTCATAGCTTCGCTTTCTATAACGAAACGGTTATCGTTAGCCTGAGCGGAAAGCGGCAGAGCCAGAATATTTATAACAAACATTAAATGCAAAAGTTTCATATTATAAGTAATTACTCTCTTTTTAATGATTTCTATTTAATTATTCCTGATGATAATACTGAAGGCCTGCTTATACGCAAATTAAAATAACTACTTTTATACCTGACATAAATTCTTTACTACTGCAACTAAACCCGTAATACTAAATAAGGTTAATAGACATATAACTGCCCTATATTTAATATCTATATTTAAAGTTATGACATATTGAAAGTATTATTGACTATAACCCATTGGTCCAATAAGCGTATTTAATAACCCACAAGCAAGCTAATTAACATGACTCAAAAATCAGAAATCAGACTATCGTTAAACGCTGAGAAACTAGAAGAATTCTGTCAAAAATTACTTAAACGGTCACGTGACATCACTAAAACACATGATGCGCTGGTTACACTGGAATCTTTTATTACACTCTTCTCTCGATCCAGCCACGGAACAAAAGAATATCAAATTATTGAGGACACTATTAGTAAAATCACTGAATATAGCCGACAGGAATTATTAAAAAAATCAACTACAGACTTAATAAATGCACTTAAGTTATGTGATGCAAAATCCATAACATCCATACACACACCATTATCAAGAAATGGTTTCTATCAAATATTACAAACTTCCATCGAAAACTTATCAGATGATGATATTCGTTTAGTTATGATATGGTCAGATAACTGGGTTAAAGAAGCAACTGAAATGGCTGAGCAGGCCAGCGACTACCCCGACGCACCGGATTTTAATAAAGCAGGCATCAGCATAGAGTCGTTTCAGGCTATAAGTGATATAGACAGGGTATTAAACCCGAAAGCCTAACTTTTTAAATACCATGATCTGAGTTTGTTTTACTCAACTATTTTCGACTATTTTATTAATTACAATAACTTAATTACTTTTTAAGCTTACTACGCTCTGCCTCTATAAACACTCTTTGTACTAATGGGTACTTCTCTTTAATCGCGATATCAATTTCTGCAATGCAATCTTCTAATGTCGCAGTTGCCAGATCATCTTTAAAATCAACGCTGATATTTGCCAGTATAAAATTAGGCCCCATATGCATAGTAAGCACCTCATTAACCATTTCGATATTTATATTGTCTTGAAGCATCAAACGTATTCCCTGAACAACAGGTTTATTGGCTGATTCACCGATTAACAAGCCTTTAGTTTCATAGGCTAACCAGATTGCTGTTGCAATCAATATTAAACCAATAATTATTGAAGCGACTCCGTCCAGATATAAGATACCGGTTAACTGACTCAGCAATATACCCAGGAATGCAACCATTAAACCAAGCATGGCCGCTGAATCTTCAAATAAAACCACAAACACACTAGGATCTTTAGCCCGTTTAACCGCGTCTATATACCCCCATTTACCTTTACTCTGTTTGAACTCACGTAAAGCATAGTACCAGGCAGCCCCTTCAAACAGCAGCGCAAGCCCCAACACAATATAGTTTATATAAGGGCTTTTCACTTCAACCGGGTGCATAACATGATGTATGCCTTCATAAATTGAAATGCCACCGCCGAGAGCAAAGATTAATATCGCAACAATGAAACTCCAGAAGTAAATCTCTTTACCATGTCCAAAGGGGTAATTTTCATCTGCTGGTTTTTGCGCCTGCTTCATTCCATATAACAAAAGAATTTGATTACCGGTATCTACCAGCGAATGGATACCCTCTGATAACATGGCTGAGCTACCAGTAAATATAGCGGCACTAAATTTGGTGATAGAGATTAATGCGTTGCCTATTAATGCAGCAATAATCACTTTCTTTGAACCTGATGACATGTTTTAAATTCACTCTTTAATATATTAGGAAATGTATGTTCGTGTTTAACCATAAAATACAGCCGTTAAACATAAATAGAAATATTTGGGGGAAATTATTCCTATTCTAAATTATAGAGCGCATACCTGTCATTTTTAAAAGCAAATCGACAAAACAGACTATTTCATTTGCAATTTTAGACATAAATCCTCTATATTCAGTTACAAAATATTACATATATATGAAAAGGGATAATTTTTATGAAGACCATTAATTTTCTTAGTTTAATCACCCTGGCCACCTTGTTAGTAGGCTGCTCAGGCAAAGGAACCGTCCATCCAAGTCAACTGGCTAAAACGGCTCAGATAAACGAAACCCACTGCTACAATGATGAAATTGGAATCATAGAAGATCGTTTAAACCAGTTTTTAAAGAAATGCTTTATTTCCAGTCGGTTCAGTAGCAACGCGATAAAAACGGGTGTATTACCCAGGGGCAAAAGAGTCTCTTTAACAACCGGAACAAATTACCAATACTCGGCTGAGTTGCGTGTGAACGTTAAAGAATGCAAAACGGAATCTAGAATGTATGGCATAGATAAAGACTGGGCTGAAACACTTTATCAATCAAATTTAGCCGCATATGGGAATGCTTATAAGTGTCCTTAACAGGTTTTTTTCACTGTCAGATCAAAGCCTTAGTAGCACTAAACCTTTGCTCTGACAGTTTCCCCTCCCTCACCCTCTATAATAGCGTTCAGCCTTCTTTCACCTGATTCAGAAAAAACCAAAACATCCGATAAGTTACTATCGCCTTCTATCTGTATTAATAACAATTCCTACTATGAGTTACCAAAAAGATTGACTAGAACGAACGTTCGTTCTAGTATTCCCTATGACTTCAAGAAACCTTAAACAACCGCAAATTGATACACGCCAGCAGATACTGACAACAACGCTCAATCTATTCAGTAACAAAGGTTATTTCAATACTTCTGTACGTGATATTGCCCGTGAATCAGGAGTCAGTATCGGCTCTATATACCACCATTTTAAAGATAAAGAAGGCATCGCAACTGCCATGTACAAAAACCTTATCGATCGAATGGTCACACAACTTTCACAAATTAAAGTCAGTCATAATAATACGCATGACCGATGCCGAGCTGTCATTGAGTTTTTATTCGAGATGACCGAAGAGGAGCCAGAAGTTATGGAGTTTATGCTGTCATCTAAACACAGGGATTTTATGCCCAATGAAAAACCTGTCTGCTCCTCCACCCCCTTTGAGATGATGAGAGACCTGGTTAATGAGGGCATGGCGTCAGGTGAGATTCAGGTGATGGATCTTATGGTTGCTTCAAGCTGCTTATATGGCGCATCCCTTCGTATGATCACTTCGCGCCTTGACGGAGTAATCGACAAACCATTACAAGAATACCTGGATGCTATTTGGGCATCCTCATGGAAATCGATTGCTGCTTGAGACCATGCTTTATGAGCAATGTTTTAAATGAAGAAGCAAAAACAACAATGATAGAAATCACACAAGACATAGATGAATTATGTTCAGGTTGCGTTTATTTCCCGCCTAATTTACCTGAGCACGCATATCCAGCAGAAGACTGGAAACAACTACAGTCTAGAAACTGTTCGTTTGAATTTTCACCCTATGACAAGGATTGCAAACTAAGCAGGAAAACAAGCTGCTCAATTGTAGATATGCAGAACCTGCCTTAACAATCAGTGCTTAACGACACGATAGAGAAGACATTATGAATAGATTTAAATATAACTTTTTAGCTATGGTCACAATACTGATTTTTTGTAGCGCCGCTTTTTCATCAACCAATACTATTGATGATAGCGCGGCACTGGGAAATTTAAAAACCGGTAAGGCAGTGTTTCTGGTAGACATAGGTGACCCGAAAAAACTTAATTTTTATCTTGAGATAATTCAGGGCACGCATAAAGGTATGAAGTCACAGGGTGTAACCCCAGATTTCATTCTGGTATACATCGGACCCAGTGTTAAATATTTAACCTCTGCCCCATCAGCAGAAACTGAAAAACTAGCCGGTGCTCTATTAATGGATATCGAATCAAATATAGAGGTTTTAGCACAGCTTGGTATAAAACAGGAAGTTTGCGCCGTTGCAACCCGTGTTTTTGGTATAGAAAACAAAACTGTATTCGCAGATTTAACGCTGGTTGCCGATGGATTTATTTCATTAATTGGTTATCAGGCGCAGGACTATCATCTTGTACCCGTTTTTTAATAACTGTTAATTAATTTTCATATCAACACAATGAGACATTGCTATGTTTATGATTGAATATAAAGATATCGGTTGGTGGTACTGGTTAGTAACTGCCACATTATTAACCGTTGGCCTAACTGGAAATGAGCTGGGGTTTATACTCGCTATAGGCTTAACTGTATTTCAGCTGACCCATTACATTATACGAGAAGCTGACGTTACCAGCTTCCCCGTGCAAGTGCGCTTCTGGTATCTAATGTTGTTAATAGTCGCATGGATTGATCCACTGCAATGGTTATACTGGATTCCAACCATTGGTACCTGGGCACAAATAATTTTTGGTTACTGCACGATGGCAAGACTAGTCTCTTTGTTCCCCTGGAACCGCCAGAAATCATTTACATCTGACTTATTAATACAAACATTTTTTTCACGGCCAGTTAAAGGCAGTGTTAAGCAGGGGTTTTCAAATAATAATAGTTAAATATTTAACAGGGAAAGAGCACAATTATATTAAATATATATGCTCTTTCCCCATTTAAGTTACTTACATTTATCTCTCTTAATGTTTCTTTTACTGTTGTCTTCTAGGCTTAACTGCTTCAATAGTGGCAGAAACAATGAAGTCCTCAATATTACTCTCCGGCCCCCAATTTTTTATAAATGACTTACTCTCATATTTGGGTTTAATATTAACCTCAGAAAAGCCCGCATGAATTAACATTCTTTCTATATCGGTAACCGGTGAGGCACCCGACATACATCCGGTATAATACCCCATATCTGCTTTTACATTTTCAGGAAACTCAGCTGTTGCAACAACATCTGATATAGCTAATCTACCACCAGGTTTTAAGACTCTAAATGCGTCATTAAACACCTTTGCTTTCTCTGGTGATAAGTTAATTACACAATTTGAAATAATGACATCAACAATCGAATTTTCTACAGGTAAATGCTCTATTTCGCCGAGTCGGAATTCGACATTGTTATATCCGGATTTATCTGCATTTTTACGCGCTTTGCTCAACATCTCAGGGGTCATATCTACCCCTATCACATGCCCTGACTCAGCAACCTCTTGAGCTGCAAGAAAGCAATCAAAGCCTCCTCCACTACCGAGATCTAAAACCGTTTCTCCAGCCTTCAAAGAAGCTATTGCCTGTGGGTTACCACAGCCTAATCCCATATTGGCACCATCAGGTGCATCGTTGACATTGCTAACTGAGTAACCAAGCCCTATCGATGTCGCTTTTTCATCAGGCATTGAAACACCACAACATGACGTTGTTGCGCAACCACAACCTGATTGACCTGACTCTGCCACCTTGCCATACTGATCACGCACGGCATTTCGTATTTCATCGTTTATTAAGTGTGTCATTATTATCTCCAATTTAAGGATTTTATTTGTATTCACCCATAAAGACGTGGGTAAACTGGAAAAGACGCAAATTTAAATAAAAAACAGTCCACACTATAAAGCGTTAACGTATTTGCATCTTTTTAGTAAAAGATGCGTCTATAGTTTTAACTAACATTTAAAGCAGGCAATAAAGTGGATATAGATAAGATTTGGAGTCAATTTGGGCAGCAACTCAGGAACTTTATAAAAAGCCGAGTAAGCGAGCCCCATATCGCTGATGACTTAACTCAGGAGCTACTCATTAAGAGTTATAAAAACTTAAGCTCACTAAAAGACCATGATCGTATAGATGCATGGCTTTTTAGTATTGCGCGGAATGTAATTAATGACTATTACAGAAAGAAGGCAACGAACAAAGAAAGCTTACATGCAGAAATGGATAACATAGCTGATTCACTAATAGATGACTCCCCACACAACCAAACACGAGAAGCATTAAGCCAATGTGTAAAACCATTCATAGAACAACTTCCATCTAAATACCGTCAAACAATAATTTCAATTGATCTTGAGGGTGTTTCACAAAAAGCATTGGCTGATAAACTTGGCGTTAGTCATTCTACAATTAAATCTCAAACCCAACGCGGACGCGCTCAACTTAATAAGCTATTCAAACAATGCTGCGACTTTGAGATTGATGCTAGAGGCAATGTAATGAACTATGAACCCAAATCAGAGCAATGCAAGTGTGATCATTAATAAAACTGAAGCCTGTAGCCATTCAACCTTTTTATTTAATATTTTTGACCTGGCGGAATACCGTTTACAGGACTCAGTAAATTTTATATATATTTCAACCAGATCGATTCAGGATGTTTGGCTTTAAACGACCTGTACCAAATTCCCATGGGATATAATATTAATAAAAACAGCCCGCTAATAATAAAAGTAAACTGCAAATCAAACATATTGTGCAGATCAAAAGCATTAGCCACACCAACTAACACCAGACGATGCACCAGATAAAAAAACATAGCTGTTTGACCCAATACTAAAAGAATACCATTTGGTCGAACACCCACAATTCGCTCAATCATTATCATAAATGCCATCAACACCAGCATAACCCCAAGTTCTAACAGGGCAAAGCTTGCTGATGGTGGGTATTTACTAACATGCAACCAATGTTGCCAACTGTTGTCTTCGCGATATAAAAGCATATTGCCATAATCATTGAAATATCTAATAACAATGAACCCCACCAGTGCAGTGATACCTAGACCAAGCAATAGTTTAACCGGGCCTATTTTTATTTTTCCGTCTTTAAAATCCAGTAGGTACCGACCAAAAACCCAACCCATTAGCATTATAGCCAACCAGGGTAGTAACGGATATACAATAGACAGTTCAGCTGAACTATAAGTTGAAAACAGTAAAGCATTAACGATAGATTGCACACCATCTTGCGGTGGATAAAAAGCCGTATTTAACATTTCACCAAAGATAAACCAACTAAGCGCCAGAATAATTAAAGTTGTGCTAGATAACCGCCTGAAAAATGCCATACACATCATTGCAACACCAATTGCATACAGTACCTGAAATATAAACTTACCTGCAAACAATGAGATCAGTGTTGGATCTAACAATGCAATAAATGCACCACGTAATAAAATATCTTTATCTATCTTCGATGAATCAACACCTCTTGCAACTTTTCTTTCAATACTAATCGCTAATGCCGTGCCCGCAAGAAAAACAAATACAGGTGCACATAAATGACTTATCCATCGGGTAAAAAAGTCCAGAGCAGGCAATGCTGACCCCGCAACGTATGAGACTGCCGAATCAGTTGACAGATGATCCCTGTTATAAACCATAGAAACATGGTCAACCAACATTAAAATCATAACAAAACCGCGCATCCAGTCTATTGACGCTATTCGTTTAGATGTTCCCATTTATAATCCACCTGTTTATAAAATTCATTTAACCTGCAATATTTTCAGTTGCATTACACGATGACAATCACATGGACATCCTGACTCGAACCGATTCAAGTTATACATTTTTAAGAATAGTAGCTAAACTTATAACTCAGAACATTTATTTCGCATGTAAAGTGAACACTCTAATATTATAGTTACTTGTTCATATAGTATCGTTTTTGTATTAAAAAAGTACACCTATGCTATTGGGTGAGTGTTATATCAGCATAAAATGAAGCTATCCTATGAATTACGCTTGTCCGATCCTTGTTAACATACTAATATCCGTAACAACTTTTCTAATTAAGTTATACTGTATACTGCGATATAACATTGTTTTACTAAACAATAAGTAACTATATAAAAAGTGATAATACTTTAAACAATGCGTAATATTTTTACAAAAAACAATAATTTCACATCACGTACAAAAAAACTATTCTTAGTTCTGATACTCACCTCGTCACATCAAACAGCCCAAACTCAGGAACTCGACCCCCGTTCATATATTAATATTCCTATAGAACAAAATTTTTTCGGCCTGGTTTACGCCTACACTGATGGGGATATTCATACTTCACCCGATGTTCCAATAGAAGATTTAACATTACGTGTCGATGGTCAGTCACTAGCGTATGTTAGAACCTTCAGCATTTTTGGGAGTTCGGCAAAGTTTGATGCTTCGGTGGGCCATGCCTGTACTTCGGGTAAGGCCTCTTTCGAGGGAGATAACGTGAGTCGTTCGTTTTGTGGTGTAACAGATGCACGTATGCGCTTGAACTATAATTTTTATGGTGCACCAGCCTTAAAATTAAAGGATTATGCGAGTTACAAAAAAGGCGTTGTGGTTGGAGCCAGTTTACAATTGAGTATGCCTACAGGTGAATATGATACCGACTATGTTTTTAATATCGGATCAAATCGTTGGTTCGTAAAACCTGAAATTGGCATTTCAATACCAATGGATAAATGGAATCTATCGAAATGGGAAATTGATTTTTCTTTAGGCGGAAAATTCTTTTCAGATAATGATGAGTTTAAAAAAACCTCAAACCTTAAACAGGACCCTATTTATAATCTGCAAATGCATTTGATTTATGATATATCACCGGGTCACTGGATTTCCCTGAACACAAATTACTTTCAGGGGGGTGAAACTTATCTGGATGGAGTCAAGTCGTCTATCACCAGAGGCAATGAGCGCGCAGGTTTAACCTATAGCTATGCAGTTAATTCACAACATAGTCTTAAACTACTGGCAAACACCGGCGTTACCACGCGCCTGGGGAATGATTCAAATGCTTATGGTTTAGGCTGGGCATATCGATGGGAGTAAATACTCTTAATGTCTGCGTCATACCCACGTATACCGGTTTCCACAGTAAAGGATTAAATGTAGCCTGCCCCGGTTTTATGCTTCTTTAGGAGACAGTTTTAAATCTTCCTGAGTATCGAAAAATTCTCCCAAATAGTGGATGTTTCAATTTAAAATCCATTTTAAACTCACTATCACTTAAGCCCGTTTCTACAATGGTAGTATGCCCAAGCAATAACCACTCAGGAATTGGAATTATCAATTTCCATAGTTTCAATACAAAGCTACGCCCTACATAGTGAAGCTCACTATTTTCAATATGTACGCTCATACGTAAACCTAGAAACGGGTTAACATATTCAATTAACTCATTACCACCAGCATATACCCAAAAACTATTGAAATAAATAATTTTATTTTCTGAAAAACATATACTGCGTTTCCAGTATTGAATATCTTCCTGCATATGTTTATCAACAGTTGTATCTATGTTCTCGCCTCGTTTGTTTATTAAAACACCAAATAAGCGTAAAAACGTTAAAAAGGGCTGCATATAAACGGGATACTCAATATTCAACTGCCCAACATCAGTATTTGTATTTAACTGGTAATGCGCCTGTAATGCTGGCGGTAATTGCTGCCATTGGTCTGCCAGCGCTATTTGCATAAGTGATTTTTTATTCATGTTTTACCTTAAATAGATTTAAATACCATTAAAAAAACAACGAGTACCATTGCTATAAATGCCGGAACACCTAAGCAGAACCAGATTCTGGCATATCGCCAGTAATCATCATTTAAAGACGTTTGATTTTCTAATGCTTCATTCGATAACTGTCTCATACGAATTTGCAACCAGACGACAGGAATCCAGCAAGCCCCGGCAATGACATAAAGAACAAGGCTGATTGAAATCCAGCTTGTAGACAGGGGCAAGCCCATAAGATAAGCCAACCAGATTCCACTCAGTGGCTGAAAGATTACCGTCGGTGTCGTAAATAACCAGTCAGCTAATACGACATTGCGGTTTGTGATAGCAATGTGTTCAAGATTGCGACTACGATCAGCCATCCATTTATAAAATGCACTTCCAAGCCCTGTACCAAATAACAGCACCATGCTTAAAATGTGTAAATATTTAACGGCCAAAAAACTCATAACTTACTCATGCCCGTTTTAAGGTCTAATGGCATTCGTCCAATAAAATCAGCCAGTGGTTTAACATCTGATACATTTCCTTTTTGCAACATGCTTAAATTATCTGGGTTCATCAATGGAACGATAAATTTTCCAAATTTAGCCATAAACATAATAATATTAAAAGGAATGGGTATAACAGGCGCTCTCTTTTTACCCTTTAGTAAACGCATCAACTGTAACCACTCTTTAAATGAGGTGGCATATGCACCAACAATATCAAGTGTGATATTAGTCTTGTCACTTGTTAAGCATGTTAAAACAGTATTGGTTAGATCACTGATATGAACGGGTTGAAGCATTTGCTCACCACCATCAAGTAATGACAACACAGGTAATGATGCTAAACGCTGAAACATTTGCATACTTTTCCCACCTCGCCCATAAACTAATGAGGGGCGCAGTACAAACCAGTTAAGCGGTAATGACCTGAGCACATTATCTGCCGCATATTTAGTTTTCTGATAAGGCGTAAAAGCATGTTCATCGGCGCCTAAGGCAGAAATTTGTATTACTCTTTTTGTTTTACTCTCGGCACAGGCATGAAATAAAGCTGTGGGTGCCTCGGAGTGTAGCGTTTCAAATTTTTGATTACGTGTTTCAACAATAATGCCGACACAGTTAATAACGACATCAATATCTTTTAATAAAGGGAGCCAGGTCTCCTTGTTAGTCATTTGGTTGAAGTCATAACCATTACTGCGGGTAATGGCTTTTACTTTGTGGCCAGCGGCATCCAGGTCTACTGAAATATGCTGCCCAATAAAACCACTCGCCCCGGTTAGTAAAATATTCATTCTTTATTACCCTTACTTGATTGTGAATTCGTAATAACAGCATAAGGACTGGAACAGCTTATTACTTCCAGAATGATAGAACTGAAGACGTTTTTTATTCCAGAAAGATCATTCTGGAGTAGTGACATGCCCTATCTTGCGGTATTTTCCGGGTGTCATACCTGTGATTTCACGAAATGCATCGTAAAAATTTGATTGTGAGGTAAAACCCACACTAAGTCCTATTGATAAGACAGACGCTGAAGATTCATCCAGTAACATCTTTTTAGCAGCATCAACCCTCAACTCCCTCATGTAGCGGGAAAATCCTTTCCCTAGTCGGGTATTAATCAGCTCCGATAATTGATGACTGGATAAACCTGTTTGACTAGCCAGGACTTTAAGGTCAAGCTCATTGTTCTCGTATACTCTATCTACTGACATCAAAGAAGTAAGTTTATCTAGGTATAAGTCACAAACCACATTTGAAAGTGTTGAGATGGAATAGGTTTCAGAAGCCGCTTCTGTAATTTTAGCTGGTAATCTGGGCGACAGGTTTATAAGCAGATTAATCAGGATAAAGGCTCCACCTATAGCGCAGGTGTATAAAGCAAAGAATAATTTCTCATCTAGAGCTGGCAAGCTCAGTCCCATAATTAATACCGCCATGGCAAGTATGAGCGCTAAACCCAGCATAATTAATTCCAGATAAAAGCGGTTACGTTGCTTTCGCAATGCGTAAACACTATGAGACAACCACAATAAATAACCACTACCGATCATAAATGCAGCTGGTAAAGCAATGGATGCGGGCAACCAGTAAGCTGCTATCACTGGCAACGCATGAACTAAATGTGATACCTGGAAATGCCCCGCAGCTTTCAACAAAGGCTTGCTGAATAAATAAAAGGCCGGTGCTACTGCAAACAATAACATCTGATACACGCCACTATGAATAAAGGCGAGATCCAGCTGTAAATAAATAAAGTGAATTAACTGCAATCCAGCCAGAGTTAATACCAGCATTACGCCCATATAACGAGCTTGAATTTGATCAGGGTAATTAACCGAGCGAAAATGTGTAAAAGCTAATATCAAAGCACTAAATATAGAAAACCCACTTAATAGTATCGCGATTGTTAGCACTGATTAACCGCCTTTTTATAATAGTTTTATTTGGACCGAATTATAAACGAAGTTTTTACTACTACACAAAGCCGCAAACGAAATTAGCACTTTTCTGAAAAAGAAAAGAAAAAAAATCAATATACAGCCAGTGATAACATACTTACAACATTAAACAGGCAGTCCTTTTATTTCAACCGACCAGAGGTACAGAATATAAACCTGCCCCCTAGGCAATTAGTTCATCCTGAGCTTCTCTTATAGATATAGCTTCTAATCATTACTCGCAGCAACACACACTTCCTTAAAAATTTCTGCAAGAGAAAGTAGCGCTACTATATCATCAGCATTAGCAAGTGCCTGATCTCTTCTAAAGGCCAGCATGACACCCTTACTTACTTCTATATAGAAATCATCATATTTAACAATAAACTCAATAAGTTTAGAGGAAAGATGTGGCAACGGGTCTGCACCATCTTTTGTAAACAGACGATATTGCTCAGAAAACTTTTGATTCTGAGAAAAAGCTACTTCATCAAAATCTACCAGATAGCGCTCTAAATAATGACCCGGTGTAATAACCATATCAGGTATTGTTGGATTCGGTTCCGTAGGACAGCGAAAAGTCAGTTTCGTATGCCAGTGCTTCGAGTAGTAATCAGGTGGAGACGTATGACTGTAATCAGATAGTTGAATATTGCATCCCTTATACTCGCCGCTCATCCCGTTACTCTCTTCTTTATCAGAACCGCGACGCATATAAACAAAGTTTTCTACATTTAAAGCACTTATAATTCCAGATTGAAAATCTAGTTTATATTGTTTAGACAGACTTTCCATTTGAACTTCCCTTTCACTGCGTCTGGCCTCTTCTTTTATTAAAATAGCATCCTGCATACGAGCCGCTAATGAGTGTCGCGTAAACTGAAAAAAGTTTTCTAAACCAACTAACTCAAACACTCTTCCATCACGAACACACTCTTCTTCAAATTGGTGCAGGAACTCCATTGCGGTGTGATCAATTATCCTTCCTGACTCAGTAATAATCAAAGTAACACCTTCTTTAGGTGGCAAACTAGCAAGTATTTTATCCAGATGCAGCAGGTTAAAACACACTAGTGAAGAAATCGTCATTTCATAATGAGCGAGACCATCACGTTCTAGCGTTTTTATATTGATGATGGGTGATGAGAACAGACTTTTAAAGTTTTCCCAAAGTAGACTATATGATTGATGTAAGCTTATGCGACCTGTTAATACACGGCGGAAAGAAGGCATCAATAAATATAACAACAATATAACCTCTGCTGAAATTCCTATGAGAATACCCCAAAGAAGATCGGTAGCGAGAACAGAAATAATAGTGATAACAAAAATAATAAGTTGGTCACGACCAACTGAATAAGTTTTTGTGAAAACTTTGTACTCACACAATTTCCAGCCAACATATATTAAAATTGCAGCGATCGCAGACAGCGGCACCATAGAGATAAAATCAGTTGCAACAAACAGGAACAGTAATAAGAATGTGGCATTATAAAAGTTTGCCCAAAGTGTTCGACCACCCGCATCAATATTAGTACGACTCTTAATTCCGCCAGGAATAATCGTTAAACCACCGAATATACTGGAAAGTGTATTAGACACACCCATTGCACGCAGAGTCACATTTGGATCTGACTTACGTTGAAACGGATCAATTTTATCAACCGCCTTAATTGTGGCTAATGACTCAACTCCGTCAATCAGGGTTAAGGTAATAACGACAACTAACACTCCCCACCATAAATCAGGGCGTGAGAATACTTCCCCGAAAGCGGGCATGGTAATGCCACCATCTAATATACTGTCGGGCATAGAAATTAAATACTTTGCTTCAAGATTAAATACTAAGGCTAAGACAATGCCTAATAGTGTTACGAATAAAGGTGGTGGGACTTTACGCATCCACTCGTGTCGTGATTTATTCAAGTAAAAAATGAGGAACAAACTTAGAGAGCCAATAAATAAAACACCCCAGTCAATTTGTAAAAACGCCTGTGGTAGTTTTGTTACTGAGGCCAACATAGATTTAGATGCGGGTAATATAGCACCCATTAATGCAGGAATTTGCTTGATGATAATGATAAGACCAATCGCAGCGAGCATGGCTTCGACCACGGTCACTGGCAGAAAGATGGCATATCGTCCGGTCTTAAAATAAGCCAGGAGTATTTGTAGAAGTCCGGTAATACATATAGCCACAAGTAAAAGCGGATAACCTGCGGCAAGGTCACCACCACCCAGCGCTAACATGCCTGCTAATAGTGCTGGCGCCAGGCCTGCTGCAGGGCCACTAATCGTGACATAAGCACCACCAAGAAAAGGAAATATCAAACCAGCAATGATAGCTGAAATCAAACCCGTAACAGGGGGGGCACCCGATGCAATCGCTATACCGAGGGACAGGGGCAAGGAAACCAACGAAACTTGCAACCCGGCTAATAAATCAAAACGCCAGTGCTTTAACCCCTTAAAACCATTTTGTGGACTTTCGGTCATTTCACTTTTCCCCTGGAAGCATTATCTGCAAGCTTTATTATGCTGGAACTACACTAATGTAGGTTCCGTAATTTTCATATCATTTTATTAATTATTTCTACTAATATCCATTTCCGACTAGTTAGTCGTTAAATTCGTTCGTATTGAAAATAGCCCCATCCCCTCAATATACGTGTCTCCGTATTTAGGGTTTTTGTAACCTCTTCCATTCTATAAAACTATTTTACTAAGTAATACCTTCGACTGTTAATTAACTGCCAACTTCAACGCTGTCGCTCGATCATCGGTAATATTCTCTACTGGCAACCCTGTTAACACGCCCATTTCATCGAGGCGTTGCAGGGGCTGCCCGCTACCCACTACAAATACTGAACGCCCGGCGTTAATCATATCGAGCATAGCCTCTTCTAGCGTCAGCGCAGCAGAAACACCAAGGTGTGGGACTTCAGCCAGGTCAATCACAAGCGCCTTACAATCTTCAATTTGCGAGTTTTTACGCGAAATTGCACGAGATGTTCCAAATATCATTGTGCCATGCAAATGTAATAATAAAACCTTACCTTTCGCTGCAGTTAACAGCTCTTTTTCAAGCTCCGACAGATTTAAATCAGCCTCATCTGGGTCCGTTATAGCATTAACATCATCTTCCTGTAATTCAGACAAACGCATTATTGTCATAACATTTGCCAAGAATAAGCCAATACCCACTGCAACAATGAGATCTACAAATACGGTTAGCAAGATAACACCGTAGGTAATTAATGCTCCCTTACCTGAAATTAGGTGAGCACGCTTCAAAAATCCCCAGTCAATAATATCGATACCCACTTTCAAAGCGATACCGGCTAACACTGCCAATGGAATAATTGAAGTTAGATCTGCAGCCCATAATATTACTATTAATAATATTCCGGCACGTACTAAACCCGATAAAGCTGTTTGTGCACCTGCCTGTATACTAACAACTGTCCCCATTGTGGCGCCCGCCCCGGGAAGCCCTCCAAAAAAACCTGACATAACATTACCGACTCCCTGTCCAATCAGCTCTTTATCTGAATCATGCTGGCTGCGAGTTAAACTATCAGCTACCACTGACGTTAATAAGGCATCAATACAACCCAACATACCAAGGACAATGGCATCAATGAACATTTCTTTCCATTGATCTGGGCTAAAATAAGGCATCTGTAATTCAGGCAAACCGGTTGGAATTTCACCGATTCGACGAATATCATCGGAAGAAAGTAAAACAAACGAAACCAGGGTACAAACAATTAAAGCTATTAGTTGAGGTGGTAAGAAACGCTTAAGTTTTCCGGGCATAAATAACAATATGGCTACTGTCATTAAAGCTAATAATGCTTCTTCCACTCGAATATTTGAAAATAGCTCAGGCAAACTTTGAAGAATTGAAAGGACACCACCAGAAGGAGAAGCTTGACCTAACAGGGGGCCGATTTGCAAAATAATAAGAATGATTCCAATACCTGACATGAAACCCGATATAACGGTATAAGGCATCAGTGTCACGTATTTACCTAATCGCATTACACCGAATAAAATTTGAAACAGGCCAGCCATAATAACGACAGTGAAAGCCATTGCCATACCGTTAACGGGGTCCGATGCAATTGAGTTTGCTATAACCGCAGTAAAAACAACCGTCATAGGGCCAGTCGGCTCAGAAATTAAAGTAGGTGACCCACCAAACAGGGCTGCAAATAGCCCGACTAAAACCGCGCCATATAAACCAGCTTCTGCACCTGCACCCGACGCAACACCAAAGGCTAGCGCCATAGGTAATGCAATTACGGCTGCTGTAACACCACCAAAAAGATCACCATGTATGTTACGCAAACTTATATCGTTAAATATCGGCATTCTATTACCCATTTGAGAAAAATAATTAGCTGAAAATATTATTTATTATCAAAAAACTACAAATACACCCATTATGAATTACTCCAATCAAGATGCTCATTGATTATAGCGAGGGAAAATATAGTTAAATAGTGTTCAATATAATAGCCCCTTTATAAAGCGAACTTTGTATATTTTTATTAAAAAATTATTTCATTATTTTTTTAAACTTTTTTTCTTTCTAGTTTTTTTATTAGTCGATTTTGAAGAACTATCTATCTGCTCGATTTCTTTATTCAAAATTTCTTCTAGCTCTGGCCATAATTTTATCAATCTGTCTCGGGTCAATTGCTCCTGCCCTACTGCAAATTCCAGAAATGTTCTGGCAATGAGCGATAAATCTTTTCCTTTCGGGTGAACAAGATACCAGTTTCTTAAAATTGGAAACCCTTCCACATCAAGTATCACAACGGGACCTTCCCTGCCTTCAAGCAGCAATGTATGTAGTGATAATACTGAAAGACCCAGGCCACCAACTACTGCATGTTTAATCGCTTCATTATCACCTAACTCCATACGAATCTTGGGTTTTAATTTTTGACTGTCAAAGGTTTTAAGTATTGCGTCTCGAACGCCTGAACCGGGCTCTCGTATAATGAATGGTTCATTAGCAATGTCTTCCAACGGGATGTTTTTTTTACCCACCAGATGATGGTCTCTTGGCGCCACAACTACGAGTGGATTGGGTGCAAATTTATAATCAACAAGCTCTATCTCATTTTTAGGGGCCTGCCCCATAATGTATAGGTCATCGGCATTTGCATGCATTCTCTCAATAATTGTGTCACGGTTACTTACTTCAAGAGAAAGGTCTATTCCGGGGTACTGACGACTGAATTCGCCTAGCATTTCTGGTGCAATATACTTTGCTGTTGTGACAACACCAAGCTGAAGTTTACCTAGTTTAAGCCCTTTTAAATCAGCCATATTCATTTCAAGATTGGCCAGTGTTTCGAAAATATTCCTGCAGGCCTCGTATAATACTCTGCCTGCTTCAGTCGACTGCACGTTACGACCAACATGTTCAAATAAAGGCAAGCCCATAGAATCAGTCAGTTTTCGCATTTGCATCGATACAGTAGGCTGGGTCAAAAATAATTCTTCAGCTGCTCTGGTAAAACTACCCAGTCTGTAAATAGCTTCAAAAACCTGTAACTGCCTGAATGTTGCATGCCTAATTAAATATTCAGGCATTATAGAAGGTGGTGTAAATGTGTTATTACTGGAACTCGGCATATGGTCCAACAAACTCATGTTTATACTTATAATATTCGATAGTATATTATGCCGCACTAGAACAGTACAGGCCTCTTACTTTATGTAATTATCAGTTTTTTTATTAAGCCTGTAACTCTACGTGGCAAGAGTTCAATACTCATTGATAGTTAAGTCTGATTTATAGATGAGCAATAAACATAAAAGCGTTTACTGATAGTCGATCTTAAAGAGATTCTGAATATGGTTAACTACTAACAACTACCATTAAACCTTCATAAACATATTAGTAGGTAGTTATCAGCAAGTAGAATTCACACTAGTCGGGCCATACACGCGTTGATTTAAGGTAGCCAGATCTAGGTGTTTCTTTTTTTATCTGATCATCACGTTTTTGTGGTGATTTTTGTGGTGCTTTCTGAGGTGTATTTTGTGGAGTTTTTTCTGCTGTTTCTTTTACTGCAGTTTGTGCGGGCACTGATGATTCAGCAGATTTTGTAATTGCTTTTGCTGTATCGTCAGTATTAGCTACTGGCTTATTTTCAACAGTATCATCTTTGATACCATCTTTTGTTTTACGCATAGAACTCATTAATTTTTCACGGGCTTTGTCTTTCATACTCATGTTAAGTAATCTCCTCAATCAGCTGATTTAGCTCAGTGATTGCATCACTGGCTTTTTTACCCATATCAAAAATAGTTTTACCTTCCATAATGCTATTTCTGTAAATAGCTCGTCGTCTTATAGCTGTTTTTGCCACTGGTAAATCAATTTCTGCCAATGCATCACGAACCAGGCGTGACAGCGTTGATCTTAGTTCAATCTGATTAATAATGAGCAATGCAGCTAAAGGTGAATTTTTTTGTCGTGCTTTAGCAACCGCTTCTTCGATATGAACGGTTGCCCATAAATCAATAGGCGAAGGTTGAACGGGTATAAGTACTAAATTACAGAAATTTAATACCTCAGTGGTTTGTGATGCATGTACAGAGGGGGGACAGTCAATAACGATATACTGATAGTCATTCTGTAAAGCTGCAACCTGCTTTTCAATGTCCTCACTTACCATTTGTACATTTATGGCATCGTCATTATCAGCTATTTCACGCCATTGGAATGATGAACCTTGTGGGTCAGCATCCAGAATAATGACGCTATTATTTTGTGATAAAGCAGTAGCAAGATTTAGCGATAATGTGGTTTTGCCAACCCCACCTTTGTTACCAGCAATAGCTATTACAGGCATCAATAATTCCTAATTTGATTTATCTTTAACCAGCTGATCAAGCTGATCCGCAAATTTATGTTGCATATCACTAAGTGTTGTTTCACCTTCAATCAGGTGTATTGTGATATTAACATAGTCTTTGCCAAATCCCATATCTGGAAAGAAATCTTCACGCTCTGATATCTCAGCCGCACTATCTAGAAAATCACGTAATGAAGTGTAATTATCAAATTCATATCGGCGCTCTAGTCGTAATGGACGACTACGCTCTTCCCATTGATCACTCATGAGAGCTCTCCAATATTAATATGGCGATGTTAAATACCTGCAGCAGGTGTAGATAAGTTTTGAATCCATGTTACCAATTCTTGCGCGTGTGCTTTTTCTTCTGCAAGCAAAGCCTCAAAGAACAGTCGGTTATCATGGTCAGCTATACTAACGCAATGACGTACTGCATTATCATATAAACTAATTAGTTCATTTTCAAATTCATAGTCATGCTGTAATAACATTTGAAGATTGTTAGCCAGACGTACCGGGCGAAGTTGAGACGCATTAGGTGCAACACCTAATGCCAACATACGACTAATAATACGGTCTGCATGCCCCATCTCTTCACTGGCTTCATCACTGAATTTTTTAGCTGCTTCGGGTAGACCCCAGGTTTCAACAAGTCTGGCCTGAGTGCTGTACAACTGCACAGCAGACATCTCCAGACTTAAAGCCCGTCCGAGGTAACCAAGAACATGTGAATCAGTTTTTAACTGTAACATGGCAACAACTTAGTCATTAAGAGTCAGTTAGCTACGCGCAAGATTATTGCTAGTTGCGCCACTTAGTACTGGTTCTACTTCAGTATGTGGACGCGCAATAATATGTGCTGCTACTAGACCATCGCCAACTCTCTCACAGGCATCTGCACCCGCTCGAACCGCTGCGTTTACCGCACCAGTCTCGCCGCGTACAAGAACTGTAACATAACCGCCGCCAACAAATTCACGTCCAATTAATTGAACTTCTGCTGCTTTAGTCATAGCATCTGCTGCTTCAATAGCAGGTACTAATCCACGGGTCTCAATCATACCCAGTGCAATGCCGTAATTACCGTTGGCCATGGTTTACTCTCCTGTTAAGAATGTTACTAATAACCTTAAATATTTTTAAGGTTATTATTTAGCTTTAGCACCCGCTAAAACAGGTTCAACTTCAGTGTGTGGACGAGCAATTATGTGTGCTGCCACAAGGCCATCACCAACGCGTTCACAAGCATCAGCGCCTGCACGAACAGCTGCGTTTACCGCACCAGTTTCACCACGAACGAGGACTGTAACGTAACCGCCGCCAACAAACTCACGTCCAATTAATTGAACTTCTGCTGCTTTAGTCATAGCATCTGCTGCTTCAATAGCAGGAACTAATCCACGTGTTTCTATCATACCTAGTGCAATGCCGTAATTATCGTTGGCCATGATCTATTCTCCAGTTAAGAATGTTATCTTTTAACCTTAATTTTTAAGGTTATTATTTTGCTTTTGGAGCAGCGCTACCAGCATTAGTTAACACAGGTTCTACTTCACTGTGTGGACGTGCAATTATGTGTGCAGCTACAAGGCCGTCACCAACACGTTCACAAGCATCAGCGCCTGCACGAACAGCTGCGTTTACCGCACCAGTTTCACCACGAACAAGAACAGTAACGTAACCGCCACCAACAAATT
>Ga0316205_10000722_pt1 | contig 52582 bp, 49 predicted proteins | sample 3monthpyrite_MG_FD_204941 | JGI IMG/M metagenome (GOLD analysis project Ga0316205, IMG submission 204941) | Microbial mat bacterial communities from mineral coupon in-situ incubated in ocean water Damariscotta River, Maine, United States -... | ecosystem: Environmental > Aquatic > Marine >...
AGGCCAGAGTGGCGATGATGTCGTCCGCCTCATAGCCTTCGATTTCCTCGCAGGCGATGTTGAAGGCCCGCGTCGCCTCGCGCGTGAGCGGCATCTGCGGGCGCAGGTCCTCGGGCATCTCCTCGCGGTTGGCCTTGTATTCGGGGTACATGTCATTGCGAAACGTATGGCTGCCCTTGTCGAATATCACCGCCGCATGGGTGGGCGCGTCGGGACCGTGGTCGTCGGACACATAGCGCTGCAGCATGTTGCAAAAGCCACTGACCGCCCCGATGGGCAGCCCGTCCGATTTGCGCGTCAAGGGCGGCAACGCGTGGTACGCCCGGAAAATGAAGGCCGAGCCATCGATCAGATGCAGATGATGTCCCTTGCCAAAGCCGGTGGTCATGTCCGCATCCTCGTTCTATCCGCATAAGATTGCCAACATATCTCACGACCGTACGGTCACTTCCAGCCCGATCCCCGTGGTTTCTTCTGGCCTCAAAGCCCCCGCGTGGCCCGAACGCAAGGAAATCCTGTGCGCCGCAGGCGCGCCCTTGGATCAGGATCCGTGGAACCGTGCGACCGACAGGGTCGCGGCATAGGGGGTCGGTGTCCAGATGCCAAAGCGCAGGCCCGCCGCGCGCAGGGTGCGCGACATCCAGGTATTGCAGGTGCGAAAGATCTGAAACCGGCCCCGGGCCTCGAAAAACCGGCCCGTGTCGGTGAACCCCGCCGCCGGAACCGGTATCGGCAGGTCGCCATCATCGCGTCGAAAATCGCCGTCGATCTCGTCCGGAAGCCGGGCGTATTGATCCGGGCCCATGCGCAGGCGCGGTGCGTCGAAACCGGCGGGCAGGGCCCCGGCCCCGGTATCGGGCCACTCTCGGCATCCGCCAGCGGCCCGGGGATCATACTGCCGGGAATAGCGGCCATAAAAAGGTCGCACCGATCGCGGCCAGACCCAGGAAAATCCGAAAAAACCCTTTGAGGATCAGATCTTGCCCTCGAAATCGCGATGCACCAGCCTGGCATCGCAATAGGGGCATTCGACCCAGCCATGCTCGCTCGGGATCTGGAGCCAGACGCGGGGATGGCCCAGCGCGCCCTCGCCACCGTCACAGGACACGCGGTAGCTGTCGACCACTCTGGTTTCGGGCGCTTGGGTGACCATCTGGCGTTTCCTCTTGCGGGGCTATAGGACAAGGGTTGAGTTGAGCCGAATATGGGCGATCAGACGCGCGGGAGCAAGAGGGGCGATGACAGGGAGTTCCACTGCCAATGCCATAGAAATCCGGGGCTTGCGCAAGACCTATGCCAGCTCGGGAAAGGCACCGCCGAAGGAGGCCCTCAAGAGTGTGGACCTCAATATTCCGCGCGGCTCGGTGTTCGGTCTTCTGGGGCCCAACGGCGCGGGCAAGTCCACCTTGATCAACATCCTTGCGGGCCTTGTGATCAAGAGCGCGGGCCAGGTGACGATCTGGGGGTTCGATCAGGACGTGAACCCGCGCCAGAGCCGGGCGGCGATCGGGGTCATGCCGCAGGAGCTGAACCTCGATCCGTTCTTTTGCCCGCGCGCCGCACTGGAGGTGCAGGCAGGGTTGTACGGTGTGCCCCGGAGAGACCGGAAAAGTGATGAGATTCTGAGGCTTGTGGGGCTGGAGGATCAGGCCGGGGCCTATGCCCGTACCTTGTCGGGAGGGATGCGGCGCCGGCTCTTGCTGGCCAAGGCGCTGGTGCATCATCCGCACGTGCTGGTACTGGACGAGCCCACGGCGGGGGTGGACATCGAACTGCGCCGGATGTTGTGGGAGAACGTGCGCAAACTGAACCGCGACGGCATGACGATTATCCTCACCACTCACTATCTGGAGGAGGCCGAGGAAATATGCGACCGGATCGCCATCATCAACCATGGCGAGGTGGTGGCCTGTGACAGCACCGCAGACCTTCTGGGCCGGATCGACGGCAAGTCGATGATCATCACGCCGGACGGGCCCGTGACGGATTTGCCCGAAACACCCGGCATGAGCGTGCAGCGGCGTGAAGATGGCAGCCTTCAGATCGGCTACAACCCGTCCGAGACCCCGGCGGGCGCGGTGCTCGAGGCGGTGCGTGCGGCCGGTATCACGATCCGGGATCTGAGCACCGAAGAGGCTGATCTGGAGGATGTTTTCCTGGACCTCACGCGGTCGCGTTAACCCCGGATTCGGCACGTCGGCATCACGTCTGTATCGCGTCGGTATCACGTCGGTGTTTCGGGGCGGGGCTGCAGGGATTTGTTAACAATGCGCCCGGAGTGACCCGGGTAGAGTGCACCGGCCCGGGCCTGAGGGTGCGGCGCAGGCGGAGCCCCGGGCGAGGGGCGGCGGGGTGAACCCCGCCCTACGGCGTATCAGCGGCTCAGGATGGGTCCGAGGGAACGTCCGCCGAGAATATGCACATGATAGTGCGGAACCTCCTGGACGCCATGCGCACCGCTGTTGGAAATCGCGCGAAAGCCGTCGCCCGGGGCCACGCCGGTCTGGCGGCAGACCTCGGCCACGGTGCGGGTGAAATCGACGATCTCGACCTCGGAGGCCGCGCGCGCGAAATGCGCGTAATCCACATATGCCCCCTTGGGGATCACCAGCACATGCACCGGGGCCTGGGGACCGATGTCGTTGAAGGCGAGCGTGTGATCGGTCTCGACCACCGTGTCGTTGGGAATCTCGCCACGGATGATCCTGGCGAAGATGTTCTGGTCGTCATAGGTGGTGTTCATGGGGGTCCTCAATGGTGTCCTCAGTCGGCGAAGAGGTAGTCGGTGCGCGCAATCTCGAGCGCCTTGTCCGTAGCGATATCAAGAAAGCGCGCGACCTGCGCGGCATTCTCGATCTCATCGCTTTGTTCGCGCATGAGAAAATGGTTCTCGAAGCTCGCATCCCGGATCCTGTCGCTTTCGAAGGTCATGTCCGAGCGGATCGTGGGCAGCAGCCGTTCCAGCGTCTCCTGCGGTGTCTGTTCGCCGGCGAGCCCCACGCGCATGGCGTGGCCGGTTAGATATTCATCCGTAAAGACGCATTGCACCTCCAGCAGCCGGGTGATCGAGCGGTCGCTGCAGAAATCCTGCAGCAGGTCGAGATTGGCGGGATCGAGACAGATGATCAGGTTGTCGGTCTCGTAATAGTCAAAGAGCATCCGCATCAGCGCGCGCCGGTGGCGGTGGCGTTTCTCCAGCGTCGACTGGATGCCGCCCAGGTCGGGCAGGGCGGTGCCCTCTTCGTTGAAGAGATATTCGATGGCCGGCATGTTCGTCACATGACGGATCGAGCCCAGCAGCCGTTTGGCCACGTGCCATTTCTTGCAGATCACGATCATCAGCGCGCGGTCACGGCCCAGCGTGCTTTCGGTTTCCCAGAACCGCATGGCAAAGCGCCGCCCGATGCGCCCGCGCCCGGTGAGAAACTTGAAGAGGCTGCGGCCTTCGTTGGAAATCTGGAATTGCGCCTTGTCATCGGAATAGAGTGCGCCGAGGCGCTGTTTGAGCTCGATCGCTTCGGGGCTGATCTTGCGCGCGAAGAGATAGTCCTGAGAGAGCAGCAGGTCATAGTGGTCGTTGTAGAATGTCTGCGGCATCCCGTATTCGGTGAACATCAGGAAGGTCAGTGTGCGGGTCTCGATCTCGGCATCGGGCACCAGATGCCGCACCAGTGTCTGAAAGAAGGTCTCGTCCGGGATCCATGTGGTGCGGAAGAAGCGCATGACGTCGCGGCGGCGTTTCGTCATGTCGAGAATCCATTCGATGGTGCGGCGGCGCAGGCACCACCACTGGCTGCCGATCTGGATATGGAGGTCGGCGGGAATGGATCGCGACAGGCCCAGTGTGCGCTGTGCCTTCATCGAGGCATAAAAGAGCCCTTTCGAGTTCCGCTCGTTGAAGAAATGGCGGTAGATCAGGCGTTCTTCCTTGATCCCGGTCTTGATCCAGTCGCTTTCGAAGAAATCGAAGCTTTCGATATAGTCGACGTCATTGGCATCGAGGAAATCATGGGCATATCTGGCCGACTTGATCGCCGCGCAATCGCCCGAGAGCATGTAGAAATGCGTGGCGCGCGGGAAGGCCTCGACCGCGGCCTCGACCGCGTGGAGCGTGGCCTGTACGAGGCTCCATTCGCCCCATCCGCATTTGATGCGTTTGCGGGCGAAGGTGACGTTGGGATTGTCGCGCAAGGCGTCCCGGATGGCGGCAAAGGCCTCGGGCCTGGCGCGGGCATCGAAGTGGATGGAGATATAGTCTCCGGCCGCCGTGAGCATCTCGGCCTGGCCGATGATCGCTTCGGGGTCTTTATGACACAGCAGGATGTAAGCGATTTTCGCCATTCTGGAAACAGACTAGCCCTTGTTTGCGGGATTGTTTACAGTGATAGTGGTGAACAGGCATTGAATAAACAGGGTTTCTTAGGTTTTTTCCGCCATAGAGGCTTACAGAGCCCGAACAGGGCCGTGTGTACGAGGTAGGAGACGAGCGATGGGGTTTCCGGGCACATGGATGACCGAAAGCGAAAGCGTGGTGTACCGCGTGGTGCCCAAATGCGCCTGCTCGACCATCGGGCAGATCATGTATTACTCCGATCATGGAGAATTCTTTGACGGCGACATTCATGACGCCAGGGGCGGACTGCACAAATGGGCGCTGGACGAGAGCCAGGACCTGATCACCGCCAATGTGACGTCGCATAAATCCTATGCCTTCACCTGTGTGCGCAACCCCTACACGCGCATCCTGTCCAGTTTCTTCGACAAGATCTGCGGCATTCAGCGCAACGGCAAACGCTATCGCGGCAAGCTGGTGCCGCTGTTGATCCAGAAATACGGGATCGAAGTGGGCGGCGAGGACGGCAAGCAGGAGTTCGATCAGATCAAGAGCTTTCGGCGGTTCCTGCTGTTCGCGCGTGACACGGTCCGCTGGCGCCGCCCGATGGACCCGGACATCCACTGGTCGGCGCAGGCGGGGCATATCTCGACCTTCATCGTCAACGGCGGGACCTATGACAAGATTTTCTGGACCGAGGCGTTCAATGACGGGATGGGCGATGTTCTGAAGGCGATCAAGACGCCCAAGAAGGTGGACCTGAAGAAAATCCCGCGCTTCAACGAAAGCGAAGGCCACGGGCCCAAGCGCGCGCATCCCGTCGAAGATTACTTCGACGATATGGCGATGCATCTGATCTACGAGATGTACAAGCGCGATTTCGAGCTGTTCAAGTATGATGTCGCGGACCCGTCCAACAAGATGCCGATCGGGGAGATCGACCTGGACGAGGTGCACGCCAAGCTGGGCGAGTGAGAAAACCCGGTCGAAGTTTCCTGCGATTCAGGCCTTCGGCGAGAGTATTTTCAGAAAGATGAAGCCTGGGGCGTCAGGGGATGAGCGCCTTGATCGCGGCGGCGTGGTCCGGGGTGGCGGAGACGCTGTCGCGCGCGAGGTCGCGGGCCGTGGTCATGAGGGTATCCGGCTCGGTGATCCGGTCGAAAAGGCCCCAGTCGTATGCCGTTTCGGCGTCCAGTTTCTGGCCTGCCACGAAGATCATCTTGGTGCGGGCAGGGCCGATGAGGGCGGCCATGCGGCCCGGATCGGAGGGCTGCGGCAGAAAGCCCAGTTTCATCACCGGGTAGAAGGCGTTTGCGCCGGGTACGGCGATGCGCAGATCGCAGGCCAGAACCATGCCCATCGCGCCGCCCGCGACGGTGCCGTTGAGCGCGGCAATCGTCAGGATCGGCAGGGCGGCGATCGCGCCGGACAGGCGCTCCCAGACCGGGCTGAGAGCCAGGCCCGCGCGCGCGGCGTCGAGGTCGGCGCCTGCGGAGAAGACCTTGCCGGCTCCGGTCAGGATCAGGGCGCGCGCCCCGCTCGCGGCTTCGGCAATCCCGGCGAGGTCCGTGAGCATGGGTTCGGTCAGGGAATTGGCCCTGTCGGGACGGTTGATCGTGGCGGTCCAGATGCCGTCCTGCTTGTCCAGCCCGATCATGCCAGGCCCGCCCGGGCGCGGATGTCCGGGTCGCGGAGCGAAATTTCCTGGCCTTTCCAGGCGTCGGCATCGGCCGAGCACATCCACAAAAGCGCGCGGGCGGGCCAGTCGGGCGGAATGTGGTCGGACCAGTCGAGCCGGGCCACCGGGTTGATGCCGCTTGCCTTGATCCCGACCTGCATGTCGGTGGCCACGGTACCGGGCGAGAGGCCCATGATGCGAAGGCCCGCGCCCTCGTATTCCAGGTGCGCGCAGCGGGTGAGCATGGCGGCCCCGGCCTTGGAGGCGCAATAGTGGCTCCAGCCTTCGAGCGCATGGGAGGCCGCACCCGACGAGATGGTGATGATCGTGCCGCCCCCGGCCGCGACCATGCCGGGAAGGGCCGCGCGCATCCCGTTGAAGACGCCCTTGAGGTTGATGTCGATGGCCCGCCCCCACCCGGCGGGGTCGGCCGAGGCGAGGTGGGAAATGGGGTCGATCACACCGGCGTTGCCGATCACGATGTCGAGAGCGCCGAAGCGCTCCTGTGTGGCGGTCACGGCGTTCTGCACCGCGTCGAACTCGGCCACGTCGCAGGTCAGGGCGAGGGCGCGGTCGCCGATCCCGGCGGCCAGCTCCGAGACCTGGTCGGTGCTGCGCGCGAGCAGAGCCACGTTCATGCCCGCCTCGGCGAAGACCCGCGCAGTGGCGGCACCGATGCCGCGGCTGGCGCCGGTGATCAGCGCTGTCTTCCCTTCAAAACGCATCGCGAACCCCCATATCTGTTGCACCCGGTGGTAGCGTGGCAAGAGGCCGTGGTCCAGCCGGAACCGGCCTTGACCATGGGCGTGAATGCGCCGAAGCTGGGCCGAAGGGGATCGACGCTTTCAGAAAGGACATTTGCATGAGCACACCCAGGTTTCTCGGCGGACTGACCGCCGGTTCGGTATTTTTGATGACAGGCACGGCAGGTTTTGCCGAGGTGACAGCACAGCAGGTCTGGGATGACTGGTCGGGCTACCTGGAAAGTTTCGGCTATGGCCTGAGCGCCACCGAAAGCGCCAGCGGCGGCGACCTGGTGGTGTCTGACATCGCCATGACGATCAAGATCCCCGAGGAAGACGCCGAAGTGACGCTGACAATGGGCGACCTGACGTTCAGCGACAACGGCGATGGCACGGTCGGGGTGAGCTTTCCGGCCAGTATGCCGGTGACGATCTCGGGCAGCGGTCCGGAGGGGCCGGGCTCGGTCACGCTGGATTACGCCACGCAGGGATTTGCAATGAACGTGTCGGGCGATCCGGGCAACATGGTGAACACATACTCGGCGGCCTCCATTGCCTTGACCCTGCGAGAGATCATGGTGGGTTCGCAGGCGGTCGACCTGGGCACCGCCAGCATGGAGATGACCAAGCTGTCGGGCTCGACCGAAATGAAGGTCGGCAATATCCGCGAGTCGATCCAGAAGATGATCAGCGGCCCGGTGACCTATGCGCTGGATTTCACCGATCCCGACAATGGCAACCGCATCGTGCTGAACGGGATGGTCGAGAGCCTCGACATGACGGCTGACGTGTCGATCCCGCTGGGGCTTGACATGACGGACATGGCCGCCGCGCTGAAGGCCGGGCTGGCGTTGTCGGGGGGCTACGAGTTCGGTCCCGGCAACATGAGATTCAACTCGACCGAGAGCGGCGAGACCATGCAGGGCAAATCCAGCAGCCAGGGCGGCGGTCTGAGCGTCGCGATGAGCGAGGACAAGCTGGCCTATGCGCTGCGCTCGCGCGATGTGCAGATGGAGTTCGCAGGCGGCGACATCCCCTTCCCGATCGCGCTGGCCGCGGCCGAGACGGGGTTCGACCTGGAGATGCCGGTCTCCGCGAGCGAAGACCCCCAGCCCTTCAAGCTGGGCGTGATCATGGGTGATTTCACCATGTCGGATTTCATCTGGGGCATCTTTGATCCCGGCGCGCAGCTGCCGCGCGATCCGGCGACGATCGACGTCGACCTGACCGGCAAGACGACGCTGTTCACCGACATCATGGACCCCGAGGCGATGGAAGGTGCCGAGGCTCCGGGCGAGTTGAACGCGCTGACGCTGAACCGGTTGCTGGTGCGCGCCGTGGGGGCCGAGCTGACCGGGTCCGGCGACCTGACCATCGATAACAGCGACATGGCCAGTTATGACGGTATGCCCAAGCCGGTGGGTACCGTCGACCTGGATCTCAAGGGCGCCAACGGCCTGATGGACAAGCTGGTGTCCATGGGCCTTCTGCCCGAGGAGCAGGCCATGGGCGCGCGCATGATGATGGGCATGTTCGCGGTACCGGGTGACGGCGAGGACAGTCTCAAGTCGCGCATCGAGTTCAACGAAGAGGGTCAGGTTCTGGCCAACGGGCAGCGCCTGAAATAAGCCGCGCCCGCCGCGCAATACATCGGGGCCGCCGGAGCGATCCGGCGGCCCTTTGCTTTTGTCACGGGTGGTGTGTGGCGTGCGCCCGCCTCCTGATTGCCGCCGCGGGACGGCGGGGGGAGCCCGGCCTGCGCCGATCCGGTCAGCGCAGAGGTTCAGGTGCCATTGATGACGGGTTTGCGTCCGAGTTTCCTCTACTCTGCATTGCAGCCAATGAGTGCATTGGGGTTTTTTCGGCAGTTTCGCTTCTTGACCGGCGATCCAACTCGGCGAGTTCGGGATGCGGGCATTTGGTGGCCACCAATGCGTTCTTCACTCAAAAACGGCAACAGGATCGCCAAGGCTCTCAAAGTCGGGTTCGACGCCAAGTCCAGGCGTGTCGTGGCAATACAGCCGACCATCTGATGTCGGCGGGGCAGGTGTTCCGGTCGGCTCTGTATGGTAAGCATGTAAATCCGTCGTATTGAACAAGAGCTCCGCAGGTGTGGACGCTGCAAAATGTGACACAGCGGCAGATACAATCTCGCCGCCCATCATGCATTCAGCGACGACTTTTATCCCGTGATCGACAAAGTAATCGCGTATTCTGCGTGCTTTTGTTAACCCGCCGATACGCGACATCTTCACACAGGCGACGTCAGCTATCATGTCCTGTGTCAATCGCTCTGCCATGGATTGGTCGGTCACAAGTTCGTCGAGCTTCATCGACAGGGTCGTGCGCGCACGCACATGCAAACACTCTTCGTAAGTCAGGCAGGGCTGTTCGATCATGACATCAAGATCATCGACAGCTCTCACTACTTTCAATGCATCGTGAAGTGTCCACCGGCAATTGGCATCGGCATAGACAACCTCCCCGGGTTGGGCGATCCCCACCGCAAAGCGGATAAGCTCGATATCGCTTTCCGGCTCAATCCCGACCCTGAGTTTGAAATACCTGTAGCCGGCTGCCCTGTATTGTTCCATCTCGGCCCGTATCTTGTCGTGTTCCTGTTCCATGACACAGCGATAGAGCGGCGCGCCGTCGCACAACTTGCCGCCCAAAAGCATGTAAACAGGCATTCCGGCACTTTTCCCAAGGATGTCCCAGCACGCCAAGTCGACAGCACTCTTGGCGTAGGAGTGACCTTCGATAGCCGCATCCATGATCCGTTCGATTCTGTGAAGTTCGCGCGGGTCTTTGCCTAACAGCGCATCAGCAAGGCCGGGCATTGCGGGGAGCGCACCAAGATTGCTGGCTCCCCAGGGGCACGCTTCGCCGCATCCGCTGAAGCCGGCATCTGTGTCAACAACCACAACCGTGCTGTTGAAGGTATCGAAAATCCTCGTGCGCTCTGCTGTGCGATCTCCAACGGCAAGCCCCCCTCCACTGTATGGCAGGCCCTTCCGGAAAACGCTTATTTTCGTGATCTTCATGAGTTGCGCCCTGAGTGGTCAATCGGATTTCGAGTGACATTGTTTATGTACTCTCAATTTTACAAGGGACAGCATAGCAGACATTGAACGGCGCAGGATCAGCGTCTGTTTACTCCCGCCACGCTGACATCAGTTCCAACGTGATGCGCGGCGCATGAGACCACGGCGGACGCTCCACCGGCTGAACTGTCAATCACGAAACTTCTGTTGCATGATGCAGTCAACTTCGAAAGGAACGCGGGGGAGAAACAAGTGGCAAGCATGGAGTATGACGAAGCCGCAGCCGAGCGGCTTGAAGCCGTCTATCTGGGGCCCGACGTCGTCGCACAACGGGAGGATACACTTGAGAGGTTGAATATTCGTACCGGCGAGACCGTGCTTGATATCGGGAGCGGGCCGGGCTTCCTCGCCGAAGCGGTGGCCGGAATGACGGGGCCTACCGGCAAGGTGATCGGAGTGGACCTCTCGCCGCAAATGGTTGAGCGAGCCACAGCCAGATCATCGAATGACTGGCTTTCCTACGAAGTCGCCGACGCGGTTTCCCTGCCCTTTTCCGACAACAGCTTTGATGTCGTGGTGAGCACGCAGGTCGCGGAGTACGTCGCGGACATAAGCGCCTTCTGTTCAGAGGTTTTTCGCGTCATGGCCGCCGGCGGACGCGGTTTGATCCTTGCGACCGACTGGGATACCGTTTGTTGGCACAGCGAGCATCCAAAGCGTATGGAGCGCATTCTCAAGGCCTTTGAACCCCACTGCGCCGACAGCAGGCTGCCCAGAACCCTGGGCGCGAGGCTGCGCAACGCAGGCTTGAGGGTCGAAGACGTGAGTTACTTCTCCATCGTAAACGTGGACAGATACGAAGGCTGCTACGGGGAAGGGATCGTTCCGTTTATCGCAGAATATGTCCAGAACCAGGGTTCCGTGTCAAAGGAGGAATTAGACCAGTGGGCTCAGGAACAGGCTGACTTGAACGAACGTAGCGAGCATTTTTTCGCCACGGGCCGTTTTTGTTTTTCTGTATCGAAACCGAAATGACTGCAGACCAAAAAGCGCAACTCAGCCAGTTTGCCAACCACACTGCGGTGATTTCCAATCATAACTCCGGCCGCCACTGACGGCCCGATCCAAGGAATGAACTTCATGAAGGTAGAAGGTGAATGCCATTGCGGCTCGGTTGCTTACGAGGCGGACATTGACCCCCTGATGGTGGGAATTTGTCACTGCTCGGATTGCCAAGCACTATCGGCTTCCGCGTTTCGAACAATTGCCATGGTGGCGAGCGACGACTTCACCCTTCTCAGGGGTAGGCCGAAAGAATACAAAAAAGTTGCGGATAGCGGGGCACAACGCATTCAGGCATTCTGCTCTGAATGCGGCTCAGGACTTTATTCGACGAGCGTCGATACAGGCCCAAAGATATTCAATCTCAGGGTCGGTACCGTGCGGCAAAGGGACAAACTGATCCCCCAGTTCGAATGCTGGAGGCAATCCGCCTTAGACTGGTTTCCAGAGCTCGATGGCACCACGAAATTCGAACGGAACCCTGTGTTTGAATGAAGCGAAGGTCGTAGGGTAGGGAACTGGTTTTTCATATGGTTTCCTGAAGTCCGCTCCGTCCCGCCAGGCCGACATCAGCTCCGACGTGATGCGCGTCGCATGATTGCCCGACTGGACATGGCCCGGGCAGCGGATCTGGCGGAGAGGATCATCGGTCACCTGTCCCATCGCGCGGCGGGTTGGAACCCGGCCTGCGGTGCCGAACCGTTCGGCCCGGGGTTCAGGTGCCATCGACGACGGGTCTGAGACCGAAGCAGAACGATGAAATCGCTTTCCGAATGACTGGTTTCCACGGAGCCGTCACTTCAAATATACGTCGAACCAAATTCGTGCTTCGTCAGTCGCAGCCGATAGCCACGGTTCTTCGTAAACCCCGAAGTGGCCGGTTGGGAGCATGGCCATTTTCTTGGGTCCCGGCACCCGATCGAAAGCGGCCTGCAAAACGTCAAGCGGGAGGATGTGTTCCTTCTCTCCTCCGATCAAGAGATACGCGACATCCGACATCATTTCGATATTGGATACCGGATCGAATTCGCGAAATTTTTCAAGCGATTCCAGAGTGACCCCATTTCGCCAGTTTGGAGCCGTTTCCTGCGATCCGATGAAGAAATCGTAGGCTTCCGCTCCGGGGAGTATGCAAGGGGCATCTCCCTGCGCCACGACAGGAATGGTCTTTACCTCGCCGGTTTCATATCGTGCAATCCTGTCCGCATTCAGGACACTGCGCATCATGTCCCATTTCGCGGGATCGAGGCTGCGCCGGACGTTTGGACTCATTATCACCGGCACCTGAATGGCAACGGCTCTTACCCTCGGGTCAACGGTCGCAGTATAGGTCGCCAAGGCACCGCTCAACGACGTCCCCCAGATGCCAACGCGATCTGCGTCGACATTCGGTTGAGAGCACGCCCATGTAATGGCATTGCGGTAGTCCTCGACCATATCAAGTGGAAAAATCTGCTGACGCGGCTCACCGGTGCTATCTCCGAAGTGCCGGTAGTCAAAAACGACCACGGCGTATCCGGAAGACGAAAAAATCTCGGCAACCGCGCCGAGGCCTTGTTCCTTTACGCCGCTGAGCCCATGCGCCATGACAATGAGCGGCAGCTTCGTGTCGCCTTGAATCTCGTCGGGTAGATAGAACCATCCTGCGCATCTATCCTGACCAGACCTGAAACCAATGTCGTGCCGCACTTGATGTTTCTCCCCATTTTGCCAAGCCAGACTAGGTCACGCTCTCATAACTGACTAGCGGGTTTGATGATTTGCTGATTCATTTCCGGGAAAGAGGAGAGCAGCATGGCCCAACGTCGCTAGTCATTCATGAGAGCGTGACCTAGTCTGCTGTGCAGCAACAACGGGGGACATTGAAATCGGCGCATTGATTGTCACGGAAGCAGAGTTGCGCTCCTGCCTTACGCTTGACGAAAGGTCGCTGGCAGCAACCGAGCAGGCTTTCACATGGATTGCGCAGGGCCGCGTTTCGATGCCTCCGGTCATGCATATCGACGTCGATGCGGACAGCGCCGTCGACACCAAAGGTGCCTTTGTGGAGGGCGTCGATCACCTTGCGGTCAAAATCGCGACAGGCTTCTTTCGCAACCCCGGTATGGGGTTGCCCAGTTGCAGCAGCACCATCGCCCTGGTGAACGCCAAAACCGGCCTGTTCGACTGTGTGTTCCTCGACAATGGCTATCTGATGGATCTGCGAACCGGTCTGGCGGGGGCCGTCGCGGCAAAGCATCTTGCTCTGCAGTCCGTTGATACGGTCGGAGTTGTCGGAACGGGTGTGCAGGCGCGCTATCAAATAGAGAGCCTCGCGTTGGTACGTTCTTTCAAGAAAATACTGGTGTACGGACGGCATCCCGGTCGCGTGGCGGATTATTGCACACACATGGCCGAGCGACTGAAAACCCCCGTTGAACCAGTCGAAAGCGTTGAGGCACTCGTAGTGTCTTCTCAGATTGTGGTGACAACCACCCAAGCCACAGAGCCGCTTGTTTCAGCGGAATGGGTGCGTCCCGGCCTGCATATTACCGCCATGGGTTCGGACCTGCCGGGCAAGCAAGAATTGGAGCCCGAGATATTGCGACGTGCTGATTTGGTTGTCTGCGATACGCTGGAGCAATGTAAAATAGGTGGAGAAATTCAGCATATGGCACATGCAGGCATCGATCGCGAGGTCGTCGAGATCGGAGCCTTCACATCCGGTGCCAGGAGGGTCGAGCGCTCGCAGCAGTCGGTGACAATATGCGACCTGACCGGAACAGGCGCGCAGGACACCGCAATTGCGGTCGAAGCATTTGCGCGCATCAGGCAAGCGGGTCTGGGCACTTTGATCGGTTGAATGTCAAGGATGCTTCCACACGATCACGACCGCCATGAGTTTTAGCCTCACCAGACGCCCTATCCCCTTGCGCCGCGCCGGATCATCAAGCCTTGGCGGCGAAGGCTCGCCTTGTCCGACGGGCCGACCCCGGCGCCAACGTGATGCGCGACGCATGAGGGCCCGGCCGGCCCTGCCCCGGGCGGTGCGCCTGGCTGAGAGAACCATCGGCGGGCTGTCACGTCGCGCGATGGTTGCCAGCGCGGGACAGATGCTGCCGTGCGGCGGGGTGGAGCCGGCTTGTGGTGCGTACCCTGAGGGCCTTGTCGTTCGGCGTCGCGAAGACTAGGTCTCACCTCTGACCGGAGGCCTGCATGACCCAATCCATCGAGACCACGACCCAGGCGCTTTTGAGTGCCGCCAAACGTGCCGGGGCGGACGCGGCCGACGCGATGGCTGTGGAGGGCACGTCGCTGAGCATCGACGTGCGCGAGGGAGTGCTGGAACAGGCCGAGCGGGCCGAGGGCACGGATGTGGGCCTGCGGGTCTTTGTCGGCCGGCGCACGGCAAGCGTGTCGGCCTCCGACACCTCCCCAGCCACGCTTGAGGCGCTTGCGGCACGCGCGGTGGCCATGGCCCGCGAGGCGCCCGAGGACCCGTTCGCGGGGCTCGCCGATCCCGATCAGCTGACACAGGCGCGCGACATGGCCGAATTGGAGCTGGCCGAGGATGCGCCCGAGCCGGAGCCTGCGGCGCTGGAAGAGATGGCCCGGCGCGCCGAGGCGGCGGCGAAGGCCGTCCGGGGCGTCACACAGGTGCAGTCGGCCAGCGCCGCCTACGGCCAGCGTGCCACGCATCTGGCGGCCAGCAACGGGTTCAGCGGCACCGTGACGCGCAGCGATCACATGATCTCCTGCGTGGCGATTGCCGGGCAGGGCACCGGCATGGAGCGCGATCACGACAGCGACGGGCGCATTCACCGCGCGGACCTGCGCAGCCCCGAGGAGATCGGTGCTCTTGCGGGCGCGAGGGCCGCGGCGCGTGTCGGCGCGCGCAAGCCCCCTACCGGGGCCTATCCGGTTCTCTTTGACGAACGTATCGCGCGGTCGCTGATCGGGCATCTTGTGTCGGCGGCCAATGGCAGCGCGGTGGCGCGCGGGGCCAGCTGGCTGCGCGACCGGCTGGGCGAGGCGGTGCTGCCCGATGGGCTGAGCGTCATCGAGGACCCGCATCGTGCACGGGTGACGGGATCGCGGCTGTTCGATGGCGAGGGCCTGCCCACCAGGCGCCGGGCCATCGTTGAAAACGGCGTGCTGACCGGCTGGGTTCTGGACCTCGCGACGGCACGCAAGCTGGGCCTGCATTCCACCGGCAATGCCAAGCGCGGCACCGGCAGCGCGCCCAGCCCCGGGGTGTGGAACATCGCGCTCACCCAGGGCACGCAGAGCCGCGAAGAGCTGATGCGCGAGATGGGCACGGGGCTGTTGGTCACCTCGATGATCGGCTCGACCATCAACCCCAACACCGGCGATTATTCGCGGGGGGTGAACGGGTTCTGGGTCGAGAACGGCGAGGCGGTCTATCCGGTCAACGAAGGCACCATCGCGGGCAGCCTTCCGGAGGTCCTGCGCCGGATCACGCCCGCCAATGATGCCCGCGCCCATTTGAGCCGCGTGGTGCCGTCGCTGCTGGTCGAGGGGCTGACCCTTGCCGGGGAGTGATCTCGACCTGCTGATCGGCGCGGCCCGCGCGGCCGGGGAGATCGCGCGGGGTTTTTTCGAACGCGGTGCCGAGCGCTGGGACAAGCCGGGAGGCGAAGGCCCGGTGACCGAGGCGGACCTGGCGGTGAACGCGCGCCTCGAGGACAGCCTGCGCGCGGCCCGGCCCGACTATGGCTGGCTGTCGGAGGAAAGCGCGGATGACCCCGACCGTCTGACGCGCGAGACGCTCTTCATCGTGGACCCGATCGATGGCACGCGCAGCTTTATCGAAGGCAGCCGCGCCTGGGCACATTCCCTGGCCGTGGTGCGCGAGGGCCAGGTGACGGCGGGCGTCGTCTATTTGCCGATGATGGACAAGCTCTATGCCGCGGGCGCGGGCCTCGGCGCCACGCTGAACGGGGCACCGATCCGGGCCTCGGAGCGCGCGACACTGGAGGCGGCAACGGTGCTCTCGGCGCGGCCCGCGTTTGAGGCCGGCAACTGGAAGGACGGCCGCATCCCCCAGGCCGAACGGGTCTATCGCCCGTCGCTGGCCTACCGGCTCAGCCTGGTGGCCGAAGGGCGCTTTGACGCGATGCTGACGCTGCGCCCGACCTGGGAATGGGACATCGCGGCGGGGGACGTGATCCTGCGCGAGGCGGGTGCCACGATCAGCGACCGGCGCGGTGGCGCGCTGTGCTACAACGGAGCAAGCCGACAGGTCAACGGCGTGGTCAGCGGCGGCGCGCCGGTGCATGGCGCCCTGATCCGGGCCCTGGTCTGAAGCGGCCACATCCGATTTCCGGGTATTTGAAACCAGAATGAAGCGCGATACGCCCTGCTTCTTTCTGGTGAAAAATACCCCGCCGGAGGCATCCACCCGCTCCCCTGCCGAGGCCGTTGCCAGGATGCGTCATGTAGCCACTCGCCCCGCGGAGGAGGACGCAAGGACGACGACGAGAGGACATGTGCGCGCACAGCGCGCCCCTTTGGATCAGGTGTCGGGGACAGGTGCGATGACGAAGCTGCGCACAGTCTCGACCGGCATCTCGCCGGGTTTCAGGCGATCGCCGGTCCCGGTGCGGTAGAGATTGAGCGAGATGCAGTCCGCCACGCCCAGCTCTTTGGCCACCAGTTTCTGGGCCCGGCCCCGGGAAAGGCCGCTGCGGGTCACACTGTAGGCGCGGCCATGCGCCCGGCTCGTGAACGTGCCCAGCGGCACTGCGTCGAAGGTGGCAACAAAAGGATCGCTCACTTCTGGCCTATGCGGGGTTCGGTGCCGGCCTTGAGGCGGATGATATTCTCGCGGTGGCGCAGGAAGACGAGCACCGTCAGGACAATGCCGAGCACGAAGACCTGACCCTGGCCAAGGAGCACGACCCAGATCGTCGAGAACGACGCCGCCGCGATTGCAGCAAAGGACGAGATGCGGGTGATCAGCGCCGTCGCCAGCCAGGTCAGGCAACTGGCCACGCCCACCGGCCAGGCGAGCGCCAGAAGCAGCCCCAGGAAGGTGGCCACCCCCTTGCCCCCGCGAAAGCCCAGCCACGCTGGAAAGCAATGCCCGACAAAGGCCATGAGCCCCGCCAGTTGCGCCGCGTCCTCGCCCGCCAGTGCGCGTGCGATCAGCGCCGCGATGGCCCCTTTCGCCCCGTCCAGCACAAGCGTGGCCGCCGCCGCCCTCCTGGACCCTGTGCGCAGCACATTGGTGGTGCCGATATTGCCCGACCCGATCTCGCGCAGATTGCCCAGCCCCATGGCCCGGGTGATCACGATGCCGAAAGGCACCGAGCCCAGGAGGTATCCCATGGCCGCCCAGAGCAGCAGGAGAAGAGGGCTGGTTTCGAAAGGGGGCATCAGCGGGCCTCGAACACTGCGTCGCCGGAAACGTAACTGGCCACGACCTTACCCTGCAGGCGCGCGCCGTCAAAGGGGGTGTTCTTGGATTTCGAGTTGAGCGCCCAGCGGTCCAGCACGAAAGGCGCGTCCGGATCGAACAGCACCAGGTCCGCGGGCGCGCCTTCGGTCAGCCGCCCCGATGCCAGCCCCAGCCGCCGCGCCGGATTGAGCGCCATCGAGCGAAACAGCGTCGGCAGATCGAGATCGCCCGCGTGATACAGCCTGAGCGCCGCGGGCAGCAGGGTTTCGAGCGCCACGGCTCCGCTCGCGGCCTCCTCGAAGGGCAGGCGTTTGCTTTCTTCGTCCTGTGGCGTGTGCATCGAGCTGATCGTGTCGATGAGGCCCGTGCGCACCGCCTCGACCACCGCCTGGCGGTCGTCCTCGGACCGGAGCGGCGGCTTGACCTTGAAGAAGGTGCGATAGTCGGCCACGTCCAGCTCGTTCAGCGTGAGGTGATGGATCGAGGTGCCCGCGGTGATGTCGAGACCGTTCTTCCTGGCGCGTTCCAGCGCGGGCAGGGCGCGGGCCGTGGTGATCTGATCCGCGTGATAGCGCGCGCCGGTCATCTCCAGAAGCGCGATGTCGCGGTCGAGCCCCATGCGTTCGGCCATGGCCGACACGGCAGGCAGGCCGCGCAGCGAGGCAAACTTGCCCGAGGTGGCCGCGGCCCCCTCCGACAGCCCCGGGTCCTGCGGGTGGGCGATCACCAGCGCGCCCAGCGCCCGCGCGTAGGTCAGCGCGCGGGAAAAGACCTTTGTCGAGGTCACGACATGATCGCAATCGGTGAAGGCCACGGCACCGGCATCCATCAGAAAGCCGATCTCGGTCATCTCGCGGCCTTCGCGCCCCTTGGTGAGCGCGGCCATGGGCAGGACATGCACCGGGGCGGCCTCGTTGGCGCGGCGGCGGGCAAACTCCAGCGTTTCGGGGCTGTCCACGGCCGGGAGCGTGTCGGGGCGCGTGACAATCGTGGTCACCCCGCCCGCAGCCGCCGCAAGCCCCGCCGAACGGTAGCTCTCCTTGTGCCGCTCGCCCGGCTCGCAGACCTTGACGCCGATGTCCACGATCCCGGGTGCCAGGCATTTGCCGCCCGCATCGACCACCGTGCCGGTGCAGGCCGGAGGTTTGCCGGTGCCGGTCCGGGCGATCATGCCCTCCGCGATCAGGAGCCAGCCGGCCGCGTCGGTCCCCGCCTCGGGGTCGATCAGGCGGGCATTGGTGATGAGGGTCTGGGTCATGACGCGCCCTGAAAATCGGTTTCTCCGGTCTTTAGTGCAAAAATCACCGATGGAAAACCATTGCTATCATGCCGGGGCGGGGCGATGGCCAGGCCGAATTGGCAACTTGTGCTGCGGATGCATCAACCGGGCCGAGGTGCTCGACCTCGCCTTTCGAGCGCTGAGGGCGGAGAAAGTGCCATGGCTGCCGGTGCCTGTGCTGTCTGGCGTGGTCGGGGATGTCGAGTACAGGCTCGCGATGTCCAGCACAGGCGGCGTCTCGCGGCGCCGATGCAAGGCCGTGCTACGGGTGCCAGAGGCCAGGGCCCGCCGCAAGGTGCTCGGCAAGGAGGGTTTCAACGGGTTTCGCCAGGTGCGGCTGCCGGTCCTGGTCTGGCGGATGTCGCTGGCAAACTGGATGGTCGGGGGGGCCTGTCGGTCAATGCCGTGAGGGGGGTGTGTGCGGGCCCATCGGGTCGGTGATATGCGGCCATGGGAGCCGGATGCGGCATCGGCGCGCTCAGGACGCGATCCATATCAGCAGGCCGGTCAGTGCGAAGAGAAACACCAGCACCAGCATGGCGATGCGCCCCGACATGGCGGCATCCGAGACGGGTTTGCGGCGCGCGGGTGTCGTCTCGCCCCTGGCGCTTTCATCCGGCAGCGGATCGAAGGAGACCGGCGGGCGTTCTTCCTGCCATGTCCCCAGCCAGCGCAGCGGGGCGCGGGTCCGGAGCGTCTGTGCCTCGCCCTCGAATGCGCGCGACAGCACCACCAGCACATGGCCCCTGAGCGCGTCGAGCCGCGTGCGGTCACGCATCACATCCGCTTCGGCCACGCCCAGCCCTTCGGTCAGGTAGCCCGACAGTCCCAGCCCGGAGAGGTCGCCCACATCGAAGAGCTCCACATGGTCGGGATCGAGCGCGCTGGCGCCCAGGGCTGTCTGCAGCGTGTCGCGCAGGCCCGGGCTTTCGTCCTCGTCATCCGCGGCGCGCAGGGCGGCGATCCGGGGCGCGTCGAGGTCCACGGTAAAGAGCCGGACGGTGCCGCGCTCGTCCGCGGGCACCTGCATTCGGTCGCTCATGCCATGACCTCTTTGGGCCGGGCGCGCAGGGAGCGGGCCAAAAGGTCCATCGCGGCCATGCGCACGGCGACGCCCATCTCGACCTGTTCCTGGATCACCGAGCGGTTGAGGTCGTCGGCCAGTTCGCCGTCGATCTCGACGCCACGGTTCATCGGGCCGGGATGCATGACGATGGCGTCGGGCTTGGCATGGCCCAGCTTGGCCGCGTCCAGCCCGTAGCGGTGGTAATACTCACGCTCGGACGGGATGAAGCCGCCATCCATTCGCTCGCGCTGAAGGCGCAGCATCATGACCACGTCCACATCCTTGAGCCCCTCGGCCATGTCCTCGAAAATCTCGACGCCGAATTCGCCAATGCCTGCGGGCATCAGCGTGGGCGGGCCGATGAGGCGCACGCGGTTCTCCATCTTGCCCAGCAGAAGGATGTTCGAGCGCGCCACGCGGGAATGGGCGATGTCGCCGCAGATCGCCACGGAAAGGCGGTGCAGGCGGCCCTTGGCGCGCCTGATCGTGAGCGCATCCAGAAGCGCCTGTGTGGGATGTTCATGACGCCCGTCACCGGCGTTGAGCACCGCGCAATGTACCTTTTGCGCCAAGAGGTCCACCGCGCCGGAATGCGGGTGGCGCACCACCAGAAGATCGGGATGCATGGCGTTCAAGGTCAGCGCCGTGTCGATCAGCGTCTCGCCCTTCCTGATCGAGCTGGCCTGCATCGCCATCGACATCACATCCGCCCCCAGCCGTTTGCCCGCCAGCTCGAAACTGGCCTGGGTGCGGGTGGAATTCTCGAAGAACATGTTGATCTGGGTGAGCCCCGCGAGCGCGTCCGAATGCTTGATGTCGCGGCGGTTGAGGTCCACATACTGGTCGGCCAGATCGAGGATGGTGGTGATGTCCGAAGCGGCCAGATGCTCGATGCCAAGCAGGTGGCGATGGGGAAAGGACATGGGGCGGCCTCCGGCGTGGATTTGGCCGGTTATAGGGGCGCACGGGATGCGGGGCAAGAAGCGGTGATGTGCCCGGGGCGGGCAAGAGTGTCATGCCGGGGCAATCGCGGTGCTTGGGGCGGCGGGTGATTCAGCGGGGAACGTGACGAGCGTGCTTCTGTGTCGCCGCGAAAGGCTCTATCGTCGACTTCATGGATTCGGCTCTGGATTTTCACGCGGCAAAAGCGCTTCTCGCCTGGCAGGTCGAGCTGGGCGCGGATGAGGCCATTGGGGACGCGCCGGTGGATCGCTATGCCCTGCCCGACAAGCCGGCGAAGCCGGCCCCCGCTGCCGCATCAGCGGCGGACATCCCCCAGTCCGCCGGGCCAGCGGCGCCCCCGCCTCACTCCGCCGCGCCAGCGGCAGGCGGGTCGGCGGTGTCAGCCGCCGATGCGGTGGCAGAAGCGCGCCGTCTGGCCGAGGGGGCGGCGGATCTCGATGCGCTCAGGGCCGTCATGGGGGCGTTCGAGCAGTGCGAGCTCAAGCGCGGGGCGCGCAATCTGGTGTTTGCGGATGGCCACCCGCAGGCGCGCGTGATGATCATCGGCGAAGCGCCGGGGCGCGACGAGGACCGCGAGGGGCGGCCTTTCGTGGGACGTGCGGGGCAGTTGCTGGACCGGATGCTGGCGGCCATCGGGCTGGACCGCGCCGCCGAGACCCCCGAGGCTGGGGTCTATATCACCAATGTCCTGCCCTGGCGGCCGCCGCAGAACCGTGACCCGACGCCGGACGAGATCGCCATGCTGCTGCCCTTTGTGGAGCGGCATGTGGCGATGATCCAGCCGTACGCCATTGTTCTGATGGGCAATGTCAGCTGTCAGGCCGGGTTGGGCCGACGCGGGATCACGCGGCTCAGGGGCATCTGGACAGAGGCCTATGGCGCACCCGCCCTGCCGATGTTCCATCCCGCCTACCTCTTGCGCACGCCATCGGCCAAGCGCGAAGCCTGGGCGGACCTTCTGGCGCTCAAGGCGCGGCTCGGGGGATGAAGGCGCTGGCCGTATCTGTGGCCGCGTCTCTGGCCCTGCTGTCCGCGCCGGTCGCGGCCGAGCCGCTGATCCGGTTCGACTATGGCGTGATGTTCGAGGCCCTGGCCGACGAAGTCATCGAGGGTCCGGCCGGCGCGCCCATGCTTGTGCTCGGGGGTGGGGTGAGCGTCAGCGTTCAGGGAGAGGGCCCGGAGGCGACCTGTTACGCGCTGGACACCTCGCCGCACGGTGCGGGGGGCTGCCTTGGCTATCTGCTGATGGGCACGGCGGCCTTTGCACGGACCTGCCCCGGCGCAATGCCTGACGGGCACGCCGCAAACCTGGCCTCGTACCGCGACCGGGTGCTGGAATTCCACGCCCGCGACACACAATCGCCGCGCAGCATCGACGAGGTGCGGGCGCGGTTCGATGAGGGCGTGGCGCAGTATGCCACGCGGTTCCGGGCAGAGGGTCGTTGCGAAATTCCGACCGATGCTCTGAATATCTACACGGCCATGGCCAGCGATGATTTGGGGGCGTCGCTGGATGCGGCGCTGTCGGTGCCGCGCCTGCCCGTCGCCAACCCATGCCTGTGAGGACGCCGATGAACATCCTGGCCTTTTCCGATCTTCACGCCTCGCGCCGGATGGCGGCCGGGCTGGTGGGTCTGGCCACCAAGGCCGATCTGGTCATCGCGGCGGGGGATTTCTGCAATCACCGGCAGGGGCTGGACGCGGCGCTGGCGCTGCTCACCGGGATCACCGTGCCCATCGTGGCGGTGCCGGGCAATGCCGAGAGCGCCGACGAGCTGCGCGCCGCGGCACCTGCGCATATGACCGTGCTGCATGGAGAGGCTTGCGAGCTGGCGGGTCTGCGGTTCTTCGGGCTGGGATATGGCGTGCCGCCGACGCCGTTCGGGGACTGGTCCTGTGACCTGACTGAAGCCGCGGCCGAGGCGCTGCTGGCCGGCTGCGAGAGCGCCGACATCCTCGTGCTGCATTCGCCGCCCAAGGGGCTGGGCGACAGGACGGGCAGCGGGCTTTCCATCGGGTCGCAGGTCATCCACGATGCCATTGCGCGTATCCAGCCGCCCCTTGCCGTCTGTGGCCATGTGCATGAAAGCTGGGGCGTGCGGGGCATGATCGGGGCCACGCAAGTGGTCAATCTGGGCCCTGCGGGCACATGGTTCGAAATGGAGGCACAGACATGAGTCGCATTGACGAAAGCCGCGGGTTCATCCCCGTGCGCATAGCCGTGCTGACGGTGAGCGACACGCGCGACCTGAGCGAGGACCGATCGGGGCATGTTCTGGTCGAGCGGCTGGAGGCGGCGGGGCACATGCTGGCCGACCGCCGGATCATCCGCGACGAGCGGGCGCAGATCGCCGATCAGCTGCGCGCCTGGGTCGCCGATGAGGGTGTCGATGTGATCCTTTCGACGGGCGGCACCGGGCTGACGGGCCGCGATGTCACGGTCGAGGCGCATCGCGATGTCTATGAAAAGGAGATCGAGGCCTTTGGCACGGTCTTCACCCATGTCTCCATGGCCAAGATCGGCACCAGCGCGGTGCAGTCGCGCGCCACGGGGGGCGTGGCGGGGGGCACATATCTCTTTGCCTTGCCGGGCAGTCCGGGGGCCTGCAGGGACGCCTGGGACGAGATTCTGAAATTTCAGCTGGATTACCGCCACAGGCCGTGCAATTTCGTGGAAATCATGCCGCGGCTCGAGGAGCACAAACGCCGCAAGTAAACGCCATGCGCGCTTGGAATCCCGCGGGATGTCGCTACATTAAACCATTGAGTTCAACGAGGCGGCCCGCCCATGCGTTTCCTTCGCCAAAGCCTGACCGGCCTGATCCTGGTGTCGCTGACACTGGGCATTCTGGCCCTGGCCGGGCAGATGATGTGGCGCGCCGTAGACGAGCGGATGAGCCGATCGCCGGATGTGCAGGACCGCCGCGAGCGGGTTTTTGCGGTCAATGTGATCCGCGCCGAGGCGGGCCGGGAGGTGCCGGTCCTGACCGCCTTTGGCGAGGTGCAGAGCGAACGAACGCTGGAAATCCGCGCCAAGACGGGCGGGACGCTGGTCATGCTGGCGGATGGTTTCGTGGAGGGCGGTTATGTCGAGGCAGGCCGGGTGCTGGCCCGGGTCGATCCGGCCGAAGCCAGGGCCGAACGCGCCCGCGCGGCCAGCGATCTGGCCGATGCCGAGGCCGATGCCCGCGACGCGAAACGCCGGCTGGCGCTGGCGCGGGACGAGCTGTCGGCCTCGGAGGATCAGATGGCCTTGCGTCAGGCTGCGCTGACCCGGCAGCGGGACCTGCAGGACCGCGGCGTCGGCACCACGGCAACGGTCGAGGCCGCCGAGCTGGAAGCCAGCCAGGCGCGCCGTTCGGTCCTGTCGGCGCGCCGCGACCTGATCGAAGCCGAAGCCCTTCTGGACCAGACGGCTAACGCGCTGGACCGCGCGCGCATCGCCCTTGACGAGGCCGAACGCGCCGTGGCCGATACCGAAATCCGCGCGGGCTTTGCGGGCCGTCTGAGCGATGTGAGCGTGGTCGAAGGGCGGCTGGTTTCGGCCAACGAGAAACTCGCGGACCTGGTGGATGACACCACGCTGGAGGTGGCGTTTCGGGTCTCCACGCCGCAATTCGCGCGCCTTCTGGACAGTGAGGGCGGCCTGTTGCAGGCCCCCATGACCGCGACGCTGGATGCGTTCGGGGCGAACTTGACCGTCGCGGGGCAGGTGACGCGCGCGGGAGCCGCGGTGGGCGAGGGGCAGACCGGCCGTGTGGTTTTTGCCCGGCTGACGGCGGCCTCGGGGGGGCTCAAGCCCGGGGATTTCGTCACCGTTGAGATCGAGGAGCCGGTGCTGGAAGATACCATCCGCCTGCCTGCCACAGCCCTGGGGCCGGACAGCACGGTGCTGGTGCTCGACCCGGATCAGCGCCTGGAGGCGGTGCCGGTGACGCTTCTGAGACGTCAGGCGGATGACATCCTGGTGGCCGCAGGGGCGCTGGAGGGGCGCGACGTGGTGGCCGAGCGCTCGCCGCTGCTGGGTGCGGGCATCAAGGTGCGGCCGTTGAACCGCAGTGCAGGTGTGCAGGATCAGGAGCAGAGCAGCGTCACCCTGACCGATGCGCGGCGCGCGCGGCTGATCGCCTTTGTTCAGGAGGCGCGCGATATGCCCGAGGAGACCCGCGAGCACCTGTTGCGGCAGCTGGAAAAGGACGAGGTTCCCGCGCGCATCGTGGACCGTCTTGAAACCCGGATCGGAGGCTAGAGGCATGGCCAGGGACATACCACGCGCGGCGGGCGGGGTTCTGTCCTATTTCACACGCCACCGCACCGCTGCGAACCTGCTTCTGGTGGTGATGATCGTGCTCGGCCTGGCCGCCGCCCCGCGCATGAAGGCGCAGTTCCTGCCCGATGTGGTCGTTGAAAACGTCACGGTCAGTGTCGTCTGGGAGGGGGCCGGGGCCGAGGATGTGGACGCGGCCATCGTGCAGGTGCTGGAGCCCGCGCTTTTGGCGGTTGAAGGCGTCGAGACCTCCAGTTCGACCAGCCGCGAGGGCAGTACCAGCGTGACGCTGGAGTTCGAACCCGACTGGGACATGGGCCGCGCCAGCGATGACGTGCAATCGACGGTGGACGCGATCACCACCCTGCCCGAGGCCGCCGAAGAGCCCACCGTGCGCCGCGGCGCGTGGCGCGACAGGGTGACGGATGTGGTGATCACCGGGCCGGTCTCTGCCGATCAGCTGGGGCTTTACGCCGACGAGTTCGTGAGCCGGTTGTTTGCCGCGGGCGTCACCCGCACCACTCTGCGCGGCGTTGCGGCCCCGGAGACCATCATCGAGGTGCCGTCGGTCAATCTGATGGCTCATGACATCACCATGGCCGAGATCGCCGCCGCCGTCGCCCAGGAGGTCGATGCGGACCCGGCGGGCGACGTGACAGGTGCCAACACGCGGGTGCGCACCGGGGTGGAAAAGCGCGACCCGGCGCAGATAGCGGGCATCGTGCTGCGCTCCAACCCGGATGGCTCGAACCTGACGGTAGGCGACGTGGCCACGGTGCGGGTCGAGGGCGTGGCGCGCGAGCGCAGCTATTTCGTGGGCGAGCAGCCGGCCATGTCGATCCGCGTAGACCGTTCTGTCGGGGGCGACGCGATCGGCATCCAGGCCCAGGTCGAGACCGTGGCCCGCGACATGGCCAGCACCCTGCCCGAGGGGGTGGACGTCGAGCTGATCCGCACCCGCTCGGAGCGCATATCCGGGCGGCTGAACATGCTGCTGGAGAACGGCGCGATGGGGCTTGCCCTTGTCGTGGGCCTTTTGTTCCTGTTTCTCAACGCCCGCACCGCCTTCTGGGTGGCGCTGGGCATTCCGACGGCGATGCTGGCGGCGGTGGCGCTGATGTACGCGGCGGGGCTGACATTCAACATGATTTCGCTTTTCGCGCTCATCATCACGCTGGGGATCGTGGTGGATGATGCCATTGTGGTGGGCGAACATGCCGATGCGCGCGCGCGAAAATGGGGCGAAGCCCCGGCCGAGGCCGCGGAAAACGCGGCGCGGCGCATGGCGATGCCGGTCTTTTGTGCGACGCTCACGACGCTGATCGCCTTTTTCGGGCTGACGCTGATCAGCGGCCGGTTCGGGACCATGATCGCCGACATTCCGTTTACGGTGATCGCGGTGCTCACCGCGTCGCTGGTCGAGTGTTTCCTGATCCTGCCGCATCACATGAAACATGCGCTGGTCCATACCGCCAGGCAGCATTGGTACGACACGCCCAGCCGGATGGTGAATGGCGGCTTTGTCTGGTTTCGCGAGCGGCTTTTCCGGCCCGCGATGGCCGGGGTGATCGCGCTGCGCTACCCGGTGCTGGCGCTGGCGCTGCTGGCGCTGGCCAGCCAGGCGGCGATGTTCGTGCGGGGCGACGTCACATGGCGGTTCTTCAACGCGCCCGAGCGGGGCAGCGTGACCGGCAATTTCGCCATGGCGCCCGGTGCCGATCGCGAGGACAGCCTGGCCATGGTGCGCGAGCTGCAGCGCGCCACGGAGGCGCTGGGCGCACAGTACGAGGCCGAGTATGGCGTCAATCCGCTGGCCTACGTGCTTGCCGAGGTGGGGGGCAATGCGGGCCACGGCCTGCCGGGGACCGAGAGCAAGGAACCCGATCAGCTGGGCGGGATTTCCATAGAGCTGATCGAGGCGGATGCGCGGCCCTATTCCAGTTTCGAATTTGTGCGCGATCTGCAATCGAGCGTGGTGCATCATCCGCTGGCCGAAACGGTGAGCTTTCGCGGCTGGCGGTCGGGGCCCGGGGGAGATGCGCTGGATGTGCAGTTCTACGGGGCCAGCGCCGAGACGCTGAAGGCGGCGAGCGAGGCGCTGAAACGCGCGCTGACGCTGTATCCGGAAGTGTCCGCCGTGCAGGACAATCTGAGCTATGACAAGGAGGAGCTAATCCTCGAACTGACGCCGCAGGGGCAGGCCCTGGGGTTCGAGATCGACGAGCTGGGGCGTGTGCTGCGCGCGCGACTGGGCGGGATCGAGGCCGCCGAGTATCCGGTGGGGCCGAGGAGCGCGGAAATTCGCGTGGAAATTCCGCGCGATGAGCTAACGGCTGATTTCCTGGAACGGATGCAATTGCGGACCGGTGCGGGTGCCTATGTGCCGCTGGCCGAGATCGTGAGCGTGGACCGGCGGGCCGGTTTTTCGACCGTGCGGCGGGAAAACGGTGTGCGGCTGATCAGCGTGACGGGTGATCTGTCCGAGGATGACCCGGTGCGCGCGGCCGAGATCATGCAGGCGCTTGAGCAGGACGTATTGCCGCGGATCGCAAGCGAGCAGCAGGTGGAATGGCGCCTTTCGGGGCTGAGCGAGCAGGAGGATGATTTCCTGGCCGATGCGCAGCTGGGGCTGATGCTGGTGCTGTTGGGAATTTTCCTGGTGCTCGCCTGGGTGTTCTCGAGCTGGACGCGCCCACTGGTGGTGATGGCGATCATACCCTTCGGCCTGGTCGGGACCATCTACGGCCATTTCCAGTGGGACGTGCCGATGAGCATTTTCACGGTTGTGGGGCTCTTGGGCATGACGGGGATCATCATAAACGACAGCATCGTGCTGGTGACGACGGTGGATGAGTATGCCCGCGAGCGTGGCCTGATCCCCTCGATCATCGACGGGGCGGCGGACCGGCTGAGGCCGATCATGCTGACCACGCTCACGACGGTTCTGGGCCTCGCGCCGCTGCTCTTCGAGCGGTCGCAACAGGCGCAGTTTATCAAGCCGACGGTGATCACGCTGGTTTACGGTCTGGGTTTTGGCATGATCATGGTGCTGCTTGTGGTACCCGCGCTGATGGCGGTGCAGCAGGATGTGGCGCGGCAGGTCACGGCGCTGCGGCGCAGCCTTCGGTTCCGCGAGGCCGGAGTGCAGCGGGTGATGATGATGGCGGTGGCCGCGACGGGGCTGTGGTTCGTGCTGAGCCTTGGCTGGGTGATGGCCACCGGCACGCTGCCAGATGTCCTGTCCGGTGTCCTGTCCGAAACGGGCGCGCCGGTCGGAACGAACGTGGCGCTGGGGCTGTTCGTCGCGGGCGTGGCGGTGATCTCGGTGATCTGTTTCGGCGCGACGGCAGTGTTTCAGGCCATGCGCGCCCGCAGCGGTCAGCCCGCCGGGCAGCCCTGAATATCCACCGCATATTTGCGCCCCAACACCGTCAGGCGGAGGGCCGAGCGGTTCAGCGCGAAGGGGCGTCCCTGGACATGCACGAGCCTGGTTTCGGCACTGAGTGTCCTGCCTGAGCGCGAGGATGTCGCGGGCGCGACCCAGACCTCCGGGTTGCCTGTCTCGACAAGGACCATCTCGTCCCCGCCCGCCGGGGGCATCCGGATCGACGCGCTCAGCCGCAGGCCATCGGCGGTGGGCGTGATCCGGCAGGAGACGCCGGAAACACCGGCCTTGCGCGCGGAATATGGCCGGGCGGCGAGGGCCGCGTTGATACGCGGGTCGGGCCTGGCCCTGGTCGCGGGCAGGGTGGCCTCGACCCAGAGCTGCACGGGGATGCAGACATCCTGGCAAACACCCAGGTCGAGCGCCGCCTTCAGTGTGATCGGCTGACCCTTGCGCTTCGGGCTGATGGCCAGTGGCAGCACCACCTCGTCGATGTAGCCGATGGTCAGAAGGCCGGCCTGCATGTAGCGGCCCGGGCTGGGCCATTCGACGCGCACGCCTTTGAGATTGCCGGAGTTTCGCCAGTCGAACTGGGGCGCGAAACCGGTATCGCCCGGCGAGCGCCAATAGGTCTTCCATCCCGGTTTCAGCTTGAGCCGGAGCCCTGCCATATGGGTGCCGTCCGCCATGCGCCAGCCCGGGATCACCGTGGCCTCGACTACATGCTCCCACGCCCTTGCGGGTGTGGCGGCGAGGCCCGCCAGAAGGGCCAGGAGGGTCAGAAGACGCATCACCATGATCCCCACATGGGCCCTTTCGGCGGAATTGCCAACTCACTTTCCCGCCAGATTTGTTGCCGATGCCATGATGCCACGCTTGCAGATCGCCCGGGCAGGTCGCATTGTCGGGGCATGAGCGGTGAAATGGACCTCACGGGCAAGTTGCTGATCGCCATGCCGGGCATGGGCGATCCGCGTTTCGCGCATTCGGTGGTGATGATGTGTGCCTATTCCGCCGAAGGGGCGATGGGGCTGATCGTCAACAAGCCCTCCGATGACCTGCGGCTGGACAACCTGCTGGACCAGCTGGAAATCGCCAAAGGGCCCGGCGCGAGGGACCTGCCGGTACATTTCGGCGGACCGGTGGAGCACGGTCGGGGCTTTGTGCTGCATGATGCGGGCTATCGCTCGGCCATATCGACACTGGAGGTGACGCCCGAGTTCTCGATGACCGCGACGATGGACATTCTGGAGGACCTGGCCCGTGGTGCGGGTCCGCGCGACGTGGTCCTGGCGCTGGGCTATGCGGGCTGGGGGCCGGGACAGCTGGAGGGCGAGATCGCCGCCAATGGCTGGTTGGTCTGCGATGCCACGCGCGAACTGGTGTTTCATACCGGCGATGGGCAGAAATGGGAGGGAGCGCTGACCTCCATGGGCATCTCGCCGCTGACCCTGTCGGCGGATGGTGGCCGGGCCTGAGCGCCGGATTTTTCCGAAACTTCCGGCTTTAGGCCTGCGGGTTCTGTCATCCCGCGGGTCATGGGTGCGAGTCCCCTTCCTGCGGGGTGTCCGGATGATGGATGGCGGTCAAGACATGTCATATATGACATGTCTTCGCGGTGGGGTTTGGAAGCGATTGCCTGTGTGGTTTCCGCGAAAGGACTGATATAAAATCATTTCTCAACAATTCCGATCCGGTTCCGTCGAGGACTCCAAGGGGAATTCATCTGACATGGCGCTCAAGACATGTCTTGAGAGGCATGTCTTGAATGGACATCTTGTCCGAACAGGACAAGTGACGGGATGCGAGGCCGTGGTAGGAAAGGTCGCGGCGGCGCAGCTGTCGGGGTCCTGACCCTAGGTATCGCGCCGGGCCGCGGCGCGGCGCAGGCGGTCGTTGATCGCGCGGCCCAGCCCGCGATCGGGGATCGGCGCGACCGCAATGCCCTCCGGGTCCTGCGCATCCAGCGCATGAAGGTGGCCGAAGAGATTGGCCGCGGCCTCGACCAGGTCGCCGGACCCCGAGAGGTTCAGGTCGCACTCCATTGCCCCGAACCCAAGCAGCACCTCGCTGCCCTCAGTGCCATGGGCGTTCAGCCGCACCGGCGCACCGGGGGCGTAATGCGAAGCCAACTGGCCGGGGGCGGTCAGGGGACCGGTGTCGGCGCGCAGGGCCAGCGGCGCACCCAGTGCCGCCTCCAGCGCCTCCTGCGGCAGCCCGCCGGGACGCAGGAGCGTCGGGTCGCCCGCAAGCCCCAGGATCGTGCTTTCCAGCCCCACGGTCGAGGCCCCGCCATCGAGAACCGCGCCGATCCGTCCCTGAAGCCCCTTCAGCACATGTGCCGCCGTGGTCGGGCTGATCCGGCCCGAGGGGTTGGCCGAGGGCGCCGCGACGGGCCCCCCGAAGGCCTTGACCAGGGCCGTGCCTACCGGGTGCGCAGGCAGGCGGACGGCCAGCGTCGGCAATTCGGCGGTGACGAGGGGGGACAGGCCGGAGCCGGGCCTGAGCGGCAGGACCAGCGTGAGCGGCCCGGGCCAGAAGGCACGGGCCACGCGATCAGCCATGTCGGACCATTCGACCAGCGCCTGTGCGGCCTCGATGCTGGCCACATGCACGATCAGCGGATTGAAACGGGGCCGTCCCTTGGCCTCGAAGATGCGCGCCACGGCGGTGTCATTGGTCGCGTCCCCACCGAGACCGTAGACCGTCTCGGTCGGGAAGGCGACAAGCTGTCCGTCGCGCAGCAGGGTGGCGGCGCGGCGCAGGCCGTCGGTGTCGGGCAGCAGGGACAGCGTGTCGGGCATCGGGGTATCCGCGTGAAACTCGAGGTGGGACATAGGCGCAAACGCGGCCGATTGCAAAACCCGCCCCGGGCTTGACCCGGGACCTCTGCGCGCGCATTGAGGCGGCCGGGATTTGCGAAGGGCACGAGGCACGACATGGCAGATGGCAAGGCACAGTCCGGCGTTCGCTATCCATGGCCCGAGCCGCCGGCCCATGGCGAGGCCACCGTGGTCGCGCCCGGTGTGCTCTGGATCCGCCTGCCGCTGCCCATGGCGCTGGACCACGTCAACATATACGCGCTGGACGAGGGCGACAGCTGGACCATCGTGGACACGGGCATCCATTCGAAACGCTCGGTGGCGTTGTGGGAGCAGGTTCTGGCGGGTCCCCTCAGGGGGCGTCCGGTGTCGCGCGTGATCCTGACCCATCATCACCCGGACCATATCGGCATGGCGGGCTGGCTGATGTCGCGCTTTGACGCCGAGCTGATCGCGACGCGCACCTCCTGGCTGATGGCGCGAATGCTGATCCTGGACAAAGAGGCGCGGCCCACGCCACAGGCACTGGCCTTCTGGCGCAGTGCGGGCATGGGCGCGGCCATCTATGAGGCGCGCAAGGACGACCGGCCCTACAATTTCTCCGACACCAGCTATCCGCTGCCCGTTGGCTATACCCGCGTCAGGGAGGGCGCCGTCCTGCGCGCGGGTGGGCGGGACTGGGACCTGCGGATCGGCAACGGCCATGCGCCCGAGCACCTGACGCTGTGGAGCCGGGATGACAATCTGGTCATCGCGGGCGACCAGATCATCAGTTCGATCAGTCCCAATATCGGCGTCTATCCGACCGAGCCCGAAGCCGATCCGGTCTCGGACTGGCTGGAGGCCTGCGACCGGCTGGCGCAGTTTGCGCGCGAGGATCATCTGGTGCTGAGCGGGCACAAGCTGCCCTTTACCGGGCTGCCGTTCCGGATGCGGCAGCTGATCGACAATCACCGCAGCGCATTGCAGCGGCTGGAGGCGCATCTGGAGGTGCCGCGCGTGGCTTCGGAGTGTTTTGCGCCGCTTTTCAAACGAAAAATTGATGAGGGCACATACGGTTTGGCCCTTGTCGAAGCCGTTGCGCACCTCAATCATCTGCATCAGGCTGGCCGGATCACGCGGGAGCGCCGCGAAGACGGGGCCTGGCTCTGGCACAGGGAGAGCGATCATGGATGACGACATCAAGACCTCGGCGGAGGCGATGGAAGCCAGCGCCATCCCGCGTTGCCGGGAAGTACATGCCGACCCCGAACGCGGTCAGGGCGGCGGGGACATCACCGAGGGGATCGACCTGCAGCCGGTCGGGGACAAGAGCCCGGCGCAATGGGCCTATGAGAGGCTGATCCTCTATATCCAGAACTTCGAAAAGACGCTGGACAACGAGCACGAGGTGGCGATGGGCTTTGCCGGGGATACCACGGGCGTGATCCGAATAGAGGGGATGGGCTATTTCGACCCCGACATCGTGACATTCTACGGCAGCGATCCGGCTGGTGCCAAGACCCAGCTGGTGCAGCATGTGACCCAGTTGAGCGTGATGCTGCGGGCCTTGCCGGTGGAGGTGGAAAAGGCCGAACCGGCGCGGATCGGCTTCCGGCTGGCTGCGGGCTTGAAGAACGGGTAGGCGACGCGGTGCCCGGCGGGCGGGAAGTCGGCCATGCGGGACAAGGCCGCCATATGTGGCCGGACATCGCATTGCAGGGAGTGGCGGCACGCATTTGTGTTACAAGACCACGAGGCGATGGCCGAACCTTCTGCAACAATGAGGTCCACCGAACATGCTCTTTCTCAGCGTCATTCTCTACCTGGCTGCGGCGCTTGGCGTTCTGGCCATGGGACTGAAATACCTCCGCGCGGTCCCTCCTTTGGACTATCATGCGGAAATCACCAGAAACGAAGTACCCGGTGAAGCAACCCTGAGGGTTCTTGGTGCCCTCTACAAAGTGATGGGCGGCAGCTTCTTGTCGCTGGGCGTTGTTCTGGTCATGGTTACGCTTTTCGGTGTCTGGAACGACCTGTTATGGGCAAAGCTGGCAAACCTGATCGGTGCTCTCCTGGCGGGTGGTCTTTCTGCCTTGGTGCCGCGCAATGTGGAGCAGGCCACCGGCGTCAGAACGCCTTGGCGGATCGCCGCCGCGCTGACGGGTCTTGTCGTGGTCGCTTTTGTGGTCTCGGTTCTGTGACCACTTTCGGTGCGACGTCGACCATGCGGCCCATGCCCGCCCGGCCCATCACGGATACCTTCGGTCCTGCGTTGCCGCCGTGTGACCCGGACGCGCCTTGCCGTCGGGCCGGGCGACACGTCAGCCGGTGCCCCGCACGGAGCAGAAATTCACGCCCTGCGGTGCGCTGGGGGCGTGACACGCCCGGACGAATAGGCTAACCAGCGGAGAAACACAGTGCATTCGGGGAACACACGCATGGCCGATCACAAGCATGGCGAAATGGACACGACCGTTCAGGAAAAAACCTTCGAGGGCTTTGTCAAGGTCTCGGCACGGGTGGTGATCTTCTCGATCGCGGTTCTGATTTTCCTGGCAATCTTCAACAGTTGAGCCGTCCCTGAGGCGCGTTAATCCCGGGGGAGGTGACATGCTTAGACTGGTCTTGGCTTTGTGCGCGGTACTGGCGCTGTCGGGCTGTGCAGGCGTCAAGGTCTGGGCCCCGGACGAGGCCGTGGCGAGGGCGGCCTATCGCGATGACGGCCCGCCGCGTCTGACGCTGTTCACGATGATCAACAACAACACCGGTGCCGGGGCGCACACGTCGCTGATGATCAACGGCTCGCAGCGGATCATTTTCGACCCCGCAGGATCGTTCAAGCACGAGAGCGTTCCCGAGCGCAACGATGTGCTTTTCGGTGCCAATCCGGCGATGGTGGATGTCTATACGCGCTACCACGCGCGCAAGACCTTTCGCGTGAGGATACAGGAGCTGGACGTATCCCCGCAACTGGCCCAGCAGGCGATGGCGCTGGTGCAGAACTATGGTGCGGTGGGGGCGGCGCAATGCTCCATCAGCACGTCCAAGATCATGTCGCAGCTGTTCCCCGGGCAGATCAAGCAGACCTGGTTTCCAAGGAAGCTGGCGGGCCAGTTCGAGAAGCTGGACGGCGTGCGCGAGCAGGTTCTGTACGAGTATGACAGCGACGACAATTCCAAGGTTCTGGCCGCGTGGGACCCTCAGAAAGCGTACTGAACCCATGATTGCGATCATCTTCGAGGTGATCCCGGCAGCGGGCCGCAGGGGCGGCTATCTGGAGATGGCCGCCGAGATGCGCGCGCTGGTCGAAACGATGCCCGGCTTCATCAGCGTCGAGCGGTTCCAGAGCCTGACCAATCCCGACAAGCTTTTGTCGCTGTCCTTCTGGGAGGACGAGGAGGCGGTGCAGCGCTGGCGCGAACTGCAAGAGCACCGCGCGGCGCAGCGTATGGGACGCGGCGGCATGTTTGCCGATTACCGCCTGAAGGTCGTCGAAGTCCTGCGCGATTATGGCAAGCAGGACCGCGCAGAGGCGCCGGGGGACAGCCGCGAGGTGCATGGCGGGTAAAAATGCCGGTCCCGGTCAGGGTGCCGACAGGGTTGCCAGCCGGGCGCGGTCTTCGCCTGCTTCTTCATCCAGCCAATCCCGCAGGGCCGCGATCTTCGGGTCGTTCCACCGATCCCGCTGGGTGATGATGCAGACCCCGCCCATGGGCGAGGCGCAGACCATATCGGGAAAGGGTGTGACAAGCGCGCCGCTGGCCAGTTCGTCGCGGCAAAGCACGAGATCGGCCATCACCGTGCCGACGCCCATCAGCGCGGCCTTGGTCGCCATGTCGAGATTGGGAAAGACGTCACCGGATTCGGGGTCGGGTTCGGAAAGGCTGAAATGCTCAAGCCAGGCGGTCCAGTCGGCGCGCCGGGTGGTTTCATGCAAGAGGGTGCTGCGGCCGAGGTCGGAGGGCTCCTTGAGGGGGTCGATCCGTTCCAGATGCGCCGGGCTGCAGGCGGGGGTGAGATAGACGGGGAAAAGCTCGGCCACCTGCATCCCGGCCGGGCGTCCGGGCCATTTGGTGACCGAGAAGCCGACGTCGTAGTCCAGCGCTCCAAATCCGAAATGCGCATAGAATTCCGTGGTCAGGCTGATGCGGATGTCGGGGTGGCGCATCTGGAACCCGGACAGGCGCGGCAGCAGCCAGCGGATCGAGGTCGCGGGCGGGCAGATCACGCGCAGCTCGGAGGCGTCCGCCGCCAGACGCGCGGTTTCCCCGGCGATGCGCCGGAAGCTCTCGGTCAGCACCGGACCGAGCTGCGCGCCCGCCGGGGTCAGGCGAACGCCCTGGGCGTGGCGGATGAACAGCGCCACGCCAAGATGATCCTCCAGCAGCTTCACATGGCGGCTGATGGCGCCGCGGGTGACGTTGAGTTCGTTTGAGGCCCCGATGAAGCCCTCGTGGCGGGCGGCGGCCTCGAAGGCGCGCAGGGCATTGAGCGGGGGCAGGCGCATGGGCGCTCCACAGGATTAGTTTTTCTGATCCATGATAGGAGGAAATCTGGTTTGCGCGCAAGCGGATATGGGGCGTAGGTTTGCTGCGAGAGGGAGAGCTTTGCGCAATGAATTGGGATAATGATCGCAGGGTCAGCGGAACAGGCCGCGTCGGGCTGGTCCGTTGGGCCATCAGGAAAACTGTGCCTAAGCCAGAGCGTTCGACGCAACCGGCCCGTGTCTTGCATGATTTGCAGCGGTTGGCGGAAACCTCGCCGCACCTCATGCCGGACCTTGGCTTTGTCGAGGACAGGCTGCGGCGTGGCACAGGCATCCGGGTCTGGCGGCGCGGGGTCTATGTGGTCACGCTGCGCATCGGGGCGGCGCGCGCCGAGGCGAGTGTGTCTGACGCGGCCGGTCCGGCGCCGCAGCATGAGGCGGGCGCAGTGGCGGGCCACATCTGCGAAGCCCCGGACGTTGGAGTGTCACCCGCCCTGGGCGGTTGCGCGGGGCGGGTGCGTATGGGTCAGCCGAAGACCCGGGTCAGGGCTTCGTCGGTGGCCGAGACGATCTGGTCAATGTCGTCCCTGGTGGCGATCAGCGCGGGCGAGTAGCACAGCGTGTTGTTGAAGCCTGGGATCGAGCGGTTGGTTACGCCGATGATCACGCCCTGGGCGTTGCAGTCGGCCACGACGGCCTGGGCCTTTTTCTCGTCAACCGGCTCCTTGCTGTCGCGATCCGCGACCAGTTCGGCACCGAGGAAGAGACCCTTGCCGCGGACATCACCGACCACCGCGTGCTTGTCTTTCAGCCCATGCAGCTGATCGAGCATGTAGTCGCCCATGGCCGTGGTGTTGTCGAGCAGGCCTTCCTCTTCGATGATGGCCATGTTTTCGAGCGCGGCCGCCGGACCGGCCGTGCAGCCGCCGAAGGTCGAGATGTCACGGAAGAAGCTCATCGGATCGGTGGCATCCTCGCGGAACATGTCGAACACTTTTTCGTTCGTCACGCAGCAGGCAATGGCCGCATAGCCCGAGGCAACACCCTTGGCCATGGTCACGAAATCGGGCTCGATGCCCCAGTGCTGATAGCCGAACCATTTACCTGTCCGGCCCACACCGCAGACCACTTCGTCGATATGCAGCAGGATGTCATACTTGTCGCAAATCTCGCGGATGCGGGGCCAGTAGCCATCGGGTGCGGGGATCACGCCACCGCCTGCGGTCACGGGTTCAAGGCAGAGCGCGCCGACCGTCTCCGGCCCTTCCGCAAGGATCACCTCTTCGATCGCGTTGGCCGCGGCAAGCCCGTATGCTTCGCCCGACAGGTCCCATTGCGCGCGATATTCCATGCAGTGCGGCACGCGGATGAAACCCGGCGCGAAGGGTCCGTATTGCGCGTTGCGCTCGTCCTGACCACCGGCCGACATCGTGGCCAGCGTCGAGCCGTGGTAGTCACGCTCGCGGTACAGGATCTTGTATTTCTTGCCGCCGTAGCGCTTGTGCGCAATCTGGCGGACCATCTTGAACGCTTTCTCGTTCGCCTCGGAGCCCGAGTTGGTGTAGTAGACGCGGCTCATGCCGGGCATTTTCGAGATCAGTTTTTCGGAGAAAAGCGCGCCGGGGATCGAGCCGGTGGAGCCCGCGAAATACGGCAGCTTGATCAGCTGGTCGCGGATCGCGTTGGCGATGCGTTCGCGGCCATAGCCCACGTTCACGGTCCACACACCGCCCGAAACGGCGTCGAGATGCTCTTTGCCCTTCTGATCCCAGACGCGCATACCGCGGCCTTCGACGATGATCCGTGGATCGCCCTTGGGGTTATCGCCGGTCCAGGGGGCGTGCTGAATGAGGTGGTGCCAGACATTCGCGCGGTCGGCCTCGACCACCTTGTCGATGTCGTTGAGAAGATTGCCGTCCATCATGTCGTCTCTCCTAAGTATGAAAGTGGCCGCCGGGGCAGGTCCCGGGCCGGAATCCCATATGTCTGTTTGGCCTGAGAATCAGAAATTTCGATAGGGCCAGTGATCTTCTTGTTATAACGCCAGACGGCCGATATGGCCCGCGCAAACCTCTCGCGGTTGCAGCATTTACAGGGGGCTGCGGCTTGCGCAGCCTAGAAGTGCCGGGCAAATCGCAGCAGCGCCGCGCCCAGAAGCGCGGCCAGGGTTGCGGCGAGTTTCACCAGGTCGAGCCGTTCCTTCAGGAAGAACACGCCGATCAGAAGCGCAAAGACGATGGAGGTCTCGCGCAGGGCGGTGACCAGGGGAATGGGGGCCTGAGTGAAGGCCCACATCACCATTGCGAAGGCCACGAATGAGGCGCTGCCGCCGAACAGGCCGAGCCGTTTGTGACCCGTCATCGCGCGTCGGATGACGCCCGGCCTCCACAGGGCCATGGTCAGGCAGAAGCACAGCGCGGTGCCCATGGAGAGCCAGGCGTAGAAGGCGACGGGCGAGCCGGAGGCGCGTGCGCCATAGCCATCGACCAGCGAGTAGGCCGCGATGAAGCAGCCCGTCAGTAGCGCCAGCGCCGCCGCCACGGGATTGCGCAGACCGTCGGACTTGCGCACCAGCGCGAGGCTGAGGATACCCGCACCGATCACCGCGATGCCGATCAGTTCGGGCAGCAGAAGCTGCACACCCAGGACCGCCACGGAAATCGCTGCCACCAGCAGTGGCGCCACGCCGCGCGCGATCGGGTAGACCTGGCTGAGATCGCCCACGCGATAGGCCATGGCCAGCACGATCTGGTAGCCCAGATGCAGCAGGATCCCGGTGATCAGAAAGGGCCAGCTTTCCGGCGCAGGCAGGGGCAGCGTCAGGGCCGCCAGCGCGGCAATCGGAAAATGGCCGAGTGACAGGGCGCACATCGAGGCGAACTTGTCCGAACTGCCCTTGACGAAGCCGTTCCAGGCCGCATGAAGCAGCGCGGCCCCGATCACGACGAGGAACACGGTTGTGGTCATGGGTTACTTAGCGTCATAGCCTTGCTTCTGCGCCTTGTAGAGCTGTGCATAAAGCTTGTCATGCCTGAGAAGCGTGGCGTGCTTGCCCTCTTCGATCAGCCGACCGCTTTCGAGCACGAAAATGCGGTCGGCGTCCGAGATCGAGCTGAGCCTGTGCGCCACGACGATGGTGGTCTTGCCCCTGGTCAGCCGGGCGAGGGCGGTCTTGATGCGCTCCTCGGTGGCCTGGTCGAGCGCCGAGGTCGCCTCGTCCAGCAGCAGGATCGGCGCGTTGCGCAGGAAGGCGCGGGCAATGGCGATGCGCTGTTTCTGGCCGCCGGACAGCTGCGCGCCCTTGGGCCCGACAGGCGTGTCGCCGCGGGCCCGGATCAACGCGGCGATCTCGGCGTCTTCGGCGGCCTGCCAGATGTCCTCTTCGCTGGCCTCGGGGTTCACATAGCGGATATTGTCCCAGATCGAGGCGTTGAAGATCACGATGTCCTGCGCCACCACGGAAAAGGCCCCGCGCAGGGCGGTGACCTTGAGCTGGTCGATCGGCGTGTCGCCAAAGGTGATCTGACCGCCCTGCACATCATAGAGCCGCGACAGAAGCGACAGGATCGTCGTTTTGCCCGAGCCTGTGGCCCCCACGATGGCCGAGACCTTACCACCCTGGAAGGTCATGTTAAGCCCCTTGAAGAGCGGCTGTTCCGGGTCATAGGAAAAATCCACATCCCTGAGCGTGATGTCGGCGGAGGTGTCGAATTCGGTGCGCGCCTGCGGTGCGTCGGCGATGGTGGGGGTTTCCCGGAAAAGCCCGCGCACCCGGTCCAGCAGCACCATGTTGGCCTGAAGCCCGGCAAAGAACTGGGCCAGGAGCCGCGCGGGATCAAAGACCATGACCATGCCCAGCAGGAAGATGATGATGCTCGCACCGTCCATGTCGAAATCGGGACTGAGCACCATGTAGCCGCCGCCGCCGATCACCAGTACGTAGACGAAGGCCGAGCTGAGATCGATCGAGGGCAGCACCAGCGCCTGGGTCAGTTGCACGCGGTTCAGCAGGCTGCGGATCGACTGGGTGTTTTTCATCAGTCGCGAGATTTCCATCGGTTCCTGGCTTGCGATCTTGACCGTACGCATACCGGTGATGGTTTCCTCGATCCCGCTCATGTAGTTCGCCACGGCGGTTTCGGCCTCGCCCTGGGTTTCCTTGACCCGGTCCGAGACGAAATTCATCACCCAGATGATGAAGGGCAGCACGATCAGCGCCGACACGAAGAGAATCGGGTTCTTGTAGATGAGATAGCCCGATACGATCACCACCGTGACCGCATCGCGGACCGCGTTGGCCACGCCGAGCCCGATGAAATTGCCCAGAAGCTGGGTGTGGGTGACGATGCGCAGGATCACCTCGCCCGATTTGGTACGTTCGAAATAGGCCAGGTCCAGGTCCATGAGATGGCCCAGCATGTCGCGCCGCATCTCGAATATGGCCTGGTTGGACATCCGTACGGTCACGAGTGGCACGAGATACGACATGAGCCCGCGCAATGCGAAGAGAAAGAAGACGGCAGCGCAGACCAGCACCAGTTCCCGAACCGTGCCACTTTCGAAGATGATGCGCAGGCCGTTCTCGGTGATCGACAGGAATTGCTGGTAGACGATCCCCTGGATCAGGATCATGCCGAGCACGAGAAAGAGTTTCCCGAGATGCTTGCGCAGGTAGCTCGACCAGATCCAGCGCAGGTTGTCGCGATCCTGGGCGGAATAGAAGGGGCCGCGCTTGGGTTTGGCTGGGGTGGTCATTACGGCGTGCTGGGTCCTATTGGCATTGGACCCACGCTTTAGCGTGTTGGGGCGGTGAGGTCACGAGGGAATGCCGACACAGCGCAGCGCCCCCCGTCCGGGCCTGCGATTTGCCCCCGGGACGCGCGCCAAAGCGTGGCCCGCTCTGGCGTGGTTTCGTCCGGTACGGCGGTTTGGCGCTGTCAGGCTGCCAACATCTCGAGCCTGATCGGTTGGACCACGCGGATGGGTACGGTATCAGCCTCGATACCCAGAAGCTCGCCGGGGACATGGCAGGTGACGGGGATGCGCAGTTTCCGGCTGCCCGCGATGCCCACCAGCGGCACGCGCATCGTGCTTTTGCCTACGACGTCGTCAAAGCCCTGCAGATCGGGGATCACCGCCACAAAGACCATCAGCGGCAATTCGGGGTGTTCCTCGAAGCCGAAAGGCTGTTCAAGCGTGGCCCCCGCCACGCCTTCAAGCGCGATCTTGGAGCGAAATCCAAGCCCGGTCGCGACCATGTTGGAGGAGGCCAGGTAGGGCTGACCGGGGGAGACCATCACGGCATTGGCCGTCTGTACGCGGCAGGGCGGGTTGCATCCGATGGCCGGGCTTTCCTGGAACGGGCCGCGGGTCATGTGGCCGCCGACGCCGGAATAGGTCCCGGTCACCGTGGTCGTGAAGTTCAGGTCCATGTCGTATTCCGGGTCGGGCCAGTTGTCGATGTCGACCGAATAGGACACGTTGCCGCTGATCTGAAGGTCCACGGCAACCCGGCCCGAGATTTCGGTGGCCCAGATTTCGCGCGAGGCCCGCATCCGCTTGCAGGGCGGAATGCGCACTGTGTCCGCCGCGTAGGTGACGGTTCTCTGGTTCGATGAGGAATGTGTGGTGCTGGCAGTGAGGTCGACGGCCTGGGTGCGGTTGGCCCCGATCGAAAGACCACCGGGAATAGTGAGGTTTCCGGTCAGTTGCGAGGACCAGCTGACCTTGCCGCCGAAGGTGACCGAGAAGGATTCGGTATGCTGGTCACTATAGGCCGGGAAGCTGACCGATTGCTCGACCGTTCCACAGTTTGATCGGTCGATCTTGTCGATGACCAGCAGCCTTTTGGGCCGGATGTTCGGCTGACCCAGAAGCCGGAAGCCCTTGACCGTGACCGTGACGGCCGAAATGTCAAAGTCATACATGTCCTGATCGAAGCTGAATTGTCGTTCAGCCTCGAATTCGATTTCGGATTCAATGTCGATATCCATGTTTGCTCTCCGTCTGGAAATGGGGAGTGAACCAAGAGAGACTCGCCAAAAAAGCGAATTATACACCAAAAAGGAGAAATTGCTTATCGCAGCAGGATCGGGCGCGCACGCCGAGCGCTGTCGGTCCGGCCTGCGGTACAGTGCCTGGGCCAGGAGCGAGCGGGCGGACACTACGACGTTTCGCTAAACCGGGCGCCCAGGTTTTCGCGAAACGTGCTGCCGATACCTCAAACCCAGGTGGCGGCCGCTACTCCCAGCAGTTGACCAATACGGTCATGCCCGTGGCGCGGTCGGCGAGGTCCGCGGGGGTGATCCGGGACAGGTCGGAGGTCGAAGACGGCGCGATGCCTGCGGCTTGCAGGAGGGTCGTCAGGCTGTCGGCATTTGCCGCAAAGCTCACGCCTTCGGGCAGTTGCCGGCCGTTCGGCCTGTTGGCCAGCAGCATACCCAGCACCGCGCCGGCCTGATCCATCACCGGGCCGCCCGCGTCGCCCTCGAGCGCGGTCAGCGCGAGGCGTTTCACTCCGTCCTCGCCACCCAGGCCGCGCAGGTCCGCGATCTCGCCAAAGGTCAGCGACGGCGCGCCCAGCACGCCGCCGAAGGAATAGCCCGACACGGCCACGTTCGACCTGATCCGCGGCGTGTTCTGCTGGAACGCCGCCACGCCCATGGGCGCGAGCGCGGTCCGGGGCTTGAGCACGGCGATCCCGGCTTCGTCATCGTCGACCACCACATCGGCGCGGTAATCGTCCTCGATCGTCACGTAGCTGCACGAGTCGACGACTTCGGACGTGGTCACCACGGTGCCCGTGTCGTCCACATAGAAGCCCGAGCGCGACAGGCGTGGTTTGCGGATCTCCAGCCCCGAAACGAGGTCGATGCTCTGCGTTTCGTCGAGGCCCGATGTCGCATCCAGAACACCGTCGATGCGGGTGAAACTCTGCTGCATTTCGCTCAGCAGCCGGGTGCGGCGGTCCTCGTCGCCGGCGGGCCAGACCAGGGTGAAGCCCTTGATCCGGCCGTTTTTCAGCGAGGCCACGGTGTGCGACACCATCGTAGCGTTTTCGCCGATCAGGACAAAGCTGTCCTGTTTGCGTTCGCGCGGGCCGTCGGGCGGCACGATGCGCAGCGTCTGCATGATGTCGAAAAGGCCGAACAGCGTGTCCCGATTGCCCTCCTGGGAAATCAGGAACACCCTGGCGGGAATGTCGGCAGTGGCCTCATACTGGGCGAAGGGCGGCTCGAATTTCGAGAAGGCGACGACGCCGAGGGGGAGCTTCATCTCGATGCCGGTTTCGGGGTCGGAGACGCGCTGCAGGTCAAGACCGTCGAGCACGGCGTTGTATTGGCGCAGAAGCTCGGCGCGTTGCATCGTGGTCAGGACGCCGGTAGGCTCGAACCCGTTTGCCTCCTGCCAGCCAACCATGGAGCGGCGCGTGCCGGGGCCGAAGGCCGCGTCGATGCGGCCCTCGTAGAAGCCGGCCCATTGCAGGGCGATCTGCAGGTCGGCGCGCTGGTCGCGGCTGAGATCGCGCTCGGAGGCGCGCGCCTGACGCGGGGTTTCGTCAGCGGCCCCGGGCTCTGGTGCAGGTTCTGGTGCGGGCTCCGGCTCGGGGGCCGTCACGGCAGCGGTGCCGGTCTCGGGCTCAGGCTCGGGCGCCGGTTCCGGTTCGGGCGTGGCCGGGCCCGTCGAGAGGGCCTGGATTTCGGCCAGGGTGTTGCTGCCCACGGGCCATATCTGGCGGCGGTATTCGCTGCTGGAGGTCAGGTAGCTGTCGCGCGGGATGCGACCGTCGGCGCGCAGGACGCGCAGAACCTGTTCGGCATCGCCACGCCGATAGGGGCCAAGCGCCACGGCGTACCAGCCGCCGCCCAGTTCGAACCCGTTGACGTCCTCGAGCTGGGCCGAGCGGCGTTGCAGCGCCTCGTTGATCTGGTTGAGCGTGGGTTGGGCCTCGATCTGGACCCAGACAAGATCGTCCGGCTGCTGAGCCGAGGCTGCGGAGAAATGAAACGCGGTGATGAGCGCCATCAATGCGCCGAAAAAAAATCGCGTGAATAGCCGCGTCATGAAAAGACCTGTCCTTGCCCTGTTTTGCGGGTGCGTGCCGCCCTGTCCCCGGGCGAAAAGCGCGCAAACGTCCTGTTTCGCATTGTTTTAACAAATCCCGCGGGTGATGCATCCCAAAAATGCCGGGACGCGCGGGGCCCGGGGCGGGTCCCGTTGCGCAGGCGCGTTCAAACTGTGCAGGGCGCGCGCGGCGCTCGTGGCCGGGGCGAAGCGCCGGGAAAGACATGGCATTGAATGTCCGGCATCCAAGACCTGGCATTCAAGACATGTCTTATACGACATGTCTTAAACGGAGCGTACGAGCCGTTTCGGATCGCGTTTGCGGCGTTCCGGAACAGGTTGGAAGCGAAGTGGGCGTGAACCGGAAAACCTTCGCGTCAAGCAATTATTTGCAGTTCTTTCAACGTCCTGAAGGCCTGTGCGTTCCAAGAACGCCTGAAGTTTTTCTGCCGACGATCCGGCTGACCTGGCCCCCGTCTCGTCTGTCGCAAGATTTTCTTAAGACCTGTCGTCTATGACATGTCCTGGTCAGCATCTTTGCTGTTCATCCGCGATACACGACACGAAAAGGAGCCTGCCCATGTATCGACCCGACCGTTTTGCCCGGACCTATGCCACCGAACGCGGACATGCACTCTGGGATTTCCTCAACCGACAGGACAACGTGATGCGCATGGAAACCGCCTCGTACCTTCTGCGCCCCGCGGTCGAACCTCTGGCCCCGCACCTGCTGCGCGAGTTCGGCGGCGAGGTCACGCAACGCCGGATCAAGCAGATGATCGGCCACATGGCGCGCCAGATCCTCGAGGCGCGCGGCTTTCGCCTGCACCACAGCGGCGTCAAGATCAGGCGGCGCGGCAATTTCTTTGCCAGCGGATCGCGCTATATCCGCGAGGAAACGGGCATGGCCTCCACCTGACCTGATGCAGACCGATCCGCGGCAATCATCGAATTGACCCCCGCGCTGGCGCGCCGTAGGTAGGGGCCCGACCGATACGGGCAAATCCAAAGGGCGGGGCGCATGGCCGGCACAGCTTCGAAACCGCGCAGTTTCCAGGAGATCATCCTGCGGCTGCAGGCCTACTGGGCCGCGAGAGGCTGTGCCATGTTGCAGCCCTATGACATGGAGGTGGGCGCGGGCACGTTCCACCCGGCCACGACACTGCGCTCGCTGGGCTCCACGCCCTGGGCCGCGGCCTATGTGCAGCCGTCGCGTCGGCCCACCGACGGGCGGTATGGCGACAGCCCGAACCGATGGCAGCACTATTACCAGTACCAGGTGCTGATCAAGCCCAGCCCGCCCGATCTGCAGGCGATCTACCTGGGGTCGCTCGAGGCGATCGGCATCGACATGGGCGTGCATGATATCCGCTTTGTCGAGGATGATTGGGAGAGCCCCACGCTTGGGGCCTGGGGCCTTGGATGGGAGGTCTGGTGCGACGGGATGGAGGTGAGCCAGTTCACCTATTTCCAGCAGGTGGGCGGGCATGATTGCGCGCCGGTCTCGGGCGAGCTGACATACGGGCTGGAGCGGTTGGCGATGTATGTGCTGGGTCATGACGATGGCAACGAGATGCCGTTCAACGACCCCGACGCCCCGATCCCGCTGACCTATGGCGACGTCTTTCGCGAGGCGGAGGCGCAATATGCGCGCTGGAATTTCGACGTGGCCGATACGGAGATGCTGCTCCGGCATTTCCTGGACGCCGAGGCCGAATGCGCCCGCATTCTCGATCAGCCCGAGCAAGACGCCAAGACGGGACGCCGCATCGTCATGGCGCTGCCGGCCTATGACCAATGCATCAAGGCCAGCCACATCTTCAACCTGCTCGATGCGCGCGGCGTGATCAGCGTGACCGAGCGCCAGGCCTATATCGGCCGCGTACGAACCCTTGCCAAGAAATGCGCCGACGCTTTCTTGCAGACCGAAGCCGGAGGATGGGAGGCCGCCTGATGGGCAAGTTTCTGGTACTTTTGATCATGGTGTCCGCCGTTGGTATGGGCGCGGCGATCTATTATCTGCAGGTGTATGCTTACTACGAAGAGGTCGCCCTGAGGCCCGGTGAAGACGTGATGATGACTTCGGTCGTCAGCGGCGCGGTCGTCCCCGTGCCCTATGACAACTTCCAGGCCATCGACAGCCAGAGCAGCCCGATCCGCTATCGCGCCTGTTTTACGACACCGCTGGACCGCGAGGCCCTGATCGGGGGTTACGTTCCCGTCAAGGAACCGGCGCCCACCGTGGCGCCGGGCTGGTTCGACTGTTTCGATGCGGTCGAAGTGGGCACCGCGCTGGAAGAGGGCCGGGCGCTGGCCTTCATGGGCACCGAGAACTTCAAATACGGCATCGACCGGATCGTGGCGATTGACGAGGATGGGCGCGGTTTTGTCTGGCACCAGATCAACCGCTGTGGCGCGATCGTGTTCGACGGCAACCCGGCCCCGGACGACTGCCCGCAACCGCCCGAAGGGTACTGAGCGATGCCTGACCTGCTGATCGAACTGTTCTCCGAGGAAATTCCGGCGCGGATGCAGGGCAAGGCCGCGGATGACCTCAGCAAGCTCGTGACCGACGGGCTGGTCGAGGCGGGGCTGACCTATGCCGGTGCCGCGGCGTTTTCCACGCCCCGGCGCCTGACGCTGGCGGTGGAGGGAATGGTGGCTTCGTCACCCACCCTGCGCGAAGAGCGCAAGGGCCCGAAGGTGGGCGCGCCCGAGCAGGCCGTCGAGGGGTTCCTGCGCGGCGCGGGCGTGACCCGCAAAGACCTCGAAATCCGCGATGACAAGAAGGGGCAGGTCTATTTCGCCACCATCACGCGCCCCGGCCGGCCGGCGGCGGAGATCGTGGCCGAGGTTCTGGAGAACACCATCCGCAACTTTCCCTGGCCCAAGGCGATGCGCTGGGGCAACGGGTCCCTGCGCTGGGTGCGGCCGCTGCATTCGATCCTGTGCCTGATCACCGACGTGGCGGGCGAGGCGACCGTCGTGCCGATGGAGGTGGACGGCCTTACCGCTGGCGACACCACCGAGGGGCATCGCTTCATGGCCCCGGGGCGGTTCCGCGTGACGTCCTTCGAGGATTACGCCGCCAGACTCAAGCGCGCCCATGTGGTGCTCGACGCCGAGCAGCGGGCGCAGGCGATCTGGCAGGAGGCCACCAATCTGGCCTTTGCCGCGGGGCTCGAGGTCGTTGAGGACAAGGGCCTGCTGCGCGAGGTGGCGGGGCTGGTGGAATGGCCGGTGCCGCTGATGGGCGAGATCGGGGTGGAGTATCTGGACCTGCCGCCGGAGGTGCTCAAGACCTCGATGAAGGAGCATCAGAAGTTTTTCTCGGTGAAGAACCCCAGGTCGGGCCGGATCGAGCGTTTCATCACCGTGGCCAACCGCGAGACGGCAGATCATGGCGCGACCATCCTGACCGGCTACCAGAAGGTCCTGTCGGCGCGGCTGGCGGATGCCAAGTTCTTCTGGGAGAACGATCTGCGCGAGGCCGAGGCGGGTGGTCAGGCGTGGCTGGATGCGCTGTCGAATGTCACTTTCCACAATAGGCTGGGTTCCCAGGCCGAGCGGATCGACCGGATCGCCGCACTGGCGCGCGAGATCGCGCCGGTGGTTGGCGCCGATGAGGCTGTGGCCGAGCGCGCGGCACGCTGGGCCAAGGCGGATTTGTCCTCGGAGATGGTCTATGAGTTCCCCGAATTGCAGGGGCTGATGGGGCGGTACTATGCCGAGCGCGCCGGGCTGGGCGAGGATGTGGGCTGGGCGGCCGAGGAGCATTATTCGCCGCTGGGGCCATCGGATGACGTGCCGACGCGGCCGGTGTCCGTCGCCGTGGCCTTGGCCGACAAGATCGACACGCTGACCGGGTTCTGGGCGATAGACGAGAGACCCACGGGGTCCAAGGACCCGTTTGCATTGAGGCGGGCGGCGCTGGGGGTGATCCGGTTGGTGGTGGAGAACGGGGTTCATGTGAACCTGCTGAGTCGACTTGGGTGGGGAACGTCGCTCAACCGGTTCCAATTGATGATCAACGAAGCGTTTGCAAACGAGGATGTTCAGACCGCAGATGAGCTCATGAGACGAGGTGTTGAAGAGATATTTGAAAAGGGTAAATTCGACGATGTCGATTTAGACCTCCTCACTTTCCTACACGATCGGCTCAAGGTCTACCTTCGTGATCAAGGAATACGCCATGATATAGTGGATGCTTGCATCGGCTCATCAGAGTCGGACGATCTATTGCGGATTGTAAGGAGTGCACCCCATCTCAGCGATTTCCTGAAAACCGAGGATGGCGGGAACCTGTTGCAGGGGTTCAAGCGGGCGAACAACATCCTGTCCCAGGCCGAGGAGAAGGACGGGGTCGAATACTCCTATGGCGCGGATGTGAAATTTTCCGAGACGGACGAGGAACGCGCGCTCTTTGCGGCTCTGGATGCCGGCGAGCCCAAGATCGAGGCCGCCTTGAAAACCGAGGATTTTGCCGCCGCCATGGGGGCGATGGCCGATCTTCGCGCGCCGGTGGATGCGTTTTTCGAGGCGGTGCAGGTCAACACCGACAACGATATCGTGCGGCGCAACCGGTTGAATTTGCTGAGCCGTATCCGCAAGCTGTGCGGCTCGGTCGCCGATCTGAGCCGCGTCGAGGGCTGAGCGCCCGGAATTTGGGAAAATTCCGAACCGGAAAATGCACATTTTCCGTCCTGTTTTCCGCTCGGAAAACGCGTCCCCGCGCTTGTGTTGTGCGTCAACCTCCGTATGCTGCGCCCACGAAAGGAATTTGCCGCAGTGCAGCATGACGATCTGGACATAACGCTGATCACGCCCGACGCGCCCATGGCCGCCGAGACCCATGGCGGGCGCGCCAAGTGTCTGCAGCGGCTGGTGCGGCTGGACCTGCCGGTGCCCAAGACCATTGCGCTGTCGTTCTGGACGGTGCGGGCGATTGCGGCGGGCGAGTTCGTGGATGGCCGGACCCTGCTGGAGCCGTTCGAGGAGAACCCGCTTTTGTGCGTGCGCCCCTCGTCCGAGGACCCCGATTGGGGAGGGCCGCGGGCCATTCTGAACATCGGGATGAACGATGCCAAGCTTGCCGAGTTGTCCGAAAGCCTCGGGCAAGAGGCGGCGGCCAAGCTCTATCTGCGCTTCGTGCAGTCCTATGCGATCCATGTGGCGCGGCTGGATCCGGACGAGTTCGACAATGTGGACGACGATCCGGTCAAGGGGCTGCAGGAGGCGCTGGAAACCTATGAGGACGAGGCCGAGGAGCCGTTTCCGCAGGACCCGGCCGAGCAGCTGATCGAGGTGCTGCGATCCATGGCGCGGGCCTGGGACGGCACCACCGCGCGCCTCCTGCGGCAGGCCAAGGGCGCGCCGGCGGATGCGGGGCTGGGCCTTGTCGTGCAGGCCATGGCGCTGGGCGTGGGCCGGGGAGAGAGCGGTGCGGGTGTCATGCAGCTGGTCAACAGCCAGACTGGCGAGCGCAAGATCACCGGGCGTTACATGTCCCAGAGCCAGGGCCGCGACGCGCTGAGCCGGGGGGCGGATGCGCTGTTTCTTGAGCGCGATCCGCGCGGGCCGTCGCTGGAAGAGCTGGCACCCGAGGCCTTTGCGGAGCTGAAGGCGCACACGGCGCTGATGCGCGAGAAGCTGTGCGAGGAGATGCAGGCCGAGTTCACCATCGAGAACGGTGCCGTCTATCTGCTGGACGGCGTGCGGGTCGCGCGCAATGCGCGGGCCGCGGTGAGCATCGTGGTGGCGCTGGCCGAGGACGGGATCATCAGCCACGAAGAGGCGTTGATGCGGATCGAGCCGCGCGCGCTGAACGAGCTTCTGCACCGGCAGGTCGACCCCCACGCCACGCGCGACGTGATCGCCCGGGGCGTGGCCGCCAGCCCGGGCGCGGCCAGCGGGCGCATTGTCTTCACGGCCGAGGCGGCACAGGCCCACGCGGCGCAGGACATCGCCTGCATCCTGGTGCGGCGTGAGACCAGCCCCGAGGATATTCGCGGAATGCACGCCGCCGCGGCCGTTCTGACCGAACGGGGTGGCGTGACCAGCCATGCCGCAGTGATCGGGCGCGGGATTGGCCTGCCCTGTGTCGTGGGCGCGTCCTCCATCCGGTTCCAGACACAAAGGCATCAGCTGACCGCACCGGATGGACGGGTCTTTCGCGAGGGCGACATGATCACCATCGACGGCACCAATGGCGAGGTGCTGGCAGGCGAGACGGCACTTCTGGAGGCGGGACATGACGACAGCCTGAGGGTGTTGATGAAATGGGCCGATGCGGTGCGCGACATCGAGGTGCGGGCCAATGCCGACACGCCGCGCGACGCCGAGACCGCGCGCTGGTTCAGCGCGCAGGGGATCGGTCTTTGCCGGACCGAGCACATGTTCTTTGACGCCGACCGGCTGACGGTGATGCGCGAGATGATCTTTGCAGGCTCCAGCAAGGACCGCGCCGCCGCCCTTGAACGCCTGCTGCCGATGCAGCGCGAGGATTTTGCCGAGCTTTTCCGCATCATGAAGGGCCGCCCGGTCTGTATCCGCCTTCTGGACCCTCCGCTGCACGAGTTTTTGCCGACCGACCGAACCGGCCACCGCGAACTGGCCGAGGCGCTGGACCTGCCCCTGTCGGATGTTACGCGCCGGGTCGAGGCGCTGGGTGAATACAACCCGATGCTGGGGATGCGCGGCGTGCGGCTGGGCATCACCGTGCCCGAGATCTACGACATGCAGGCGCGGGCGATTTTCGAGGCCTTGCTGTTGCTGCCCGAAGACGGTGATCCGGTTGTGCCCGAAATCATGATCCCGCTGGTGTCGGCCAGCCGCGAGGTGGACATCGTCAAGGGCCGTATCGATGCCGTGGCCAGTGCCGTGCGCAACGAGACAGGCCGCAAGTTCAAATACCGGCTTGGCGTCATGGTCGAGACGCCGCGTGCCGCGCTGCGCGCCGGCGAGATCGCGCCCAAGGTCGAATTCCTGAGTTTCGGGACCAATGACCTCACGCAGATGACCTATGGGCTGAGCCGTGACGATGCGGGCCGGTTCATGTCCGAATACGTGCAACTGGGGGTCTATCCCGAGGATCCGTTCCACACGCTGGACACGGACGGGGTGGGCGAACTTCTGAGCCTCGGGGCCGAGCGTGCGCGGGCCGCCAACCCGGACCTGGTCCTATCGATCTGCGGCGAGCATGGCGGCAATCCCGAATCGATCGCCTTCTGCCGCGCGGCCGGATTTGACTATGTCTCCTGCTCGCCCTTCCGGGTTCCGGTGGCGCGATTGGCCGCGGCGCAGCTCACCTTGCGCGACAAGATAGGGTAGCTGACCCGTTCGGCACCGCTACATCTGCATGAAGGCGCGCGGGCACATGCGTCAAAACCGCCCGCCGGGTGGACGAATCCTGCAATTTTAACTAATTGGCCCGCAGGACAGAGGCCACGCCCGTTGATGGGCAGAGGGAAATCATGCTGAAACGAGCCATGTTGATCGCCGCGCTGATGGCCAGCCCGGTGGTTGCGGAAACGCCCACTGACAAGCTGATCGGTCAGGAAAAGCGCGCCCTGCAATCCGTCAAGGAAGGCCGCGTCGCGACCTTGCTGAAGCCGGGGGCGGGCGAGTTCAGCTATTCGCGCAGGTGGCTCGATGGGCAGAAGGTCGCGAAAGGTGGCGCCGATTGGCAATGCCTGGCCGAGGCGCTCTATTTCGAGGCGCGCGGCGAAAGCGTGAAGGGGCAGTTCGCCGTGGGCGAGGTGATCCTGAACCGTGTCGACAATCCCCAGTTTCCCAACTCGGTATGCGGCGTGATCAAGCAGGGGACAGGGCGCAAGTTCCAGTGCCAGTTCACCTATACCTGCGACGGCATCAAGGAAGTGATTGCCGAGCCCAAGGCCTATGAGCGGGTGGGCAAGGTGGCCGCGCTGCTGCTGGCCGGGGCACCGCGCAAGCTGGTCAAGGGGGCCACGCATTACCACACCCGCGCGGTCAGCCCACGCTGGTCTCGCATCTATCCGCGCGTGGCCGCGATCGGTGTGCATTATTTCTACAAACGCCCCACGCGGCTGTCGCAGAACTGACCCCGCGCGGCGGTTTGCGGATTTGTCTCGCTGCGGTCTCCGTGCTAGAGCGCGGGGCAACGACTCCCGTGGAGCGCGGACATGAGCAACGAAATCAGGCTGGCCTTTGAACACCCGTCCCTGCGGGCCGATGCCACGGCCCCCGATGGCCCGCTGGACCGCATTTCGGTGCGCGATCATGTGGTCGAGGTCGAGATCGGCGCCTTTCAGGCCGAGCGCGGCACAACGCAGCGCGTCAGCTTCAACGTGGTGGTCGAGGTGCGGCCACTGACGGGTGCCGTGGATGACGATGTGGATCGCATCCTGAGCTATGACAAGGTGACCGAGGCGATTGCCGGTGAACTGGCTGATGAACGGATCAACCTTCTGGAAACATTGGCTGAACGGATCGCCGAGCGCATCCTGGTCGAGCCGCAGGCGGTGCGGACCTTCGTGCGGATCGAGAAGCTGGATCGCGGCCCCGGCGCGCTGGGTGTCGAGATCGTGCGCGCGGTCGGGGACCTCGGAGCCAAACCCGAGGCACAGAGCATCGAGGTCCCGCATCCGCATGTGGTCTATCTCAGCAACGCGGCGATCCGGTCGCCCAACCTGGGCAAATGGCTGGATCAGCTCGAGCAGCGGGCCGAGCCGGTGATCCTCTGTGTGGGGCGCGCCGATGTCGAGGCGCCCCAGACCGGTCACAGGATGACCCAGCGGCGCGTGGACCTCCTGGCCATCGAACAGAATGCCTGGGTTCTGGGTGGTCGGGATGATCGCTGCGTGGTGGTGGCGACCCGGACCGAGCTCGACTGGGCGATGAAGAACGGTCAGATCAGCGTCTGGGCTCCGTCGAAAATCACGCTGGATGCCGTCGACGGACCCAGTGCCAGCCCCGGGGACACGGTGGCGCTGGCCGCGTGGTTTGCCGGGCATATGGAGGCGTCCGAC
>Ga0316205_10000723_pt1 | contig 52510 bp, 52 predicted proteins | sample 3monthpyrite_MG_FD_204941 | JGI IMG/M metagenome (GOLD analysis project Ga0316205, IMG submission 204941) | Microbial mat bacterial communities from mineral coupon in-situ incubated in ocean water Damariscotta River, Maine, United States -... | ecosystem: Environmental > Aquatic > Marine >...
GACATAGGTGTTCCGACTGGGATGCCTGTACTGTCAGTATAGCCCGCCGGTGAACGGAAAGAAGTCGAAGCCGCATCATTAGCCGGATTCGCTGCAATTACTAATGAACTTACGCAAAGCATCAATGCTAATAATAATATCTTTTTCATTTTCATTCCTCGGTATATATTGAATTGGAGGGCCATAAGGCCCGGTTATTTTTCTCTTATAACGATCAGAATTCATCCAATCGCCTATTGCGCTTGACTTAAAAACATCTTTAGCCACGTCAGTCTTTATTACTTGTCCCTTCATCGACCTCAATTGCCCCCTGGCAATGCTTTTTTGTCATGAAAACTAAATCCAACACCTTGCAGATAAATCGACAGGTTTTGCATTTATGCTTTATCTTGCCCAGCACACTGCTTGTTGTTTCATCTTCAGACCCAAATCCACGACTACGCAATGAAGGAATAAAGCCAAGCAATACATTAAACATTTGACTTAATGAATTAAGAAACCGAAAAAACTGTACTTTCATTTCTTTCTGAGCCTCGCAATTATTTACGTGTTAATCCATATCCCAAGTGAACGCGCCAGTTGCAAACTGAATTTGATTGCCGTTTACAATTGCTTGTGATGGCGTCATAACCCCAGATCCAAGCTGGTTACCGAGCGTAAGAGCGTCGAACAATGCCCAGTATGTGATTGTTCCCCATGCACCGGTTGATACAGGCGAACTTAACGCCGCGTTATTTGCTACCTGGCTCAATGTTCGCGCAAAGGCTGATACCAGTGAGCGCGCATAGGCATTACCAACCGGCTCGGCAATCGCGCTGTTATCATCCAGTGGATTCGCAGTTGAGAAGGCAAGATATAGCGAAGGCTGCGCCATTGCAGATGCAGACACAAAGATATGCCGGAGAATTGCATTAGCAAGATAATCAGAGTAACCAGTAATACTGATAGAAACCGATCCGGCTGCAAGACTGAATAAATTACCATTGACAACAGCCTGAGCAGGCGAGACAGTGCCGTTAGCAAGCATATTGCCACCGGTTAATGCATCAAATATCGCATAATGAGATATCGTTCCCCATGCCCCAGAAGCCTGGGCAAAATCAATTTGATTGGTGTTTGTAGCAGTTCGGCCAGTAACACCCCACGCAGGAACAGCCTTTCGCGCATAGCCATTGCCAACAGGTTCAGCAATACCAGAATTGTCTTCAGCAGGATCAGCCGTTGATAGAGCCACATAAATTGTAGGCTGGCCATATGCAGCTGTCAGACTGAAAATATGATCAAGCATCTTTTGCTCAATGAAATTACTTATACCCGGCATACCGTGTTACCCCTATTTTGTTACTTCTGGATCTAAGATGACTACGCCTTCAATTATCCTGGCGACGAATGCACCCAGATAAATTTCAATGTCATAATCACCCTCAGAAAAAGACCACCCGCTTGATACTGACGCAGGTACCGAAAGTTTTACTTTTTTGTTTACAGTATCAACACTGATGTCAGCAGAACTACCAGAATCAATGTCGTAATATTTAGTAGTGCCGGTTTTTCTATCTCTTATCTGCATTCTCGCGGCGAATCCAGTTAAGTCATAAGGCTCGCCGTCACTCTCACTGGTAACATCAAACTCATGATCGTATGTTGAGCCCTGCAGAATAGTAAGATCTTCTTCAACTATTGTTTTTTCTGACACTTAATTATCCCCCGAAACCAAACGCAACCGGCTTAATGCTTGCAGGTTCATTACTGTAACCACGTGATACGAATGCCCGCGCCTCAGATATTCCACGCCTGAATATGATTTCATGTCGCCTTGCTTCATTTCTATCGGCCCAAGGCTTACTACTCATAGAGAAAAGGCGATACAGCGCACCTGAAACCAATGTATCCGCATACTCATCAAGTATCAGGTCATCCATACCATCAGCATCACGCTTTGGCCGGTATGTAGATTCAATGACCAGACCACGTGTTAATGCCTCAGTTGGAATCGGGTACAATCGAATAGTACGGGTATCAGTCAGAATATAATGAGTTGGCTGGCTGCCTGTAACTGACTCCCACCCCGGATTTTCTGTATCAAGCTTGTCTTCAGTGATTGGAAATATCATGACGCCGTTATACTTAACCCGGATTATCCCCAGCACCATGGATTCACTGATAGACTGAGCTTGATATGATGACTTGTTAGCAACCACATTGATCGGATCACTCTTTTTACGCAGGATTCCAGATAAATCACAAAATTCAATCGCCGCGCGTCTTAGTTCCTTTTCTGCCGTGAAGTCTGGACAGGTATCGACTTCAGGCAAAACGTCAGGTAACAACGAGTCAAAACGCGCCTTCATTATTTAGCACCGGAACTATTAGGATTAAATGGAGGTGCCTGGCGATTCGGGTTATTTTTAGCCAGGTTCTTCTCATCCATACCCAGACTTAATGCAAACGCCTGATAATGTGATGTTGCCCTGGCAGGATTGGCCGCATACTCAGCATCTTTTGAGTACGCTCGATACATGATGTAATCCAGTATTGCATTAGAATAGACATCATCAATCGTTATAACCGCGCCAATAAGGATGTCGGCAGGTGCCTCAGAGTAAACTAATTCAAGAAAACCCGGAGAAACCGCCGGTTGAGGCGGATAAACGTAAAACTGTTTCGGATCACGCGCATCAAAACAATAGTGCTTTGATTCAGCTGCAGGAGTAGATGCATGCCAGTCCGGTAACTGAGAATCAAGTACTTCCCTGTCAACGATTCTCACACCACGGCCAGGAGTCAGGCCATCAGTCCCCATATTGCGCACAATATCGATTAAGCGAATGCCGGTAGCGGGTATATTTTGCTTTGTACCCGTAACCATTACGACAGCAATATTTTTTGGATTGGCATCAGGTCGTAAATTAACGATCTCACGCTGCCCATCATTTAGCCACTCAAGTAATTCAGGCTCAGTCCATCGTACTTTAGTGATGTCCTGAAGTAGTTTTCCCGCTCGATCAATAATGCTTTGAGCAATTATGGTTGACATGGTTATAACCTCTTTTTAATTTCTAATACTTACGCTTCGCCGCGTACATCCATGGCAAAACGCGGCACATCAACCTCTATCATTTGATCCTTATCGTTAGGATCTTCTTCATAGAGAGTTTCAACGGCACTACGGAGTACATTAACGACGCGCTCAGGTACGGTAACTTCAGAATTACGCTTGATTGCCCAAGCAACACCATTCACGGAAGCCGTCACAACGTCACGACCACCAGCACCTTCCTGATTATGAATCAAGATTTTGATTTTTTTGTCGCTACGATAGCCTTTATCGATCTCGCTGACATGCTCAACGTCAGTATCAACGTCAGTATCATCAACAGTGCCGCCGTTACCATCCTGAGCGATCAAGATCTGATCAACCATTTCATCAGTGGTCGTGCCTTCATCAAAGTCGATACTGAATTTCTCGCTTGCGATTTCGACCAATTCATCTTCAGAGCGTTTGCCCAGACTATTTGCTGTAAATTTTCCAGCCATGTTTTTTCTCCAAAAAAAAAGACCGCCAGAAGCAGTCTTAATTTTGTATAAATAAAAAGGCCGGACCACAAACGCAGTCCGACCTATTGTTTAGCCGATAAAGCTATTACGCTTTAACAGCCACCTCACCGCGCACCATCCACAAGTCATTGAGGATTACGGCATTCTGCATAGACTTCCATGCCACATGACCACGCTGACCCAGGGGATCACTGTCAGAAGGCTTAGGATTAACAACCATTGGGGTGATTGCAGTCTTACCCTTGAGCGGAACGATACCGTATGCATCACGTGCGACGTACAGCACAGGATATACATCCGCACTAGTACCAGTCGTACTCAGCATTGTGCCTTTCGCGCCACCTGCATCCGCAAACGCCGTGAAGATTGTAGATGAAATGTAACGAACATCCTCAACCTTGCCGATTTCAGACTCATACGGCGTCATGCTTCCATATTTTTCACATGGAACAAAACCCGTCATGTCACGAATATCAGACTCAAGATCCGAATGGACCAGACCGATAAACGATGGTGCAACCGCTTCAGTACCCCATGAAGGAGTTGAGCGAACAACCTTGGTGATCTTGCGCGCATTCTGACGCTTCAAGCTACGTGTAACACGACGCTGGAAAGCGATTGTAATAACAGTATTAACCGCATTACGTGCAGAACCATTAGCGTATTCAACGCTGGTACCTGCTTTCAGCTTGTTATAACGCACCACTTCGATCATTTGAGCAGATTGCTCACCCAGCAGTTCAATGGTTTCCATCAAGACTGGATCTTCATGTGTATCCATGATGATGTCTGAAATGGTTACCAAGTCACCATACTGAGCTAAAGTCACTGATACATCGACAGATGACAGCTGCTTTGCGCTTGGTGTTACACCCTCAGTCAATGCATTGGGTGTAGTTGACAATGCACTATAACGTCGGAATGTAATTGTTTTTGAACTTCGACCTGGAAGCGGCTTGGCTTGACCAAACTTCTCCAGAACCAAGTAAGGAATACCGCGCTTCAATAATTCACGTGAAGCATGTGCGGCTGTACGTGGTGAAATATCACCATAAACTGTATCTACCATTTTAAGTTACCTCAAAAAAAGAAATACGCGCTTGTCTCCCGACAGTACGTTAATTCTATTATTTAACGATCAAGAGCCTCCGCCTCATCCCATCCGCCATCAAAATCATTCTTCCCAGCCTTTTGACCGGGAGCGCCACCGGACGAACCTTTGACGCCAGCAAGAGCGTCGATTTCTTCTTGCTTGTTTCGACGTTGTTGCTCTTTTTGATTTTGAAGCTTCTGCGTATCAGCATTAGCATCCGTTCCCGCGTGATCCTTAAACTGTGATATCAGGCTTATAACATCACCCGCATTACCACGCTCTTTAATATCACGCATTGCATCGGCTATATATGATGGTTGTGATTCAATGAAACCGTCGAATTCATCACTGCTTACAACATCCTGCCAATCACTGTGAGCATTTTCGATCTCAGTAAAATGATTAGTCATTGCCATTTTCTGGGCTTCTTCTGTCAACGGATCAATGTTTTCAGATTTAATTTTGTTGAAAGCATTATCAACAACAGCCTGAATACCATCAGCAACTTCCGGATAATCGTTTTTGAACGATTCAACGGCATCATTAGGATCACCATCATCATGTTCATCACCAGCAGTATCGCTGGAATCACCTTCATCACTAACACCGGATAAGATCTTTTGTTCCAGGGTATTCAATCGCTCAGTCATTTCGGTCTTTTCTTTGTTATGACGACCTTCAAATGACTTTCGCGCTTGCCTTTCCTTTTCGTAAAGCTCTTTATAATCCGGCTCACCTTCATTAGATTCATTACTGGAATCATCATTCAGGTTATTTGCCTCATCATTACTGGCACTGGTATTGACTGTATCTAAATCATTGTTGGCATCATCACCACTGTCCTGAGATCCTTCAGCATTCGCATCAGTATCAGGGGCGGCCTGCTTGCCTCCGTTCTCATCTTCATCCCACGCACTATCAAATTCGTCTTTCACTTCATCACTCATATCACTATCACCTATCGGTCGGGCCACTCTTGATCGTGGTATCCGCCATAAAAAAAGCCAGTAACCCGAAAGGGGACTGGCTTCGTTACAAAAAGATAAAGGGATACTTCCTAAACCCCGTCGGGATTATTCCGTATAGCCTCCATCCTGTTTAAATCTTTGTACTTCCAATTCTTCTCGATTGGTTAATAACTCCCGTAATTCCCGTAATCCCTGTACTTTTCCCTGCACTGCTTTCACCAGGGTATCGTCAGAAATAACCAATTCGTCTTTATAGTCATCGACCATTGCATCAATCAAGGCAACAATCTGACTTCCGCCGGTAGTAATACCGAAGCTATTCGCAGCTGCGATTAAATCAATTGTCACCTTTTTCATTGTTACTGCATTCCTGCTTCTGGCTGCGCTTGACCTTGCTGCCCTTGCTGATCAGATGGAATTCCGCCATCAACTTGATTCTGGCCCCCGACTTCTTCACGCACTTCCTTTTCAGTCTTTACGACATCATCAGCACCCAGGTCATATGCTTTAGCCCGCTCCATTAACAGCGCACCCCGATTAATATACGGCGCGTCATATGGATTCAATGTGCTAGTTGCAAACGAGTCCAATTGCTGGGCTCTTATCTCTTTTGCAACCAGTGACGATGAACCCTTAGCACTTACTTCATAATCACCCTTTATTGCAGGATCATCAGTAAACTGCATATTCCAGTTATACATCGCTTTAATGAATGGCTTGGTTATGCCTTCATCATAGAATCGCACTTGCTCTTTAATGTTGATATTTGCAGCGCCCATCAGCATTGAAAGACCACCAACCGTATTACCTACCCGGCCACCGGGAGCGTCACCCTGCATATAACTTGGGACTGTGCTTTCATGAGCCTGATTTTCAAACATGTCTTTTATTTGCATGTATTCGCGCGTATAGCTCGGAATATTGTAAACACGCAAAGCAGGCGAGGCAGAATCAACACCCAGTCCAGTTCGATGCCATATTCTTCTTGGGTAAACAGAAGATGCATCTTCACCTTTCGCAAGCAGTGACATATTTACCTCAAGCTGGGGACCCGCGCTTATCGCTGCATTATCAAGCATTGCTCTTGTTGATGAATTAATACCGACTTGTTCATCACGAATAATCGACGCAACACCTTCACCGAAGATATTTGTTTCGTCTTTATCGTAGTAATAAATATAAAACGGAAGCTTTCTGCCTTTAAGTGGAACAATCACTGCCTTGATGACAATAGGGCCAAGCATCCAGATATTGCCCCACATATCAAGATCTTTATCTGCGCCTTCAGGTAAATCACACCCGCAATCAGCAAGATCACCCGCTTGAATAACGCCCCAGTATTCTTTTAACTCATATCGTTTTGCAGCAGATGGCGATATAGCTTCTTTATTCCCCAGGGCATTCAATTCAATTTCATGAGGAAGATACTGCAGGTCACCATCAGGAAACGCGCGCATGTAATCAAGAATCGCATCTTCCTTAAAATAAGGTCGATCAGTCAGCTTCATTAGCTGGCTACTGGTATGTACATGACGCTGAAAAACATAATTGCAGTCGTCAATACTTTTTGCCGCCATATCCGGAAAGAAATCCCAGATAGGAACGAACTCAAGGAAAGGAAGTAATAATTCTTCTTTCCCTAATTCCCATTCACCCGAATTACTTAATACCCAGGCTTCACGTGATCTTTTCTCAACTAACGGCCCTTTTAATATCCCGGTACCGTAAAGGTTACCCGAATGAACAACATCACCAATGATATCGCGGTATTTTACTTCAGCCAGCTGGTCTTCAATTTTAAGACTCATTGATTCAGCGGCTTTCTTCGCTTCCTGCTTAACCACCATCCGAACCTCATCCTCAGTAGGTGCGCGACCTATGCTCTGAGTGATGTATTCAATGATATTCTGTTTAGCCTCAGTGGTAACACGAGGCTCAGGAGTCGGAGATATAGACCAGTTCTTTTCTTTTGATGCAGGAAAAAGCATTTCCATAATGCGCGCATCAACTGTACGGACCTTTTTCCGCGTCATACGGCTGAAGATCCGGCTTTGATTTTTCTGCATCCTGGCAAGGACTTCAGGATCATACACGCCACGATACGCGCGCAAATCTTGCAATAATCTTTCTTCAATAAAACGGCGATGGCCCTGAGCTTCTAAAAACAACCGCTCAAGCACAGATCCGATATTGGTTGCGTGATCTTCAAGAAGCGCATGCTTCTCGCGCTTTTCTTCCATCGTCATACTGGATGATGTCATGCCCATCAATAGCCACCCGCGTCAGCTGGACCATGATTAGCATGGGATCGAGCGGGAGTCTTATCGTACAAATCAACGCGAGAGAAACGACCATCAATAGACATTACGCCATACTCCAATGCTTCAGCTGGATGTGAATATTTGTTTTTGTTTGGTTTGTCATGAAAACGCTCATCACCTGACACCTGAACCCGGTCATACTTGTAACCGCCCTTCAGTGCCTTATTGATAGTTTTACAATTATGTGAAACCAGTAATCCCGGTTTGCCATCGACCAGCTTTGTTAAAAAGTGATCTACAGCCCCTTTTCTTGCTTCAGGATTCTGCGTTGATGCCTCGACAGTCGGTATGCCCTGTCCATTCAATACCTGTATGCATGTTCGCTCATCAGTCTGAGCGCGCTGGCCACCACCTGGATCACCAAACGAATTTATTTTGTCTTTGAATTCTGGATAATTGTTTGCAATATGCGGATTAACGATGTCACGGGAAAAACGCTCTATACCCATATTCTCGCTAACCAGTTCATCCAGTATTCGTAATTGACCCCGCGGAGTCAGCTGCATGAAGATAACAGCAGGCGTTAAACCAAAGTCCCAACCAAGAACAAGCGGCAGGCCCTTGTATGGTGTTAAAACCCGATCTGAGTAATGAATGCGCTCGTTATAATCAGGGTAAACAGGCTTGCCGTCGTAAACAGCACCGTATTCATTTGCAAGATTGACCGATACCCAGCTATCCTTTTTACCGGCCATGCCATTCTGATAATAACCAGCGGGCAGATTATTCAGGTTTTCAGCATACGGATTAACGCGCCATATAACGCCACCATCGCTATTCAATCCATCACGAATGACACCACCCGGCTGTTTTAGGAACACCCATCCATCCGGTTGCACTTCTTCAGCTTGGTCGTGATACCAGTGATCATCATCAGGCGCATTCGTATCGCCGATCATTCCATGCCAAGTAGGTCCACCATCCATCTTTGACGGATAGCGACCATGGCGAAGGTCACACATATCAATAATCGCCTTGGGCAATTCTTTTACTTCGTTTAGCCAGAACCCGGTAGTTTGCGCACCACGCAGCTTTTTAACGTGCGCAACTGTATCCAACGCAAGAAAAACCAGTTCAGACACAACCCGGCTACCATCTTCAAGATCAAAATCAAGAAAATGTGTAGGAGGCTCATCACCACCACCCTTGTACCTGCCCAGATCCCCGAACAAATCAATCCAGTCTTTTATTGTTGTTGTCTTGAGATCCGGATAAGTATTTCTAACTGCATAAAAACGGGTTTTACGTATGCCTTCAGCGTTTTGCCGCTGTTCAGCCATTGCCGTTAATAATCTCTGACATGATTGAAACGTCTTGCCAGATCCAAGCGGCCCCATGATCATGGTTACCCTGGCCCTGCTTCGCATATACTCATCAAGTACCGCGCCTTGCGGTTTCATGCGTATTTCAAATTTCTGCATTAATCTTCTGAATCAGACTCGGAGCCAGTGAAATCCTTAATAATCACCAGTGGACGACCATCAATCTGGCCTGAATGCTTCAACATCGTTGAATCTCCGTATTTTTTCGGCTTCAGCTTGCTTGCAAGGAACTTTCTCGCATCAACCCTGAGCCTTGAACGCTGTATATGCTCATGATCGACAACCATGTTGCCCTCATCATCTTCCATGAAGTCATTCCGGCCATCGTCTGCTATCTCAATGATCTCATCGGCAAGATAATCAGCCTGATCTTCACGCGCGCGCGCGTATTGGTTTGAAAAATCGTCATTCTCACGGAGCCATTTATACACACTGCTTACCGCTGGCATGCTTTCAGGCTGGCAGATATTCCGTAAACTTTTACCTATTGCCAATTGAGCGCAAATATCATCAGCCAGTTTCCAGTTAAATCCGGATGGACGACCTTTCTTCTTCGGTACAACTTTTTTCTTCTTAGCAGCTGCCTTTTTTTTGGCTGGAGCTTTCTTCTTTACAGCTGCCTTTTTTTTGGTCATTACCAATAGTTCCACGTGGAACGGGCAAAAAAATACCCGAAGTGATATTTCTATCAGTCTTCGGGTTTCGTGTTCCGTTCTGGTTTTTGGGGAATTCGTCTAATTTAGAATAATCCTAGTCAAAACAGTCCCAACAGTCAAATATTAATTGCATTATTAATTATACTAATCAGCGCCATTAAATATACTTATTAGCTATATCCTTATAATATATTACTATTAGTAACGTACTTTCAGTAATCAAAGGGGAATATTATGATACCATCAGTAAACCAACAGAACGTATATGACTTCATTACACACGGCAAAGGTTCCGCTATTGTTGAGGCAGTTGCCGGATCTGGTAAAACATTCACTATTGTTAATGCACTGGATCTCATTGATCCTATTCTTTCCATCGCTTTTCTGGCATTCAATAAAAGCATTGCCGACGAATTAAAGAAGAAGGTCCCGAGCTATGTCCAGGCTATGACCATGAATGGTATGGGGCATCGCGCCGTAACCAAGCGGTTTGGTCGATTTCTTAAACTTGATGGCCGTAAGATCCGTAATATTGCGCGACAATCAATGGCAGGCATCGACTTCCAGGATCATGGTGATGAAATATGCAAGCTTGTCTCACTGGCTAAGGCGCATGGAATAGCCCCAAGCACAATGAGCCAGTACACCAGCCTAATGCCTGACAGCATGGAAACGTGGAAAATGCTCATTGATAAGTTTGATGTTGATGTTAAATCCACGGATATTGCCTATGTGATCCCGTTTGTACGAATGGTACTGCAGGCATCCATCATGGATAGCAATACTATTGACTTCGACGACCAGCTGTACCTTCCTGTGATTATGAATATGCCCCTTCAGCAATATGACTGGCTATTTGTTGATGAAGCTCAAGATGTTTCGGTTATTCAGAGGGCTCTAATTCGTAAGGCACTCAAGCCCAATGGTCGTTTAGTGGCCGTAGGTGACCGTAATCAAGCGATTTATGGCTTCAGAGGCGCAGATTCATCCAGTCTTGATAACATTGCAAAGGATTTTAATGCTGTCACCCTGCCATTATCCATATCATATCGATGCCCGAAACAGGTTGTTATGTATGCCAAGGAGATCGTGCCTCAGATAGAATCAGCTGAAACCGCTCCGGATGGTGAGGTATTATCCTATCCCAGCTACAGCCATGAAGACTTTGAAAGCCAGGATATGGTTGTTTGCCGTAATACTGCCCCACTCATTAAGCTTGCATACAAACTCATATCAAGAGGTGTTCCGGTTAAGGTCCTTGGTCGTGAGATCGGTACCGGACTGGTAAAACTAATTGATAAGCTCAGGCCAAAAGGCATTGCCGGTCTACGTGACAACTTATACAAATGGAAGTCTGGCGAAACCGAGAAGCTACTGGCCAAGGGTGAAGAAGATCGTATTCAGGGAATCGAGGATCGTTATGACACGCTAATGACATTCATTGAAGACTCAAGCGCAAAGACAGTACCAGACCTGAAGCGCATTATATCTGATATGTTTAATTCCAAAGGCCACAAACTAACCTTATGCACCATTCATAAATCAAAGGGACTGGAAGCAAATCGTGTATTCATACTGGAACCTGATTTAATGCCATCGAAATGGGCAAGGCAGGAATGGCAGAAGGAACAAGAGGCCAATCTTCAATATGTTGCATACACCAGAGCAAAGGAATCATTGATCTTTATCCAGGTGGATGACTTTAACGCAGAAAATCGACAGAAGGCCATAGCATGAACGATAAATTAAGGCATTGAATCACTATAATAACTTCTTAATTAACATGCTGGGGATAGTAATTGGCTTCCCCAGCTTCATGTTATTCCACGTAATGCAGTTTGATCATATAAGCGGCCCAAATAGCAACCGAAAGAATTCAGATAGGCCAGCAAGAATAACCAGGAAGAAGCCGATAAAGAAGATGCCGAATACCTCAAGGCAAAAGCTTTCATCGCTACCACTACATAACAGGGTAGATATATAAATCAATGCTACCCCAATAATAAACGCTATTAACTCAATCGACACCAGCATGCTAAACACCCCTGTTTATTCAAATATGCCCTTTTCACTAAATTGCAGATCAATTTGTTTTTCAGCCATATCCAGAATGGATTTAATGTGATTCTCGATATCAGACACCAAAGGAATCCAGTCGGCAAAAAAGCGGCTTTTACTTATCCCTGAATACTCTATTACTTTCACCCTACTCCATGGTTTACCGGTTTTATCGCTGAATGAAACTTCAGCAATCATGGCCTGGACCAATAACCTGAGCTTTTCAGTGCCATGAGAAACAGCAAACGGAAGGTATTCTTCTTTAACCCTCAATGTCCTGTACACCCAGTCAGCCATATCAATCGCATCTTCAGTTAAAATTTCGCCATATGTGTACCTGTATAGCAACCCGGCGCATTTAGGCTTAACAGAAGTAACCACAACACTGATCGTATGAGCAAGATCCAGTAGGTCACCCAGATATACCCCGCTTTTTGGCTTTCCTATAATTGATCCAAATATCGACTTAACCCCTGGCCTTGATAACAACTCATCAGCCCATGCAACTGCAGCCCGTGAATTTTTAAATTTCAGACTTGTATCATCTTCATCCATCATACGACCTCAATGGTTACCGGGTAGAGTGCTTCCACCTGCTTTTTCTTCATAATGAAATCTTTTGTCTCCATTCCCTTTACGTCAATAAAGTGAACAGTTCCATCAGCATGAAACTCTTGAAAATCTACCCGGTAAGTAACACTACCAGGCAAGTGAAATGGTACTTGACGCAAAAAGAAAATAACTTCTCCACTTGCTTGACGTAACTTTAGTTCATTGTAATAACGCCCTTCCTTTTTTGAATCGAAGCGAATGCCGTCATATTCAACAGGAACAGATCTGTATTTATGCTTAATCGGCCACTGGCGGCGTGAATTTTTCATCAAATATGAACCTCCCGCAATTATTGATATTTGTATATTTGTTTATGCTGCAAAGATTGTCTGCTTCAATATCAAGATGCATGCATGCCGCGCACCCGTATTTTTTCTTCATGACATACATTTCCCGCGTTTCAAGTATGACAAGTGGTTCTCTCAGTTCATGACTTTTGTACATTTAAGACAATAACCCCTTCATCAATAGCCCTGTCCAGTGTTTCAGCAAGCCATCGATATAGCCTGTCATCCCTATTCGGCAATCTATGGCACATTTCATGGCATGTTCGACAAACTGGGATAACTGCCCAATCCGGAGCCTTGCTACCCATGATCCCTGCAAGATGCCCCATTAAGTGATGAGCATCATCAGCAGGTGCCTCACAGATAGCGCAGGGCAATGTTTTAACCCATGCCGTATAAACCTTTGACCTCCATCGCTGTTTTTTTATAAGCATTATCCGGTGTATTCGCCTTTTGATGTCATGTAAGGAATGCGAATGAAGGTGTGAAACCTGTTTGCCGCATCTTGGTTATGATCCAGTTCAGCCCTGCTTGTTATTCCGCATGTTTCGTAGATGAAAGATTTAACTGAATCTTTATTGAATGGCATTTTATCTGCAGCAATACTTCTGTTTGCAAACATAACAAAGTCATCCTGGCGACAGAGCATTGCGGCCAACCTGCAAAGCTGGCCACCCTTCCCCGCGTGAATATCTTCGACTTCTTTGCGCTTATCCTGATTAACTGGCAATTCATCATCCTGCACTTCAATCAGCATCATGATGTAACGCTGGCCCTGCTTGGCAGCCGTTTTCTTATTCGTGCCTTCAAAGGTATCCAGATCAGACTTATCGGTATGGTAGAACTTTGTCCAGGTCCCGCCACCTATTGAATAACGACCATCAATAAATTGAACCTCACCGTGAAAAGCAAGATAAGGCTCAACTTCTTGAAGTATTTCCATTACTTGATCAGCGCGAATCATTATTATCGTCGCCTCAATAGGATTGTCTGACCTGCAAATAACTCAATATCAGGGCCGCTCAATCTCTGATCCGGATCTGATAGCGTGACTTTCATTTCTATTACCCCATCCCCCGTATCAATCTTTTCAACTCGCTCAATGTAAGCAGGTGTTGAGCCGTCGCCGCATTCTTCTTGGTTTTTTTCTGTCTGGAACTCAATCCAGTCTGGCGAGAATACGTCTTCACCTTCAATTTCCCACTTACCAGTATTGGAATTTTCATATTGAGCAAAAAGCGACGGAAGACCATCATCAGCAATACCAAGAAAAAGATAGTCCACGCTATAAAGCTCACGATGAACCGGCCTGTAAAACTTGCGGCCATCCTTCATTAATTCAAAAACTTCAAAAAAATCCACTTCATTAACCCCCAAATTGTTATTTTTAATTAAAAAATTTGCTCGGCGTGAGACAGAGAAAGGAGGAAATCCGTCCGGTCTACCGAGCTACAAGCACTCATGTTCAGCCCCGCGCTGATTTATTCATGAAGTACTTGCTCCTGCATGAGTTATTAACCCGACCCATGCTGCGGTTACCTACCTACTACGTTATGACTTCAGCTTTCTTGTTTTAAAGAAACCTGAGTATTCCGGGTACTCCTTTTCAAATAACCTCACATATCGACTTGTGAAATTATTATTAATCTTAAATTCATCATTAGCACCACGCTCTATCTGCATATGCCATCGAATTCGCTCAAAGATGGACTTGGCACCATAATTCTTATATCCACTACGCATTACCTGCCCCGTGAATTTTTTAAAATGCTCATACACTTCAGGATGATTATCATGAAATCGCCTGAATTTGTTTTCAATGCAATCACTCATGATCTTAATGACATCCGTATTTTGCTTATTGACTCAGTAACTTTTTCCTTACTTACAATCGGCGCAGGTAGCGACACGAATGATGGCGGCCTGTAATGAGACTTTGCCAATGCGCAAAAACGTGGCAAGGTTGGCGGCTTATCCTTTCCTTCACGGAAAAGATCTGAGAGCGTCATTCTCACTTGATCAGGCGTCATCCTGTTTAATGCATTTATCCACTTTGAATTAGGCGATTCACCAAACTCAAAAAAAAACCTCCTGCCATATATCTCGCCCATACTGGCCCAGAATTCTTTTATCGCTTCTTCAGTCCAGTGATTAATCATGGTCAATTACCACGGCTGATCTTGGGTTTCGTAAATTAGCAATCACATCGTCAACTGAATTGTGCTTGTTTTTGTCAGCTGGCTTCTCAACCCCTATTTCACCGACATACTGAGAAAACTTTGTTTCATTAAACAAGGTTGCTGGCCTTAGAAACTTGTACATACTTGAATCGTCTTTCCATTCATCAACCTTGGAGTCGATTACCGCAAGACATTGCTCAATGGTTGCCCCGGCCTTTAATCGTGCCTTTACAAAGTTAATGTTCGTTTTGGCTAACTGGTAATTCCTACCTGCCCTTTCATTCAAATACGAAATAACCTGTTCGCACTGTTCCTGCTCGACAATATGTTTTAAAGATTTATTTGTATCTGTGTCTGTATCTGTATGGCGTGACGTGTCGTGACATCCGTGACCGTCCGTGACATCCCGTGACATATTCACTGATTCAGGCTCATTAACTTCAGTTTCTTTTTGCCTTTCACGTTGTCGCCTTTTTCTTTCCCGGTTTTGCTCACGAACCGCACTTGCATCCACCATATTCTTGTATTTACTATGATTAACGATGTACCAGCCCCATGGTCGATGATCATCAATCAACATAATGCGACGACCATCATCACCGGGAGTCCTTGAGTATTCGTCTTTATTCTCAAGGATCTCGATGCCAGCCTTAATATGCTCGATGGGTATTCCTGTTCTTCTGGAAATGGCCGATGGAGTCATATCAATTACACCGTCGGCATCACATAGGACTATAAATTGCTGAAATGTTATTAATGCCCGCCAGTCTTCAGCTAGGGTGCCGTCATACATAGTGTCAAATATCTTGCCGTACACTATGAGAAACCCCATTTATTCTGCTTGATTAAAGATGTAAAGCGCAGATTGTCATTGTTTAACCGTACTAAATAAGCGTAATTATTCACCTTAACATTAATAATGTTATTTTGCACTTGACATTGTTTTACTTTTATTAACATCAAGATAAGCTCCTTAAAATTGACAGCCTCAAGAATTGAGTCTATTGTTACTAAACATTTCATTGGCAATAATATTTATTACTTTCAGTAATGATCCTAGAGTAATTTTTACTCGTCGTCAATAAATTTTGTAAGGAAATTTAAAAGTACTTAATATTATTTTCTATATGCGATAGCATTTGCTTATGACAAACGCAAAAGGAGGGTTGAAATTGAAACTGAATATTAAGACAAGTAATGACTTGAATGCTTTCGCAGCGCGATTGAATTTTGCTTTAGATAAGCACACAGATATTCCGCCCAAAAATCAGGGCAGGCATAGTTATGTTGCAAAAAAGTTTAATATATCCCCAGGAGCAGCCAGAAAGTGGATGGAAGGCATTTCTTACCCGGAAACAAAGACAGTTATTGAGATATGCCGATCTCTCAATGTACCGGTAGAATGGCTTTTGACCGGGAGAGGCAGCATTGATAGCGATGAATTCACCCCACCCAATATCATTAATGAGTCAGTATTGTCTGATGTCATTAAATTAGTAATGTCACTAGCAGATATTCGTAAGTTATCAAGCAACAAGTCTGCCGATATCATTACAGCTATCTATATACAGTCCATTGAAGACGGCTCAATTAATAAGCAGATGGCGCAAAGAATGATCAGACTCGCAACTGACTAAAAACCTACTTCTGTAAAAAATATTACCAAAAGTACTTGACCTTTTTATTTTTTCGCTCATAATCCTTACTTGTAGTAACTAACTTTGTGTAAGGAGAATGACATGAATGACCTTTCTAGTAATCAATTAGATCCACAGTCTGCCGAATTCCTACAGGGAATAATCGAAGACCTTCCTAATGAAGAATACCACCATGGCCCCGGCCTAAGTAGCAGTGGAATCAAGCTAATGCTTCAGTCACCGCTTCATTATTATGACAAATACGTGAAAGAAGACCGCGAGGAAAACGACTCTACCCCAACACTGATACAGGGATCTGCTTATCACTCTCTTGTACTGGAGCCCGCTTCTTTCAATGATGAGTTTGCATTGCCATTAGATGCTGAAGACTACCCAGATGCATTAAGGACCGTGGCTGACATGACTGATCGGCTGAAATTGTATGGTGTTCCAGTAAAAGGCAAGCCGAAAAAGGAACAATTAATTGAAATGGTTACTGAAGCTGATCCAAACGCCATATTTTGGGATCAGATTGTAAAAGCACATGAATCAGAGTCGAAGGGTAAGACCATGCTGACCCTGAAGCAACTTGAAACAGTCAATGAAATGTCCAGGGCATTGAATGCTCACCCCACTATCCCGTCACTTATAGGTAATGGCAAAGTAGAGGTTTCAATGTACTGGACAGATGAAGCAACCGGCGTACTTTGCAAGATCCGCCCGGACCTTTATGTGAACGGCGTGATGATTGCTGACTTGAAATCTACTCAAGATGCCAGTCCAGAAGGTTTTCCGAAGTCTGTATATAACTACGGATACCATATTTCCGCCGCATATTACCTTGATGGATATAAAGCTGTTACTGGCGACGACCTTTGCGGCAATTTTATATTTATCGCTCAGGAGTCTACATCACCTTATGCCGCGGCCCCTTATGTAATTAGTGATGAAGCACTGGAAGTCGGCCGCAGAGAATACCGCAGAGCATTGGAAATGTTCGCGGAATGTTCGCAGTCAGGTAACTGGCCCGGTTATTCACCAAAAATACAGCCTATCAGTTTACCTGCCTGGGCATTCAGAAAATAAGGAGCATTATCATGAGCGAACAAGTAACAAGCATTTCCACCACACAACAGAAGCCAAAGTCTCTAATCAGGGAAATGGCAGCCAAGTATAAAGTTGACCCAGAAAAACTGATGTCAACATTGAAAGCAACTGCATTTAAACAGCGTGGTAATGATGCGGTTACCAATGAGCAGATGATGTCTCTCATGGTTGTAGCTGATCAGTACGGATTAAATCCATTCACAAAGGAAATATTCGCGTTCCCTGATAAACAGAACGGTATTGTTCCGGTTGTTGGTCTTGATGGCTGGTCACGCATTATGAACGAACACCCCCAGTTTAATGGAATCGATTTTATATCATCCCGAACTATTGAAGAAATCGATAAAGATCACAAGCCATGCCCGGAATGGATAGAAGCCATTATTTATCGCAAGGATCGTGATCACCCTATCAAGGTAAAAGAATACCTTGATGAAGTGTATCGACCCGCATTTAAACCGCGCGGCAAAGATTACACAATTGACGGTCCCTGGCAGTCACACACAAAGCGCATGCTACGACACAAGGCGATGATCCAGTGTGCGCGTATTGCCTTTGGTTTTGCTGGCATCTATGACCAGGATGAAGCTGAACGCATTATTGATATGGGTACCGCTGATGTCGTCATGGAAAGCAGCGGCAAAAATACTAAGGCAGATAGCCTGAATGAAGCATTCGGTATGAATGAAATCGATATATCTAATGAAGATGAGGAATTTCCGCTAACACCGGAAGAAGTTGCCGAATCTGAAGACCAGTAATTATTAAATAATCGGAGTGATTAAAAACATGAACGAGAATATAACTACAAACGTAAATGAACTTATTACTGATCTTGGTGGCGGAGTTTTTGAACAGAAGCTATCAAAGGTTCTTTCTGAGGTAGCTGGCGCAGTTATCGATCACGATGCCCCAGGAAAGATCATTATCACGTTTGACCTGAAGCGCATTGCAAATAGCTATCAGGTAACAGTTTCACACAAACTTGCTTATGTTCGCCCAACAAGCAGGGGAAAGAAATCTGAAGAAGATACCACTACAACCCCTATGCATGTGGGTACAAACGGCAATTTATCCGTATTCCCAGAAAATCAAACTCAAATGTTTGACAAAAAAGGCGGCATAGCAACAGATCAGGAGAATTTATAATGTCATTGACAAAAGAAGCAATACAGCATCTTCAGAATACTGGCACACCATACAGAGAAGTTCTTACCACGAATGTACCAGTATTAGCTATGCCTGACAGTATAGGCATTCACTCACTTGAAAAATATCAACAAAATCGATCAAGTTTTCGAGGTTTTTTTATTACAAGCATGATTCGTCAATTTTCTGATTATTTTGAGCAAACCGATCAGCTCGACGCAAGTGTTTTCGTTGATTCCGCAAAAATGCAGGCTAAAACAATCTTTGATCTTGGCTCAAAAGATAATCCCGGTCATGGTCATCATTTTGCAGTGCTTGAATTATCGCCAACGGCTCCTTATAAGGAAGTCATTTCAAAAGAACAGATGAAGCTTGATCAACGTGAAATGGCTGAACTACTCGAAGACTGGCGCGACCTGATAACGCCGCTTGATGCGGCTGGCGAACCAATAAAAATACAGTCTGCAATAGCGGCAATTCGTAACGTAACAATTGAGTGTAAGTCAGCACTTGGATCAGAGCAGGAAGCGCACAGATCGAGCAGAACGGCACTGGAGACAATTGAAGCAAAGAGCAAAGATGTTTTGCCGGTAATGATTAATTTCACGTGTAATCCGTATCCTGAATTAACTACACGTGAGTTTTATATCCGAGTGAATATTTTGACAGGTGGCCGTGAACCGATTTTCTCTTTACGGGTAACCATGATGGAAGATCATCGTGACCAAATGGCACAGGAATTCAGTGATCTTATTAAACACTCACTGCCAGAATCAACCACTGTTTTAATTGGCGACTTCAAACTAGGAAATTAATCATGGCACGTGGAGTAAATAAAGCAATTATTGTCGGCAATGTCGGGCAAGACCCTGAAATGCGGTACATGCCGTCAGGTGCAGCCGTCGCAGAATTATCCGTCGCAACTACTGAGCAGTGGAAAGATAAGGAATCTGGCGAGAAGCAGGAGCGCACCGAATGGCATCGCATTACTTTTTTTGGTCGTCTTGCCGAGATCGTCGGCGAGTACATCAAAAAAGGCTCACAGGTGTACGTTGAGGGATCTATCAGAACCGAGAAGTGGCAGGACAAGCAAGGTAATGATCGATACACCACAAAGATTGTCGCAAGAGATATGCAGATGCTTGGCGGTAAATCCGGATCTGGTGATCAACGTGCGGCATCTGAAGGCCAACGTGCGTCACAAGGTACCGCACCTCAAGAACGTGCGTCATATGGTGGCGCACCTCAAGAGCATGCATCACAAGGCGGCCAATTTGATGATGACATACCCTTCATTCAACATGAAAAAGGAATGATTATCTAATGAAAAAGCTTAAATTCATTTCGCGCACCGAAACGGGCTATGTAGTTAAGCCGTATAAACGCGGCAAGAAAATTAAATCAAAGTTTTTCGGTTTTAAGATGCATGGAGGAATCACCGTGGCAAAGAAATCCGCCATCCTTCACCGTGATCTTGTTTGCTTAAAGCACGATATATCAACCGGTCGGCGCGCGTACTGGGGTAAAGGTTATCACTATGCCGCGTCAACGCAATCTTGGTATGCATCCTGGGGACCTAAAAACGACAGAAAGCAAAAGGCTTTTAGCGTTAAATCATTCGGGAAAAGACTCGCCAAAAAAATGGCCATAGAAAAAGCTAAAGAAATGAGGTCGTAACGTGACTAAACAAGAAAGAAAATTAAAATCGCTTCTTAAAAGTCTTCATCATTATTGTGAAGAAGAAAATATTCCTGTATTGGCGATGGTCGCAATCAAAAAGCAGGGTGCCATTGATGTCCGTGTAATGGCGAACTGGAAAAATGACGACGCACCTGAGCCAATAATCGCAGCTTACATGGCTGCAAACATATCAATGGAAAACAAAATTGAAGATATTCCCAAAAGCCTGGGGAAATCCATTGCGCAAGCGATCAGTGAGGATCAAGAATAATGAGCGAGAAAAACATAGTTGTATTTGACCTTGATGGCACTATCGCCCTTATCGATCACCGATTGCATTACATTAAGCGCGATGATCCTGACTGGGAAGCATTTCACATGGCTTGTGTTGATGATGTTCCTAATGAGGCTGTTATCACAGCACTGCAGGCCATGGCGCAAAGCGGTCACGTAATAATGATCATGACAGGACGCAGTGAAATAGCAATGAATCTGACCCAGGACTGGCTTGAAGACAATAACGCTCTTTATGACAATCTAATTATGAGATCTCATGACGATTTTTTCACGCCGGATCATATTCTTAAAAAACAGTGGATAGAAGCCCGTCAAATTAAAGACCAAATTGTATGCGCCTATGATGACCGAGATAAGGTTGTAAGTATGTGGCGTAATGAAGGCATACCCTGCTTTCAGGTTGCCCCTGGCAACTTCTAAGTAATCTAATTTAACGATAAAGGAGAGAACACCATGAGCGCAGTAGTTAAAGATATCATAACCGACAATCAAGAGAATAAAATGCTTGTTGAATACAATCTTACTGATGATGCTATAAAAAAGCTATCTAAGCAGTTTGCTAATGCAAATATAAATGATGATGATGGCTATAAGCATGTAAAAGCCGCAATCAGCACTATCGTTTCATACCGCTCAGGCATTGAAAAAAGACGCAAAGAATTGAAGGCTGATTCACTGGACTGGGGCCGCAAGATCGACGCAGAAGCCAAGCGCATTACCGCCCTACTTGTTGAGATTGAAACTCCATTGAAGGCACTCAAGGATGAAGCTGAAGCTGAAGCCAAGCGCAAGAAGGAAGAAGCTGCCAAAATTGAGCGTGAACGTATTGAGATCATTAGAAATAAGATCAGTGGCTTCAATGCTAGAAATATGATTCTTGTAGGGAAAGACTCCGAGCAGCTTGCTGACATCATAAGCGATATCAACTCAGTCGTTATCAGTGAGGATGAATACCAAGAGTTTGCATCGCAAGCTGAAGGTGTTCTCGCTGCATCAAAGGGAATACTGAAAAAAGAATATGATGATCGGGTTGAATTCGAAGCTCAACAGGTAAAAGCAGCACAGGAAGCGGCTGAATTAAAAGCCCAGCAGGACAAAATTGCAGCTGAGAAGAAAAAGCTTAAAGAAGAACAAGCTAGTATGGATGCTAAACGCGCTGAACTTGATCGACAAAAAGCAGAAATTGAGAAAGAAGCCGAGCCAGAAAAGGAAGGCCCTATAGAAACACCAGAGATTGTCAATAAAGCACCAGGGGATACTAAGCCCCAGTCAATTACATCATCAAAACCAGCGTTAAAGCAAAACTTTACGCAAGATGATGTCAATCCTGACATTGAAGTACTTCTCGCATTCTCACGCCAGCTACCCGGAATGGTTCAGCTTCCAGCGGCAATAACAACCGATAACGGCCAGAAGCTTATAAATGCAGTTGAGGGAATGATCTCAAGGATGCAGGAATACATTGTTAAAAAATGCGGGGAGTTATAGACAATGTTTTCAGTGAAAATATTTATGCTCACCATTTCAACATCGTTTGCGGTTCTTACTTTGTTGTATATCGGTCTTAAAATTCATGAGCGCAATGATCCGCATTCACCTGATCCAGTAAGTCAGGCTATTAAAAAGCTTGTTTTAACCGTATTTATCTTATGGTGGATTATAACCTGGATGGTTTGTAAGTATTCATAATTAACTAAAGAGGACAATATAATGAAAAAGCTTGATGAAGCAAGCAAGGCAATATTTAAAGACTCGGTAGACTCACTGCAAAACCTATGTCATGGGATTGCAAAAGACTCAGGCTGGTGGACTGATAAGGATGGTAACAGGCTAGAAAGAAATAAAGGCGAATTACTATGCTTGATTCACTCTGAAATATCGGAATGCATGGAAGGCGTTAGAAAAGGTCTTCTTGATGATCACCTTCCAGACAGAAAGGCGGAAGAAGTTGAGCTGGCAGATGCCCTGATTAGAATTTTAGACTATGCAGGCGGCTACGGTTTAGATCTTGGCGGCGCACTTGTTGATAAGCTTGCCTACAACACACAGCGATTAGATCATAAAATGAAATACCGAATGAAAGACGGAGGTAAGAAGTTTTAAAATGCAAGATTCACTCAATAGATCCGAGCTATTCACTGATACCCTGCTACAAAGGGACCTGCTTCCATTGCGTGAATTTTGTAGAATATATGATTTCACAACCTCAAAAATATACACTTATATCAGTAGAGGCCAGATCGAGATAAACAAAGTCTACTTTAAAGACCCGCTCGGTCACATACATATATCTATTAAAGGATGGGAAGAATGGATACTAAGCAGTACCCAACTGGCGTCAGACCCAGCGGGGAAAAAATTCAAATCCGCTTCAAACAAAGCGGCGACAGCAAATATACGCATGAAACTCTCAGGCTCAAAAATACCCCAGCTAACATAAAGAAAGCTGGTGAACTGAGAAAGCGTATTATCAGTGCTATTAAACATGGCACGTTTAACTATGCTGAATTTTTTCCGGACAGCCCTAATGCGTATGTAATAACCATTAAATCATTTGCATACTATGCCCAGGTATGGCTTGACTCACCTGAACATGATTGGAGTGAAAGGACACGAATTAAATATAAAGAGTGCTTAAATCTTACGTGGATGCCATTACTACACGGCTATGCCATCAATCAGATAAAGCACAGTGACCTTATAAGCGCGCTAAAGTATAGAATGGATAATTTTAAAGAAGCCAAGGGCCGCGATGTCAGCATAGCATTATACAATGACTGGCTAACCGTTATCAGAGGTGTATTTCATGCCGCATGCATGGATGATGACTCAGGTGTAAATGTTCTTAATAATCCGACTATAAAACTATCGAATAAAAAGCGTGAACACAAAGAGCCTGATCCGTTCACCATCGAGGAAGCTAACTTGATAATCGATGATATGTATAAAAATGAATTGCCAATATGGGCAGCATGGTTTGAATTGGGTTTTTATTCTGGCATGCGATTCCCTTCCGAAGCCGCTGGCCTTGAGTGGTGTAATGTTGATTTCAGAAATAATCAGTTCAGAGTCACCCAGGCAAGGAACGTATATACAGAATCAGGATTCTCGAAGACAAAAACAAGAATGCAGCGCACCGTAGACATGAATAGTCGCAGCCTTCACGCCCTGAATATTGCCAGATCAATTACAGGCTTTAATGATACCTATGTATTCATGCAAGGCAATGATCTTGTAACCAGCGCAAAACCCCAGCGAGCAATGTGGCGAGCTTGCCTGAAGCGACTGAAGATCCGGTACCGGGATATGTACAGCATGAGACATACCTTTGCTACATTCGGGTTAATGAGTGGACTGAACCCTGCTTACCTGGCAAAGATGCTCGGTCACCGGGTTGATACATTCTTTAAAGACTACGCGAAGTGGATTGACTCAAGTGGTCGGGACCTTCAAAGGCAGTTAATGAAGGATGCGATTGATAAGGATAAAGGTATTTTAAGTAAGGGTAAGTCGGTGAAATGATGAATGACAAAATAATTGTTCTTTCAGAATTGAGGAGAATGAAATGGTTAAATATTTTAAAAAACTAAATGAACTAATAAAAAGTCATAAACAAATCATGCGTGTAGTTGGTAGTTATGACAATGACCACAAATGGTTTATGAGTAGGCTGACTCAAGCTGAAAATTTGATCAAAGACAGAACAGACATTAGTGCTAATGTCCATTTTCATGGGCGGAACAGAAATCAAATTATCGTTACAGGTAGATACAAATCAAGGGATTATGTTCAGGTATTTACTTTAGCAGATAATGATTTAAGGTATTTAATAGAGCATCTTAGAGAAATGGAGCGTTTCGGTGTTGTTGATAAAGTTGATTCAATAATGGACATGCGTGCAGTAATTAAGCGCGAACTTAAATTGTAATTAAAAATTATGGCGGTTTGCTGGTAAAAACTAAAAAGCCACCCTGAATAATTCAAAAGTGGCTAAAAAGTGGTTAAGAAACCAAAGGAAAAACGTATATCACTGTTTTTCTTGTATAATATTGGAGCGGGAAACGAGATTCGAACTCTAAACAGCCAATTCATGCGAGTCTATGAAAGGCTAAGTTCTTGTTTTCGTTACATCACTCTTTCCAAGGTTGGCAGGATTATACATGGTTTTTAACAAAAGTGGCTAAAAAAGTGGCTAAAAATTTAAAGCATTTATCTATAAATTAAAGGCGGCATCGATAATGACCATGAATAATACTGACGATAGCAAGAACAGCTGGGACCAAGATGACTTTGAAGACGTTGTAGCTAGATCAATAGTTGCATGCTTTGAATCAAAGGTAAAAAAAAATAAGGGTGCATCACCTTCCGATAGGCTATCAGTTAAGCATTTAAGGGCAATGAGAAACACAGGGTTATATGTCCCTGGCGACTCAAGGATTGTTATGGGTAAAAATAATGACAGGTGGGTTTTTGATGTAGATAATGACCCACTGCCTATTAATGGGTGCGTGGCTTTTCATCATGAACATGATAAAAACGATCCGCATTACGATAGTTACTATAAAGGATATCTGCAGATCCGGCATTTTAAAAAAGTAAAACTCCTTGGTAAAAACTGGGAAAGAAAATCACCTGGATCTCTATATGAAATGGTCACGCTATGCCCAAATAATGAGCGCGTTGAAGGAGAGAGAAGCTTCTTTACTGTATCAAAAGAAGGTATTGTAACATCATGCGATAATACTATATCGTCAGTTAGAGGATACTTGCCAGGGGTAAAGCATGAAAAAATTTCCTTATCTCAAACAGACCCGCATACAATAGATCAAATAGAAGCCAATGGATCGCTTGGCCTTCAAATGCTGGCAGATAAACGATTTTGCTGGGCAATAAGAGCAAAGGAAGATATCGCCAAAGTAGACCTTGGTTGCATGATAAGCGAGATTAAGTCGCTTCTTTATGCGAGAAGCCTACCAATGACAGCAACAGGAAGAAAGCGGCCCATACTTCATCTTGTTGAAGCTCATAAGCGACGCATTAAGAATGGTACCGATATTGATATAACTTCATTCCTAAGAGGCCAGCAGGTTGTTGAAATTGGCGGGACAGTATTTGAGGTTCATCCACCCGAATCATTGAAACCGGATGTATCAATAAATAGCCAGGACAAATATTACAATGAAAATAATAGCGTAGCTAACTGTTCCTTTTCCGCCCCCACTAAATGAGGTAATGACATGCTAACGAATATCGCCAATATCATTAACAATCGAATCGGCCAGGATAAGCAGCTTCATTTTTTCTGGATGGCAGCATTATCAGCGATCATGACAAATATAGGCATGCTGACTAATCTTGAGCCATGGATATACAGGGTAATCACGTTGATAGTATGTAGCTTCTTGATAATCATGAAAGAAAAGGAGGATGGGAACAAGAACAGCAGGTCAGAGCATATCAATGACATGATAGCTGGTTATCTTGGTGTTGCTTTGGGAATGATGCTAAAGGGAGGTTTATAACTTGACGAATCCGATCACATCGCCCATATTTGAGGCCATGACCTGCGAATTATCCAGTTTTACAACATCATCGTTCATGATTATCGCCAATATTCTGGCGATAGCAGTGGCCCTGACTGTCCATTCAATATCCAATGCCAGGGCAAAGGCGCTATACGATCACCATCAGGATGGCGAAAAGAAGCTGCATAGCGCGATATGGATCACCATATCAGTCATATCATACGCAGTGGTCTTATATGGCGTCCTTGCCATGCTCAGATATGCAGCCTGTTAGCGGCCGAGTACGCCGCGCGCTTTCTTTCCGACCTGCTTCATTTTTGATTCAATGTCGCTTTTACGGTCCAGGTAAGCTGAATTACTAATCAGATTCCTACGTCGATCTAATTCATTCTGACTGTATTCATATTTCAGTTCACGCATTGTTGCGTCGAGTCCCCTTAACTTTCTGGATATCCCAACACTTACATCACTCGCTTTCAGCTTGATTCCTATCGATGATGTTATTGAATAACCTAAGTCATAAGGACGACCAAGCATGTCACGACCACCATTGACAGACCGCGCTATTTTGTCCCAGTACCATGAGTTGTATATCCATGGCGCAGACGGCATCCATGATTTCCATGCCCAGCCCGCAACCTTATTCACTCGATCCACGCCGTCATCCGTATCCGGGTTAATGATCTCTTTCCCGGTAAATGCGGTTTTATTCAATGCGAACTCCATGCCCAGCATCAAAGGCCCGCCAAACTGCAGCCATGCCGGGATAGGTATGGCAGACTGGCCCTGATTGGTATCAAAGACATCGCCAGCCGGTATCCATCGTCGTATATCCATGAAAACAGGATTACCATAACTATCAAGCCATGGAGCCCTGATCATTCGAGGTGTACCCAGCCAGGTGTTACCCTGCTCAGAATCATGTAGCGATCTACGCTCTTTATCTTCATCATCGCCGCTGGGAGCCAACAGATAACCCATCGCATTGATCATGTAAGCAATGGTTGTATATTTTGCCAGCTTCCAAGGTCTTTCAGCAACAGCCTTTGCGATCACCGGGATAGCCCGATATGTGTATGCAATAAAGGGCAGGACTGATGATCTTGCCACATTCACAAATGGCGCTCGGATGTCATAATTCAAGAATTGATCCCGCGCAATCTGGGCAGCGACATCCTTATGATCACCCATTCCAAGACGGCGCATATAGGTTGCCATGCGAAATACTTCATCTTCAAGCTGGTATGTTGATATCATTTTATTATCTGCTTTTTTTACCAGCTTCCATAAACCGTCAACAAGCTTACCGGACTGTCCAATTTTGCGCTCGAAATAACCGTCACCATCATTATTCTGCTCAAGTATTTCATCAAGAATAGGATTCAGTACTTCTCGTTTAATCTCATGTAAAACAAATCCTGATCCGAATGCACCATGCTCAAGCGCATCCTGATAATCTTGTGTTTTATGCCTCAAGGCATATATTCCGCGCTTCAGGTCACGCCACCTAACATCCGCCATGTCCATAAAGATCATATTCGACATGACATTATTCATGTGTACAACAGGGTTTCGAGCGGTCTTATTAAGCTTCCATTGCGTTAATATTTTATTCCATGACTTTGGCTTTTGCATTTGAAACAGCTCATTAATATCACGCCATATTTCAGCCCGAACATATTTGCCTGATAATGCTCCCCAGCGTTTTTTATTGGTACCAGGGATATTTCCACTTGGCACCTGTATCCATTCATATTGAGTATAAACGCTCCATCGATGACCAGTGGGCTCACCTATAACCCCTTCAGGCTCCCCCTCTCCGCTAAACGTCCAGGCTGGGTTAAGACTTATATCTTTCAGGAACCGGCCATTAGCAAGATCTGACGACATCATATGGAATGTTTTAGCAATCGTATAACGGGCATCAAGGATCTCACCCATATTTATGCGTTCTTCCTTGGTAAAGTCGCGCCACAGAGTATATTTACCGCCGCGAGACTCCCTGACAGTCCACTTGCCTTTATTTTCCCATGCCTCATATTTTGCAGGTACAGGCTTATTGGCGGGCCAGTATATTCGCTCAAGTATTTTTGGCTTTCTGATAGCAGGGTCAATGCCATCAAGATCAGCAACACCCTGGCCGACATTCGACATACGATCAAATACAATAAATTCTTGATCAATCAGGCTGGCATCATTGCCGTTTTTCTTTTGACCGAACCAATCAGGTATTAATTTTGTTAAATCACCCTCGGATACCTTCAGATTCATGCCGCGCTGTTTAAATGTATCACCAGCAATTCTCTTTCTGCGCTTGCTCATGGCCTTACTTGCCCAACCTCCAAGCGTATCCTGATCTGCCTCATGCTTTTTATACACACGATGCAAATAAGTAAGGCGGTTTTGCTGAAAGGTAGCCTCATCAAGCAGGCCCAGGGAAACCGCTTCACGGCCCAGATCATCAATGGCGTTACGGATCGGCTCCGCGATAGCCTGCATTTCAGCATCACCTACTATTTCGCCATTCAATACAGCCTGAAGGACCTTAGCTTCTTTAAAATCCACGCCCCTATCAAGCAGATCCATGATGATATCCACGCCCTTGGTAGCTATACGGCGCTCTTGCGCATCACGCTCCTGATCGAGTCGCTTAAATTCTTCATCAAGGCCATACCGGTCAATCATGCCCGCGCGTACATTTTCAATAAATCCATTCATCCATGACATATGGCCATCATCTTTAAACTTGGCTTTAGTGATGGCATGAATAGCCTTGTCGTGAACCAATGTTGTTACCTGGTCAACTCGCGCCAGTTTAAAAGCAGATCTAAACATCCTATCAACGTACTGGCCACTATTTACATCATCAGCAAGAGCCCCTTGGATATTGTCATCATCACGCCGGGACAGGTAAACACTTGGATCATCAGAAAAGTCGCCATTATTGGCAGTGGATTTAATTTGATTGGAGTCAAAAACAACATAAGAGCCGTCTTCAGCAATGATAATGCCATCATGCCCCTGCTTGATTAACTCATCAGCAGCACTTTTCGCCTCATCACTTGTTTTTAATGACAGGAAGTTTTCCATAGTCATGTAATGCGGGTTCTCCATTTTCATAAAGAAACCACGCACTACATCACCATACCCGCCCGCTCGACGGGCATCAGGTGAAAAGAAGTGACCCAGGCTTGCACCGGGAACTTTCACCTTAGTAGAATCATGATCACGATCAAACACATCAAACGCATCATTTGAACCATGAAACAGTATTAACGGATTACTATCAGAATCAATTATTTTGGAATCGCCGAACCAAGACTTAAAGGCTGGCGTTTTAGTTACGCTTTTTTCAGATCTCGAAGTCGATCCTGTTCTGCCCAGATCTTGTACAATTCCTTTTGAAATTGCGCGCCGACCCGCCCGGATGGATTGCTTATCATCCGTTGAAGTTCTTCCTGGCTCGGTTGCGGAGTCGAAAGAACCTTGTCTACCACTGGGTTTCCTGTTGTCTTCATGCCCTTGATTATAGCCGCTTTTACCATCTTTTCCACGTGATAATGCAACAATTGGGCTATTTACAAACTGATTATGTATAACAGGGCCATTCTTCACGTGATTAGAAACACCCTCCATCATGATCTTAATCTCTGATTCTGAAAGCTTTATTGATGGCCATACCTTTCGCATCCACTCCCGTACCATGGCAATAAGCTTATTATATATCGTCGGTTTTTCGCCTGTTTCAGCGATTCTCGCAAGCATTTCTTCTGCCGCTATTAACCGCTGCTTTGGTTTATTCAGATCAAGCTTGTATTTTTTAGCGAGATCCGCCAGTCCTTTTCGACCATATGACATCACCACCAGATTCAGAAGCTTATCCAGATTTTTACCAAACACCTTACGCAAACCATAATGACCAAGTACTTCATGCATGACTATTACGGGAACATCACTATCTTTTCGAATATTGTCAGCAATGAGCCATACAGCCCCAGTCTCAACATCATACAATCCTTCAGCTTCATTCGTTGACTTATCGGCATGCAAGTAATTAAGTATGTGATCCGGAAGTTGATCAACAGACTGCACAGTAATTATCTGCGGTCTTTCAACCCAATCACTGGTTATATCACTGGCAATGTCAACAACCTGGGCAGAAGAAAGCCCGCTATTTGCGGGCTTGTTTGAGCGTGATAACAATGGATCTTTAGGAGGCGGGCTCTCTGATTCTAACTCACTCTCTATTTCAGCAAGTCTTTCTGACTTCGATTTCAAGTCATCTTCATACTGGAACTCACCAATAGATTCATTTTTCAATACACCCAGTTTCTTTTCTGCTATTTGTATTTCTTCAGAAAACTCTAAATGAACATCACTCAGTCCCCTTGCTGCATTTTCTAGCCTACGGACCGTACCCAGGGCAGCGGGAGAAGAATCATTTTTCGATAAGATTGACCCATTGAATAGCCATTTCCCGTCAATATTGGATACATGGTCATTTTCATACAGACCTACTTCCCATCCAGCAAGGTGTCTACTGAACGTAATTGGATAGCCTGATATTTTACCAATCACTTGCTCATCAACTTTATCAGCATTCAATTTATCAGCAATCGCCAGGATCTTGATGCCAGCCTTCTTTCTGTCCGTGTAACTGTTTTGACCAAGCGTAATTGCGAATTTGTCGCCGCTGGTACTCTGGTATATTTTGGACAACTCAATCAATTCATCAAGCTGTTTCTTCATTCGCGGTATGCGCTTTTCATAATTCTCTATCTTTAATCTGCCTGAATGCCCCTGATTGATATGCGCAAACTTCAATGATTCGAGTTTTTTAACTTCTGATATCAGTCCAGCCTGCTCAAGTAACAATGGATTACCAGAGGATAACGCTTTAGCCATCGCCATTTGATTGGCGCTATCACTTACGTCTTCAACACTATCTATAGACAGGTCGCCGCTCATGACCTGATCTATCATTTTCTGCTTAGTTTCGTTTAACTGCCACATGAATGAATCAATAGTACCCTCAGTAGCATAAGCATATAAACCAACCTCATCATTCTTATTGCCCTGGCGTATAGCCCTGCCTTCACGCTGAACGATATTGGCTGGCAGATAGTCAATATCAAGGTGATGAAGATCATATAGGCGCTGTTGCACGTTAACACCGGTACCCATATTCTTAGATCCACCAATCAGGATGCGCCTAACCCCGGTATTCATATCCCTGAACAGCTTTTTCTTCTTGTTAGAATTAGTGGCGTCTTGAATAAAGGCAATTTCATTCTTCGGGACCCCACGATTAACCAGTTCACTTCGGATATGCTCATATATATCGAATCCATGAGACTGCCTGATCTCAGTAAATATAAGCTGCGTAGCCCCCTTCTTAATCTCAGGCTTATTGCCTTTATAATAAACCTTGTCAGAATTATCCTTCCATGACTGATAAACAGCGTCAATCATAGCGTCAAGCTTACTCTTACCGCTTTGTGATCTACCTACCAGCCGCAAATCAATGGATGCTTTTTTAGCATCATTAATAACCACCAGAATATTATCCTCACCCTTTTTAGCAGGTCCCTTCTTTTCTTCAAGCTTAGTGATTCTATTCTTCAGTGAATCTTGAAACTCAAGCATTTCAGGTGATCGTTTGACTGATACTATCTGTCTCGCGCCGCCTTTCACGGCAGGCCGCTTGATAGTAATAGACTCCTTGAGGTCATTATCTGACACGATATCAGCGATAGATAAGAAATCACGCAGCAATGCAGGAACACCAACAAACTTAGCTAATCTGGTTGATGGTTTAAATGACCCACTAGCCTGCATTTCAAGCTCTGTGACGGTATCCGCAAAAGTGGCTGACCATGAATCAAACGATGATGTATCGTTATCACGTAGGACTTCTGGCTGTAGGTACCGCTGAATATTAAACACTTCGCCAAGAGTATTCGTGACAGGTGTGCCGCTCATTAGTACCATATTCCGCCCAGGATTAACTGAATTCAAATAGCGTGATTTCAGGTACAGGTCCAGAGCAATACCTGATCCAGTTGAATCAACTCCCTTTGTGTTTGATTGCTCTGTCGGGAATGGAATCTTCTTATGTGTGTGCGCTTCATCTACAAACAGAAAATCAATACCGGTTTCCTCAAACGTAATCCCGGCGTCTTTCTTCTCCTGTGATGTCATGGCATTCAGCCTGCTTTCCATGGCTTCTATTTGACGCTCAATTGTTTTGCGTGATGCCCGGTCACTTTCATCCACTTCTTCCAGAAGCTTGCGATACTCAGTCAGCATGGCCTCGATCTCATTGGTAATGAATTCATCGGACATAGCTATTTTTTCAAATGATTGATGCGTCATAATAACTGCATCCCAATCCTCACTTGCCATCCTTGATAGGAATCGCCTGCGATTCTTCTTGTCCAGTTGCTTTTCATCAGCAACAAGGATCTTCGCGTCAGGGTATGCATCCAGTAATTCAGTAGCAAACTGCTTCAGCGTGGATTTTAGCACCACATAAGTAGGCTTTTTCGCCAGCCCCAGTCGGCGTAACTCCATGCCTGCGATATTTGATGCCAGGGTTTTGCCTGATCCAACCGTATGCGCCATATAGGTATTTCCGCGCTGCAATATCCTCCACACTACATTTGTCTGCCATGAATGAGGCTTATAGCGGCTTGATAATCTAGGTAATGTCAGGTGTTTTCCATTGAATTTCCTTGGAACAGTCGTATTAAATACAGCGTTATATTTATTATGAAGTGCATCGGCTGACTGGGTATCGCTCAATGCCCAGCGACTAAACTGCTCTTTCAATTCTTGAGCCTTTTGGTTTGCTGCGGCTGTTTCTGTCTTGTTTAACTCACGAACAACCTGACCCCCTGACTTGAAAGTATCGTACACCTTGATCGTGCGCTTATTCAACGCAGCCTCTAGTATCTTGCTTGCAGTCATCCTGGCTGTAGCATACTTCTCGCCCTTAGATTCTCCGGTAACACTCCACGATGATGTGTCGCCTTTAATAAAGCTATCAACACGACCATCGAATGATAAGACTTCTTCGGCAAATTTTTGAACGATTTCTTTATCAATCCAGTGTGCGCCAAGATTGACAGGCACCCTTGACAGTGGAAGGTCTTCAGGCTGAACAGCTTCAAGTGCCTTAATATTTCCATCAAATCCAGCTTCGCCATTTTTTGCCGCTGCCTTCGCTGACTCAAGCTTTTGCTTCACGTTTCCACTAAGGTAATCATCCTCAGTCAGATATCGGCCTGTATCTGGATCTTGGAATATGACTGCATCCAGTTCCTCAATAGCCTCACTGGGAGACACACCATACTTTTCAGCCAAGTAGTCAATATCGACATACCCGCGATCATTGAGCGTAACATTCAGAGCATCAGTCACACTTTCTATCTCAGCTTCCTTGCGTTTTGTCATGACATTTTCAGTAAAGATAGATCCCTTTTCTGCGGTATTAGTAGCTTCGTCGTAATGTTCAATACCCGCTACACGATAAGCTTCAGGATCAAGGTCTATAGTGCTGATAATAGGCTCGGTAACAATCTCAATACCATCCTTACGGACGATAGTTTTAACTTGATTGATTGGCCCATGCTTGCTAGTGAAAGTGTCATATGCCTTATCTAGTACTTTTTGCGCTGCCTTCCAGTCACCATCAATAAACTGCTCAAGATAAACCTTCATGACCGCATCACGAAGCGGGATATAATCACGAAGAATCTGCGCTTGCTTCTTGCTCATCCCTGTACGCTGGCCATTGCCACGCACTTTCACGCGAACACCTACACCATCTTCAACATTCCTTAATTCGTTATTTCCGTCAATAAAATAACTAGATTCCTTTTGTTTAGGATCAAGACTGAATTCTGTCTTCTTAGCTTCAAACTCAGCATCTTGAAGGTGATCGTTATATACATTGCTAGGTAATGAGCCAATTGCTTCTTTAAGTTGCTCATTCAAATTACCAGAAGGCAATACAGTGTATTCATCCGATCCATACATTGATCCCTCAAGCGCCTGCGTACCTAGTACCATATTAGGATTAGCAACAAAATAACTATTTATATTTGCTTTACCACCATCAACATCAATCTGATGGGTATCTGTCCAGGCACTACCATTCGACTCAACATTCTCGCCAAGTTTTTGGAAGAATAGAATATCAGTGACAACTTCAGTTCCGGCATTTTCTTTAAATGCGGTCTGCGGCAATCTAATGGCACCCAGTAGCCTTGCTCGTTCAGCTAAATAGGCGCGCGCTGCATTATCCGCTTTATCCATGGTGCCTTTACTGGTTACGAATACAGCAATACCACCAGGCTTTACTGAATCAATCTGCTTGGCGATAAAGTAATCATGCAGTTTGAAATTATTACTTTTATAGCGAGGATCAGATTTGACAGAGAAACCAGCAAATGGAGGGTTCCCGATAGATAGGTCGAAGTGGTTTTGCGGTAACCCTATTTTAGTAAAGTCACCAGAGATAACACCTGACTGCGGGTATAATAATTTTGCAATAGCCGCACTGATACTATCCATTTCAATGCCGGTATAATGAATATTCATAGAGTTAGGTATTAACCCAATAAAATTACCCGTACCAGATCCGCCCTCGATGGCGAGTCCCCTTTTGAATCCAAAATTACCAATAGCGGTATAGATAGAATCGATAATCGGCTTTGATGTGTAATGGGCATATTGAGTGCTACGCGCAGCCGTTTTCAATTCTTCTTCTGTCAGAATTTCACGTAATTCATCATGTAATTCCTTCCAGGTTCCGGTAGGCTCTTTCTTTGAAGGGAATAATTTATTGGCAAGTTCAGACGCTCCCCATCCCGTATAACTAGCAAGTATCTTCTGCTCTGATTTTGTCGCGCTACGGTTTTCTTTTTGAAGTGTCTTTATGATGCGAATAGCCTCAATATTAGCCTTCGCTTTTTGAAGGGCAGATCCAGCCCCTAAATTATCATTATCCGTTATGCGGTAATTTGTCCGTACAGGTAATTCAGTTCTGTCATTATCTGCGCCATTTCTATCTCCTGTGCGCTCATTGCCGCCATGTTCATTGTTGCCGCTACGTCCTGTGGGTCGTTTTTGTCCGCCTGGCTTCTTGCTGCCCTTGCTGCCGCCGTTCTTGCTTCCGTTACTTGTTCCTGATACTGGATTATTATCTGATCCAGCTCCCCGCTCTGGCTCATTTGCTTGAACTTGGTCGGATTCAGGTCCTTGATCGTTTCTTTGATTGTCGTCAGGTAGCTCATTGGTATTTTCCTCTGATCTCAGTATAGCAGGATCGGCAAATAAATCGCCGGTTTCCAGTGTATCTGGCTCTGGTTTAGTCTTTTTGGTAGGTTTTTTGCTGTCAATGTCACTTGCTGATGTCATTGCTGAGTTATCAAGCCCAGGATAATACCTTGCTCCCTCATAGAATGAACGGATATAAGGCTTTATTGCATCCCCCATATCATTAATCATTTTCTTGGAATAATCAGAAAAGGACCGCGCACCAGCTTCGATATGATATACGGCAAGCTCAGTACCAAGCGCAATTAACTCAGGATCAAGGCCAGAATTAATGTTGTTCAGCTTGGCTTTTAATTTGGCCCGGATCTCATCAGCCCGGTCACTGGATACAAGTTTGTTGCCTGATCCATAATTAGAGCCTTTCTTTTCTTCTGGCTTATTAGCTTGATTGTCAGCTTTCTCGCTAATAGCCTCCTTTAATGCCTTGTTTGCGCCATCATCATCAAGATCTTGATAATAGTAATCCTCGACAATGTTATCTATTTCTTTTTCTGTAAAACCATATTGATCCACGGCTTTAGTGATTAATGCTGAATCAAGCCTGTCATATTTATATGAGACAGCCATCGCAAGATTATCAATAGCGTTATTAGCCTGGAAAAATGAATAAGCAAATCCTTCAGGTGTTGCAGACCGGGCATTCTTTGTAGCAAGACTCTTGCCGCCGTATTTTGTATGCATCTTAGAGCCTTCCGTGGCTTCAGTAGGCGCGATAGGAAGATCAGCATTAAACCTACCCCAGATAAGCGTCTTTTTAGTGTAGTCTTCTCCAACATGATTCGGATCAAATGACAGTCGCCAAGGTGGTAATCCGCCTAGTCGCTCAATTCGGCCTACTGGGTTTTCCAGAGCCCATATTGGTGGCTTAAAGTATTCAATTATATTTAATGTTTGATGCACAAGATTAACAGATGCCGCAGTTCTACCATCTTTATCTTTTGCTGCAAAATGCCGCGCTCCACTTGAGGCAAAATCAGTACATGGGCAGGCAGCTAATACCGCATAAACGTCAGCACCTTCAAACATGCCGAACATATCTGCATATAAATCAAATCCATGGTTATTAATGTCGCCAATATTAACCTCTTGATCGGCTTCTACTGTTTCGTTATATACGTCAGCCAACCAGTTATCCTGGATGTCAAAACGATATACCTGATAGCCAGCTTGTTCCCAGGGTAGTGACCACTTTCCCGTTAAGTCAAACAATGAAAGAACTACTTTATTTTGGTTTGCGCTTCCCTTCCCCTGCTTAACAGCGTTTTCCTCCCATTCATCAATTTTTTTCTTCGCTTCTTCTATAGTCATCCATCCATGGTCTTTATGGTAAACCTTAACTTTATCATTTAATCGAACAATATCATTCTTGGCCGGATCATCGAAAACATGAGTAAATTCTTCATCGCTTGATTCTTGAGCGTCATTGAATTCTTTTACAATTTCATTAAGCTCACGATTATCAACACCGACATCTTGATGCTCAGGCGCTTTGCTTTCAGTCTTACCCTGGGCCTTTTTCTTTAGTGCGTCTTGCTTGCTAGTAGGATTAGTGGAATCGCGTACTTCATCAATTGTTTTCCTGAATTTCTCTTTATCCCCCTTGAATATTAATTCAACAATGTCAATCTCGCTTTTATTTTCAAGCGTAACACCTACAGGGTATCCATCGGAGTCGTTAGTAATTTTTTCAATATCAAAAAGGCCAATTTTTTCGCCTTTCTTCCAACTTACTAATCTTTCAGCAACATACCCTGGACCAAGATTTTCAACTAATTTAGTTTTCTTTTTAGGTTTGTCTTTCTTGCTTGGCTTGGATTCATTGTTTGCAATAACGGTTGCGTTATCGTCTTCAATGATATCGCCTTCTTTATCTATCCATGTGTTTTTTTGTTTTTCTCCGTCTTCGACGTATTCTTTAACAGCTGTACCGTCAGGCAATTCGTGTGTCGGCGTGAATTCTTTTTTCTTCGGAGTAGGTGAAGTAGTTTTTTGAGCATCATCAATATCTACCTGTTTCGATTTTCCGCTGAATAAATCACCATCACCAGATTCAACGGGCTGATTCTCAGATCCGTTTCGCTGAATGTCCTTGCTGATAGTTTTATCATGGATGGCCTGGGCATTGGCATCGGCTGTTCCAAATATGTCATTTTGCTGGGCAGCATCATCCGTAACGCTACTTGATGGAGGAGTTTGCTGATCTAATTGGAAGGTTCCTGCTTCTGGCGTACCTTTGGCCGGGTTCCGTTCTTCTTGTGTTCCCGTAATCGCTGAACCATTTCCTTCCGTTCCTTCATGCTTTTGCTGTTCTTGTCCATTGTCTTTACCTTCTCGAATCAATTGGCCGAGCATTTGAGCGGCCTGATAATCGGATATATTCCTTCCTGCTATGGCTTCAGCCGCGTCAGAGTCATACTGGCTTGCCTCATCGAGTAATTCATAAAATGCCATCGTTTCGGCTGACCAATCTGGATTATACTCGGTTTGATCAAAGTGTGAACCAGCATTATCATAACGCTCATCCTGAAAAATGCTACCAGGTTCCTCACGGTCAATCGCAAATCGTATAAATGAACGGGCTTTATCGCGCCTTTTTACTGCGTCATCGATGTTTGCAGGTGATTCACGTTCAGCCTGAATGTTATCCATGGCCGCTTTTACGATATTCGCCTGATTTTTACCAAGCGGCTTACCTTCAAGCGCGCGAGTCAATGCCGTGGCTACCTGTGCATGACTTGCCTTTCCGTCGATCTCACGAACAGAAGACAATGCCTGAAGCTTATCCTGATCAACATTTACAGAGAATACGGAGTCACCACCCAAGGCAACACCCAGCTTATCAACTGCTTCATTGGCCGTGTAATTTGTATCTATATAGCCATCCTGAGACAATAACTCAGCAATAGCATCAAAACTGTTTCCACCCTGGGCCGGGAATAATGGACGGCCAAACACCTTATTTTTGTCTTTGAAGTTCTCAGGGTCAAAACCTTGAGCAAGAGCCTCATCACGATTAATACCGCCGATCTTGGCAATTGCCGTCAAAATATCGTCGGTAGTGGAATCGACCTGCGTTGATTTTTTATCCGACGCTGCACCAATAATGGATAGAGTACCCTGTATTCCATCCCTGTATTCGACTCGCTTAATACGTGGATCATTAAGGCCCTTGGGTACAATAATGCCTGCGGTTTTATTCTGGACATCATTTACCCGGTTATCAAGGTCAATTCGTCTGGCCGCATCCCGCTCGGTTTCAATTGTGGCATCCAGAGAAGGAAGCTCAGGCTCGTTATTGTCTTGCGCGAAGTCAATGCCGCCCGGATAATTGATGGCAGGCTCCGTGGCCCCCGTAGACGCTGACAATGGATCTGCATCGGCTTGTGGCTCAGGTACAGTAAAATCAATCCCGCCGTCATACTGAAAGTCATCAGCCAATGGATCAATGATATCGGGATTAGCGTCAGCTTGTGGCTCAGGCACAACAAAATTGACACCACCTTCATACTGAACATTATCAGGATTAGCATCAGCGACTACATCACCAGCAACACCACCAATAACATCACCTGCATCAAGTGGGTCACTGCTTGAATCTGGCGTAGGTTTTTCGGGTTTATCAGGTTTCGCAATGTTCCCAGGATTGGGGTCACCCGCAACCGCAGAAAGCGCACCACCTGCGCCGAAACCACCAATAAATGATTGAAGCGCACCCTCACTGACACTTTTAGCGGGATCGTAGTATGACTTTATTGAAAGATTGGTATTACTATTCTGTAATAACTCGGTAGAGCCCTCACCCAAGCCGCCTTTGAGGAACCTTGAAAATAGATTCCCGCTAGATCCAAGAATTTTATCAAGACCGACTTTTTCAAGGTAAGAGTTTACCGTCGCTACCTGCGCCATGGCCTTTGTAAATGCAATCGGGTCAACCTTTTGACCAGTTCGCTTTTCAAAGTCAGTGGCATCGGTTGAGACTTCCATGGACTCAAGCCATGCCATAAAGGGTAAGGAGCCGCCAGACTTATAAGCGGCAACTAATGAAGGAACAGCCTGAGACAAAAATCCAATTACCGCCTTTGGGTCACTTATAATCTTTCCGGCTTTACTGAAATCACCATCCAATAGTGCATCAAACGCCTTATCAGCATCCTGCGATGCTTTCGATAGGTCCTTGAATGGCTTGAATTCTTGCGGCAATACATCCTGGCTATGTCCAATTGCATCCGCAACATCCGAGGTACCAGCAACATGATAATCACCAATATCAACACCGGTTGTAATAACGTCCATTATTCCTTTACCCTGGATCTTTGCGGGTATAATCGGTTGCGTCATCCAGTCGGGCAGTCCCATTCTTTTACCGAATTGGTTTATCGCTTCCGTGACTCGTGCAAATGCGCTTGGTGTTTCCCATATACCACGGGAAATAGCCAATGTTCCCTGAGCAGCACCGGCACCAGCAACACCCGCTATGTCTCCAAGAGAAGTGCTATCGTCCTGATTGGTATTTGGAAGATTGCTTGCAGAATCAGGGATAGACGTACCAAAACCACCCTGCCTGATAGGTGTGTCAGGCTTTACAGGATCATCGAGCGGATCAATTGCGCCTTCCATATTCACATCATCAAGCGGATTAATTATGTTAGACGTAGAAACGCCATACGAATCATCGAGCGGATCAATTATTTTAGCCATTATGAACCTTTAGTTTGGAATTTGATTTACAAGAAGCGTCTGAAGTACAGCCAGTGCATCCGCCTTTTCTTTACCTTTCATGAATGGCAGTGCTTTCTTTATTGCCTCCAAGCTTCCCTTTGGATTCGATTTGTAATCCTTCATTGCCGTTCTTGCGGTAGCCAGTGATTGCTTGCGAGTAGATGAGTTATTTACGCCGGGACCGCTCGGGCTCGGGCTCGGGCTGGACTCAGGACGTTGACCTTGATTTTTGATTCTCACTTTAGGAAAACGCTTTTGAACAAGCTTCAATAATCGCGGATCATTGGGTTTCATCTTGTTAATTTTAGCCAGCAGTTTTACATAAGCATTCGGATCTTTTGCCGCAGCCGCCCTTTCTTCAGCGGTTACGCCTCCGCCACCCGTTTTCGCCATTCGAGATCTAAGAACATTATTTATATGTGAGAAAATACGCTTCTCTTGCTCACCGGCAATCTGTTTAGCTCGATTTTCAATCCATTTTTCACGGGACATACCAAAATCTGACTGATCACCACTGAAATAACCAGCCTTATCATCCGCTTCAGCCTGAGCAAGCTTTAACGCAGCATCCTGACTGATATAATTATTACCTGAAGCCTCAAGAACAATACGCGCAGCTTCACCACCACCGATACCCGGCACACTGCTTGTTATCTTGTCTGTCAACGCAGATAGCTTCCAGTATTTCTCGCTATTACCTTCAGGTACACCCCAGTTTCCGGACGCATCAAGCTTGCCGCTCATTGACTGAGCCAGCTGACTCCTTGCATCTTTCTGGGCCATTCGAAGATTACTACTGCCTTTCCCATTTTTGGCTTTATTCTTTACTCCCTGAAGATTCGCTTTAAGCCCGTATTCATGGGTTAGCAACCCAAGACCATGCCTCTGCTTGTCTTCTCTGACATAATCCGCGCGACTGTTCTTGCTGGCCGCTAGTTTAGCGTTTCTTGCGTCATTAATAGGTGTATTGTCACCTGTCTGAATTCTGGCAAGCTGAAGGGCATCACGCGCAGAATTACGACGATTTAACAAGTCAGTGAAAAAGTCATCCATTGGAATAACCTGTACGCCTGCATCATTCGGACCACGCCCGGTAGTCATGGGAGCCTCATATGATGTGCCGTCAGGCCGGGTCACCTGCAGCCTGGGAACAAATCCCTTACCGTCTTTAGTTGGATGAGCCCCAATAATTCGCTTGGTTGATCCTTCGGGAGTTCCCCGATTAATAACCGGAGCATATTCAGTATTAACAGCATTCAACCAGTCCTGATTAAACTGACCGCGTTCAAATCCATACTGAATAACATTCAGGTTAGTCAGCTTTTTGCGGTTTGATTCTGTTCGATCAAGGGTTTCAATCTGACGATTGTATAATTCTGTTCTACGAGAATCCTGAATATCCTGGCGACCATTGTTGCGTTCTTGTTGCGCACGACGATCTTTACGATCTTCGATATTAGCAGCAATGCCGTAACCTCTTGCAAAACCATCAGTAAAACCCATCGTCTTTTCCTCTACCCTAAAATTAAACCGGCAATACCGCCTACAAGTGCGCCAGCAGGTCCACCAGCAGAAAATCCAATCCCTGCCCCTGTACCAATAGCACTTACCCTTGATGCATTATTCTGAGCGGCTATATTTCTATTGGCGTTATTACGCCCCGCCTCAAGCTGGGCCGCAGTCTGAAAGCCACTATTAGCAGATGAATTCACGCCCCTGCCGACCTGAATCATGTTGCCCATTGTCTGCAAATCACGATCACGGATGCTCAAGCGCGTGTTATTTTTTGCATTAACAACGCTTGCAGCCTTGGACATGCCCTGCTTTCTTGTATAAAGCTTTCTTTGATCTGCATTCATACCAACACCATAACGAGATATATTACGATCCGTTATGCCGTCAGAAGTATTAAAGGCTCGATCAACATCGCCGCTTGCTCGATTAATAGTTTGGGTATGAAGTTCAGCATTGCCAATACTGTCAATAACCTCATCCTCAATAGGTTGAAAAGTCTTTACATACTCATCCCACTGATCACGAGTTATTTCACCCTGCTTATCTTGTGCATAAGTATCTACTGTTGGACTACCACCACCGGACATATCAAACCCCCTAATACTTACTGAAATCGTAATTGTTTACGGAAGCCGCTCTTGCTGATAGCGGGCTAGTTGATTGCTTTGGCGCATTAAGCCATGAACCAGACGCCATACCAGCAAGACCACCAACTGCGTCACTGACAAGTCGCCTTTGTGAATTTGATGTAGCCACTTCATTTGCGGCATTGCGTAACTCAAGACTTGCATTTCTACGCAACCCCTGATTAGAAGTGTCTGCAATATCACGACCAATACCGATGGCCTTTTGAAGACCTCTTGTATTCAGGTCGTCACCAACATTGTTCACTGTATTAATACCCGCACCACGACGCGCGCCGGAGTTAATGCCGTCGGTTGTCACCTTATCAACGTATCGACCTGAACCGGGAGCCCCTACACCATATGAGAAACGTGGATTGTTTTCAGCCTGGGCAAGATCTGCCGTTGCTCGACCTGTAATTAAGGAGCGGTCAACCTCATCAACACGCGCTTGATCAATAAAATCTTTCTCAAGTGGTGCATATCTATCCTTGTATCGAGCCCAACCAGCTGCAGCAACATCCGCTATCGCGCGCTCACCGTCTTGCTTCTGTACTTCTTTTCCGCCGCCGCTCATATTGATAACTCCCGCTTATAATCTTTCAATGGTTCTTCAAAAATATGCTGTCTTATTTTTGGCGACCACTCACGCATCCACGCATAACCACCTACCAGTAATGCGCAATGACTAATAATGCCCCCGATGGAATCACGCAAAACAAACGCAATATTCTTTTCATGGTCCCTACCGCGCTCAAGCTTGTTCGCATCCATCCAATCAACAATTGCAGCCTGCATAATCGGGTTAAGAACGTGAAAATATTGAATGTAAAAAGGATTGTTTGGCAGTCTTATTAATGACTCCCAGCCAAGAACGTCTACAAGATGCTCACGATCAACCTGCTTGTCACCGTCATATAGATCATCAAGGACCTGGCTGATACGGAAAAGAACCTCGCAAAAGTCCACCGCAGACGCATTACCGCATAAGACTTTCATTAGAAAATCATGTTCATTTTTTCGTGGCATTAATTTATTCCGGACATAAAAAAACCGGCAAAATGCCGGCTTCTTGTTTATTTCCCTAGATTACTGTTTAGTATATAAAAACAGTCCCAAAAGTCAATGTTAGAGTGAATTCAGGTTAGAAATGGTTATATTGGCTTGCTGTACCGCTTCAGATATCGTCACTGCCTGACTAACACTGATTTTACCCTTGATTCGCTCCGATTCGATTATTGCACCAAGCGTATTCCATGCATCGCGCTGAACAATAATACCGTCAGTCGATTGCTGTGCCGTCATTCCAGTAGCAGACATTTCAGACTCCACCCATGGATATGATGATGTATCAGCTGGGTATCCCGCGGCTTTATATCGATCTGCATCAGCCGCCTTACTTAAATAGGTTGCTTCCTGGCCTGCTACCGTCGTTATATAACGAGATCTGGCCATTCCTGCCGCACTATCAATATCATTATGTGATCCTGCTATAGCATCAGATAATAAAGCGTATTTGTTTAGTTCGTATTTCATCGATATGGCTCCGAAAAGCATCGGCATTCTTGAGTAACTTCACCCTGATCATCACGATGAGAAAATAAGCACCACAATTGAGTATCATCACTTAACGCCAGGAACTTATGTTTCACACCTTTTTTTATAAGCAAATGCCCAGGTGCATCAATTCTTTGTTCGACAACATCACCGCTTATTGTTTTTGTTGTCGCAATAACCGAGCCTGTAAAGACCATCGTAGTATGATCAAAATTATGCTCATGCGTTTCGATATTCTCGCCTCCGGTCATTATCCATTTTCTAATATAGATATTGCCGCTCTTAAATTGCCCATTATATGGCATTTATCTTATACCTTTCGCCAATAAGATCCGCTCTCTCTGCCGACACTATGTACTCACCTGGATGAAGAAATGTAAGTTCCAAAACTCCATCCGATACAACGATTGCATCTTCAACGATACCGGTTACAGTAACCACCGTTCTCGATGGGACATTGCTTAAAGTCACCTTGTCAATTCCGTCGGCGGTAACAAGAAGCTTGTCAATTGTAATGACCGACAATAATGGATTAACATTAATAAGGGTTTCTATCACCTCAATTTTTGATGGCAAGCTAGATCCGTCTTTAACTGCGGTATAAAAATTGCCATATAAATGCTCTAAAATTATATAAGGTATGGAATTATAGAAAACCTGAAGACCGGTAATACTGCCATTATCAGGAATAACTTTTAATGCATTAACAGGCATTAGTAGCTGTACTCCACAAGATTGAAATCGTTATATATTCGTGAGTTATCAATATACCCATATATGGAATAAGGAGCATACCCATCAAAGGAAACTGAATGGAATCTACCCTGTATGCTTATTTCATCGTCTGGATCTGACAAGGTTATATCGTGAGTTACTACTGTCGGTATGTTCGGAGTAGAGATGTCATGAGTTGTGCCAGCGACATCAACACCATTGACCTGTACTTTTGTTTGAAAAGTACCAATTTGACCACTAGACATCTGCTTAGTAAATGACACCCTAACAACCCCGGCCCTTTGCATAACAAAAGACACCATTCTTGCAAATGTAGTTGATGTGCTTCCCTCGGGTATTGTGACGGTTTTGGTGCCATCATTACTTATTATTAATTTACTAGCCCCACCCGAAACACTGTAATTCTTTAATGCAAGATCACCACGAATCCTTAATGTTGATCCATCCCATGTCAATGAATTATTTGTTGTAGCATTGCCAATAGAGAACTTATATGCAGCACCATCATAACCAAGGAAGAAGCCTGTTCCTGTGTTGTAGGCAGACTGCCCGCCTTTAATCCAACTTCCAGTGTTTAGTGTTATATTTCCCGATGAAATGGTACCCAGGGCCGCAGATATTGCGCCGAGTGAATTGACGGTAATTTGTTGAGCGGTTATTGTGTTCGCCGCTATTCTGGCGGAAGCTAAATAGCCTGTGTTTATTTTCGCGGCATCGAGGCTTGCAATCTTTGCATTATCAACAGCAAGGTTACCGATCTTGGCATTAACTATTGCGGCGTCCTGAATCATGGCGTTTTTCATGTAGACCACGCCACCATTAACTATAAATGGGTAATTTGTTGTAACGCCGACATCACCGATAGCAAACGTGCCGACTTTGGCAATAAATGCGCTTGTTGGTGTTCCGTTATTATTAGTTGATATCAATCCATAACCGGCAATATATCCATTATTATCTATCTTGACAGTGTACTTACCCTGGATGCCATTAATGCTTGATAGGTTTGTTGATATCGACGTACTGTTACTTCCAACAGAGCTATTTAAGGTTGTGATGCTACTTGCATGGCTTGTTAAAACGCCTTCATTGGAAGTTACTCTTGCATCAAGACTGGTCGCGGCCGCAGCATTGGCATTCACACCGGTTGTCGGGTCGTCAACAGTTGCTTTCAGTAAGCTAATATCGCTTGAATTAACAGATATATTACCATTGGCACTTGTAACAGCTGTATCAAGCACCCCTATCGCGGATGCATTTGCAGCGACACCGGTTGTCGGATCATTCACTGTAGATTTTAAACTGGTAATCTCCGACGCATTTGCAGAAATGCCACTTTGATTGGTTACTACCACGGCATTTAGTGCAGTCAGCCCGCTTGCATTTGCATTTACACCGGTTGTCGGGTCATTGACCGTGGATTTTAAACTGGTAATCTCCGACGCATTTGCAGAAATGCCACTTTGATTGGTTGCTACCACGACATTTAGTGCAGTCAGCCCGCTTGCATTTGCATTTACACCGGTTGTCGGGTCGTCAACAGTTGCTTTCAGTGAGCTAATATCGCTTGAATTAACAGATATATTACCATTAGCACTTGTAACGGCTGTATCAAGCACCCCTATCGCAGATGCATTTGCAGCGACACCGGTTGTCGGATCATTCACTGTAGATTTTAACGTGGTTACTTCTACCGCATTCGCCGATACCCCGGCCGCGTTATTTGTTACCCTTACGTCCAGGGCATTAAGAGCGGCAGATGACGCAGGAGGGCTATATCGCGCTATTGCCACCCAGTCAATCTCAATAACGTCTAAAGCATCAACACCGATATCAAGCCGTAATCCCGTGATGGTGTTACTCATCCAGTCATTACCGCCGACGGTCAAACTTTCCATATCAAAAGAAAGTATCTCCCAGCCACCAGCATCAAAATTAGCAGGCTTTGAAATATCCTTTCTGTAGCTTCCATTGAAGCCATGACCTGCAGTTGTGAAATAACAGGCTCCATCCCACCCGGTACCGGATATCCTTCTTGCCCTGACAACGACTTGAGGATAAAGCCCCCCATTCACTGTCAATCCTGAAGGTGAAACTATTTGCGGATCTGCCGCGCTTCCGGTTGCTCTCATATAATAGGTATTTGTCGCAAGCGTAGCGTTGAAAGCTGTCCAGCCATCCAGTGAGTTTTCAAACTCCCACAACGAATTAGGCTCTGGATCTATATTTGCGCCTGCACTCGACGACACTGACAATGATGTTATTGCCGCTTGGTTAGATAGTATTCCCGCAGCGTTATTCGCAATATCATTTGCTTGAGCTACAAGAGCAGAAGCATTAGCAGCATTCTGGTCAACAAGGCCGGTAGTGGGAGCATCAATCAAGTCAATGCGTGATGAAAGTGCTGCAGCCAGTTCAGACGATGATATCTGCCCGTTAAGCATGCCAATAATATAAGGGATATCAGGCGCAGTTGATCCAGAAACGCCTGCAACCGCATTAAAAGGCCCGTTTATATTGGATGTTGAGACATCACGAACCCAATAGTAATAAGTTGCGCCAACCGTTACATTGCCATCAGCGAAAACAGAAGACTGCGATGTACCCACCATGACTGCGGTACCGAGATCATTCGACGTTGAGCGCCATATTTCTGTGAATGCTCTCAAGCTAAACCCGGTATCAGTCCAACTTAAAATAATATGCGTTAATGCACCCGAAGCAGTGAGCCCGGTAATAGCTGGCGGTATAGTGGAATTTGTACTTGGTGATGGAGGAACAACCGGTGTATATGATCCATTTCTACCCGGACCACCACCACCCTGAACAACCGCAATATTACCATCAACTAATTCTTGCAGTGTAATATAGCGATTATAAGGGTCACGCTTGCCCTGTCCTGTTTCAACAATTTCCTTCAATGCATCCAGGGCAGGCTTTGAATTTTTACTAACATGCTCGGTAATTGCCGGAATATTAGGTAAGTTAATTTTACTCATGTCATTTGAAGCTCGGCCATTGTTTCAGCTACAGTGATTTCTTCAACCCTGGCTGTTCCAGCTAAACTAAATACAATCTTTTTCCCAAGGTATCCAGATGGAAGTCTAAATGGCTCAGAGTCAACAATGGCTTGCGTATGCTGAATAACACCATCTATAGATAATGTGAAATCGAGTGTTCCGCCGAATTGTACATTACTAAGAACGCGGGCCGCACCCATGTTTATGGGCTTGGGTGTGATAAACTTTTTCGACGCCCATGAATAAGTAAGTGGATTAGCAGTGTCATCGTCAAACTTAACGATATCGGCCCCGACCTGAAGATAAAGAATGTCTTCAATTAAATTATTAAAGCCCGCGTCTGCATACGCAGTAAGAAAGGTAAAAGGATTGTCTGAACTACTCGGATCAAATATAAAGCCGCCTTGTATGGTGCCTGTGTCATAAAACCCAACATACTTGCCATCCACCATATATCCTTGCATTGTATCCGGACTAAAAGCATCCCAAAATGTACGATCAATAACACCTTCAGTAGCAAGCCTAACGCCACCCGTAGAAACAGCAACCAATCCATCAGGCGACGGATATACAGCGACATCACCAAGATCAACAATACCGCGCTTACTCACACATGCTTGGTTTAGCTCCAACTTAACCAGCGTCATACTTGATCCATCAGTACCAATAGCGATATAAGGATTGCCGGTTGTTGCCACCAAAAGACTATTGCCGAATGCAGATAAACCAACAATCGGATAATCAGTTGCAAGCCGGTAGTTGATAGGCCAAGCGTGAAGCTGATAATTAACAGAAATACACAATTCCTTTCCAGAAAAGCCGACACCGATACCATTAGGCATGATTGTTATTCCTGCCATATTTGCAGGAGGCGCATCCCAATCAGTGCTTTGAATGGCTTCACCTAAAGACGTATCCATAATGACATCAGAGAATGATGTATTTGCGATAGGTATTTCAGCAACAAACAAATATGCAGTTCCGGAGCTTCCGGTTATCGCCCGGTATATGCGCTTAACAGCACTTGCGCCCAGGTTATAACTACCCCCCGGAGAGACTGACATCAATGAAAGATCAACCGTTTGAAGTGGACCAACATCAACAACAGCCGACACAGGCGACGGAGGGCCTTCCTCGCCCCATGGAGTCACATAAGTATAAACATATGCCCTGCTTACATTGTCAGCAGGATCGGTCGCAGGAGTACCAACAAGGGCCAATGTAGCAGCCGCCGCAGGTGCAGGAACACCGAGCGTAAAGGAGTTATTAGGGTAATCAGTCCCGACTCCACTGGTCGCTATGGTTGCATCCGTTACCTTTGGAACACCATCCCCGGTAAAATATGTTCTTTCCTGGGTATCTGAAATAATGGGACTTCGAACAACATCGACATCGGTTGTCCAGTGAAACCAGAATGAATTAGCAAATTTATAAATCGTTTTTATGGCACCCACTTTTGTCGGCGTCCATTCAACTGTCATACCATCTAAAGGCTTGAGATCTCCACTTGTTAGCCTACAATCAATGGCTGAACCGGAATTGTACTTACTCAAGAGTCTTTTTGACATCCCCGGAAACGAGCCAAGAAACTTATCGATTTTAATAACAGACACAGGCAGCCCCTTTATTTTTTATTAACTGTATCAATCAACGCATTAAGCTGATTGACGACCTCAGTATGTATCCTGGCTATATCCCTATAATTTCGGATAATCGCTTTATTCGTTCCGTCAATTGGTACCGGAAGCGCCCGATCCCTTTTTATCAGTAGTGATGCTGATATTTCTGGCTCCGGTAAGGATTTCACGCGCCAATTGCAAGCCTGAAGCATTAAGGCACTCACGATTAGCAATGTCAGGGTTATTTTTTTCATAAACGTGGACCTTTTTTTCTATGACTCGATCAACTTTGCGCGCTTCTCCCTGCACCTTGATGTATCTTATTTCAACTTTCCTGTTATGCGCGCTTTGTTTCTTGTATTTATCCAGTGCCTTATTCACCGCATCAATTTCAGCTTTCGCATATTGACCAGAAACATACTGATATGACAGATATGCACCGAATGAAAATGAAGCTATCGCAATGGCAAGCAACCACGGCCATAAGGTGAATAGACTACCCAGTACCGGGAAGCGACCAAGCATGTACTTAATCATTTTGAAATCGGCTCACTGGTAATTGTTCTCAGATACGCGCCACCCATTGCATGAATAACGCCAATCAAGACCGTAACAACGGCAAAGGTTTCAACTGGCATTAATGGCGCCAGTAAACTGATACTGCCATTCAACGCTTGAATACCACCCATAATGACATTGAATTTTAGTGTTTTTGATTCTGATAATTTTTTCATGAAAGCCTCTCTCTTAATTCATCCCATGGAAACAATGGCCCTGGATCTTCTTTAACTGGCGCATTCCTTACGTGTGAAGTGTTATTCCATTCCTCACGAACAGCATCATGGCCCCGGATCTTATCAATCGAAAATCCATACTTATTCATTAAATACTTTAATAGGATATACAATGAATTCAGCTGATCATCCGGGTATGCCTCCCATTTACCGCCAACCAGTTCAATGCCGACAGTAAAGCTGTTACAAAACATGCGGCCATCCATGATTGACTTACCCGCGTGAAAGGCTCTATGCGGCAATGGAACCAGTTCAATGACTTCACCATCCCGATCAATCAAGTAATGGGCTGATACCTTGTAATCTTCAAAGATCTTGCGGATAGCGCCCATATTGTACGGGTCATCAGGAAGTACATTCACGGCACTAATATAATGAATAATGGCCCCATCAACACGCGTAATGTCCTTAACAAACCCATATTTATCCGAGTAGCATTTTTTCGGCAAATGGTTATGAGTGATGATCATTTATGTATCGTATCCTTGATTGAATCAATACTATTAAATATCTCGCGCGTATTGGTATCAATGCGGCCTATATCTTTGCGAATAGGCTCAATGGCTTCTCGAATGAATTCTTTTACTTCATCCTTATCCAGATATCCGCCCGCAATACGCAGCTTATGACTGGTATGATCTTCTTTAAGCACCAGGATAGTTTCTTGATTATAGTTATCCCTTTGCTTTGATTCTTTTTCCATTCTGCGTATCTCTCTCCATACCCATGCAATAGGAACTGACAATAGCCATGCCAAATACTTAAATACCTCATTATCATTTCCAGTCATTGCAAATCCTTATTGGTTGAATTAAACCCGTGTTGTTGTAATTTTCTTACCCGGCACAGTAACGGATGTATTGTTTAACCCTGATACTGAAACAGTCGTACTTCTAACGCCTGACACCTGTACGGTTGTAACTGGAATAGCGGCAATGAAGACCGACGTTCTTTTTATTGATGAAGTCGCAACAGGTATTAATGCTACTGCAGAACTTGAGCTTGCAATTCCGGCAGTGACTAATAATGTCTTTAATACGGTAGCGGTAGTTGCGCTTGATGTTCCTGAATCGCCCCCATTAATTCGCGCTATAAGGCTCACTACAGCGGAACTTGATGATGATGTACCTGACTCCGCCCCAGATACAGGAACTACCGTTTTACCCGATGAAACGCCGGATGTAGCGCATGATTCAGCACCACCCACCCGGCAGACTTTTGTACCCGCCGCAATCCCCGCAGACGTAGTGCAAGAATCGCCGCCAGACACATTAAATATTGTTGCGCCGGTATAAGTAGCATCGCCCGAAGATATGCACGACTCTAACCCAGTCACTTTGCACGTTTTTAATGCAGACGCGACACCGGAGCTTGAAGTACTGGATTCCGCACCCGAAACAGATGCAATCTTTATCGCGCTTGATACCGCTGCACTTGAAGTACTTGATTCAGATCCAGATACACTGGCTAGTTTTATGGCATTGACTGCAGAACCGGCGGAAGTACACGACTCTGAGCCCGATACTGGTAACCCAAGTATTGAACTTCCTGATCCAGATGAGGCGCAAGACTCTGAACCTGATACCTGAAGTACCCCGCCGCCACTTGCAGCATCATCAACTTGAAAATCATAAAATCTGCCATTATTATTGGCGTGTAAATTATGATGAAAACCTGCTCTTGTTCCTGTCGTTATGCCGCTATCCGTTGCTGTCAGATATGAAGTGCCATTAATCTTCCACTCAATGCTTGAACCGTTAACGCTGATTTCATGCGTATAGGTTGCGCTTGTATTCCAGCTTGTTACTACGTCGCTGGCAAGTGTTGTCCATGAATTATTAACAATTCTATCTATGTATATGCTTGGATCACCAACCCGGTGATTAAAGTTATAGTTTGTTTCAGAAGCGTTGGCTAAAACATTATTATTACGCGCCATAATGGAATAACGATTATCAGCGCCACCACTATTCCAGTTTGCCGTTATCCACTGATCTGTTGTTCCGGCGTCAATTATAGCTCCACTGTTTGCAGCGGTTATATAAAGGCCACCTGAGCCGTCGAGCTTTACATTTCCAGAATTATCCGTCCAGCCACCACCCACGACATCAGTATCAGGCGTGTGCGCGTTTAGGT
>Ga0316205_10000725_pt1 | contig 52486 bp, 36 predicted proteins | sample 3monthpyrite_MG_FD_204941 | JGI IMG/M metagenome (GOLD analysis project Ga0316205, IMG submission 204941) | Microbial mat bacterial communities from mineral coupon in-situ incubated in ocean water Damariscotta River, Maine, United States -... | ecosystem: Environmental > Aquatic > Marine >...
GATATATGTCAGCACGACCTTTTTCTTGAATGTTGCCGATATAGAATGAAGATATTTTTACTGTGATGTACACGGTACGGTTGCTATTTGCTTGACATCAGTGGAGCGTCCATATATGTCCCGTTAATTTGTTTAACAATGTTTTATGTCGTCCTGTCCAGTGTAGGCGTGCCAGTAATAAGTGTGCCAGTATAAGTGTGCCAGTATAAGTGTGCCAGTATAAGTGTGCCAGTATAAGTGTACCAGCATAGGTGAAGTCAGGATATGATCGACATTACAGGTCGTAGCACCGTGCTACTTAACCGGTTGCCTGGTGATAACAGGTTTCGAGCTGAATTTTAATTTTTACTTTTTTTTATGTTACCGGGGATAACGAGTGTGATATTGTGCTGACTATGTTTCCAGGCATATCGGCAATCCAGTAATGGGCTTTGGGTGTTGCTCAAAGTAGAGGGTTGTTATGTTTATGCTAGCGATTCATACATTATTCCAGTTGTCCTGCTACGGATATAATCAAGGATAACGAACTGCCGTTTTTGAGATATTAGTGACTGAGCTTTCTTTGGTCGGGACTTTATTAAGTTTTGGATAATTCTATATGTTGAAAAAAATACTTATTGCAGCCATTGCGGTTACGTTATTGGTTGGCGTACTTGTTTTTGTGAAACTCGGGCAGTTTGCTGCGATGGGAGAAGCTGCCTCGAAGATGGTGTTTCCACCTGAAACTGTCACCGCATCTATTGCCAGCGATGATCAGTGGGAGCAATTTATTCCTGCGACGGCCTCGGTATCTCCCGTGCAGGGCGTGCTTGTTAGTGCTGAAGCTGGCGGTCGTGTGACTAAAATCAAGTTCGATTCGGATGACAATGTTATAGAGGGGCAGGTTCTGGTGCAGTTGGATACCAGTAGTGAAAATGCACAACTCGCTTCAAACAAAGCCTCAGCCGCCCAGGACAGAGCTGATCTGAAACGAGTGCGTAGCCTGATTGCTAAAAATCTGGTTTCTGAAGATGCAGTTGAGCGAGCCGCTACCCAGGTAAAAGAAAGTGAAGCTCAGGTTGAGGTCATCAAAGCTTCACTTGATAAGAAAACAATTCGTGCACCCTTTGCCGGGCGTTTGGGCATTCGCCAGGTAAACCAGGGGCAGATCCTTTCTATCGGTGACCCAATTGTCGCATTGCAGATGTTAAGTCGGGTGTATGTGGATTTTTCTGTGCCACAACAAAAGCTATCGCAGTTGGCGCAGGACATGAAAGTGCGGGTGAAGTCAGACGCCACACCCGATGCTGTTTTTAATGGAAAGATTACAGCGGTTAACCTGGAAGTTGATCCGGTGACCCGTAATGTACAAATTCGTGCGCTGGTCGAAAACCCGGATGAGAAACTTCGCACTGGCATGTTCGTTAATGTCGAGTTGATATTGCCTGACACGCTAAACGTATTACCGATTCCGGCGACGGCTGTACTCTATGCACCGTTTGGTAACTCGGTGTTTGTTATCGATGAAAAGAAAAATGCGGAAACCGGCGAAACTCAAAAGGTGTTGCGTCAGCAGTTTGTTATTCTGGGGCAGGCACGTGGTGATTATGTTGATGTGACGGATGGCTTGAAAAATGGAGAAAGGGTCGTTACCAGCGGGGTGTTTAAGTTGCGCTCCGGATCGCCAGTGGTCATTGATAATACGCTGGCTCCCAAAGCCAGTCTTGAGCCCAATCCGAAGGACTCCTGATGCCATCAGTTAAACCCGGTTTTACGGATATATTTATCCAGCGCCCCGTGCTGGCTCTGGTAATTAATTTATTGATTATCGTTGCAGGTTTAAGTGCCTGGAATTCGCTGAGTGTTCGACAATATCCGTTGAGTGAAAATGCAACGGTACAGATCTCTACGGTATATGTTGGAGCCAGTGCCGAGCTGGTGCGTGGGTTTATTACCACACCTCTTGAGCGAGCCATCGCGGCGGCTGAAGGTATAGATTACATTGAGTCAAAAAGTTTGCAGGGTATTTCGATTATTAATGCTCGCCTGAAACTTAACCATGATTCCACCCGAGCGCTGGCCGAAATCTCCTCTAAGGTTGATCAGGTGCGTAATGATTTACCAGTCGAAGCGCAACTGCCGACCATTAGTGTGCAGTCTGCGGACTCCGAGTTTGCGGCGGCCTATCTTAGCTTCTGGTCCGATATTCTATCGCCAGAGCAAATTACCGATTATCTGACACGTGTCGTTCAGCCAACCCTGTCTGCGGGTGCTGGTGTTCAGCGAATAGAAATTTTTGGGGCACGTACTTTCGCGATGCGTGTCTGGCTTAAACCCGACCGAATGGCGGCTTTGCATATCACACCGTCTCAGGTTAGCCAGGCGCTGGCCGCAAATAATTATCTTGCCGCTATAGGTAGTACCAAAGGCGCATTGGTACAAACCTATCTGGCAGCCAATACGGATTTGCATAACGCTGAGGATTTCCGGCGACTGGTGGTTTATAAGAGTAACGGCAGCATCATAAGGCTTGAGGATGTAGCCGATGTAGAACTGGGCGCGGAAGACTACGATACTATGGTGAGGTATTCAGGTGATACGGCGGTATTCATCGGCGTATTCCCCCAGCCCAATGCCAATATAATCGATGTAATTGATGGTGTGCGTGTTGAACTGGATAAGTTAAAGCAGGAAATGCCAGCGGGTCTGGGTGCCAGCATCGGTTATGACGCTTCACAATATGTCAGTGACGCGATTGATGAAGTCACCGGAACGCTGGTTGAAACGCTGCTGATTGTTATTATCGTTATCTTTTTATTCCTTGGCTCGGTGCGCTCAGTACTGGTGCCGGTAATGGCTATCCCGGTCTCACTGATCGGCGGTATTTTATTAATGCAGATGTTTGGCTTTACGCTGAACCTGTTGACGCTATTAGCCATTGTACTGTCAGTTGGGCTGGTAGTTGATGATGCCATAGTCGTGGTCGAAAATGTCGAGCGGCATCTGCGGGAAGGGCGCACACCACGTGAAGCTGCTATGTTGGGTGCGCGTGAACTGGTGTCACCTGTTATTGCCATGACCTTAACGCTGGTCGCGGTTTATATTCCAATTGGACTACAGGGTGGGTTAACGGGCGCATTATTCCGTGAGTTTGCTTTTTCATTGGCGGGGGCGGTTGCCATATCCGGTGTGGTTGCGCTGACATTATCCCCAGCCATGGCTGCGAGATTATTGCCCAGTGCCAAGGAAGAAGAGCGAGGTTTGAGTGGCTGGTTAAATCAACGCTTCGACCAGCTTCAGCAAATGTACGGGCGGTTGTTGGGGGCAACGCTTAATGCCAGGCCAGCGGTTTATCTGGTATGGGCGGTGATCAGTCTTAGTACGATTCCGATGTTTATGTTTTCTCCCAATGAACTGGCACCAACGGAGGACCAAAGCGTCCTGTTCGGCATTATCAACACAGCGTCCAATGCCACCGTAGATCAGAATGCAATCTATGCCGAAGCCGCTGAAAAAATCATGCTAGATGTCCCCGAGGCCGCATTAACTTTCCAGTTGTTATTTCCGCCCTCAGTCGGAGCAACAATCGGTGCCGACGGTTTTAGCGGGATAGTGGTTAAACCCTGGGGTGAACGCAGCCGAACAGTTACCGAAATGGTGCCAGGAGTGCAGGCAAAGGTATCGCAAATTCCGGGTTTGCAGATGTTTATTACCACGCCACCTGCATTACCCGGTGGCAGTAATTTCCCGGTTGAGTTTGTTATCACTTCAACTGCGGATGCAGAGCAACTGCTTGAGTTTGCTAATATATTGCAACAAAAAGCCATGGAAAGTGGACTGTTTGCGTTTCCCCCGGTCATCGACCTGAAGCTGGATCAACCGCAGGACACAATTGTTTTTGACCGGGATAAAGTCGCTGATTTGGGGCTGAACCTGTCGCAGGTTGGCGCTGACCTTGCCGCCGCCACCAGTGGTAACTTTGTTAACCGTTTTAATATGGATGGACGTAGCTACAAAGTTATACCCGTTATTAAACGTGTGGCCAGGTTAAACAGTGAGCAGCTGGGCGAGATTCATGTCGCCGGACCGGATGGTAAGATGGTGCCACTTTCTTCAATTGCGCATATTGAACATTCGGTCGTTGCACGTTCGCTAAATCGATTCCAGCAATTGAACGCGGTTAAATTATCCGGCGTGAGTACGCGCACATTGGATGAAGCCTTAAGCTTTCTGGAAAAAGCAGCGGCAGAAATTCTTCCACCAGGTTATAGCTTCGATTATACGGGGGAATCCCGTCAGTTGCGTACTGAGGGCAACAAGTTCCTGCCGGCTTTTTCACTGGCAATCTTAATGATATTTCTTGTACTGGCCGTTCAGTTTAATGCCTTTCGTGATCCGTTAGTTATCCTCGCTGGCTCGGTTCCATTGGCCATGTTTGGCGCGTTAGTGTTCACCGTGTTGAAGATGCCCGATCCCAACATGCCGTACTGGACGAATGGCTGGACAACAACAATGAACATCTATGCGCAGGTAGGGCTGGTAACACTGGTTGGGCTTATCGCCAAGAATGGTATCCTGATCGTTGAGTTTGCTAACAAGCTACAACTGGACGGTGTTGATAAGCTCGAAGCTGTGCATCAAGCAGCCATGATACGCTTACGCCCGGTACTAATGACAACCTTCGCCACCATCGCCGGGCATTTTCCATTGGTGCTGGTTACCGGCGCAGGTGCGGCTGCACGTAACTCGATAGGTTTGGTACTGGTTGGTGGTATGGCAATCGGAACCCTGTTCACCCTGTTTGTTGTGCCATCACTTTATGTGTTGATCGCGAAAAAACATATAAAAGAAAAAGAACAGTAAGATCTTTTTTTAATTTTTATTTTTCAACTTTATTATTTTTTTTATTTTTTAATCTTTATTGCTCGGGTAGTAGGACCTGAATAATTATGAACTATTCACTCGCAGCAGCGCTGCTTCTCAGTGTTGCTGTAACCCTGGGATTTTATCTGGCCTCCGTTGGCATCCGTCAACGTAAACGTTTACCCACTCTCGGACTGATACATGCCGCACTGGCCATATCCGGTTTCATTGCACTCTGTCTGCAGATAGCAGCAGATTCTTCAATCAAATTGAATAACGCCGCTGCTTTTTTTCTAACGTTAGCTATCATCGGTGGTTTAATGGTATTCGCCTTACATGAAAAGGGCAGCGGCCCATCCATGCCCGTAGTCGTGCTGCATGCCATTATGGGGTCAGTCGGATTAATTTTGATTTTTTTTAGTGTGTTTGGTTAATGGGAATAAACCATATAAATAAAACGGCCTATGTTCAAATAAATAATTTAAAGTAACTATAAAACTTTGTCCGTTGGACTTAATCGAGTACAAACAAAATGATGAGCGTGTTTCAGAGAGAATTAGTTTAGACACTCACCACAAAAAAACATCGTAAGAAAGGTGTGAAAACGATTGGTTATAGAGAGACTGTAAATAAATCTGTGTAACAGTTAAAGGTACGAACCCTTTAATTTATTTCAAAATCTGGGGCTATTGTCTCACTACGAATCATACCTGCCTCATCGTAAAACCAAAAACAACTTTTAATGCCTTGAAATTATGCCTACAAAACTTAATAAATGTTGATTTAGCTCAAAATGTTTTAATGCAAAATCATTGCAATAAAGCATAAGGAGTATAGTCTGGTAGATTGTAAGCTAAAAATAGATCCTATTATTTTGATTTACATTTAGTGAAAAACACGGACCTAAAAATAGTCCAATTAATTGGCGATTATTAAGTTAACAAATAATAAAGGAGTATGTCATGAAAACCAAATCATTGTTTTACATTTCCACTTTTATTTTGATGACTATCACGATTCATGGATGCCACAGCACGAACTGTTGCGTACTCAAAACAAAAACCATTCCTGTATATGAAAGTCATAACATTCCGGCAAACCAGGGTATTAGCACTGGCATTTATACGGATGTCGATGGATACCGTTATGTAAATATAGCGGTTGAATTTGAACAGAATACAGCCGCTGAAGAACCACTATCACTGGGTGTGGTGTTTGCGCATAGCAGTAATGGAAAATACGGATCTAGACGATACTTCACATTTGATGAAAATTTTTCTGCACCAGCAAACCCTCAAATGATCACCGTTACAGGAAATGCCAGCTGGCATGGATCTCAACATAAAAAGAGTTCGTATATTGCAAGGCTTCCTATAATGGGGCCGCAGTTACAAGTGTTTCCATTTAATCACCATAATGAAGCCAGAAAGTTTAGTACTATATTGTATTTAACTGAATGATTTTTCTTGTTCAAAAGGAGCCGAAAAACAATAGTTAGCTGATAGAGAATCTAAGCAGCTTGCTATTGTTTTCTAAAATATCTCCTACATCCTCAATCGAAATGTGAAATTTATAATAATGAGATAGTGCAATAAATGTCTTTTTTATTCACCTTTTCGGCCATTAATTTTCTTAAGGGAAAATCATTATGTTAGAAGAAAACAAAAAAAGGAACTGCACTGCATGGATATACTCTCTAACCTGCTTCAGCTAGCACCCACTGACACTAATATGGAATTGCCACCCAAAATATTTCTTGACATGGAAGGTGAATTTATTGAGTTCGTTAAAGGTGAAAAACTAATAGCACAATTTCCAAACTTTGAGCGCTATATGAACCCCTTTGGTTTTATGCAAGGAGGGATAATTGTCGCCGCTATTGATAATACAATCGCACCTTTAAGTTATGTATCGGCACCGCCCAATATAACCAAAGAAATTAATACGACTTTTAAAAGACCGATTAAATAGAGTGATCATTATATACAGGTGATTGCAACGGTTTCCAGGTTAACCGAAATACAGGTAACACTGCAGGCTGAAGTTTTTAATTCAAAAGGCAAACTTGCAGCATTTGCAGTGGCTAACTGTGTTTTTATTAAAGGTAATCGATAAATTATGTATCCGCATCTAATAAAACGTTCAACTACTCAAAAGCGGCTTACTTGAACTCAGTAATTTATAGTATGCTATTAAACACGGTAATAAATGAATATTATGTGTATTAGTTCGAATGTAATTTTTCATATTTCAAAACGGATGTAGGCTTAATCTGAAAATTGAGCCTGGAATGAGTGTCTCAAAACACCACATAGGAGTCATTTAGGTATAACTTATATAGATAACAAAAAGATGAGTTTAGAGTATGATGCTGTCTACTTTTTGTGGGTAACATCAATAATTAATGAGATATGAAATTACTACCAAATACTAAAATTGCAAAATATCGGCTATTACTACTTCTTTTAATAGGAATGGGGAGCATTGGATATTTTGCAGCACCTGCAATAATACCTTATATCGATTACAACCCAGAGGAAGGAGATATACTATTCCAGTCACTTCCTGATTCTGAATTAACTAGAGCAATTGAGGGCGCAACAGAATCACCATACTCGCACACTGGCATGATAATAAAAAAGAATGGATCTTGGTATGTGAGAGAAGCGGTAGGACCAGTAATCGATACAAACTTATACTTATGGATTGTTAGAGGTAAAAGCGCACAGTTTGCGGTGTATAGGTTAAAAGAACAATATAAAAATCTCATTCCATCATTTATTAGTGAAAGTGAAAAATATTTGGGCCTACCATATGACATATATTTTGAATTAGATGATGAAAAAATATATTGCTCAGAACTTATTTATAAATCATTTAAAGATGCTACTAATGAAAATCTAGGAAACTTAATAATGCTTAAAAACCTTAATTGGAAATCTCATAGAAATTTTATTGAGTCAATTGAAGTAAATGGCATACCTTATGAGAGAGAAATGATCACGCCAGTTGATCTTTCACGAGCAACACAATTGAACAAAATTTACTCAAATGGAATTTAACCATACAAGGCTCTCAAGTCGTGCTGCAAAAAGTGTGCACACACTGGGACCAAGCAAACAGTTCGCTTGGCGATATGCCTAAAATACAAAATGAATCTACTATACCCAAAAGTACGAAACCTCAGAAAAATTATACCTTTCATTCTTATCGGCAGTGTAATAGCTTCGATTTATGGTGTCATACATGACCAAATAAGCTACTCAATATCACCTGAGTATTATACAGCGTTTAAATTCAATCAATTCAGTTATGCTGACTTCTCACTAAGCGATAGGTTGTATGTAGTTATAATAGGTGTGCTAGCTACATGGTGGTTTGGTGCTATATCTGGTTGGTTTCTAGGTAGAATTAGATTTTTAAACGATGATTTTGAAACAGCTAATAGAGACATTATAAATGGCTTCTATATAATATTTATCGCTGTTATTGTTTTTGGAATAGCAGGTGGGATAGTAGGTTATGTTCACGCCTTTTATTTTCCAGTAGAAACATTTATTGGTTGGGAAAATGAATTACCAATTAATGAGTTAAAGAAATTTATAGTTGTAGGCTATATTCATACATCTGGTTATATTGGCGGTTTACTTGGCATTATTGTTTCAACATATATGCTGAAGCGTAAAATGAATAGTGGCATAATAAGTCGGTGAAGTCGTGATTGCACAAAGTGTAAACACTCGGACCAAGCTAAACATCCAGCTTGGCCGTTTAGCTCGGCGTTCAAAATGTCTGCTTTCCTGATGTTAGCGTCCATATATGAAGATAAGGCCGACTTGCCTGGTTTAAAAAAGCTAAGTAGTCGCTGAACACATAGCGGAAGTTAGGCCTCCCCCTTAGTAAAAGGGGGATTGAGGGGGATTTAAAATCATTAAGTTGTTTTACTCTGATGTGAGAAGGGTGCAATCTAATTCTTTTTAAATCTCCCCCAACCCCTCTTTTTCTAAGAGGGGAGCCAAAAGGTCCGCTAACCTGATGTTAGTGTCCATACATGAAGATGAGGCCGCCATACAAGTGTCCCGTTAATTTGTCGTTAATTTACCGCTAATGAATATAGAGTTTTTAACGTGTAACTACGCCGGATTCTCGATAAACTGCCGGAAGGATGCAACATAACCGCCTTTGTTAACCGTGTCCCGACCGATTTCGGTAAAGGCTGCTTCGGGTAGTTGCTTGAAACCGAGGCCGTTGGCGATGACATTGTAAAGTTTCTGGATAGCGACAAGGCCGACAATATCTTCCACTGTCTGCTCGCTCCAGCCAGCATTGAGCACCTCATCAACATCACTTTGTATGATGGCGTTAGAATTCTGGTTAGTTTTAAGTGCGAACTTTAAAACAGCCGTGAGCTTTTCATCAGCCACTACATCCTGATCAACCTTAAGTGCTTTGGTCATTTCACTACGAATACCCGTGCAGAACTCGGACCGGTTTGCTTTGCTGACTTCAGCTGCAATCAGTTCGGCGTCAGCCCAGCTGAGTTCAGTTAAATTCTGGGTCATGGTGTCGAAAAATTCAACAATCGGCATATAGCGTTTGTGGTCACGTAGTAAAAGCATCAGCAGGTTGTTATTGAAATCTTTGGTATAGCTAAGAAAGGACATAATGATTTTCCTGTTATGGGTATTTGTAATCGTGAATAATGCTAAGCTGTTTGTATTTACAATGTAATTAGCTAATTATGAAAACTTTCTTTGCATGAACGCACAACCTCTGGAATGGAATGATTTGCACCTTGTGCTGGCTGTTTGCCGGGAAGGTACGCTATCGGGGGCGGCGCGAGTGCTTGATGTGAATCACTCAACCGTATTTCGGCGCATCGGTGCGATTGAAGAAAAGTTGGGTGTTCGCCTGTTTGAGCGACTCCCCACGGGATATGCGATGACTGAGGCCGGTGAGGCCATGCGAGCGGTGGGTGAGCGTGTAGAAAATGAAATGCTCGGCTTATCCCGCGAGCTCATTGGTCGTGATCTGCGCCTGAGCGGCGTTTTACGAGTAGCGGTACCGGATGCGTTATTGCTAAAAATATTAATGCCGCAATTATATATTTTTGCGCAACGCTACCCGCAGATACTGCTTGAGCTGGTTATTTCCAATAGCTGTTTGAACTTGACCCGGCGTGAGGCGGATATTGCGGTTCGAGTCACCCAGTCACCCCCAGAAACGGTTGTGGGTAGACATCTTTGCGATATGAAGACAACCATTTACGGTTCAATTGAGTATCTCGCCAGGCAAACTGATAACACGATTGAGAGTTACGCATGGTTGATGCCGGATGATGACCTGGCGCATTTGCCAGTCACCAAATGGCTGGATCGTAAATATCCAAAAGCCACAACAGCGTTCCGCTGCAATACTCTGCTGGGGTTGCACGAAGCCGCAGCACAAGGTCTTGGTGTTGTAGCACTTCCATGTTTTCTTGCCGATAAAGATACTCGACTCAGTCGTGTTTTAGCCCCGCCCGGTGAACTGACTTCTGAGTTGTGGTTGTTAACTCACCCGGATCTAAGGCGAACAGCACGTGTTCGAGCGCTAATGGATTTTCTGGCCGACGTACTGGATAAAGAGAAAGATTTAATTGAAGGGCAGTTGGTTAGTTAAGGTGATATTTATGGCTGCTAACCGCACAACGCATAACCAGTAGCGCAAGGTGGTAAATTTACCCTTAGCATCTGTGGCCTTTTTAACTTACACTAAAAATCATCAATACATTAATTAGTCGACTGGGTTTATTGCGGATTATAAAAAACGTTAGGTTTGATATCCCAGTCATTTTACAAAGCTTCGTTTGTGGGCCGCATTTGTTAAAAGGAAATACAATGACATTTGAAAGGGTAATGGGTCTTAATGTAATCGATGATCAAGAGTATCAAAAATATAGAGAAGCAATGCTGCCTATTCTTAAAACTTATGGTGGTGCTTTCGGTTTTGACTTTAGGGTTTCTGAAGTTCTATTGTCAAAAACCGAAGATGATATAAACAGGGTTTTTACAATTGAATTTCCCAGCAAACAGAAAATGCAGGCGTTTTTTGAAAACCCAGATTATGTTTCAGTACGAAATAGACATCTCAATAATTCAATAAATAGTAAAACCGTTATATCAATGCATGAAAAAGACACATGACAAGGCGCCGCACCGTATCTCTACCATTACCGCTAATAGGAGCTCATCCTAAGAAAAGTCTAAATCAATAGAATGCACCATTAAAAAAATAAAAAGGCTCGTCCCTTTAATCATGGTTTACTCATCGACAGAGTCTAATAGTTTCCTTATACATTTAACCAGCGTTTGTGAGTTATAGGGTTTATTCAGCATCTTCTGCTGCAGCTTGTGGTCAATCATGCCCGAATTAGTAATATCCGCAAAACCACTGGCTAGTTGAATTTTTACCGAAGGGTACTTCGACTTAACTTTTGCAACCAGCTGGTAACCATCCATTTCAGGCATAATGACATCGGTGAGTAAAAGATCGATATTCTCCAGCTCAAGAATCTTGAGCGCTTGTGTTGCGCTCCCGGCTGTTAATACTTTGTAGCCCTGAAGGCGCAGAATTTCAGATGTCAGATCAAGTAGAGAGGGTTCGTCGTCGACTAGAAGTATTGTTTCATGCCCCTTATCGTTTGTGATGACTTCTTCCTGGTCTTGTTGATCATTACAATCATGTTCAATATATCTTGGAAAGTAGAGGTTGAATCGCGTGCCATGGCCTGGCTCCGAATAAACTTTAATACCGCCTTTACTTCTATCCATAAAACCATAGAGCTGGCTTAAGCCAAGACCTGTACCTTTGTCGCCCTTGGTGGTGAAGAACGGGTCAAATATTTTTTCTTTAGTCGCCGCATCCATACCACAACCAGTATCGGATATGCTGAGAATGACATAGTCATTTGCTGCAAGCCCCAGGTTTGTCGCATCAAAGGCGTTTATGTTTTGATTATGTGTGCGAAAAACGAGCTGGCCATTACCCTGAATAGCATGCATTGCATTAATGATCATATTTAGAATAGCATCTTCAATGTCACTATGATCTACCCATATTGGCCATAGGTCTTCCTGTAAATCAAACGTCATGCTAATGCGCGCAGTCAGTGTTTTTTCCAGCATGTTCTGCTGATTCAAAAGAAGCTGGTTCAGGTTTAATGCTTTTTCAGCGGTTGATTTCTGGCTGGAAAAAGACAGTAGTTTCTGGGTAAGTAAGGCTCCACGCTGCCCCGCGTGATGTATTTCATTTGCATATTTCAGTAGCTTGGGTTGATCTTTCAGGTTGTTTTCTAATAGCTCTGCATAGCCTGAGACAACCCCTAACATATTGTTATAGTCATGGGCGATACCGCCGGTTAATTTACCCAGTGCATCCATTTTTTGCGTGCGTCGAATTTGTTCTTCTTTTTGTTTTATATCGGTTAAGTCATGGCATGAGCCGAGAAAGTTTCGTTTACCATCAGCGCCAAGCGGTAACTCTGCCAGCGATAAGCTCATGGGAAAGGTTTCTTTGTTTTTTCTCATCGCTAGAACCTCACGGTTCAGGCCAATGACATGTTGCGTACCGGTGCCAATATAACGTTGAAGATAACTGTCGTGTTCACTGGCTACAGGTTCTGGCATAAACTGATTTATATTTGTACCAATAACCTCGCTTGATTTACAGCCGAAGAGTTTTTCAGCGGTCATATTAAACGTTTGTATAGTGCCCAGTTCATCAATGGTAATGACTGCATCATCAATAGAGTTTAAGGTTGTATGTATAAACTCTTTTTCAATTCGCAGGCTATCTTCACTTTTTCTTTGGTTGTGTAAAATATCAATGATTGAAGTGTATATCTTTCTGGTTATAAAGCTGCTCAATAGTACAATCGACAGAACAAAACCAAACATGATATTAACGTGCTGTTTTTCAGTTTCTCTTGATGATTGAACGAGGTTCTTATGTGATATTTTATGTAAACGCTCTAGCTGGTTCGCAGTGAGTAAAAGAGCATCAATATCGTCAGCCTGAACTTTTTTATCTTCAGATGACATGTCTAATATCGAAGATAGTGGTTTAAGTTGTTGCTGTAATCGATAGATCAAATTATCAAATTTTTCAATTTTATACTTTTTCTGTACCGTAATAATCTCATCGAAGCTTTGATGAATAATATGTAGTGATTGATAAATGTCGTGATTTTTCAGGATATGATCATCATGATTGGTGTGATTTATTTTATGATCATGCATCGATTTTATTTTTAATATTTCATAACGAATAGTGTCAAAGTGAAATGTAGAAGCAGTATGATAGTTAGTTTCCAGGTCATGTATTTTATCGCTTTGGTTTATTTGCCATGAAATTAAACTGGCTACTGCAAAAAAAGTGACCAGAAATGTAACGAGCAGTAATCGAACATAAGTAATAATATCAGGAGTAACCTTTGGGCGCTTTTGCATTTACTTATGAGTACCGTCAAGTAACCCGGATTGAAGGGCTATATCGTTGAGTTTGGAAAAATCATCAATCGAGGCCGGTAAAAAACCGCCAGCGTCAACATGGGTTAAAATCGCTGCATGTTCTTTATTCGATGGGGTCAGTGCTAAAAAAGCTTCACGTATTTTTGTTTGTACCGTCGTGCTGTAGTCTGATTGTAGTGCCCATACATAATCAGGGTAGGGTGGGGTTTCCCATATAATTTTGATTTCATGTTTGTTTAATCGACCATCCTGTAACATTTTATCGAGGATCGTAGAATTTGTAACACCGATATCAGTGATGCCATCTTTAACCCAGTAGGCGGTAGTATCGTGTGAACCCGAATAGTTTACATGACTAAAGAAAGTCTCAGGTTCGATATTCATGTTCTTCAGGTAATAACGTGGCATCAGGTGGCCAGAAGTCGATAATCTTGAGCCAAAACTAAATGTTTTGCCGCTAAAATCCTTAATATTGCTCTCAGCAGTATTGGCTTTTGCAATGAAATAACTGGTGAAATATATATCTATATCACGCATAACCAGTGGAACGGCCCTGGAGTTATGATAGGCCTGTAAAAAGGTATATCCACCAAAATAGGCCAGATCGATCTGTTTATTGTTGAATTGTTCAAGTAATGTGGCGTAACTCTTTGATATTTTTAACTCGTAGGGTACGCCAAGCTCTTCTGACAGGTGCTTAAATAGAGGCGTGTAGCGCTTTAATAGAACGGTTTTACTCTCATCTGGAAGTATGCCTATTTTTAATACTCCGGGCATTTCTGAGTGTCCATTCTCGTTGGAACACCCAATCAGACTAAAGAGCAGTATTGCTGTAGCGCCAAGGGTGAGTAATGGGCGAAGTCTCTTTCGTCCGCTGGGGTATATAAGCGGGCTGATTATATCCGGACTTATAGGCGTTTCTATTCTCATATACTGATTATAGAAAGAATAATGAATTTCACAGGAAGTTAGCATATCTGAACGCTTGTAAAAAATATAGTTTAACAGTGGCAGTGTGACTTAAGGCAGCAGTGTACGAATATCAACCCATTCACTGTTCTGAATATATTGGTTAATTAATGTGTTAGATGAGCACTTAAATAATAGGCAGAAAATGAGGGGACAGAGTTTTATCATAACCAGGTCATCCAGTTCTAAGTTTACATGCTCGAGCGTTGTCGACAGTGAATGCTGTGCAGGGAGAACCGATCTAAACGCAAGGGCATTCAGTAAATGCCCTTGCGTAGTCGCTTTAAAAAACTTAAGTTAAGGAAATTGAGACAGACCCCTTAACGATTATGCCAGAAATTAGTTAGGCTACTAATCACTATAATTACAAAACTGACTACTGGCTTTTTACACTATTAGCAAAACGTTATATTTATAAATGAAAAAAAAGTTAAAGAAATAAACTTACATTACCCATTTATACTTTGACCTCACACCTGGAGGTGTCGATATGGATACGCTAGTAACTGCTCAATGGCTAAAACAGCATATTAATAACCCTGATTTAGTCATTCTTGATTGCACGGTTGTTACCATGCCCGATGCAAATGATGCGCGCGGGTTACGCAATGTTAGTGGCCGTCCTGATTATGAACTAGGCCATATTCCCAATGCGGGATTTGCTGATCTTAAAGCCGAGCTCTGCAATTCTAATGGCCCCGTTGAATTCGATTTATTAAGCCCCGAACAATTTTGTGCCGCCATGGGTGAACTAGGTGTGGGGGATAATTCCCTTGTTGTGCTTTACGATGCTAATTACACCGGCTGGGCTGCACGGGTTTGGTGGATGCTGCGTTGGGTAGGTTTTGATAATGCCGCAATCCTGGATGGTGGTCTCTCTGCATGGACATCGACAGGTAACGCGCTTTCTCTTGAGCCTGTTAACCGATCTGCACAAACGTTAACGCCGCAACCTCGCCCTGAATTGATTGCGCATCACGCTGAAGTGCTTGCCAGTATTAATAATGAAGCGGTTATTCTTATTGATACATTACCCGAGGAATTTTACCGAGGTGAGATGAGTATCTATCCTCGACTCGGCCACATACCTGATGCAGTCAATATTAATGGCCTGAGCCTGCTTGATAAAACTGGACACTTTCTGAAGCAGGAAACACTGGCCTCAATGCATGCTTTTGATCACAATGCCCGCATTATTACTTATTGTGGTGGTGGCATCGTGGCCTCTACCGATGCGTTTGTTTTAACCCGCCTGGGATTTAACAATGTGGCTGTTTATATGGCGTCACTTGAAGAATGGACTGCTGATGCCCAAAACCCGATGGAGACAGTTGAGGTTAAATAAAAAACGGGCGAGTATACTAATAATAGAAACAAAAAATAAAACGGATGGGTATTTTAATGTAAACCTCCCCATTTTTGTTACAGTTTAAATTAGAGTTTTCCGGTTTATCATGCATCGCCAAATATTCCCACGGCGTGAGATCATTCAGCGAGTCATGAGGCCTTTCATCGTTATATTGTTTCATCCAGTTCTCTGTTAATTCGCGTACTTCATTCAGTGTTCTAAAAACATACATATTTAAGATTTCATCTCGGTAAGTCCGGTTAAAGCGTTCGATGTATGAATTTTGAGTTGGTGAGCCTGGCTCAATAAGTTCTAAATGGATACCATGTTCTCCTGCCCACTCAGCGAGTACGGTTGCAATAAATTCAGGGCCATTATCCATTCGAAGTTGCGTGGGATAACCTGCCATGCAATCACGCGTTCCAGCACTCTGATCACCCGTAGTGAAGGTAAGCTCAGATCGATTTCTATAGCCAGTACTTCTCGGTTAAAGTCATCGATAATAATAAAGGTATGAAATCGTCGACCACAAAATAAACTGTCACTCATAAAATCAATGGACCAGCTTTAGTTGGCATTAGCGGGTACCGTCAATGGTGCTGGGTTGTGCGTCGGTAAGCGTTTTTTGCCACGTCTGCGCTTGTTTAAAATCAACTCACAGTACAGCCGATAGATGCGCTTGTAATTCCATGGATGTCCCCATCGACGCAAAATTTTAAATAACTTACTGAAGCCATAAGCTGGATAACGCTACCAAAACCCCCGGCAGTAGGGTCACTATCCCCTGTGTGGCCACTAATAAAGGCTGCCTGTGCAGAACCTAAAATGCTTAAAGTTGCTAACAATGTAGCAGCGGCAAGCTGCAGGGACAATTTAAAAAATAATTCATTTTTTCTGCATCCAATTCCAAATACCTTGCGTATTACATACTAATCACAAATATTTTTATTCATTTTGTTATTTATACATGAAATTTACTGCAAGTTTAATTGCCGATAAATATGGCTTTTTTACTATATTTTAATGTTTGTTTGGCTAGTAATAAGGAACTTTATGATGTTATCCAGAATAAAGAAAGTTAGCATAATTTTACTTGTTTTTTCTCATATCAATAATGTTGTTGCACAGGAAATTCCTGATTTTTATGCTGAACCAGGCATCAATGCTTTTAGGGACCAGATGAATGATACTGCCGGCGAATCAATAGATCCATTTTCGGGAACCCTGCATCTTGTTAATACTGATCTCGTTATTCCAGGCAATGGAGGGCTTGATATTGTGGTTCAACGTGCCTATACGAATGTTCAAAGATCATTGGGAGGACGCACACCTTCCGGTATTGGATGGACCATGCATTTTGGGCGTGTTGTGAGTAATGGAAATTTAAATTTATGTTCTACAAGTGGCGGTGATATTTCAGACAATGCTTTATTTGAGCAACCCGATGGCTCACGACAGATTCTTGCCTTGTCAGCTACGAATAATGTAAGCCTGACAAAAGAAAGGTGGTTAGGGGGGTGTAAAATTGATGCCCAGGGTAATGCAATTCCAGAAATATATGTTGTCAGTTCGCCCACTGGTATGGAATATGAAATGGCAGAGTCGAGTTTTGAAAATGGTCAAACCATTCGCCACGTCACAAGGATAACTGATACAAATGGTAACTGGTTAAATTTGACATATAAAGAAGTTGGAGGAGCATTTACCAAGTTTAAAGTGATAGATACAATTACAAGTAAAGATGCTAGGCGGGTAACATATGAATATGTGGATACATTAACCGATCACGTTAGATTAGCAAGTATTTCAGGTGCGGGTAAAACATGGCGTTACAATTATACCAGCGCTGAAGTAAGTCATTATTATTACTTAACCAGTGTTATACGTCCAGGTGGTAAAACCTGGGACTACGAATATTATACTGTTCCTACGGGCTTCGATCCCGGTTTCTACTCTATGAGTAAAGTGACCGATCCGCGCGGAAAAATAACCAGTTATATCTATGGCTCAATTATATTTGACCCGTCATCTCCCGGTTATGGTGCAACTTCAGTTGTAACTAAATTACATTTAAGAAGTGGTGGTGGCGAAATTGCACGTTGGGATTATTCATATACACAGGATAATGTTGAAGATACCACGCAAATCACCGCACCGAATGGAACTTATATTTTTAAACATTATGGTTACAGTAATGCAACCAATGGTAATTTATGGCGAGTAGGGCTGTTAAAAGAAAAGAAGATTATCGATGCACGTAAAGGTGAGCTTCACTCCGAAGTGTATGAATGGGATAAGCAGTTAATATCAAATGAGGCTAACACACGACCAACCCGATTTAGTAATTTTACAATAACGGATAGCGCATTTTATGCGCCAATCATGACTAAAAAAACTATTGTGCGTGACGGGTCAACATATGTTACTGACTATTCTAAGCATGATGTTTATGGTAACCCAGGTAGAATAGTTGAAACCGGAAATGAGGTAAAACAAACCGATTATACTTATTTTTATAATACCAATAAATGGATAATTAAACAGGTTAAGGATGAGACCATACTGGGTATAGGTACAATAAAACGATTATTTGAATACAATACAGGTAACCTGCTTAAGGAAAGCAAATACGGTGTAGTTAGTGCTTATACCTATCACTTGTCGGGTGATATAAAAACCAGTACTAATGCGCGCGGCTTTACCACATCATTCGAAAATTACAAACGTGGTATTGCACAAGAAGAAAACTATCCCGATCAATCAACGCTAAGTAAAGTTATTAACTCTTCAGGTACAGTTGCTTCAGTTACAAATCAACGTGGTTTTACCACCGGGTTTACCTATGATAGTTTAAACAGGTTGACCAGTATTGATTATCCTTTTAATAGTGATGTGAGCATTACTTATCAGGGGCTTAGAAGTCGAACACTAACACGTGGTAGTTATAAGTCGATTGACACATATGATAACTTTGGGCGACTTATTAAAATTGAAAAGAAAGATACATTGCGAGGTGTTAATTTAGTCTCAACAAAAAAATATAATGATGTCAGTCAGTTGGTGTTTGAGTCTTACCCTTACGATGATTATGTTCCAGACCCACAATTCGCTGATGGTATGAGATATAAATATGACATATTGAATCGTATCAGCACAGTCACCTATGCGGATGGAAAAACAGCAGAAACGAATTATCTCTCAGCTAACAAAATTAAATACACCAATGAGCGACTGATTAGCACGCTTAACACTTACCGGTCATTTGGTAATCCCGATCAAAAAGAATTATTAAAAACAGAATCGCCCGAAGATGTAACGACTGAAATAACGAGAAATTTATTGGGGCAAATTACTGAAGTTACACAAGATGGACTTAGTCGTTTATATGAATACGATAGTCATTATTTTTTAATTTCAAAAACAGAACCGGAAACAGGTATAACTGAGTTAGGTCGCGATGCAATCGGTAATATGGTGTCGCGTAAAGTAAATAGCACAACGGGGGTTCAGTATGGTTATGACAGTCTTAACAGGCTTATTCAAATCGGATATCCCGGCACCCGGATACAACAGTCAACTACGGGTGTCAGAACAGGGTATACAGTTGGAGCAAGTTATACATATGATAAAAATGGCAATGTTAAAACACTAACAAGTACAGAGCTGGATAATAACAATAGTTTCGTACCTGCTTTTACAATTAAGCGTTCATATAGCTATGATGAGAATGACAACCTTACATCTGAGTCACTGTCATTTGGAGAACAAAAATATTTAGTGAATTACACTTATAATGAACTGGATTTTATGAGTAGCGTTACCTATCCGCGTGGTAATACCATTTCCTACGACCCAGACGCTTTAGGACGTGCAACAAAAGCCCTGCCTTATATTACGGGTGTAAGTTATTTTCCTTCAGGTAAATTTTCGCAACTTAATTATGCGAATGGCCAGGTGAGTCAGATAACATTAGACGATAGATTGCGGCCTGACCATTTCCAGACTTACGGGGTTTCCAATAATGTGGATCTTTCTTACGCCTATGATCCAACGGGTAATGTGATTGGCATAAGCGATGCACTGGAGCCGCAATATTCAAGAGGCCTGGCTTATGATGATTTTGACAGACTGGTTTCAGCCAGTGGTGTTTGGGGTTCAGGTTCTGTTACTTATGATGCTGGTGGCAACATACAAACAAAAACCATTGGTGCAACATCATTAGGGTATAACTATCTGGGCAATCAGTTAACGAGTGTTAGCGGAACAAATCCTTATTCATATACTTATGATGTAAGAGGTAACGTTACCTCAAATGGGAAAAATCAATTTACCTATGATTACTCTGATCGAATTAGAAATGTTAGCGGTGCCACTTCTGCGCTTTATGACTATGATGGCAATGGGCAACGCGTTCGGACATTAAAAGACGGTAAAGTGAGTTATCACTTTTATGCTAGCAGTGGAAATTTATTGGGGGATTATGACTCGTCAGGATTTAAATATAATGAGTATATGTACCTCGGTTCACAACTGGTTGCAACACGCGACATTTCACTGTTTACACCGACCGCAATAATCAGTGGAGATAACTCCGCTTATGAAGGCGAACCTGTTTCACTCAGTGCAACAGGTTCGAATGATAGCGATGGTACATTAACAACATATAGCTGGATACAAACAGCAGGGCCGAGTGTAACTCTAACTAACGCAAACTCTGCGACGCCCAGTTTTATTGCGCCATTACTCGATACAGATACGGTATTAAGTTTCGAGTTAACGGTTCAGGATAATGATAACCTTTCAGATACTACAACCGCTAAGCTAAAAGTTTTTAACAAATCGGCTCCCGCAACGGTAACGCAATTTAGTGTCACCCAGGGCAATGGAGTTAACACTATAATCTGGCAGGCTACAGATAAAACTGAAAGTTATAATCTTTATTGGAGTACTTCACCCGATGTTAGCGTTTTAACAGGAACACGAGTAACAGGTGTGACTCTTCCTTACACACACACTAATTTAAATAATGGTGCACCTTATTATTATATTATTACTGCGCAGAATGCATTTGGTGAATCAAATGCTTCTGAGGTGTTTGTAGCAACGCCAGGCATTAATGGTGTGACATTACCTGAATATGTTTTTACAAGTGATGGTGAAGCTTATACCGTAGATAATCCGCAGTTAGTTAATAATATAGATGGAACCAAAACGGTTTACTTTAAGCAGTTAATCACGACTAATTTAATTGCGAATCGTGTTAAGTCATCAACCTATACCCCGGGGCTTGGATGGTCAGCAATACAGGACGTGAATGAGTTTGGAACAGTAGATGCAAAAGGGGTTGAAATAGATGCTAATTCATCCGGCAATGCAGTGGCTGCATTTATGAAAGAGGGGAAGGTTTCAACGCGATTATATATCGATGGCCAAGGTTGGGGAAAAGCAACCGCATTAATGGATAATGTCGCATCATTTTTATCACAACCCAGAAATATAAAAGTTCAAATGAGTGACGATGGTAGCGCTATGGTCGTATGGATTGAGAACCAGGATAGCTCTTACCTTAAAACAAGCCGTTACGATCCGCTGACTGAAATCTGGAGCACCCCTGAGGTGCATGATTCTGCCACAACTTATTTAGGAGCAGAACTTGCATTGGACGAAAATGGAAATGCACTGCTTGTTTTTGATGAAAGGGGTCGGTTATATGTGCGTTCTTATGACGCGGTGAATGATGTTTGGAGTGTTCAGAGAAAGTTATCAAGCGATGCCAGGCGCGTTCAATTTGATATGAATGATGCTGGTGATGCCATAGTGGTTTGGGATGACAGTGGCATCTATGCGCAACATTATTCATTTGTGAACGGCTGGCAAAAAAAAGAAAAAATCTCAACAACAGGCAAGGCACCAAACGTTAACATTGATAATTCAGGTAATGTCATTGTTGCATGGGGGGATGTAGCCCAAAACGGTCCAGCAATAATGGCTAAACATTATCAGCCAGTTTCTGGTTGGGAGTCTAATACTCGAATCGTTGGGCAGGGTAGTGGTGTTACATTTTCATCTGATGATAATGATAATGTCGTAGTGGCATGGTCTAATCATCAGAAGAACCCATCCAAAGTGAACACAGTTTGGGCTAATCATTATAGCGCCGTTAACGGTTGGGGCTTACCTGTTCGAATTATACAGTCGAGTGAGGTAAGTGTAGGCGGGGTGATGATAAGTGATTATAAATCTGATCGTGTAACCATCTCGTGGACAGAGCGCGATAGTAACGCTAATCAACAACTGGCATCAAGTCAGTATGTTTATTTCGGTGACGGTTTTGCACAACAAAACTCAGCGCCAATAGCTGAGGCGGGTGCCGCGCTAACAACAACAGAGCAGGCAACCGTCAGCTTAAACGCAAACGCATCTTTTGATTATAACGATGACATTTCGAATTATTTCTGGCGGCAAGTTGCTGGGCCAACTGTTACATTAATCAATGCAAACAGTGCAACACCAACCTTTATAGCACCACTTGTTAATAGTAGAGCCTCACTCACATTTGAACTGCAAGTAACAGATGTCAGGGGAGCGGTTGCTTATGATAGTGTACTCACCGTGGTTAGGGACACCCCGCCGCCTTCATTGGTGACTATTCTCTCTGCACCTGCGGGAAATATTATTAGCTGGAACGAGGTTCCGGGCGCTGATAGTTATAACCTTTACTGGGGAACCGCTGCGGATATAAACAAAACCACAGGCACGTTAATTCAAAATGTAACAAGCGCATACACGCATACCGGTTTGACAGAAGGAACAGACTATTATTATACCCTCGTAGCTGTTAACCCGGATGGTGAATCGAGTGAGTCGACTCCGCATGTATCGAAGTGGGTCAGTTCAGGTTGGCAAAATCCATTTCTTTTAGAGAGTGACAAAAGGGGTACTGCTTCTCAATATGATCTAGCAGTGAATGCAAACGGTGAAGCTTTTGCTGTCTGGTATGTTAATGCAGTTAATGGACACAAGTGGGAAGTTTATTCTAGCCATTTTGATCCAGCAAAAGGCTGGAGTACTCCACTCGAACTTGATCAACTGGGTGGGCTGGCATTTGAGCCAAAAGTCGCCATAAATGATAACGGTGATGCCATGGCAATATGGCGTTATCAGAGTGATACAAATAAATATTTGTATGGCAGTTTTTATACAAAACTAAATGGCTGGTCTACACCTGAAAGAATCGAAACAACGGATGTACTGGTCGGGCTTACGCAACCCTCTATCGGTGGATATCAAGTTACTCTAGATGCTAGTGGTAATGCTGTTGTGGTATGGCAGCGTGATAATAAAGTTTTCTCTCGCGCATTCATAAACGGTACAGGTTGGACAGATCAAATTGATTTGGGCGCAGGTTATACCCCCGATTTAGTGATGGGTGACAATGATGAGGCGGTGATTATATGGTTTAGCACAATCACCAGAACACCCATACAAATCAATATGAATGCCATTCGTTACTCGGCTATAAACGGCTGGTCGACGCCACAAACAATTGCCGATAATGCTGTGGGTGAGTCGCCGATGAATGTGGCATCAACAATCGATAAGCAGGGAAATATCTCTGTTGTATGGGAAGATCGAGAATATAGTCTAAGCAGAGTACGCAGTTTACGTTTTGATAAAGCCTCAGGTTGGGGTGCTGTCGAAGTGATCAGTTTACCTGGCAATGATGCAACGAAACCTAAAGTCAGCAGTGACGATAATGGAAACGTTTATGCAGTGTGGACATGGTATGTAGGGCCCGGCGAACAAAATGTAATGAGCAGTATTTACACGCCTGGTTCAGGGTGGGGTGATTCTTTACTGCTAAACCCTGATATTAACAATGCAAATCTGCCCAATATCAGTGCGGCTGGCGATGGGTCAGTGATGGTTGCCTGGGTACAGAAAAGCTTAAACGCGCAGAGTGCAGATACGGTTTATGCTCGTCAATTTATCAATAGTAGCTGGCTCCCCGCCGAGAAAATTAGCGATACAGAAACTTACCTCAATTACTACCTGAAACCCGCGTTAGTTTCAGATGCCTTAGGTCATGTCTTTGCAATATGGGCGCAATTAGATGGTGATACAAATAGCCATAGCAGCATTATCTTCAATCGGTTTACAGAATCAACCGGCGCTTCCACAAGCCAGACACCCATTGCAAATGCCGGTGTTGATCAACTGGTTTATGATGGAAGCACCGTGTCACTTGATGGCAGTGGTTCCAGTGATGCAATTGGCACAATCGTGTCTTACACCTGGGTGCAAACATCCGGTCCATCGATAGTGTTAAATGCACCCAATGAGGTAAATGCAAGCTTCACTGCGCCCGCGATAACCACGGATACGCCGATGACATTCCAGTTGACCGTTGTGAGTGATACGGGAGCCAGTCAGTCGGATGTCGTTAAAATAACCGTGCGAAATGAACTGTTAACCAATACAGTTGCTCCGTCGATTAGCGCACCCATTGATGTAACCGTTGAAGCAAGTGCCGTGTTAACGCCCATTAGCGCTTTGGTTTTAGGGTCTGCAACCGCAGTGGATGATTTACAGGGCGCCCTGGTTGCAGCTAATAATGCTCCGGCCACCTTTGCACTGGGTGAAACAACGGTTACCTGGCGCGCAAGCGATAGTGCAGGTAATGAGGGCAGCGCAACACAAACGGTCACCGTAGTGGACACCACCGCTCCTGTCATTATCGCGCCGCAGGATATTAATCTGCAAATTGATCCGGCTAATCCGTCGAGTCTTTCATTAGGAGCAGCCTCTGTTAGCGATCTGTTTGGACCGGTATCCGTTACAACGGATTCGCCGAACAGTTTCTCATTCGGGACCACCGTAGTGACCTGGACCGGAACAGATGCAAATGGTAATAGCGGTACAGACACGCAAAATGTCACACTGAGTTTACTTGATACGCAAGCGCCTGTTGTTAGTGCTCCTGCAGCTATCACCATTGAGGCCAGTAACACTTTGACACCGGTTGCAACTTCATTATTAGGTGCTGGCACGGCGGTAGACGATATTGACGGAAACTTAACGGTGACTAATGATGCGCCAGGTAGTTTCTCTCTGGGTACGACCACAGTTACCTGGAGCGCGACAGACAGTGCTGGAAATGTAGGTACATCGACGCAACTTGTTAACGTGATAGATACAACGCCACCGGTGGTAACTGCTCCGGTAGATATCACCATCGAAGTTGATCTAATTATCCCCCCTGTAATATCGCTGGGGTCTGCCAGTGTGAGCGACCTGTTCGGTCCTGTTTCTGTTATCACAAATATGCCGTTAAGTTTTCCACTGGGTACAACCGTGGTCACCTGGACAGGTACCGATGCCAATGGCAATAGCAGCAGTGACACCCAGAACGTGACGCTCGTTCTTGCGGGGAGTGATGTGCCCATTGTGAATGCGCCAGCAGCTATTTCGCTAGAAGCCAGTGGTAGTCTCACACCGGTATTAGCCGGTCAATTAGGTGTGGCAAATGCAATTGACCCAACCGATGGTGTGTTAACAACAGTGAGTGATGCCCCGGCAAGTTTTCCCTTAGGCTCGAGCAGCGTCACCTGGCAAGCAACCGATAGTGATGGCAATGTGGGCACCGCAATACAACAGGTTACGATTGTTGATTCCACACAGCCGGTAATCACTGTGCCGGCTGATATTACTGTACAAAGTAATAACCCGGTGGCTATTGATATTGGTTCAGCCAGTGCAACAGATATTTTTACGCCGGTGAATATTGCTCATAATGCCCCGGCACTGTTTCCAGTGGGCGTTACCCCGGTTATCTGGACAGCCACCGATGCTAATGGCAATAGTGTTGTTGCAACACAAACCGTTACCGTTAATGCTATCGTAAGTAACGCGCCAAATAGCGCACCCGCTATTGGTAATATTAGTGCGGCATTTATTAGTGGCACAGAAATACAACTGATTGCCACGGCCAGTGACACGGACAATGGGCCCTCACCCTTAAGTTACCAGTGGAGTATCGTCTCGGGGGGCGGTTCATTAATTAATGCCACCAGTGACACAACGGTTTATACATTACCCAGTAGCAATGTAACGGTGACATTTAACTTGCAGGTGTCCGATGGCCAGGACAGTGTAGAAACTAACTACACACTGACAATTGGCTCAGGTAGTAGTAATCAGTCACCAACAATTGATTCATTGAATGCCTACTTCCTCAACTTCAATGATATTCAGCTCGAAGTACTGGCCAGTGACCCGGATGATGGGCCATCTCCGTTGAGTTATAACTGGAGTATCGACTCCGGTGGAGGCAGCCTTGCAAACCCAACCAGTACGACCCCGGTTTTCACATTACCCAACTTTTCTGGAACGCAATCATTTACGTTTAAGTTGCAGGTAAACGATGGTAATGCCATTGCTCAAACGACTTACACACTGACACTGACTCGCTAATCGCAAAAGGAACATTGACAATGTTAAAACAAATAAAAACAACATTTATTGGCCTGATTGGGCTGGCCGTTTTGCTAAGCAGCTTTACACAGTCTGCCCTGGCAATTGAGAAAATCACGTATTATCACACCGATGGTTTGGGCTCCCCCGTTGCCGGAACAGATGAAAGCGGAAACCTGCTGTGGAAAGAAGATTACAAACCCTTCGGTGAACGTATTCGTAAACAAACCAACAGCGAAGGTAACAGCCGCTGGTTTACCGGTCACCCAGAAGATAAAGAAACCGGATTTGTTTATGCCGGGGCGCGTCATTATGACCCAGTGGTGGGCCGGTTTATGGCGATTGATCCGGTTGGGTTTACGGAGGGGAATGTTCAGAGTTTTAATCGATATGCTTATGTAAATAATAATCCTTATAAATATCGTGATCCGGATGGAGAATATCTTGACCTTGCCATAGAAGTTGTCAGTATAAGTTTTGGTGCGGCCAGTTTTGTTAACAATCTGAGTAATGGGAATTATGGCGGTGCAACACTTGATGCACTGGGCGTAATTGCGGATGTCGCTTTAGCTGTTGTACCGGGTGTGCCTGGCGGTGTTGGGCTGGGTATTAAGGCGGGGAGGGAAGCTGCTGAAGCAACGGTGAAAAGCACAGGTAAAGCTGTTGCAAAGAGTGGGGGCCGGTCTGGGAAACAGGCTCGATTAAAAGAGCTGGCAAACGACCCGAAGTTAGGAAAAGCTGATCGTGGCTGGATTAAGCAAGAGCAGAACTCTATTGCCCGAGGTAGCCGCAAGAATATCCGTAATCCACCCGGTAAAGACTTAGCGCATGAGCGTGGCCGCGAAGCAGCAAAAGGTTATGGTTATGAGTATTCAAATCTTCAGGATAGAAAACTACATCGATTGCAGCATAAATACGATAATTTTGGTAGAAAAAATAAAGAGAGAGCGCCACAATAGTAGTGGTCTCTCCTGTAGGTCAAAAATATGAAGATTAATCAAAAGCAAATAGAGTCCGTTATGGCACTGGCTGGTCCAAAACGTTATAAACACTTTGTAAAAGTTGTTACTGATTGGGAGGAAGTTTGGGGGCTTTATCGAGATGGTTGGGCCTTAGCTTCAACAGATGATGGGCAGCAAGTTTTTCCTTTATGGCCAGCTAAAGAATATGCTCAGTTATGTGCAGAGAATGATTGGAGTGATTACGAGCCTGAGTCGTTTTCTTTAAAAAGCTTTATGGGTGAATTGCTTCCCAACTTTAAAAATGATGGTGTGTTGCCGGGTGTGTTTTATACTCCCTCTGATAATGGAGTGACTCCTACAGTTGATCAGCTTTTGGCTGACTTAAATGAAGAGTTAGAAAATTATTGATTTATCGTGATACCCATATTAGAGGCTATATAAAAAAACAAAGATAAAAAGGATAGCCATATTAAGCTTTATTCCAAAATGGCCTTAAATTAAATGCAAAGCAAATTTTTATGAACTATTTAATACTTTCACTATGTATGTCTATTTAATTCAGGTTGCGCATTATATAACAGGTACTCTGTAAGTGAAGCAGATACACTGGGTCGTGATGATTTAAATATATATGGGGCTATTGAAAATAAAGATATAAAAATTTAAAAATACAGGTTCGACCTATGAATAAACTAAAAACTGCATCAGGAATTATATTAACCTTCCCTTTTTCGCCGATATACGATCTAAATAATAAAAATAAAAAATCATACAAAAACCGTATTATTCTCCGAGAGCTCATTTAACTGGAGGCTCTGTTGAAAGCCTGAAAGAGAGAACAAAGCAGGCACAGCAAAACATTAACGTCATGAAGTCTCAACTGGTGAAGCTAACATTTATACTCAGTGCTTTTATGTCATTCCTTATAGTTCTATTCATGATGATTCAAATAAAGAAAAATTCATGAAGCACTCTGGCTATTGCTTTTATGCGTATGTAGCAATTTTTTTATTTTATGTTTATATAGTTAAATTAACTAATAATGGTAAATAAAAGCAGGGTAGTATGGATGATGGTTACTATGTTTCTTTACCCTTTCAGTCTGCCTGTTCCATATTTTCTAATGTGAGGTCATGTAAAAAAATAAATTTCAAAACTTAATGCGGCTGCTTCATATGACAATTAAAAAACACATACAAGTCATTTAAAATCGTAGGGTAAAAAATAAATAAGCTAGTCATCTTGTTTTTAAGGGTTTTATAAAGATTTAGATAAAATTGGTTTTTTATTGTTTCGAGCGCCCGATTTGTTTCATTAATTAGCCGTCCATGCGGTGCAAATATTTGATTACGATGATGATAGTTCTTCAATAATGAAGTTACTATCTAATATCATATTCGTCTATAGATATTATATCTTGCCATCTAATGTCTTTTAAACCATAGGCATGTCCCACATTAAATAATTCTGTCATCTTTTGCGGGTTAAACTCTGTCGAATCATCTACAGAATTTGCATATTCGGGTACTGTTGCCAAACGAAACTTAATGCCATTTTTTACGCTGTGGCTATAAAGTCGATAAATTGATTTATCAAAAAGCAAATCGGTTTCGATATCAATATAGGCAGAAATTATTTTTAACGGTGATTGTTCTACTGGGTCATATATATGTCTGTTTCTGTATTTTCGATTTGCGACGATATATATAGTTGTATCAAATTTATACTTTGGTTGAGAACTTAAATTAAGAACCTCTCTCCAGTCTTCAAGCAGTCCAACCATAAACACATGGGAATATACTCCGCCATCAACATGCATTTGAAAATATGAATTATCTTCAATATCTACCTGCATGTATTGAGGGGGAAGAAAAATTGGCATGGCACTTGAAGCATAAACAATATCTGCAATGCGTTGATATTTATCCGCTCTGTTACTGGATGCGATACCCCCTATGTCCCATACGACAAACTGGCCGGTATCCAGATTAGTTGTACCAATATAAAGACGTCGCCCCTTTGCATGCTCAGCAGCAATTTTTGTAACAAAGGTTTCATTAAAAGCTTTTAAAAATAATTTTTTAAGTGGTGCGGGATTCATTAAATAGGCTGCACCAAAAAAACTATGCCAGCTAGAGGTGTATACGTCTTCAGTATGTGTCTTTGTATAAAACCATTCGATTTTATCCAGTTCGTCGCCTCCAAGAAACGCAAAAGGCGCCATTACCGCACCGGTAGAAACCCCTGTCACTATATCAAAGGCAGGTATTGTCCCACTGTCTTCCCAGCCAGATAATATTCCGGCACCAAATGCACCCCTTGTGCCGCCACCCGATAAAGATAATATATTGAAAGTAATGTGTTTTTCTATATTGGAGTGATTATTTATTTTTTTAAGCAGAGCGTTGCCAAAACTATCTCTAAGTGTAAAATCTCCCTGTTTATTTATATCTAAATCAATGGCTCCCCAGGGAAGTTTGCTAGCATGCTGCTCGGGTAATGCTATAGGTCTACTGGCACAGCCCGAGAAAAAGGCAAGTACGAAGAGTAAACTCAGTAATGATCTTGTGTTTGCTAAAGGTGTCATAAAGTATTTTTTTCCGATAAATACGAGGTAAAAAACAGAAGTAGTTAGCGGTTCTGATATCGATTTAAATCAAAAATGCCAGATAATATTGGTTGTTCACGTGCATACTGTTTATTAAACCAGTCGGCATGCATCCAGAAATCACTACTGGTGCGACGTTGCCCATAGCGCGCTATAAAGACTTCGTATTCCTGACGGTTTTCGATTGCATTATATTCTTCAACAAATGCTTCAATATCATCGAGATCAACTATGTAAAAGAAATTCGGGTGCGAGCCCTCCAACCACCGAACTACGGTTTGTGTGTCCTCTTTATAATCACGGTTGTCTAATTCTTTCTGGCTGGCAAACATGGAGGTAACGCTGGTATATGATCTATTGTTAATCATGGTGTAGGCTAGATCATTTTCCGGTTTGCCCCCCATTCTGACTCGCACAAAAGCAACATCAGGTAAGACCTGTACAACTACGCCATCCATTTGTGCGGCTTTTTGCATCGCCTTGTCAACGCGCAATATATTCTGATGGTCTTTGGGTTTACATTTATCCTGTGTACAACGATTAATGTAATCTCCATTTCCAGCTAATGAGCCAAGATGCTCTTCAAGTTTTTGATACAGTTCAAGTTGAGGATCATCGGTTTTATATCCGTTAATAAATTCTTTTTTTAACCAGTTGATGTCGCTTAAGTCATCTTTGTTGCTTTGTCGTATACCCTGGTACCAGTTGTTACGAATTATATTTCGATTCTCAACCGGTAATAAGGCAAGGAAGTAGTCTTCCCCCTCGGTGCGTAAAAAATCCATGTATAGGCGCGTGTTATATTGATGGCCCAGATTACCGTACACATCGTACCCTGCTACAAGCAGGTAGTGAATTCGTTCTAGCACTGAGTAATCGATTACCCAGGCAGTTTCGGGATAATTTCCAATAAAACCATAGTTCACCGAAGCGCTGTCAGAATGTCTGAATATGGTGAGTGCGGCATTCGGGTTTTTACCGTCGCCATCCCAGATATAGTTCATAGCCTGTTTAATATTAACGGTTTTAACATCATTCACAACAAAGGCTGCCTGTTTAGCCTGGTTATATTTCTGGAACAGGTTTCTGTAATATCTTTTTCCAGTCAGCACTTTAAAGTTATCTTCTCGTTCCGCAGGCGATGCGAGATAACTAGCACTTGCGTTTAAAAAATCATCACTCAGAAACTTTAATTCTGATTCAGGGTTAATAAACACAATCCAGAACTGGTCTTCGATTACGCTCAGCGCGACCTGCCCCCGACATACAGGGCCCTTGATAAAACCTTCAATAAAAAATTTTGCATCATCCAGCAAAAACTTATAACGTGAACCAGCCGGTATAGCGGCGAAGGTTTTAATTGGATTTGATGCAAGCTCGGGTTCATGCGAGGGCAGGCTAGTTACTTCGTAATCGATATCAAAAAACAATTCTTTATAACGTTGCATGCGCTTGTTTGATAAAGCGTAAACCATATGTGTTTTGGCGACGATACTGCCTTGATGGCGTACCAGTCGGTAGTAAACTGATGTGTCCGGGTCTGCATAAGGACGCCGAGTGGCGATTACTTCAACGGGTTTTCCCGGTGCGCTACTCGAGCGTACCAGGCGATAAAATTCGCGATCTCCGGTGCCCTCAAAGTGCAGGTGTGCCTGAAACAGATGCTCATAAATATAGCGAGCCACCAGGGCTCTTTTATTATCGTTGTTTTTGTCATTGCTGATTTTATTATTATTGGCATTGAGAAAATCTTCCCATTGTTTTATCTGCTTAGCTGCAATTTCAGATGGGGCTTCAGCTTGTGGCATAGGCGCACCCTGAGCCAGCCAGTGCACCAGGGTAGTGTATTCTTTTCTATTCAGGTTTGGCATCGCATATGGCATGCCACCCTTGGGGTGTTCTGCGGAGTATTTATCAAACTCATCCAGTGTTGGGCATGATTGTTCACGATCAATACTGATATCGAAGTCATCGCTGAGCATCCCAGTGGTTGCCTGGGGGTACAGTCGCTTTTGACGTAACATGCGATACATAACCGAATTTTCAAGATTTTTAACCTTACTGTTTTCGCCCTCATTAAGCACCGCGGTAAAATCCTTCTGGCGCCATTCATCTGTTGTCATTGCATCGATAAATAAACGCGTCGGCGCATCCGCTGTCAGGCGAGCAGCATTGTAGACTTTCTTTTTATTAGCACCGCGATGAATGCCTTCCGGCGATGTCAGTTTTAACTGACAGGGTGCATCGTAACAGCCATGACAAACCACACAACGACTTTCAAGAACCGGCTGAACTGACTCTTTAAAAGAGAGGGGTTCCCTGGGTAGTGTAAAGAGAAGATCGTATTCAACCTTTGCCTGTTCGGCAGTAACCGTTGTTTCCTTTGATGAGCAGGCTGACAACAATAAGAAAAGTAGAATGATGGCAGGTAAAATAGTCATTCTTAATGTCGGTGCTTTAATATTGATATAACAGTGATTAGCATTTGCTAATCCACTGCTTTTAGTTGTATGTAATAACTCGGTTCTAAATATCATATTTCCATTTAACCTTGAACATGCTGAAGTCTGGCTACTGTCTGGATAATAATTTCACTGATGTAACATATTTAATAAATCACCCTAGCGCAGTATATTATGAATTTTCATTATCCCCAAGTGGTTATGCATATGGTAGAGTTGGAACAGTGAATATTGTTGAAAGAAATCTTCCAGTCGAGTCAAAATTTAAATGAAATATCACTGCTGTTCCATTATCATAAATAGTATCGTCATTCCTGAATGCCTGTGTCGAGAATCCAGTGGCTTCGCAGCGTTTAAGGTCACTAGATCTCCGGCACAGGCATTCGAAGATGACGATTTTGTTGCACTGTATTCCCATGTCTCTTCTGAGCTTTTGCATATTAATAACTTGATAGTTCAAGCTATTACTGAATTTCAATATAAGTTAACGGGACACTAGTGATGAAATATATTTTAAGAATAAATCTAGCATTCATTGCGCTCCTGTTTATTTCAGGCTGTAGTGTTACTCATCGCCACTCAGATAATAATCCTGTTCGTATTGTTTTTCATAATGAGCTAAGCAATTTTACGAACAAAAATTTATCTGACTGTGAATATCTGGGAACACTGGTGGCGTCAGAAGGTCGCTGGTATAACTCTATCTATATTAGCAATACCGATCTTACAACGGGCGCTATTAATAAAATGCATAACAGTGCCAGCGAAATGGGGGCAGATATTGTCTATATCGATAACAATATTGATTTTAAAACCTCGGTTACATTTGTTGGCCAGGCTTACAAATGCGGTAACGCCTTACAAATGAGTATTAATTTGGAGAGATGATTTTAAAAGCCTGGGTTGTTTTTTCTTTAGGCGATAGTTAAAGTTCTATGTCAATTTTGATTCTGTCATTTAATACTGGGGATGCTCAGGAAAAAAATTATTAATTATCAGGTTTGTCTTTGAGTAATGCTTCACAGGGGTTTTTATCTTTAGCGCCAGTATCTCCAAATAAAACAATTATTGTTGCCGGGTTTGATAGGCCTATAGCCCATTTTCCAAGCGTTACAACACTGGATTCAGCAGAAGATATTTTAGAATTGGTGAGAGTGCCAGTAAGCCTTAATGGTGTGCCAACATGCAGCAGTGTGGCCGATTTGGGTTGGGGTTTAAAGAGGCCTTCGATTTTTTCAGTTTGCCAGTCAATGACCACTTCACCTGCAATCGTAACACGCTTAGTATCTGTTAGTAGGGCCTGGCTGCGCATGGTGCCATTTTCTAAAATGAAATCTGCCACTGCACAATTTAAATCAGTATCAGAGCCTTCAAACAAGGTAGTCGGAAATAAAGAACGTAATAGCCCTGAGCCCCATAGTTCAAGCAACCGTCTGGGGACCTTGCCTTTGTTGGCAATAATCTGCAATTCACCATTACTTGTTTGCATGGCTTTACGCAACGTATTTCCATGGCCTGTAATATCAATATTCAAATCCATTGATCCCGTAACTTCATTGCTGACTTCAAACCGTCTGAGAAGGCTGCCGTAATTAACATTTTTAGCCTGAAGTGTATAGTGTGCCCTGGCGGGTTGTTGTGAGTTATCTAGTTCAATGCTGGACAGGGCCGGTGGGTTACCAATAACAGACCAGGTTTTGCTCGGACCTAATTTAAATACGCCATTAGATGCGCTGAATTGACTGTCGATTGTGAAGATATGAGTATCATCATAGTTAATGCTAAAGTCGTGGATTTTTATAAACGTATCAAGTGATCGCAAGTGTCGATAGTCGAGGGAAAGTTCCGGAATAACGCGTTGGCCAGGTTTACTTTTTTTAGCAGATGCCTGTTGTGTTTGGTCTGGTTTTTTTAAATAGTTTGCTAAATCTATATTGCCCGATACGTTGGCGGTCAACTTCGGAGTTTGAGTCGTTCTGTAGTTTAATTTACCCTTTAAATTAATATCATCCGTGCTCGCATTAATTTTTGTTAACGTTAATGCATTGCGTTGTGTTGAAAGGTGTGCATTTAAACTTACTTTTTGTTGGCGCTTGAAGGGTATATCAATGAGTTTGGCTAGAGAGGATAGCTCGCCTTTAACCTGAAGCTCACCCAACAGCGAGAGGTTTTCAAGAGGCTTCTGCAGCGCACCCTGAAATGTAGCGGATACATCAGCAGTATCAAGATTTATTTTTAAAGGGTGATAGTAGAGTGATGTTCCTGCTTCAGTGTTTTTAGAAACTGCTTTAAGTCGGCCAAGTTCAGAATCCAGTTTAAGTGATATTTTATTGTGTAAACTTTGGGCGCTTAGTTTAAATGGATTGTCGTCTTGCGTTGTCAAAAGAATGTTGTGCAAATCGAAAATACAGGTCGTACTGGCATGCTCAGCACACCAACCGGCGTAACCTTTGTCGGCGGAAACTTTCCAGTTACCCCCTAACAGGCTTTGAGCAAAGTCTGGACTTTTACCTTGCATGCTCAATTTTACCTGATCCAGATTAAGCACAAGTTCTGATGGTATTTTATTCTTTGAAAATATTTTATGAATATCAACATGATTCGCATGTGCCTTTATCGACAGATTGAATGCATTTTTATAGTCTAATTTTATTTCGCCGCTGGCTTTTTGTGATCCTAATTTCCCCGTTGTTTTGCTAAGAGTGATTGAGTGGTTGTTAACTTTTAGATGGCTGCGGACTTTTAATGCGGAGATTTCTAACCAGGTCTGGCTAAATAGATTGCCCAGCTTTGAAAGGTTGGCCGCTTGCATTGATATGGTCCCATTAAACTCAGGCATTTTGATATTATGCGATAAGTTTCCTTTAACCTGAGCCGTTACCGCATTAGATTCAATATCCAGTCTTATGGATGTTTTCTTTTTTAGCCAGAGTGCAGAGAGTAGTTCATTTGTACTTGCGCGTGCTTTAAAAGGGATGCTATTGGTCGTACCATTGAGTAATAATTTAAGGCCCACATTTGGCTCAGATTGAAACAGTAAAGTATTGATTTTTGCCTGAGTGTGTTTTTTAGTGTGTCGATTTATTGGGTGATGGTAGACAATGTTCGTAGCGTTTGCTTTAACGATACCAGATTGCAAAATTTCACTCATTGATTGACCTGAACCCTGTGCCTCAATAGTGAAATCCTGAAATTGAAGTGAAGGTTTTCGTGCGCGCTGCTTCGGTTTATATAAGCGAGACAGGTCGAAGTTGTGAGCATCTGCCGTGAATTTTACCGAAAATAGTTCGTCAATGCTGTTAATAGTTAATCTGGCTTGATAATGCTCTATCAGAGGTTCAAAGTGCTCACCGAATAAGATAGATTTTTGTGGCTGCTGTTTGTTCGACGTAATTTTAAGCTCGGTACCATTAAGTGTAACCAGGTCAGTGATGTGACCATTTAAATTTATTGTCCGTGTATCTGCTTCAACGAGTCCTTTGAAAGGCCATTTAGTATCCGGGTTAATAAGCTGTTTAAATGTGCCGCCCTGTAAATCAATGTTTAATGGCAGGTTTCGAACTTTTGATATTAAGTTCACCTCAACGGGTTTATCATGACTCAATGCGGCATGTAATTTATCTATTTGCAACTCAATGGGAGGTCGATCTGAGGGGTGATATCTAACGGTGATGTGTCGTGCATCAACTTCGACAAGATCGGGCATTAGCAATGAGGAGGCTGGCTGATTGTTAGAGTTATCAAAATCCCAGCTTGAGCTTTTTTCAGGGCCGCGCTGTAAATTGATGATGGCACCCGTTAATTCAATATCTTCGAAAACCAGTTGATTTTGTAGTAGTGCTAATAAACTGATTTCAATTTCAAGTTTTTCTGCGCTTATAAAATCTGCATGTGTTGCCCATTGGTGGTTTGCAATATGTACGTTTTCAATAATAAACCTGGGAAATAATGAGTGCCTGAACTGTAAAGGTCCATCGATGGTTACATCACGAGCCAGAGTCTGGGTAGCAAGTCTTTCAATACGAGTGATTTGTTTATTTAAATCGAGAGAGGTAATCCATATTAATGCGCCGATTAGCAGCACAAGAAATACTGCAATAAGCATTCCTGTTACTTTTAATAATTTTTTTAAGTTATTTTTTTTTATTGCGATATCTCTATTTTTTTATGTATCGTATCATTACTGTCTCGTTAACTTAAATAATGTCTTCATCTCCGACGCAGGCATTCGGGAATGACGATTTTGTTGCATTGAATTCTCATGTCTCTTCTGAGCTATTACTGAATTTCAACACAAGTTAACGGGATAGTAGTAGTTTCGTATGAATTGTTTTTGTCGTTATGCTGGTTTTTAACTGAGTAGTAAACTAACACAATCCCTGTTTATTTAGGCGATTTATTATTATAAGTCTCCTGGCATTTACCAGTGACAGCTCAGTTCTGCTACTGTCGCTGCAGTTTGAGTATAGAGTCCGGGTAAATCTCCTTCGTCAAAATAAAATGAACGCTTTTGAAGATATATATTGAATGCAAGGCAATTATATATTGATTTGAAATAGCCTATACGAACCATGGCTTCTCTTGCGGTGGGATGACCTCTTGCCGGACTGCTGAAAGAAAATCCATTCACATAACGTTGTTCAGTATAAATTTTTCCCCAGCTTTTATGCTCTAATGTGATATTTACAAATAAACCTGCAAAAGGGTTTGATACCTCTGAATATAGATCATTATTTGATTTGCCCCATGCCCAGCCCGTTGACACCTGCAAACCAGTGAGAAGCGTGAAAGGGGAATCGTCCGACCACTTTAAAGCGCCCAGGCGTCCGGCACGTAAAAATGAAACTTCTAGATATGAATCAACTTCAAGTGCATCATCAGTAATAAAACGGGTTGCACCCAGTTCCAGGAGGTCCCATTTTGTGCGGTACTTATCTGTCGAGTCACCCTCAGGTAGCCACATGATTGCCTGGGGTGTTAAGTTTAAGCTTACATACTCAAGTGCGGTGCCATCAGTGCCCCAGCGAAGATTTAAATCCATGAGTCCGTAAAAATACTCTGGCAGTGATGGTCTGGCACAACAACTCAGCTTTTCTGATGTTTCACCCTCTTCGCGATTAAAGGCATATTGAGCATCTAAGATAACTTTTTGGCCGACAAAATCATTATTATTGGCTCTTTTTTCATAACCGTATCCGAGACCGATGGATGTATCTCGAAAGTCCCATTGTTCGGCAAACACACAGGTTGGCAGTAATATAAGGTTGTATATAACCAGGATAAATAGTGCGAGTGATAAATTGTTTTTTATAATCATTTTTTGTGTAAATCTATGTGTTTAGTAAATTAGGTAAAGATCAGCTTTGCGTAACATACCTGATGCTACATTATACACCTCAAAAAAAAATAAAAAATATACACACGATACAATATTTTTTCCTAAAATGATTTCACACGCTATCGCTTTAATTATCACCAATGTCTCTTTATTTTTGCTATTTTTATTTTGTGATTTCATCGTACCTGTATATAAACATAGCAACAATGATATCGTTAATAATTTATTCAATACGGGGTTAGGTGTTGTCCGTAGTTTATGATGCAAATTAATTTGATTTTATCAACCACGGGACAACATCGAAACAGTACAAAGTAATTTGTAAGATAGTCATCCTCCAGTAAGGCGTGTTGTAGTCAGTGCGTTTTTAAATTGTCGAAAATCTTTGTGCGTTTCAGCGGATACCCCATCTACACAATTGGCGATCGTAAACCTTTAGATCTAACTTGGCAATGTGCTGAGGAGTCGTAAAATACAAAAAGAGGTGGCGTTAGAAAGTATCGGTAATATGCGTTAATTATCGGTATGATATTTTGTTAAAAAAGTTAGGTGGGTTTTAGTGAAAAAAATTCTGCTATCTTAAGGGGGTAGTAAAAATAAAACTTAGAAATAACCTGATTTTTTTTCAATATGTGTGTTCGATTTATACCTTGCGAATAATATATATAGCGTTACCCAGAAATATCCGGCCGCCATTCCATCAGCGAGTGGGTGCCGCGGTCTTCTTTGTGCACAAACCCTAAGCGTTTATATAAGTTGTATGCCGGATTAAGTGTCTCAACATGAAGGCTGAGCGGATTTCCTGCTAGCGTGGCCTCATGCTGAATGGACTGAATTAAATGGCTTCCCAGCTTCTGGTTTTGATATTTGGGTAACAGGGAAATATCTATAATCCTGTACTCTTTTTCGCCGCGATTTAGATAAAGTCGGCCTATGGCTTGAGTGTCTAATGTGATGAGTTGAAAGGCCGCCTGTGGAAAACGCTGCCGGTAAGCAAGCTGCTGAGTTTCAAACTGTTGAGTTAGTAATGTGTGTATTTCAGCTTGAGACCAGCCGCTTTGTAACAGGCTTGTCTGTAACAAACCTGCCTGGTGAATACTGATGTAAAGCTCCAGCAGGAAATTTTTGTCGGCATTCGTTTGAGGGCGAAGGCCAGGCAGGTTTATATCCGGAGCAGTTTTATTACTCGTTTTAATCATGGTGAAAAAACCTGGGCGTAATTAAAATCACTGTAAACCTGTTGTAAGCTCGACAGTGAAAACCGAAACCAAAGAGTGTCTGCCTGTTTTTTTATCAACCAAACACAGCTTCATAATAAAAAGCCTTCTCATCCTGTTTCACCGGCACCAGAAACATATCAAGCTTACCCAGTTCTTCATGAAATAATGTATACATATGTTGTTCTAAAAAAGTTTCCAATGGCCCACTGAAAACCAGGTAAAAGGGAGATCTGATGCCCTGTTCATGCGCCTGTTTCAGAATGTGTTCATCGGGGCTGCCGACCTCTGTCAGGGTCAGGGATACGCCAACGTCGTTAACACCCTGAAGGTGAAACGTTTCGTTTAAACGATCTTCAAACAATGATTTTGTTAGTTGCAGGGCTTGTCTCTATGTTAGTTAACGTTTTTGTCAAAGCAGGGCGCGTTGTTTGCACCCCGAAAATATCGAGCGGTTGTATTTTGGTGCATATGTAAACCTGATTGAATGCTACCGAAACACGCTTATACAGGCTCGATATTGTTTGCCATCGTGGTTATCACTATTAAGTGTTCCACAGGGTTGCAGGAACAATTGGAGTCGTCCCCAGGCAGGGTGGTCCAGTTCATAGGTGGCTTCGGCGAGTTTCACAGGTGTAGCCGCCTCAAAATTCAGGAGATATTGATCCAGCTTCGGATCAGGTCTGGGGGGTGTGCTCAGCCCGACCAGGGTAAGTGAAGCGATGAGTTTGCCATTATCGTAGACCCCGCATTGTGCTGCGGACTTCTGATTAATGCCCTGAATAGCCGAGGGGGCGGGCGAGTTGCCTGAGGTTATTTTTGCCAGTGTCGCAAGGGGAAATAAACCCAGGGAGAGTAGCGAACCCGCACCAGCTGTTAAAAAGTAACGTCTATTTAACATTATCGTATGCCTTATCAATTAAACACATTTTCATCTAATTAACTTCTGGAAGGGAAAATTCCCTGAAGGGCGATGATGAATCTTACCGTGTTGAAGGGTGGAATATTATTCACTGACTGTCCGCCACCGGTATTTTCTGTCAATCCGCTTCCCGTGCCCGTGGCATAGTTTCGGTCTTCTGTTATTGCCAGGCTATTTCCTACAGGACTTGTTTGCTCGCCTTCACTCGCGGAAACCAGATTCATCGCGTGACTGTGGGCGGGCAACTGATTCACGTTGAGGGTATTCGTTTCTGTGCCGCCACCCCGTCCCTGTGTTCTGGGGGTGAGGCCGGGGCCATTTCCCGGATGCATGGGAAAGCGTCCGCGCAGGTCGGGCAAACCAAAGGTCACGCGCCCGTCTCCACCATAGGTTGTGCCCAATAAGGAAAACAGGGCTTGATTCGATGAAATGGCCAACAACTGCCCATCACAGAATGCCCAGCCGCGGGGCGCAAAGTTACCCGCGAACATTGTGATCTGAGCTATAAATGGTTCTGACATAATAAAGATCTCCTGAATTCTAATTTAAAAACCTGGCCCATTGCTTTTACAGTACGGGCCACTTTATTTCAGTCGTGTTGTGGCAATAGGCCACCTTAAAAAGTGGGTACAGCACAGGTGTCTAAAGCCGGGGCTGTAAAGCTGCCCTCAGGCGGATTAAGCACAATAGTCTGCGAAGTGGTGGTCAGTGCAAAACTGCCGACCACCGCATCCAGCTCATAATCTGCCACCGCACTGTTTCCCTGCAAGTCCATACAGGTAATTGAGGAATCATCTGCATTTCTGGCATTCATCGCCACACTGCCAATATTGCTCAGGGTGTTGTTTAACACCGTGGTATTCAGGCTTGTTAGATTGGCGGGTGAAGCATCTGTCTCAATCACATCGAAGTCAAAGCCTTCGATGGCACCTTCGATATTATTATTCAGCGCTTCCATGGTGAGGGTTGCACCATCGAAAACCCGCACCTTGATGCCATCGCTGCCATCTATATTATCGATATCATTGCGGTTGATGCGCGCCTGCGCACTGGCAGTAATCTCAGCCTGCACATCGATAAGGTCGCTGCTGTTTCCAGCGTCTGCTCGAATCAGTAGATTATCCAGAATACTCAGCTGCGTTATGTCTTCAATGAGTCTAATCTGGATGCTTTCATTTTTGCTGGTGATGCTATTATTCTGCAGCAAAATCGTATTTGTTCGGCTTGGCGCTGGATCGTCACGGGTCTGTATATGAACGCCACGAAAACCGACATTGAAGAAGTTGCCTTCTTCGACAGTGGCACCCCCAACCTGTGCATTGATAACGCCATTGCTGTTTTCCAGCTTGATGCCATCCTGTTCAATATTACTGAAAATTACACTCCGAACATCCAGCTCCATGGCCACGGTATTATCAGGTGCTGGATTTTTTAACACGATACCATCCCCTAAGTTACCCGGCACATTATTGATTGAGCCACCGTTCATTATCAGGGACGCGCTGGACGTTGCCGCAATGAAAATGGCATCGTCAGAAACGGATGAATCCGCCACATCCACCGCATCAATTGTTACCTCGGTAAGTGTTAGCCCGACATCAGTGCCCGTACCCTCAACAGCACTCTCACCACAATTGCTGATGCTCATACTCTCGACAACCACAGCTCTGGAATCATTGATCAGCAGACAGTCAGTCAAAGTATTATTGATGGTTAGGCCAGTAATATATGTATTATCCGCAACGTTCAGGTTTATGCCTGTGCCACCGGAGTTTGTAATAGTAGGTGCAATTCCCGCCGTGGCGAGAGTAGTGCTATTAATAATTAGCGCGGCACCCTCACCGATGAGTGTTACATTCGGTAGCGCTATCGTCAGCCCTGTGTCCAGACCCGATGTTGTACCGTCACCATTAGCGATATAAATCGTGTCGCCATTTACGGTGACAGGCTCGGTTTGTGCGAGTGTTGCAAAAGGTGCGTCCGAAGTACCCATGCCACTGCCGCTGCTGCGGTTATCAACATACCATATCTGTTCAGTGATGTTGATGCTAACTACAGCGGTATCGGAGCTGCTGCCATCAGAAACCTGGTAGGTAAAACTGTCGGTGACCGAGGTTTGACCCGCTAAAGGTATATAGGAAAAATTACCCTCAGTATTGAGTGTGACAGAACCGAAGATCGGTGCAGTGTCGAGTGACACGGTTAATGTGTCTGAGGTATTCGCATCTGTATCATTGTCCAGCACACTGCCACTGACTTTTACAGCGATACTGCCACTGGCTAAAACGCCAACTTCCAGTAAGGTGTTACCAAATGTGCTGTAAGCATCATCAGTTGCGACTGGCGGAATATTCTGCTCAACAGGCGGGTCATCATCATCGTTATGAAAACATCCCGATAACAGCAATGAGCTGGCAATGCCTGTTAATAAATATTTACCTATGCTTTGGTAAATCATATAAACCTCAATTTATCTGGCCTTTTTTCTAAAACCAGCAAGTACGACTATAGCGGAGGCAAACAACCAGATTGCGCCAGGAATGGGAACAACATTAGCCGATAAATTATCAATAAAAAAGCGATCTCTATTTCCAGAAGTGAAGGTGCCGTTGCGAATAATAATGCTATCGATCGCAGTATCAGAAACTAAACCAAAAAAGCCACTGGCATTTGGGGCGAGCACACTTGCAAACATAATGTTATTGCTGTCATATAGTTCTAGTGTTTCCTGTTCACCCGCTGAAAGGAAGTCGACAGAGAAAGCTAGAATAGAAGGGTCTGTAAAATCTATCCCTAAGGGACCAACGTTAGTGCTTACAAGAGTTGACCCAGCATCAGATAACGCATCTGAGCTCCAGTTGACGAAATTTGGGTTGTTTGCTTCGGGTGAGGTGAAACTGGCGTCTGTACTTAGCGTGCCGCCATTGACTAGCATATTAGTTGAGCCGTTAAAGTCGATGAGAAAAAGCTGACTTCCCGTTGCCGCAGAATAATCAGCCGCGTTGTTATAAACACTTACTGTTGCAGCATTGGTTGCGCCACACCAGATAACAAGGCCTGTGATTAAAAGTAATGATTTAAATTTCATAATTTAACTCCTTGAACTATTTTTAAGAACGAGAATAGTCAAATCCGTATCGCATATATAAACATTGCACGGTGTTTGAAGAGTACTTACTGTTTTACGCTTATTCCTTTAAAAAATCAAGGTTATTGTTGGGTCGCATTCAAAGGCGTTAATGTATCAATTTTGTGACATTAAAATTAATAAATAACTTGAGCCATGGCCAATGCCAAACTTGCAAGACAGGTATAAAATGACATGCCTCTTAAGGCTTCAATAAAAACAAAGGTTTAGAAAAAATCTGATTTTTTGTTACTATGGGTGTTCGAATTGTTTACGGGTTTCAAAAGGAAATATACATGAAAAAATTAATTATTATTTGCCTCGTCATGTATGGTGCATTTCAGTGGTACTCAAATAATGATTTAGCCAGTAGTTATGGTGAACCTCATAATGAGCTAATAATGTATTCCTTAACAACCTGTGGATTTTGTAAACAAAAAGCAAAAGCACTTAAAAAAGAAAATATTGCATTCAAGGAATACTTTATAGATAAAGATCAAAAAAGAATGGATGAGCTAAACGCAAAGCTTACCAAAGCAGGCTTTAAACCCAAAAGTTACGGGACGCCACTTTTTGATGTTCATGGTGTGATGTTACCCAATAATCCATCAATGGATGAAATAAAAAAACATTTACAAGATAGTTAAAAAATTGGTTAAAGAGTTCGATTTCAATATAATTGATGGCAGCTTAAATAGTTTGAGCTAATTTATGAATGTTTATCTATAATCGTGAAGACATTGTATAGTAGAATAATTGCAGGTTTCGAAGGATATATTTGTGAAAAAACTCACAGGAGACAGGTCTCAATGCTACTGTGTCATTTTTTAAACGACTTGATATTATTTTAATAACAGGGGCGTCAGTCTAAATACATCATGACAATATCAAAAGAAACACTTCAAGATTTCCTAAGTATTTTACCAGCGGTATTATACGAGTATGTTCTTTATGAAGATCGAAGCAGTGAATTTCTATTTATGAGCCAGGCCGCTAAAGAAATATTGGGACATTCTCCGGAATATTTTGTTCAGGACACGAATAGATTTTGGGCGATGGTGCATCCGGATGATGTCGAGAAGTTATATAACGATGATGTATCGGCAAACAAAGAAAATAATTTTTTTATTTCACAAGTCAGATTATTACTACCCTGTGGTAATGAAATCTGGATTCAGATGTCATCAAAGCCTACGTCCAAAATGAAAGAAAACTGCGTCATCTGGAATGGTTATATCATCGACATTACTGAGCGAAAAAATATTGAAATAGAAAGGGACAAATTAGTTAAATCACTTGAAGTTGCCATAAATGAAATTAAGACCCTGCAAGGGATTATTCCTATCTGCTCCTATTGTCATAGCATTCGAGATGATGATGGTGCATGGAATAAGTTAGAAGAATATCTGTCCATACATTCAGACGCTGAATTTAGTCATGGGGTTTGCCCAAAATGCATATCCAGAGTTCGTTCGGATGCTGGTCTTGATGGTAAATAAAAATAACCAACGTATCAATAATTCAGCTCAAACCTGATTAGTTTTTAACTTCAAAAAATTTAAATCTTAAAAACATTATCAAGACTTTCATCGAAGTGGGTAGTATTATCATCTTCCCCGTCTTTATGAATATAAAAACCATTGTCTTTTCGATCTTTAATCACTTCATTTACCAGCTGAATATTGACCTGATTTTGTTTAGCGGCATAGGCATAAACCAGTGCGGTATCGCACAGGGTATTTATTACTCTGGGAATTCCACGGCTGTGATACCAGATGGCTTTGCGTGCCATGTCTGAAATTAAATCAGGAGTACCGCCGGCCACTTTAAGGCGGTGTTCTATGTAGGAACAACTATCTTGCTGGCTTAACTCTCCCAGGTGATAACTGGCGGTGACCCGCTGATTTAGCTGTGCTAATTCCGGGATATTAAATGTGTCGCGTAACTCGGGCTGTCCGACTAGAATCAGTTGTATCACATGATTTTTATCCGCATTAATATTGGATAACATGCGCAGCTCTTCAAGTGCTTCATGGGAAAGGTTTTGTGCTTCATCAATGATTAATACCGTGCGCTTGCCCTGCGAATATTTTTCAATTGTAAAGTTAACAAAATTCTCATAAAGCTCAATCTGGCTGAGGTCTTTATAAGGCAGCTCGAAACTCATGGAAACCCATTGCAGCAGGTTGCCAAAATTACTGTGGGTATTGGTGAGCAGGCCGGTAATAAAATCCTCGCCCATGCTGTTGAGCAGTTTGCGAGTGAGGGTGGTTTTGCCTGAGCCAATTTCGCCGCTAATTACACAAATTCCGGCAGATTCATTGTGCAGGCTGTAATCGAGCATGGTCAGCGCCATATTGTGGGTTTTGCTCATGTAAAGAAAGGCCGGGTCCGGAAGGAGGGAAAAAGGTTTTTCTTTTAATCCGAAATATTGTTCGTACATTGAGTGCTTCCCGGCATTGGCCTGATCAACTACTGATATAATATTACGGTAGTGCCGTAATAACGTAGCTATTTTATAGGAAAACCCATCAATTCACATTAATATTCTAATGCTTTTTTAGGGGGGCAAAGGAATAAGAGGGGTTAATAGCCGTAGTTATGATGGGTGTCTCATAATTGAGCGCAGATTCTGTAAGGCCGGCACGATGTCAGTAAGTTAAGCTGGAACCTATTGAAAACATGTAAAATTCAAAGGTGTTAGCTCCCCTCTTTGAAAAAGAGGGGTTGGGGGAGATTTGAAACCATTAAGTTAAAGCTCAAAATTTATAGTGCATTCAAACCGGAATGTTTCCAAATCCCCCCTCAGTAGCATGATTTATTAATATAGTGATCTTGAACTTTCACTACATTATTTGTATTCCCGTTTTTCAAAGGGGGAGGTCAGCCTGAAATAACCTGCAATACTTTTTAATATTATAAGGTTCCAGCTTAACTTACTGACATCGGGCTGGTCTCACAAGCTACTAGCTCCTTTCTGAGCTGCTCAGCAGACGCTACCATGCAGCTGAGCGCGGCTTTTACCTCCGGCCACTGACGGGTTTTCAGGCCACAGTCCGGGTTAATCCACAAGCGCTCAACCGGAATTCGCTGCGTTGCCTTTTTCATTAAATCCACAATGTGGTGGGTGCTCGGTACATTCGGTGAGTGTATGTCATACACCCCCGGGCCAATTTCATTGGGGTATTCAAAGTCTTCAAAGGCATCCAGCAATTGCATATCCGAGCGGGAGGTTTCAATGGTAATCACATCCGCATCCATGTCGGCGATGGCCTGAATGATGTCATTAAATTCCGAGTAACACATATGGGTATGAATCTGGGTTTCATCCGCGGCTACACTGGCGGTTAAGCGAAACGCGCGTACCGTCCAGTTTAAATAATCCTGCCAGTGTTTTTTGCGCAGGGGGAGGCCTTCACGTAATGCGGCTTCATCTATCTGAATCACTTTTATGCCCGCCTGTTCTAAATCATAAACTTCATCACGTAATGCCAGCGCAATTTGTTCAGCGGTGGCTGAGCGTGGTTGATCGTCACGCACAAATGACCAGTTTAAAATTGTTACCGGGCCGGTGAGCATTCCCTTCATGGGTTTTTCCGTTTGTGATTGCGCGTAGTGGCTCCACATGACGGTCATGGCATTGGGGCGGGAAATGTCGCCATAAATAATCGGCGGCTTTACGCAGCGCGAACCGTAAGACTGTACCCAGGCAAACTGAGTGAAGGCAAAGCCATCTAACTGTTCGCCAAAATATTCAACCATGTCATTTCGTTCCGCTTCGCCGTGCACTAAAACATCCAGTCCTAATGATTCCTGTTCTTTAATTACATGGGAAATTTCCTGTTGTATGAAATTAATATATTCGTGCTGTTTAATTTTACCGGCTTTGAAATCGCGGCGCGCCTGGCGAATTTCTGTTGTTTGTGGAAAAGAGCCAATGGTTGTCGTTGGAAATGCAGGCAGATTTAAGCGCTGTTTCTGTAGGTTGCTGCGCGTTTTAAATTCGCTGTTTCTGCTGAGCATATCTTCTGTAACAGATTCAACCCGTTGTTTAATGTCGGCACGGTGAATTCGGCTGGAGTTTTTTCGGCTTAAACAGGCTTCGCGAGATAATGCTAATTTTTTCTCAACCCTTTGTTCATTATTATTTAAAACACAGTTCAAGGTATTGAGTTCATCCAGTTTTTGCACCGCAAATGCCAGCCAGTTTTTTAATTCACTATCGAGTTTTTCTTCGCGATTTAAATCTACCGGTACATGCAGTAGTGAGCAGGAGGGGGCTAACCATAAACGCTCGCCAAGTTTTTCCTTTGCATAGTTTAACGTTTGCAATGCGGCATCTAAATCTGTTCGCCAGATATTGCGGCCGTCAATAATGCCGAGTGAAAGTATTTTGTTTGCAGGTAAAAATTTCAACACATCGTGCAGTTGATTTTTAGCGCGCACAGTTTTTTTGTCAGGGGATGTGTGCAGGGAAATATGCAGGGCATCCACCGCAAGATGGCAGGCTAATGTCAGGTTATCACCCAGGTCGCCAAAGTAGGTTGCCAGAATAATATTTAAATTATCGGTGCTTAATTTTCGGTAAGCAAATTCCAGCGTACTTTTCCAGATGATGGGTAAGTCCAGTGCCAGTATCGGTTCATCCATTTGCACCCATTCGATACCCTGATCTTTCAGCTTATTTAAAATTTTCTGATAGGCCTGAATGAGCGGTGTAACTAACTGCAACTTATCAAAATCTTCGCCCTTAACTTTTGCCAGCCATAGCCAGGTGATGGGGCCAATGAGTACCGGTTTGGCATTAATGCCCAGTGCTTTGGCTTCTTCAATTTCATTAAATAATTTATCAAAGCTCAGTTCGAATGTCTGGTCTTTATGAATCTCCGGCACCAGGTAGTGATAATTGGTATCAAACCATTTAGTCATTTCACAGGCGGCAATCGCCTCGCCATCACGTTGCTCACCGCGGGCCATTGCAAAGTAGGTGTCGTTGTTCACAAGATGCCCGGTCTGGTGATTTTTAAAGCGCGGGGGGACGACACCCAGCAGGCAGGATAAATCCAGTACCTGGTCGTACCTGGAGAAATCACCCACGGGAATTAAATTAATACCGGCGTTTGCCTGTAGTTGCCAGTGGCGTTGGCGCAGTTGTCGGCAGCTGTCTTCTAATTGCTGTGAAGATATTTTTTTCTGCCAGTAAGCTTCCAGTGATTTTTTCAGTTCGCGATCTGCGCCGATGCGCGGAAACCCTAAATTGTGTGCAATGCTCATGGTGGTGCCTTTTGTATTTTTTATTGAGTTTTAATTACGTGTTGCAGCACAGTATGGGTAGAGGTTAAGATTGAATCAATTTCATAATATTCATGTAAGATATGAAAAGGATTCATAATGTTTCTGGAGTTAAGGCACCTGAGAAGCCTCAAGGCCATCGAGGAAACCGGCAGTCTGGCAAGGGCGGCAGAGCGATTGCACCTGACCCAGTCGGCGCTATCCCATCAAATCAAAACCGTAGAACACTATTTTGATATTCAACTGTACCAACGTAAAAACAAACCCCTGAGGCTAAGTGCAGCGGGGCAGCGTCTGTTGAATCTGGCACAAAAAATATTGCCCGAAGTGGAAACCGCCGAGTACGAAATGAAACACTTAGCCGGGGTGGATTCCGGCAGGCTGCACATTACCATCGAGTGTCACAGCTGCTTTGAATGGCTGGTGCCGACGCTGGATCATTATCGAAAACGCTGGCCGGAGGTGGAAGTGGATATTCGCCTCGGTAATAGTTTTGAACCGATAAAAGCGCTTTCACAGGAACAGATTGATCTGGTGATCACCACTGATAAAGTTGATCTGAGTGACATTGCTTTTGAGCCGTTGTTTGATTACGAAGCCCTGTGCATTATGGCGAATGATCACCCCCTCACCGCCAACGCTTTTTTGCAGGCAGTGGATTTTAGCAACGAAACGCTGATTACCTATCCGGTTGAAAAACAGCGCCTGGATATTTTTACGCACTTATTAAATCCACAAAAAATATCCCCAAAACAGATTCGTCAGTCTGAACTCACCGTCATGATTTTGCAGTTGGTTGCCTCAGGGCGGGGTATCGCAGTGCTGCCAGACTGGGTTGTGAAAGAGTATATTGAGCGCGATTATGTGAGTGCAAAACCGTTGGGTGAAAAAGGTATGCGGGGGACTTTGTTTGCGGCAATCAGGCAACGGGAAGTTGAGCAGGAATATTTGAAAGATTTTATACAACTGGCGCGTGAGGGATTGTATCTGCGGCGTTAAATTATTCTGTATAAACCAAACTGTAGGCGCGAGTTTTATATTATGCCTCGAATAAAATGTGCTCGAATTATTAAATGGCTACGATTAACAGCTTGAGTTGGTTGATATCGCTATGGTGATGTTATTTATTGAATAATTAAGATAGGTCGGGTTACAACTCAAAGCGGAAGTCAAACTTCCCCCTTAGTAAAACGGGAGTATAGATATGGGTATAATTATTGCCGATTATAAATAAAATTAATCTTGTACAGAGGGGATTTAAAATCATTAAGTTGTTTTACTCTAATGTTAAGTTCAGCCTCCGACCTAAAACTGCCATTCACTCTATGGCAATTGTGTCATACAATTAAATGACTGAAGCAGTAACTATTACGCTACTCAATTCGATCATTAGGTTTATTTCTGAACAATTGTATATCATTTATCCAGTCACATTGGGGGAAGATAATGGTGACAAAAGACCAACTTCAGAAAAGAATTACCCCATTAGACGGAATGGATTACGGGAGCTTTCAATCATTGATTGGAACCTATGATTTTGATCAATTTGTATTAATTATCGAGCGTATCCCAAAAGATCCTTACGCTCCCCCCCATACTGGGATTTACCGGGTTCAATTTCCTCTGGATGCAATGGCAATTGAAGCTGATATGATCGATTCAAGAATCGGGGAAATTGCCTGTCGGGATTTTTATGCCCGTCAATTTTTTTACAATAGTACAAAAATTGCGGGTAAAAGACGGGGGCCAGGTTACAGCGGTATTATCACTGTAGATCAACCAGGACAGACAATCCTGGAGCGAAGCTCGGTTGTCATTAATGGAAATAATTTGGAAATCCGCTGCTTTGTCGGACTCCCAGCATCGAAGAGAAACATCAAAGCTAAGTTAGCCATAAAAATGCTGCTTGAAGAGCTACCGCAAATTGTCAGCTTATCATTTCATCGGGATCATACGGATACGGATCAATTGCTATCTCACATACATAGTGCCAGGGATGCAGAGTTTTTGCGGCAAAAACTGCCAGATATGGGTTTAGTGGCGTTTATAGCAGACGGTGCCATTTTACCCAGGGAAAGTGGTATCAGTGATCGCACCATGAACAAAGACTCGATAATTCCATTTAAATCGCCTGAAAGTTTGAAAACTGAAATTGATCTACCTTATACCGGAAAAATAACCGGTATGGGAATCCCGCAAGGCATCACCCTGCTTACTGGTGGAGGTTATCATGGCAAATCGACCCTTCTGCAGGCAATCGAAATGGGTGTGTATAACCATATAGCAGGAGACGGCAGGGAAAGGTGTGTATCTTTGGCAGAGACGGTGAAAATCAGATCTTATAGCGGTAGACATGTGGTTAAGACAGATATTTCCCCCTTTATCAGGAATCTTCCATTTCGCGAAGATACCCGTGCTTTTTCTACTGAAAATGCCAGTGGGAGTACCTCCCAGGCTGCAAATGTTATCGAGGCAATGGAGCTGGGTGGAAAAGTAATTTTGATGGATGAGGACACCTGCGCCACTAATTTCATGATCCGTGACATGTATATGCAGAAGCTGGTAAAAAAATCAGATGAACCAATTACTTCCTACATAGATAAAGTTCGCCAGCTTTACGTTGAAAAAAAGATATCGACAATTCTCGCATTGGGTGGAGTGGGAGATTATTTTGAAGTGGCTGATCATGTAATCCAGATGATCAAATACCACCCGAAAGATGTTTCTGATCAGGCAAAGAAAATTATTCACAACTATCCAACAAAAAGAACAAAAGAGGATGTTGAATTTCCAATTCAGCCCAAAGCACGAATTCCAATCCCTGAAAGTGTTGACCCGATGAGTGAGTATAGAAAGTGGCGCCTTTATACAACGGAGGTTAATACCCTGCATTTTGGTCAAAATAAAATCGATCTGACTGATCTTGAGCAGTTGATTGAACTGTCGCAGACAAAGGCGATTGGTTTTTCTATGCTTTATGCCAGGAAGTATATGAATGGAGATAGAACCCTGAAGCAGGTAATTGATTTAGTTATGGCAGATATTGAGGAAAACGGACTCGATATTATCAGTGAAAATATTTCCGGGCATTTTGCCCAGTTCCGCTCCTTTGAATTGGCATTTGCTTTAAATCGAATGAGGTCTTTTAACGTCAACCAAATATAGAGATTTGATTTAATTACCTGGCACTCGTTCATTTCTAACTGTGCGATATTTTTCCGGTGAACAAGGTGATAATAAAGGTTCGGCTTTGGTCTGTTTTTTATTTTTTAAACCAAAATACTTAAAGGTCCACTTTTCTGAAAAGCGACTAAATCATAATGGTTGCTATTCACTAAGCAAACACGGGTCTTTCTTTCTATGCTTGTCACAGTCAAACTGGTGGGCGCCGAGTATGCTATTTACAAGCATACAAGGCCGGTCAGTACTTACAGTTATTGAAAGTGAGGCAGCAATCGAGTAATGTGAGTTTGAAACTATAGCTTACATCTATACATTAAATGTTACCTATATCAACTGTTAGGCTTAATTAAAGAGAAAATCATGAGATTAGATGATGGAGAAACGCTAGAGCTGGATATAAAACCAGATGAAAAATTATTGGTCGTATGGTTTTTTACAAAAACAATAACATACTCAATAGCAACAATGTTCTTCGTGTTTATGGGTTTGTTTTTTATAAATACCATAAATTTAACGTCCGAAGAAAGTGTAAAAAATAATATAGAAATCGTTCAGGAAAACACAAAAACTGAAGAAGCAAACAAAAAAGAAGTAGACCACCCTTTTTCTATAATGGTTGACTACTGGCCGTGGGCACTAGCTCTTGTTGTTTTAGCCTCAATACTAATACAAATATATTTAATTTATCTAAGGAAAACCTATAGATATATTATTACAAATCGAAGGTGTATATTTGTTGGCGGCATTCTTAAAAGAATTGAAAGAACTGTGCCATACAAAAAAATCACAGATATTCAACGGTCTCAAAATATACTAGAACGTATTCTGGGTATATGGAATGTTCAAGTTTTCACTCCTGGTACAGCAAGCATGCAAATAGGCCAGGCTAAAGCCAGGGCAGAATTAAACTATGACGGTTTATTAAATAGTGAAGATGTTTATGAAGCCATAAACAAACATGCCCAGTTTCATGGGTAATGCTTAACAAACAGATCGAGCTGGTAAAATAACTCTATGAAATACTTAATCATGGTTGTAAACTTTTTAATTAGCGCATGTAGTAACAATAATAAACGTACAGCGCAAAATAACTAATGGGATCAGAACCTAATGGCACTTACTTAAGCCGACCATTATGACCATATTCCATTTTACCTGCTTTTAATTTATCTCTTGGTATCATCAATAGTGAAAAAGGTTTTGGCCTTCGTTTTACAGCTCTAGGCTCTGTTC